>ERZ827156.45-NODE-45-length-161594-cov-7.442048_pt1 | contig 161594 bp, 148 predicted proteins | sample MGYA00519919_ERZ827156 | MGnify/ENA primary metagenome ERZ827156 (study PRJEB31778, sample SAMEA3449269) | human gut metagenome | biome: human gut; feature: human-associated habitat; material: faeces | place: United Kingdom | collected 2010/2012 ... | reverse complement strand
TTAGATGGTCTTTAGCACTGATTTCTATTTTGCTATTATCGTGTATATTCTCTACATCTGCAAATTTAAGTCATCATATTACATAGATTAAATAAATTTATTTTTTATAATATTAATTTAAAATTTTATTTGTCTTTCTAACATTTTTTTGTAATTTAATCTCTTTGTTACAATCCAATATCATTAATATAAACAATCATTCGTTTTTTATTAATTAAAACAAATACTTAAAATGCAAAATTAAGTAAATATTTTTTTATTTTTCATATATCTCTTAATTTTTTATTTTATAAAGTTTTTTATTTCATCAACTAAAAGATATTTCTCCTCTTCCAAAATTTTTTAATATTTATATTGTTATTTTGTTTTTATAAAAATTGTAGAAATTAAATTTTAATATTATGATAGCTAATTAAACATTATTATAAATCATTTTTTCTTATAAAATTAACTAAGCTTGATAACATTCTACTAATTGTTTCATTTTATCTAAATTTATTAACAATAACTGCTATTAACCATAGAATGCCCAAAGCTAATCCTAATAATACAAGCATTGTAATACTTCCAACTATTGCATGCTTAAATGTCATTCCTTCAGGATTATTTCCAAAAGACGCAGAAATTGACATTGATAAACATTTGAGACAATATTTAATAAATTCCCACATAGTTTATATCCTACTAAAAATTATTAAAAATTGAACTTGCAATGCCTCCTACCAATCTAATAACACCTGTTTTTACAGCCGGAATTCATATCGACAGCAACAGAAAGATGTTCGGTATTGAAGTTTTCGAATTTCAACAACTTGGATAAATTACTCATATACTGCCTCCATAATCATTCCAATATCGTCTCGTCTAAGTATCTTCATTATCAAAAAAAAGAAATGATTGTCAAGAGGTTTTGAAAAAATTACGAAGAATTATTTATTTTTTATATTTACGTTCTCTTTAGGTAAAGATGGAGCAACTATCTTTTTTGTCATTTTAAATAAACCTTCAAAAATTCGTCCGTTTGCAATATAAACAATACCTTCAGCAATATTATAAGGAAGAGTTTTTGGGCTCATGTTTGTCAAAGCGCGTAAAGAATTATATTCAAAAACACTGAGTACATACTGTGAATTTTGTAGTTCTTTTTCTCTTTTTAATGGATCTTTTATTTTCAAAGCTTTATTTTTTTCTTTCAAAAGCTTTTTCTTCATCATCTGATAAATAACTCTTCCAAAAAATTTAGTTTTAAATTCAGTTATTCGTGTTTCCATAGTAAATGGAAATATTGGATCAATATTAGGAAGTGGTTTTCGACACAGGTCTTCAAAAAGTGAATCGGTAATATTATTAAAATGAAAATCTGTATAAACTTTATTGACAAAAATTGAATATGGAGAAGAAGATATTGGAAGATCAACATGGATACAAGCTTCTTGTATTATTGTTAAGCAATCTGAACAAAGTTGAATCTTATAAATTCCACCATCCATAATAAACTTCTTTTCTTTAACATCGTAATAACGCAAATCATTTTTCTTAATTACCAAAACAACTTCAGTTTTTTGACCAGGCATCAAAAATACTTTTTTAAAAGCTTTTAACTCACGTAAAGGACGAAAAATATTATTTTTTGGTGTTTCAACGTAAATTTGAACAACTTCACTTCCAGGAATTAACGAAACATTTTCTACATTAACTTTTATTCGATATTCTTCCTTGCGATCTTCAATTGTTGTCATTCTCTTATTAAATTCCGAATAAGAAAGACCATAACCAAAAGGAAATAATGTTCTTATATGTGCCGAAGAATAGTATCTATATCCAACAAATACACTTTCCTTATAAAGATCTCTAGTTGATTTTCCATATTCGCTTCCAAAAGGAACATCAGTATAAGCCTCTGGCCAACTTTCAGCCAAATGTCCAGATGGATTAACTTCACCATAAATCAATCGATAACAAGCTTCTCCGCCACCTTGACCTGGCAAGTACATCATCAAAATTGCTTGAACTGAATTGACAAATGGCAATTCAACAATAGAACCACCAAATAAAATTAGGCACACTTTTTTTCCCATAGATAAAAGTTCATTGATCAATTTAATCTGATTGCTCGGCAATAATAAATTTTCTCTATCTTTACCTTCTAAATCACTTTGATCATCTAATCCAGCAAAAAACAAAACCTTTTCATACTTTTGTGAAGCTTCAACCGCTTCTACAAAAAGTTTGTCATTTTCTTTATTTTTACTATTTAAAGCATAGCCTTTAACATAAGTATAATTTACTTCATGTTTATTAAAAGCATCGATAGGTTCAATCAATTTAGTTGGTGTAATAATCGAACTTCCTGAACCTTGATACTTCATTTTTTCAAACATTTCACCGATAACTAAGATTTTTTCATTTTTTTCTAATGGCAAAAATTTATTTTTATTTTTCAACAAAACCGCTGAATCTGTAGCAATCATTGTAGAAAGTTCATTATGTTCTTCTAAGTCTACATCAATTTCTTTTTCTTCTTTATGAACACGATCGATATAATTCAACATTCTCTCAACTGAACAATCGATAGTCTGCATGGACAATGTTCCATTTTTATATGCATCATAAAGCATTTTTCTCGACATCGGTTGATCACCAGGCATTTCCAAATCAAGTCCAGCTTTTAAACTATTAACTCTATCTTTAGTCGCACCCCAATCCGACATTACAATTCCATCATATTTCCATTCACTGCGCAAAATATTTGTAAGTAAAAATTGATTTTCTGAACAATATTGTCCATTTAACTGATTATAAGCACACATGATAGCAGAAGGATTAGAATTTTTTATAACCATTTCAAATCCTTTGAGATAAATTTCTCTTAATGTTCTTTCATCGATAACACTATTGCCGACTATTCTATAATTTTCATTGTTATTTGCTGCAAAATGTTTTATACAAGCGTTGGCATTAACTTGAATTCCTAATACTTCACTGGTTGCCATAACACCGCTCAAATACGGATCTTCGGAAAAGTAATCGAAATTTCTTCCACATAAAGGATTTCTTTTAATGTTTAAAGCAGGCCCTAAAATAACATCGACACCATTGGCTCTAGCTTCTTTTCCTAATGCTAAACCTAACTGATATAAATTGTTTTCATTAAAACTAGAAGCTGTTGTAGCAGCTGAAGGAAAAACAGTAGAAGGAATATCCGAACACAAATTCTTTCCACCTTTTAGACTTTTTCTTAAACCATGTGGGCCATCAGCATGACAAACTGAAGAAATATCCAAACGGAAAATTTGGTTTGTCAGCATATAATTAGTACCGCTTAACAAAGCTATTTTTTCTTCTAAAGACAATTCCTCAATTTTTTCTTTATTCATTGTACATACCTTTTTAATTGTATCAAATTAATTTTTTATTTTTTTACCATTTTTTATATATTTATTATACACTCGAGGATAGTATTCACGCCAAATTTTATTGACATTTTCTTTCGAATAAAATTCTGAAATATACTTAGAATCCTCTTGAGCACTTTTATAAAATTCCGAATCTTGTCTTAATTTATTTATTAATTCCACCCATTCTTCAGCACTATTTCCTTTTAAATATTTGCCGAAGAGAATATCTACATAAAGTTCCAAATCTCTTAATAAAACCGGTTTAGAAGAATTGACAGCTTCTAAAATAGACATTGGGAAAAGTTCTGAAAATGATGGCATAAATAAAACATCAGCCATATTAAAAATTTCATTCATCTCTGTTCTTGGAATAATTCCTATAAATTTAACATTTTTTGGAGGATTATCCATAATAGCTTTTAATTCTTTATATCCATCAGTTATTGGACCAAAGGAAAATCCACCTGCCCAAACAAATTGAACATCAGGCAAAAGCTCAGCGCATTTAATAAAATCTTTTACACCTTTTCTAGTTTGAACTTGTCCACATCCTAAAACAATAAATTTATTTTTTTCTATTCCATATTTTTCTTTTCTCTTATCAATTACTTCTTGACTTAAAGGATAAAAATCATCTTTAGAAACATAATTTGGAATATAAGTAATCTTATCTTCTTTAATTCCTAAATCGATTAATGGTTTTTTAAAAACAGGATTAACAACAACAATTTCATCGGCCTTGCGATACATTGAAATAACATATTTTTTAAATATTTTAAAAGATAATTTAGGAAGTTTAATAGAACCATCTAAAGTATCAGGAATAAAATGAACATACATAACATTAACATGTTTTTTATTCATCTTAAAATAATATTGAGGATTGACTGTATGAATATGACAAATGTCAAATTTATTCCCTCTTTTATTTTCCGTAATTTCAAAAAGATCTTTATCTTCTTTGACAAGATTTACCTGTTCAATATAAGCTGCTCCTACTCCTTGACCAGAAACGGAGGTCGCCTTTGAAAGCATGTTAATTTTCAATATTTTTCCCATCGCTAATCACCTTCTTTTTCATTATACAAAAATAGAATTATCTTTACTACTTTTAAAGAAATTATACTTTATTATTTTTATAAAAATAATTATGTTTTTTAAAAAGTATCATCCAAATAAATTAGATGATACTTAAAAAATTAAAGATTTTTTTCGTATTTTTTGATTATTTCTTCAACTTTAACCATCAAATCACGGATTACTCCCTCATGCATAGGATTAGCAATTGAAGCTTTATCTAGAAGTTTATTGTATGGTAAAGTTCCTCCTAATTTACAATAATTCAAATATTTATCCAAAGCTTTTTTATAATCTTCATGTGATTCAACTAAAAATTCTAACGATACAACTTGTGCTATCGTATAATCGATATAATAAAATGGATTTTCAAAAATATGAGCTTGTTTATACCAGAATCCACCATTTTCTAAGAATTCAGAATCTTCGCCATAATGAATATGAGGAGTATATTCTTTTTCTATCTTTCTCCATTCATGTTTTCTTTCTTCAGGAGTTAAATTTGGATTCTCATAAACAACATGTTGGAATTCATCAACTGTTGCACCATATGGAATAAAGAAAATAGCATCGAGAATATGTTGATATAAATATTTTCTTAAGTTTTCCTCATCAAAAAGATAATGCAGATATGGATATGTCAAATACTCCATGGACATCGAATGCATTTCACAGCATTCCATACCTGGAGAACGATAACTTGGTACTTCATAAGAAGCGCCGAGCATCGCTTGAAGAGCATGACCGAATTCATGGGTTAAAACTTCAACATCACCTTGTGTCTTATTGAAATTAGAGAAGATAAAAGGTGCTTTTAAATCAGCCATAGGGGCTTCATATCCACCGCCTTGTTTTCCTTTTCTCGCCTCTAAATCTAAATGACCATGTTCTTTCAAATAGGTAAATCTTTGTCCTATATCTTCATTCATTTCGTGATACATTCTTTCAGCTTCGTTTGTCAAAGTTTCTGTATCACCATTTGGAACCGGATTTCCATCAATAAAATTGATACTATAATCATAAAAATGAGGATCTTTAATTCCAATTCTTTCCATTTGTTTCAATCTATATTTTTCTGCAAGTGGAACCAAATATTTCTTTAATTCTAAACGATATTTAGAAATTTCTTTTGCAGTATAATCTAAGCGCTGCATTCTCTTATATGCCAAAGGAACAAAATTTTCATATCCGAGCTTCTGGGCCATTTTTGTTCTTACTTTAACGAGCTTATCATAAATATCGCCGAATTCTTTATCGTGATTTTCATAAAAATCCCATGTAGCTTTATTAGCTAATCTACGAACCTCACGATCGGAAGAAACCATAAATTTTTGCATTTGTGGCAAATTATATTCTTTTCCCTGGAATTCGATCATCGCACCAGATTTTAATTTGTTGTATTCTGATACATATTTATTTTCTAATTGCAATTCTTCAATAATTTCATTAGAAAAAATATCTTGAGCATTTTTTAATTGAGCAATATAAAGTTCACCAAATGTATTTTCGATATCTTTTAAATATTTAGAATTTAAAATTGCCTTCTCTAAATCAGTGAATATTTCAGTAAATAATGGTCCTTTTTCATCCATTTCATCCTGAGCTTTGACGTATTCTTCATCGAGAGTATTCTGTGAAAAATGAATGAAGATAATGGTAGATACTGTATCAAAAGTATCAGTCAAAGCAAAATATTTTCTAATTGCTGCTACTGCTATTTCTGCACTGGAAGCATTTAAAATTTCATCTTTTATCTCAGCAGCTTCTTTTTTATATTCTTCATAATTTGGAACACTGACTTTTATATCAGAAAATTTTCCATTTTCTACTATTTTTTCCATATATTAAATCTCCTTTTATAAATCATATATTTCTTTATATTTTTCTTCAAGATATTCAATAAAATATTTAGGATTCAAATCTTCACCTGCAATATCCCTAATCCAATCTTTAGGAGGAAGTAAGCTCGCCTTTTTAAATACATGTTCTTTCATCCAATCTTTTATTGTTAAAAAATCACCTTTTTTCAAAAGTTCACTTACTGGTATTTCTTTTTTCATCTTTTCTAAATACATTGCATTATAAGCATTACCAATAGCATAAGTTGGAAAATATCCATAAGTATCAGTCCAGTGAACATCTTGTAATATTCCTTCGACAGAATTTTTTGGTTCAATATCCAAATATTCTTTATAAAGAGAATTCCATCTTTTTTCCAAACTTGAAAAGTCAAAGTTATCAGTATCGACAAATTCTTTTTCAAGTTCATAGCGAATAATGATATGAAGACAATAGCTAAGTTCATCCGCTTCTGTCCTTAAAGGTTGTTTCATAACAGCATTAATACCTAGATAAAGTTCTTCTTCACTGACATCTCCCAATTCTTCGGAAAATAGTTCCATAATTTTAGGATAGATGAAATGAATAAATTCTTTACTTCGTCCTAATCTATTTTCATAAAATCTTGAAACGCTTTCGTGCATAGCCATAGTCATGCTATTTTGAAGATGATTATCATAGATTTCCTGAGGCTCATTTTGACCAAAAATAGCATGTCCACCCTCATGGATTATAGAATACATATTTGATATAAAATTATCTTCATAATAATGTGTTGTTATTCTAGTATCATATCTAGCAAGGGTTGAAGTGAAAGGATGAACAGAAGTTGAAAGCATTCCGCAATCATTATCAAATCCGATTAAAGACATTAGATATTTAGAGAATTCCTCTTGTTTACTAATGGATACTTTTCTGAAAAGAAAATCTGTTCTGATCTTTTTTGGAGAGCTATAAACCTTTTTAATAAGTGGAATTAAATGTTTCTTTAATTCATAAAAAAAGCATCGTAATCTTTTTTATCAAAACCTTCTTCAAAATTATCTATCAAAGTATCATAATAATTCCCATTGAATTCAGGTCTTAATGACAATACCTTTTTAGTTATCTCAACATTCTTTTTCAAAGCAGGGGCAAAGATAGAATAATCGTTTTTTTCTCGAGCTTCAATCCAGAGGCTATAGCTATCTGAATAAGATTTTAATTGCTCAGAATATAGTTCAGAAGAAACATTTTTAAAATTGTTATACTCGCGGAAATTTTTTTCAATCAAGCGATTTTGATAAATATCTAATTTATCTTTTTCTTTATTCAATTCACATAGAAGTTCAATATATTTATCATCTTTTGAGATATCATAAATCATTGTTGAAAGCATATTTTGTGTTTCACTTTCATATTCATATCCATTTTTAGGGCAGACTGTCATAAGATCAAAATTGATAATTGATGAAGCGTTTTGCAAGCGTTCCATCTTTTCTAAATACGTATAAAATTGTTTTAAATTTTCTTTCATATTTCACCTACTTTTCCATTATCTTTTTTACAAATAAATCTGCTCTTTCAGAAAATTCTTCTATAGGAAAATCATTTTCAAAAATGAAATCTACTTTATCCATTTTATCGATTATCTGTGATTTTTTATTTAATTCTAATAACTTATCAATATTTTTAGCACCGCGATTTAATAATCTTTGATAAATTGTATCACTTTGAGCAACAACAGCAATTACATAAGACATATATTTTTCTAAATGAGCTTCGAAAAGACGTGGAGCTTCAACAACAATATTATTAGATGAATGATGATTTAAAAAATTAATAAGATCATTTGAAATAATTTGATATACAAATGTTTCATATTTTCTTCTAAATATCTTGTTTTCTTGCAAATTTTTTAAAACAACTTCTTTTGAGAATTCTTCATCAAATATCGGAGCAAATTTATCTTTAATACTTTTAATAAATTGTTCATCTTCATATAACTCAGCCACTTTTTTATCACAATCATAAAGTAAGTATCCATGGCTAACAAACACTTTTGTCAAAGTAGATTTTCCAGTTCCAATAAGCCCTGTTATTCCTATAATTTGTCCAGTTTTTTGGCAGTGGCGACAAAAAGTTGTTCCTCTTCCTCCTAGTGGTCTTTTTTCTAAACGTGTCTTACAAATCGGACATGGTTCATGTTCATGACTATACACTTTTAGCTCATCTTGAAAGCTACCTGCATGATTGGCACTAGAAAGATAAGTTTTTACTGTTGATCCACCTAGTTCAATACTTCTAGCCATAATTTTTTTAGCGTTTTCTAATATATTATTAACATCAGTATAGGTCAAATTCTTTGGAGAAATAAATGGTGATAAATTTGAGGCAAAAAGTATTTCATCGGCATAAATATTTCCAATTCCCGACATCAAAGTTTGATTCAATAAAGTTTCTTTTAAAAATCCATTTTCCTTAGAATATAAATTATAAAGAGTGTCTACATCCATGTTAAAAGGATCTTTTCCAACTTTAACCAAAGGTTCTTCATTATAAAAATCCGTTCCTTTAAAAACATAGTCTACACCAAATTTACGAGTATCTTGAAAGACTAAATAACCTTCATCAAGACTTAAATAAAAACTCATCGCTTTTATAATAGGAGGCATTTTCTCAAAATAAAATATTTTTCCTTCCATTCTCAAATGTAAAACCATATGATAATCTTCACTGAGATGAAAAATTATAAATTTTCCTATTCGTTCTATCTCTGTAAATTTATGTCCAATTAAATCATTTAAAGATAGATTTAAACTTTTAATAACTCGTGGATATAAAAGAGTTGCTGATTCAACTCTTTTCCCTATAATTTGTGACTTCAATGTCCGACAAACTGTTTCAACTTCTGGTAATTCTGGCATAATTTCACCTACTTTGCATCATACCACGTTTTTCCTTCTTCACCTTCAACCTGAAGAGGAATCGAAAGGTTCATTGCACTTTCCATAGCATTTTTTATAATCGGTTTAATAATTTCAATTTCTTCTTTTGGAACTTTAAATATCAATTCATCATGAATCTGCAATATCATCTTAGTTTTATAAGGAAGTAGAGCTTTATAAGTATTTATCATCGCAACTTTGATCAAATCAGCTGCACTTCCTTGGATTACAGCATTTATTGCTGCTCTTTCCGAAAAAGCTCTTAATAAATGATTTGATGAATGAATATCTTTTAAATATCTTCTTCTTTTTAGCATAGTCTTTATAAATTCTTTTTCGTTTACTTCTTTTTTGACTTTTTCTTCAAAAGTTCTTATTCCTGGGAATGTATTATAAAAAGCTTCGATTATTGTTTTTGCTTCCGCTGGAGAAATCTTCAATTTATCTGCTAATCCATATGGAGTAGTTCCATAAACTATAGAAAAGTTAACTGTTTTTGCAATTGCTCTTTGTTGATGTGACACATCCTTTAATGGAATTCCAAAGATTTTGCTGGCTGTCGAAGCATGAATATCTTCTCCAGAATTAAAAACATCAATCAAATTTTGATCACCTGTAACATGAGCTAGAATTCTCAATTCAATTTGAGAATAATCAAAAGATAAGAATAAATTTTCATCATCAGGATAAAAGAAACATTTGCGAATCAATTTTCCTTCTTCATCTCTAATCGATATATTTTGTAAATTTGGTTCTGACATCGATAATCTTCCTGTCGTTGTCAAAGCTTGATTAAACATAGCATGAATTTTACCATCAGAAAAAACTTGCGATGGCAAAGTATCCGTATACGAAGAAGTTAATTTAGCATATTTCCGATAATTTATTAATAAACTCACAACAGGATGCTCATCGACGATCTTCAACAGCATATCGTTAGCAGTAGAACCTTTTTTATCTGGTTTAGGTATATTTAAAACTTCATAGAGAAAATGTCCCACTTGACGAGGAGAATTCAAATTGATTTCTTCATTTGAATAACTCATGATTTCTTCTTTTATAGCATCCATTTTTCTATGAATACTTTTCCCATAATTATCGATAGCTTCAACATTTAAAGGAACACCTTCAATTTCCACCGAAGCTAAGACTGAAGATAAAGGCAATTCAACTTCTTTATATAATTTTAATTCATCCAAATCATCAAGCTTTTTAATAATAGAATTTTTCAAATTTAATATAGCTGAACAAATGGTGCAATAAATATTTAAATTATCCCCATAAGAATAATCATAAGAATCTAAAACAGCTGAAGGAGAATCTTCGACATTGGTATCAATAAGATATGTTGCTAAAAGCAAGTCGAATTCAACTTTAGCCTTAACATCAATTTGATATCTGCTTAAAATTACTATCAATGCTTTATTGTCATATGCTGAATAAGTATTCGATGAATTTTCAAAAAATTCTTTTAAATACAAATCATCTTTTATTTTATCAGCTGGCAATGTATAAATTTTCTTATCGCTGCTTCCGACAAACAAATTTTTTATATTGGCACGATGATAATTTTTTTGATCATAATCAAAAACAAATACTTCAGGATTTAAAACTTCCTTTAAAGAAGAAATTTCAATAATTTTTTCTTTTTCGGCATCTTGAGTCAAAGAATCAACTCTTTCAATATCAAAAAGACGAACTTCCATCTTCTTTTTAAGTTCATTAGCAAAAGAATTAAAACTATATTTACTATAAAAACTTAAAAGAGCATCATTATCATAATCTTTAACCATAGATGAATTATAGTATTCTTCCACCGGTAAATTTAAAACTATTTCAGCTAATTTTTTGCAGAATTGTCCATCTTCTTCATGTTCAACAATATTTAAAGCTGTCTTTGTCTTTTGAGATTTCATAGCTTGGATAATCTCATCCAAATCATTATAAGTATTTAAAAGCTTTATCGCTGTTTTTTCACCAATTCCAGGTATACCTTTAAAATTATCGCTAGAATCGCCAACAAGTCCTTTATAATCTGTTATTTGACAAGGATTAATTCCAAATAATTCATGAAAATTATCCATTGTATAGCACTCAACTTCACTCAAACCTTTTCTTAAAAAATTAACCGAAATATTTGGTGAAATCAATTGAAAATAATCTTTATCAGAAGTATATAAATCAACTTTATCTCCTAATTTTTCAGCATATTTTGCTAGGCTACCAGCAAGATCATCAGCTTCATATCCTTCTAATTCACAATGAGAAATATTCATAGCATCAAGCATTTCTCGAGAAATTGGAATTTGAACTTTCAATTCTGGTTCAATTGGTTTTCTCTGTTGTTTATATTGGTCTAATAACTTAGATCTAAATGTCTTTTTTCCTGTATCGAAACAAACTATAAGACGGTCTCCTTCATTTAAATCATCTTTTAATTTTTTCATAAATTTATGAAAGATAAAAATAGCATTTGTCGGTATGCCATCCTTATTTGACATAAGAGGAACACCTGGTCTATACATGGCATAAAAAGATCTAAATAATAATGAATTTCCATCGACAATTTTTATATGATTCATAATTTCACCTCTATATAGCTATCGACAAAATAGCGCATTTTATTTCTTCTTCCAGTAACTTTTATAATAACATTATTATGTAGTTCTACTTTTTCAGAAAAATATAAATTAAGTATACCATAATTATTAAGTGCTTCGAATTCAGTACTATTATAATTTCGACAATGAAGAATGATAAAAACATCTGAATTCTTGTAAAAATATTCTTTTAATGGATTATTAAAAACAAAACCAAGTGTTGAATATTCGCGAATATAATCTTCAATATAATTTTTTTCTTTTTCTAAAAAGACAAAAGAGTTATTCTCCTCAAGCATATTGCAAGTGGCTAAAGATGAAAAATTGTATCTCATCACTTCTCTATTTTCTTCGAAGTTCGAAAATACTCCAGCATCTATAAGTTTTTTCAAATCATTTTCCGAAACATTATTATCTAAAAGATAACAAAATATCGAATAAATACTTTTTTCTTTAGTTAAATTTTTATCATCAATATTAAATTCCAATAATGAATTTATGGTATTTTTATCCAATCCCTTAATAATTGAATATGGAAAATATATTACATTATCTTTTTCGACAAGCTCTTTACCGCTAAACAAAATTCTTGGTCCCATTATTTTTTTATTAATTTTTAAGAATTCATCTTCTAATGCTTTTCCTAATTCAAAATTCAAAGTTCCATTTTCCAAAAGACATTCATAAAACTCTAATGGAAAATGAGTTTTATATACCAAAAGTTTAAAAGATATCAATGCATAGGAAACACTATGAGCTTTATTAAATCCATAAAGAGCAAATTTTTCTATTAATTTATATATTTCTTCTATTTCTTTAATGTCTTTTCCTTTTTCTTTAGCACTTTCATAGAAAATTTCTTTGTATTTTTCCATTTTTTCAGAATCTTTTTTGGCAATAGCTTTTCTAAAAGAATCCGCAACACTTGAAGATAAACCAGCATAATTTTTAACAATTGCCATAATCTGCTCTTGATATATTATGATGTTATTGGTGCTTTTTAAAACGTCATCGATTTCTTTAGTATAATGCTTAATTTGATCAGGATTTTTCTTGTTCAAAGCGTAAGTAGAAATATTATCAATCGGGCCTGGACGATACAAAGCAATAAGAGCAACAAGATCATCAAAGCAATTAGGATTAACTTTTTTTATGGCATCTTTCATTCCCGAAGACTCAAGTTGGAATATTCCTAAAGTATTTCCTATCGAAAGCACATCAAAAGCAAGTTTATCATCAAGATGCTCATCATCTACTAATGGAAGAGTTTTGCAGTGAGATAATATTTTGTCCTCTATTTTCCGTATAAAAGATAAATTTGATAATCCGAGAATATCTAACTTTAAAAAATGCATTTTCTCTAAATCAGCAAACTCAAATTCAATTATCCCATCTCTGGTAGGAACTAAATCATTCAATTTTTCATTGTTTAAAATCACACCAGAAGCATGTTTAGAAGTATTATTAGGAAAACCTTCAATTAACATCGCATCTTTTATAATTTCTAAATAAAATTGATCTTGTGAAATTTCTCTAATCGCCTTATTGTATTGTAAAGCTTCCTTTAAATCTTTGGAATATTTCAAAGCATTTGAAATTCTTTTAACATATTCAATTCGAACATCTGATCGAATTTCAATCAAAACATTTAAACTCGAAGAAGATTTAAAATTTGAATAAGTTATAATTTGTTTTACCCTATCTTCACCATATTTTTCTTTTAAATAATTAATTATATTTTCCCTTTTTGTATCTTCGAAATCGATATCGATATCAGGCATTGTTACACGGCTTGGATTCAAAAATCTTTCAAAAATCAATTCATGTTTAATCGGGTCTATCTCTGTTATATTTAGCAAAAAAGAGACTAAACTGCTTGCAGCGGACCCACGGCCCGGTCCAACCTTAATATCATGTATTTTTGCATATTTAACATAGTCTTCAACTATTAAAAAATAGTCAGAAAATCCCATTTTACTGATAATATCTAATTCATATAAAGCTCTTGAATAATATTCTTCGCTCAATTTTTTCTCTTTTAATTTAGTTAAAACTTTTTCTTTTAAAAAATTATCGCTCTCTTCATTGTTTTTAAAAAAATGATATATATCTCCTCGAGAAGAAAAAATATTGAACGAACACGAAGATGCTAAAATCGATGTAGCCTTAATTTCTTCTTCGGTATATATTTTTGTTAAGGCTTTTTTAGAAAGCATGAAAAAACATTGTGGCAAATTTAAATAATCATCTACCAATTTTTTATGCTTTATTGCCTGAAGCAAGCAATATCGGCGAAAATAACTTTTTGAAAGATATTTAATTTCTGGAATAGCAATTGTTTGAATTGAATGCATTTTTGCATTCTTTCTAATTTCAGCAGCAATTTCTTTTTCACCTTCTGAATAGATTTCCACCCCGATATAAAACATTTTAAAAAGTGAAGCTAAACTGGCGATAAAATGTGAAAAAGAATTTGACCATTTGTCAAAAAAATTAGAATTATCACTTTTAATAATAGCAGCAACACCTGTAATGTTATTAAAATCAGATATATTAAACACTTTTTTGCCACTATTTATTAAAGACAAAATAAATCTATATCCTTCTTCGTTTTGAACATATAAAAGCAAAGTAAAAAACTCTTCTTTTTCAACAAGATTAATTTCTATTCCACTAACAAAATTCAGATTATATTTTGAAAATTCATTTGAATATTTAGCAATTCCTTTAAAAGATAAAAAATCAGTTAAGGATCCTCCGCTATACCCATTAGCCATAAGCCCCTTGGCATATTCTTCGGGAGTCATAGCTGATTCAAAAAAATCATAATAAGAATGAACTTGAAGAGGATAAAAATTTAGTTCATCTTTTACATCCATACAATTATTGTCTCCAAGAATAATACTCTTGATCTTTTAAAGGATCAACAATTTCTTCGACATTTTCATCTTCAAAATAATTTGCTTTCCCAAAAAGTTCATCGAGTTCTTTGTATGTTAAATATAAAGCAGTTTCTCCATTTTTTAAAATGTATTTATCTTTTATTAAAAAAAGATAAGTTTTCCGAGATTGAATGTAAGTATAAACTTGATGTCCATTTTTATATAATTCAATAGCTTCGTTTAAAGTAAGTGCATTTTCATTCATGCCTATATAATACCATAGGATTGATAATTTTTGTAAAAACATGACTATAAATTAATTATAAAATTTCGGCAAAAATAACTTGATGAAATTTTAAATCAATTAATTTATAATGTTGTTAGTAACGAATAACAAAACGATTTCAAGGAGTTTATACATGAAAAAATTCAATATAAAAAAGATGTATGGATATTATTGGATGATTATTTCCTTTATCGTTCCATTTTTATTTTTTATAGTTTTTCTTGGATTTACTATTTATTTTAAGGCTAACTACTATAGAGCTACTAATAAAGTTAACGCTAATTTTGTTCTTATAGTTCTTACATGTGTTGATATATTTATAGCATTATTTTGTATTGGAAAATTATCATATTTTTTATATAGTTTTTTACCATTTAAAAATACAAACGGAAAAATTGTAATTGTTAAAATTACTGAAAGAAGTATATTTGCCACTATGCATGGAACTATTGAAACTGAAAAAGTTGATAAAGTAGTTAAAGTTATAGTTATGTCAGGAGGATTTAAATTTCTTAACGATTATAATGTTGGTGATTATATAGAATGTTTCATTAAAGAAAAAGACTTATCTAATCCTAAAAAAGTAGTGCTATATAAATAAATATTTTCATTAAAACAAATTTGAAAAAATTAATTTACTTGATACAATTAAAAAAATATGATTAAATATAAAGGCTGGCTCGTTGGAGAAGCGGCTTAACTCACATGCCTCTCACGCATGCATTCATGGGTTCGAATCCCATACGGGTCACCAAAGATAAGACTAGCACCAGTGTTGTTAAAATATTGGTGTTTTTTTGTTTTAAATCTTATACATCAAAAATTAACACGTATAATAAAAAAAGATAATCAAACATTATAGTTTTCCGCTATAATAATAAGATTATCTTATTTTAATCCGCCAATTTTCGCCAGGTGGGAATTTAACTCCTACTTTAATTTATCTTTTATATTTTTAGAATATGGTAATATATTTTCAATTGATTCTTTGTTAATATTTTCAAATACATAATTTAAATATTTTTATACGTTTTTATTATTAATAACTGTTGTTTGAATAATAGAAAATAATTCAGTCGTTATAGATGCTCTACCATATGATCCAAATGTTTAGAATACTTTTTTTAAACAACAAAAGGCTTTACGGCATGGTCAGCCGAATTATTATAAATTTCTGTACATCCATTATCTAAATAAACAAATAAATCATCTCAACAATCATTCATATAATTAATCGCACTTGATAAAGTAGAGTTAGATGTTGGATAACATGAAGTAAGCCAAGAAGGAACTGATAGGAGCAATCATTGGCTTTGTAATAATCTTAGTATTGATGTATTGTTGAAAATAGATTTCAAATAAGATATTTTAGAAGATACATCAGAAAGAAGAGATACTTGAGGTAATCCACCATAAAGAATGTATTCTTTCCATAAAGACATATTGTCCAAGCATTTTTTTGTTTTTGTAGTAAATTATATTTTTCTTGACACTAAAATAATGTGTGTTATAATGTATTCGTTCACAAAGTGAACAAAAGGAGAAGGCATAATGATTGAAGAAGAAATGCTAAGATCATATATTAATATGTCATCCATCATTAAGGAAAATAGACTTCTAAATGATTTATCATTTAATGAAATAATGGTTATGAATCTTATTGTTGAAGAGGAAATGCCCTTCATGGTACTTCAAAAAAGGTTAAATATATTAAAATCTCAGTTAAATCGTATTATTAATGATTTGAAAACAAAAGGCTTAATTGAAACTTATATTCCTTTAGATGACAAAAGAATGCTTATGATTAAAAAAAGTAATAATATCGCTTTGTATTTTAAGGAACATGAAAAAATGCTAAAGCTTATGTCTCTTGTAAAAAATGAACTAGGAGAAAATGATTTCAAAAAATTAATAGAATTATTAAATAGAGCAACAATGGTAATAAAAGGAGTAGAAAATGATTAGAATTATAACAGATTCAGGTTCAGATATTTCTCAATCTGAAGCTAGTAAATTAGGAATTACGGTAATTCCTTTAAAAGTTAGATTTAATGATATTGAATATATAGATGATGTAACAATTACAAATGAGGAGTTTTTTAACCGATTAGTTGAGTCTGATGAGCTTCCTAAAACAAGTCAATTAACACCATTTGATTATACAAATGTTTTTGATATGATTGATAAAAATGATAAAGCAATTGTTATTTGTTTATCTGGAAATTTATCAGGCACATATAATAGTGCTTTTGTAGCTTCAAGTGATTATGATAATATCTATGTTATTGACAGCAAAAATGTAACAATTGGCCAACGATTATTAGTTTTAAGAGCTTTAGAACTTACAAAAAAATATAATAATATAGATGAAATACTTAATATTTTAGAAACTGAAAAGAAAAAAATTAGGCTAGTAGCATTATTAGATACTTTAGAGTATTTAAAAAAAGGTGGTAGAATTTCTGCCACAACCGCTTTAGTTGGTGAATTATTAAACATTAAGCCTGTTCTTGCAGTTGAAGATGGCAAGATAGTATTAATTGGAAAAGCTCGTGGATCTAAAAATGGAAATAATAAATTAAGAGAAGTGATTGAAAAATATCATGGAATTGATTATAAAAAACCTTATGCAGTAGCTTATTCTGGACTTGATGATTCATTGCTTCAAAAATATATAGCTGATTCAAAGGATTTATGTGATAAAGATATACCTAAGGTATTAATTGGTAGTGTAATTGGAACGCATATTGGACCTGGTGCAATTGCGGTGGCTTTTTTTTGTCATGGAGATGATTTAAATGCAAAATAATAAAATTGCGCAAATTGTTTATAGGACAATTTATATTACATTAGGCTTTATTGGAATTATTGGAAGCTTTGGCTATTTTAATAGAAGCTTTAATCAAGATTTTTATGTAATGTATACTAATTTAAGTAATTATTTTTGTATTGGTGTTACATTATATTTATTAATAAAAAATATTAGAAATAAAGATGAAAATAAAATATCAACATCGATGTCAATTATTCGCTTTATTTCTGTAATTATGATTCTTGTAACCTTCTTTGTATATAACATATTGCTTGCAAAAGATAAAACAATAAGCGATTATTTTTTTAGTATATCAAATTTGATTATGCATTTAATTCTTCCTTTAATGTTTCTAGTAGATTGGATATTGTTTAATAATCATAATAATGCTAAATGGTATTACCCTTTTTTATCAACTATACTTCCTTTGATTTATGTAGCGTTTATTTTAATAAGAGCTTTAATTTTAGGAAATTCTTATAGTGGTACTTTATATCCTTATTTCTTTTTAAATGTAGAACGTCTTGGTCTTGGCGGTGTTACATTATGGGTTATTATACTTGTTGTTTTCTTCGTAGCTTTAGGTTATATTTTATTTATGTTTGATCGTTTCAAAACGATTAAAGAAAAATTAAAGAGAAATAAAAAATAACAAGAAAGTAATTAAAACTAGTGTTTTAATATGCAAGTCAAATCAAAGTCATTTATTAAAAATAGTTTAATTATTTGTATATTTAATTAGAAACTAATTGTGTTATTTCATGATTAGTTTTTTTAATTCCAATTAATATTATTAGATAAATAGAATTCTTTTAATGTTAATCCACTTTCTCTATATCGTTTTTCTATTTCTTCGTATTTACTTTCCATAAATAAAATCCTCCAGCTTTGTAGTGAACCCCAAAAGTTGGAATGAGCAATCGGAAAGACTTGAGGGGTTCACTACACTTTTCTTATTTTACTGGAAGATTTTATTTATTTTAAGTCCACAAAATTTTTGACATTTACACTTATTTATTAGATACTCTTGGTTTATTAAATGAAAAAGAAAGAATAAACATTGCTAATGAATTACTTTTCTTGGTCAAATAAAATTCCTGTTTATATAAAATTAAAAAATCCTGTAGTTACTAAATAATGTAATTACAGGATTTTGTTTTGCATGATGTTTACACGGTAATTTTGACGCTTACACATAAACATTAAGAGTGTCTACTTTATTAATAGCACTTCAGTTAAATTTATGAATAAACAAGAGGGCGCATTTTGACTCTAGGGGTTGCAAAAATTAGCAAGGGATCGCAACTATATCAACATTGTTATTTTTTACCAAATTAAAAGTATAGGTTTGTTTCAGCAGCTGATGCTGTTCAAACCTTTTTTGATTAAATAAAAATTTATTTTGTAAAATAACCTTTTCATCTGTTGCAATGAAAAATATATCGTAAAAGTTTCATAAAAATATCAAAATTATACCAATTTTATATTAAAAAAGAGGTTAATAAATATGGATATTTACCTCGCTAAAAAATAAAATAGCACTAAAAAAATTTTCTTTAAAAAAAATAACTAAAATATCAAATGTTTGTTTTGTATTTTTTGAAAACTGCTTATATACCTCTTTGTAAATTTTTGATGATATGTATCAAATTCTAAACTATAAGCAGTGATATATTTGAAAAGAAAAAATATATTATTATCATTCTTTGTCTCTATAATAACGCTATCTTCTTGTACTACTATTTCTAAATTTTCTAAAAGGTATCAATATGATATTGAACTAATACCTATAGAAATCGTGTATTATTTGGATAAAAACATATTTAAATATAATGAACCTATCAACGTCAATATTAATTATGGGCATAATTGAGTTATAGATGGTATTCCTAATGAAAATAAGAATTACCCTTTTGTTTATTTTTAGATTATGATAATAATGTATTAGATGATGAAAATAATTATAGTGAATATAATGGCTATAAATTAATTGAAGAAGTTGATTCTAAACTTTTTTACACAGATGAATATTCCTATTTTCAAGAAAAATATTGTTATAAAAGTTTTAATAATACAATAGAGTTTGATATACCATTCAATTATTTTGAGCATATTTATTCTGTTACGCCTAATTTTACAATAATAAAATTTATTGCCGGGCAATAGTATAAGGATAAAAATAATATAGTTTCTATTTATGAAATAAGAAGTACTGAAATTGAATTTAATTTTTCTTTTAACGAAGATGAGAAAATGATAAAAATAGAGTTTTAAACTCTAATCTCTTTTATTAACAAATTTGTCGTTTTTTTGACAACAGCTAATGTATAACAAATTAATAATTAATTTATATAAGTGAAAGAATAAAGTTCTAACTTTAAAAAGAAAGCAAATGATACCGAGCAAATTTTTTTGAATTGGAGTACGAGTTAAATATAAATAATATTAGTAATGCCAACATTATTTCTACTTATTTTGAATTGAAATTTTTAGAAATTAATAACAAACTGCTAACTCTTTAATTACAAAACAATTTATAGTTTTCAAAGTTTAATCTAATTGTAATTTCCGAATTATGGCACTAAAGTTTTGCAACCTATCTTCGCACTTACTTAATAATACATTTATTTCCACTAATTAAAATGATTCAGCTTGGTATTTAACTAAAAATATGGAATTGAACCAAGGAAATTTTATGAAATAAATGATTTAATCGAACAATACAATTAGTTTATCAATCATAATTTTGAGCAAAAAATTCAAATTATATCTTTTCCTTCTTTAATACTGGCTTTTATTAATAGTTATTCTCAAAATATCGATGATAAAAATCTAAATAAAAAATTATTGATAGTAGAGTAACATCTAACATGCTTTTCGTTTTCTTCAAATTTTTTTTTATAAATTAGGAAAACTAAATTTTAATATTGACATAAAAATATTTGTCAACTACGCTTTGGTTAGTTGAAATTAACAGCATTGAGCAATAGGAGATTTTATGAAAAAAACAATAAAAAAGTTAGTAATGTTAACAATATTAGGAGTAAGTGTTTTATCTTCTAATTCATTGTTATCTATTAGTGAATATGGTAATCATTCACAAGAAAATGGAATTGTTAACAAATGGTTGTTAAAATTAACAAATAATAGTCAGAAAGATAAATTATCAAGTATGTCTTATATTGATAATTACATTCCACAAGAATGAAATGAAGTTGAATTTGATGAAGAAATTTTACTTGATAATAATGATACCATTTATGATTTGTATGCATCAACTAATGAATATAATAATAATGAACATAAAGATGATCATCCATCAGGTGCTACGAAAATAAGATTTATTATAGTAACTAATCTTGTTAAAAATTCAAACAATCGTGGTCGCATGGTTATAAGTGACATTGATTATAGATATGGATTTTAATTATGGAAAAGTTTAACATTAAAAAGATGTATGGTTATCATAGGATAATAATAATATCTTTAGTTATGCAATTAAGTATTTTTATTTTTTACTTGGAATAACATTGTACTTAAAAACAATTGATTTATCAAAAGTTAATAACAAAGAAAATTTCAATGAAGGATTTATAATTTTTATAGTACTTGATGTAATAAGTGCTATTGGTTTTCTAATTTCTATAGCCATATATTTATACTGGTTCTTGCCTTTTAAAAACGCTGATGGAGAAATTATAATTATTAAAATCACAGAAAAAACAATAGGAGATATAATTTATTGTACTATTGAATCAAATGAATTTAATAATACTATTGTTAAAATCAGATTTGTATCAACTCGTTATATTCATTTTTTTCCTTTCTACAAAATTGGTGACTATGTAGAATGTTTTATTAGAGAAAAAGACTTGTCAAACCCTAAAGTCGTAGTGCTTTATAAATAATTTTAAAAACTATATAAAACATAAATAATATCTTTTAGTATTTACACTAAAAGATATTTTTTTATCTAAAAGGAAAATAAAATTAATATTAAATATTTCTGACTTTTATATTTAAAAATAAAAATTGTTAGTTATTTCCCCTCAAAAAAAATTAAATATGTATCTAGATTTTTTCGCAAAGCAACTAAATTCTTGTTAAAATGTAAAAAAGAAAATAATACAATGAAAAAAGACAATTTAATATTTATTCACAAACTTTTAAAAGCAATAGCTGATAGTATAATCAAATTATTCTTGCCTTTATACATTTTAAAACAAACAAATGATATTAACTTAGCTATGCTTTATTTAATTATTTATTCATCTTGTGTCATGCTAACAATGTTTATTTTAAAAACAATAATCCAAAAATTTGGCGTATTCGCCATTATGGTTCATTTCATTCCAATAATTGTTACTATGGGGTTATTTTCTTTTTTGCAAATCGATATTACTCTCGTTATAATCGCTGCTATTTTGATGTCATTTTCTCAAACTTTATATTCAATTCCTTTAAACCTTATTTTTACTTTTGGTGATAAAAAAACTAATGTTGGTAAATTTCAAATTGCTTCAAATCTTGGTAAATTAACATTCACTTTAATTTCTGGTTATCTTCTTTCAAGTACTATAAGAAATTCTTTTTTAATACTTTCTATTGTTTCTTCTATATTTTATATCGGTGGAACAATTCCTTTATTCTTTTCAATTAAAGATTTACAATCGAATTATGAAATTTTCAAAAAAACTCCTAATAAAAAAACAAAAATTGATCCTTGGTTTATTATTTTCCATATAAGTTTTGGAATTTTTCAACCAATCATGGACAATATAGTGCCGTTATTTCTCTATATAAACCAATTATCTTTCCATGCCGTAACATTGATGATAGCTTTAGTAGAAGGTGCAAAAATAATTATAAATTATCTAAGTCATTATCTTGTTAAAAAGAAAAAAGCGCTGATATGTGTAGCAATAAGTTTCTTATTATTTCTCATAAGCAGTTTTGGAATGATTTTCATTAAAAATTCACTATGGCTTTATATCCTAAGCTGTACATGTTCGATTTCCTTTCCCTTAACTTTTGTTCCTATGTTCAAATTATATTGCACATATATTCGAAGAACAGAAAATGTCTTTTCCGGAATGACCAGAAGAGATTTTGAAATATTTTCTTTTAGACCTTGTTTATATTCATTAAGTTTTATAGGATTTAGTTTATACCCTTGTCTGATAATTGGCATAGTTGCTGTACCTATTATGTTTTTATCAGAAATTAAAATAATAAAAAAAGAATCCTTAGAAAGTATCAATTAGAGATTATGAAAGAATACTCAAAAGAAGAAATACTCAATCTTTCATTAGATAATAGTTTTGAAAATACTCTTCCTTCAATTATTAAGTATGCTGAAGAAAAAGATCCAAAATTTATCGGATTATTAGGTTATTGCTATGCCTATGGTTTTGAAGTCGAACAAGATGTAATAAAAGGAATAAAACTATTAGAACAAGCAGCTAATTCTTATGATTTGCAATCAGCTTTATATTTAGGAGAAATATATTCAGATCAATATATCGTTCCACATAATTACAAAAAAGCTTTAAAATGGTACAAATTTGGTTATGATAATGGATCTGCTATATGCGGTCTTTTTTATAATAAAATTTCAAAATTATACTCTGATATTGAAAAAGAAATTCTTTCTGAAAAAGAGACTAAAAATTTGTTTTATAAAAAACAATACTTTGAATCTTTTGAATCAATAATATACTATTCAGACATACAAAAAGTAGAATTTATGTGCTACCTTTCTTATTTTTGCAAGAATGGAATATGCACGTTGGCTTTTCCACAATATGGAGAATATCTAATTGAAAATTCTTTAAAGTTGAATAAAAAATTAACTCTAAAACTAATAAAAGAATTAAAATTATAAAAAACTATTAGGATTTTTAGTCCTAATAGTTGCTATCTTAATATTTTAAGTTTTGATATTTTTTTACAATATTATAGAAATTTTGTTTAATATCATCTTCTCTAACTGAATTTAAATTTTCTAAACTTGATAAAACATTATCTATACTAGCATTCGCTTTATATTTTGAATCTCGCAAAATTAAAGCAAATTCTGCTACTGATGCAGCAAACTTGAGATTTTCTGTCGCTTCACTATTGCCACATATTAGTGTACTAAATACATTCTTATCTAAATTTCCATCATCGACATCTTTATATCTAACTTCTGCTTTCAATAATTCTTTTTTATCGCAATCAGCAGTAGGAACTATTTCAACAAGAGCTAAAGTTGTGCTTGCAGCACTCAGCTCACCAGCATCTTTTTCATTATTATTAAAATCATCAGAAGATATCATTCTATTTTCATATCCTAACAAACGATATTTGCTCACTGCTTCAGAATTAAATGTAATTTGTGCCTTTGCATCCTTAGCTACAACTTTTAATGTTGATCCTAATTGCTCTACAAAAACTTTTCTTGCTTCAATTAAAGAATCAATATAATAATATGTCCCATTTCCATTATCAGCTAAGGTTTGCATAGTGCTTCCTTGATAGTTGTCAGATCCAAAGCCAAGAAGAGATAAATATATTCCATCATCCCTTTTTTGTGAAATATATTTTTTTAATCCATTTATGCTACTGATTCCAACATTAAAATCACCATCTGTTGCCAAAAAGATTCTATTAACACCACCTTCTATATAATATTTAGCAGCAATATCATATGCAGTTTGAATTCCTTTAGATCCATTCGTTGAACCGGAAGCAGTTAAATCTTCTATAGCTGCCATTATTTTTTGTTTTTCGTATCCTCTTGCACCATCAAGAACAACTTGACTTGAACCAGCATATGTAACTATTGAAATAACATCTTCATCATCAAGACCTTCTACTAAAAGTTTAAATGATTCTTGAACCAAAGTTAAATAATCATACATCGATCCAGAAGTATCTAATAGAAAAACAAAATTACTAGGTGCTTTTTTAATTAATCTATCATAATCTTTTGTAACCACTGCAACAGAAGCTAATAAATTATCTTCATTCCATGGACAAGTCATAGATTCAACATAAGTTTGTATCGGACTATCACTTGGTCTTTCATATGAATAAGAAAAATAGTTTAACATCTGTTCAATAATAACTTGACTTTTGATAGGTGCTTTCCCATTTTCTATCGCTTTACGAATATTTGGATAACTGCCAGTAGAACCATCTAAAGAAAATTGTGTCACAGCATTTTCAGATGTTGAGACAAAATCTTTTTCTTCAATATCTAAATATGATTCAGATTCATTTGTTTCATTACTATAATTATAACCAGGAACAAAATTGTCGTGCAGACCACCGCTATTAGAACAAGAACATAAGAGTAAGACTAAAGAAAGAAAACCTAATTTATATAGTTTTTTTGATGAATACATTTTTATTCCTCCCTTATATGTTTTTCATCGAATTCTTTTAAACCTAACATTTGATTATTTCCAAGATCTACTTTCTCACCATCAGTTAAATAAAAATTAGTTTTACAAGGAAGTTGAATTACAATTGAATTAAAATTGAAACGCAATAAAAACGAAATATAGGTAACATCAAAAATCACTGATGCCTTAGAAAAATAATTGTTCAAGGATTTAGATAAAGATACCTTAACATCAGGGGTATAAAAATAAAGATTTTCAGTATTTGTTTTGCTTTCAAAATCTTCAATATTATCATTGAGATAAGAAATGAAACTAATAACTGCTTCATCTACATTTCCAGTAAATCCGTTATTGTAAATATAATTAGGAATATAATCATATTCAAAATTCCAAATCTTATATTCCCCTGTTCCAAAAAGAACTTTATATCTATTTTGAAGAGCAACACCATATTTAGGTATTGAATATGTATAAGTTATATCACCTATCTGTTGCTTATAATATTCAACATAGCTTGCTTCTGGAATATCATTATCCCCATTAGGTCTACTTGAATTGCTACAGCTAGTTAATATACATATCAACAAAACTAATAATACTCTACTTTTCTTTTTCATTGCTTTATTTCCTTAAAAAAACCATAGACTTCTGTTAATTGATATTCAACCGATAGACTTAGTAATCCTTTAAAATCTAAATTAAAGGAAGGTTTAAGAGATAGTTTACCGAAGGTTTGTCGAGAATCTTGAGGAATCGTATACTCTATTTCTTTTTCAAGAAACGAAAAATAATTAATATCCCCATTAGAATCTAAATAGGATAAATGAACAGTTATTTCCGCATTAACTTTAATATCAGATAACGGTTCATAATTTTCATCAACTTCCAAAGATGAAATAAGCTCAAATTCATTTTCACTTTTTGTTTCAAATTTGTACAATTTTTCATAATTTAAATATTTTTTAAAATTATATAAAGTTAAATCATTATCATTAATATCATTTTGATTTTTTATCGAAAAGAAAATGATAAAAATTAACGATATCATAAGAAGAAAAAATGAAATCACATTAACAATAAATGAAATTTTAAAATTCTTTTTTTGCTTTTTTTCAACATTAGATTCATATGGTTGTTGAGTTAATAGCTCATCGATACTGCACTCAAGAATTTTGGCCAAGGATTCAAGAATAACAATATCAGGTAAGGTTTCCCCAGTTTCCCATTTAGATACAGCCTTGTTTGTAACTCCAAGTTTTCGACCTAATTCGTCTTGAGTAAGATTTAATTTTTTTCGTCTTTCATATATGAAGTTACCAAACTTGTACTTATCCATACATTCCTCCTAAGCCTATTCTATCAATTAACATTATTTTTGTTGCTAGAACTATATCTCCTATTAAGAGAATAGTATTTTTTAATAAAAAAAGAAAACTATTTTTTATTAATTAGCTAAAAAATAAAAGCAACTTATAATAACTTGTTTAAATTGTATAGTATAAAAAAAGCAGGTAAAACCTGCTTATTACCTTTTATTTTAATTTTAAGCCCTCCTTAAAAGCTTGACCGACAACGTCCCCCAATTCAATATATGTATTATTGGATGAATCAAAAGTAATCGGTCTCAATTTTTTTACATCGATTTTATTTTTGTCAGTTAATATTTTCTCATCGCATGAAATATTCTTTATATTTGCAACTAACATGCAAGATTCTTCATCGTAACTTTCAACTTCACATTCTAAAGCAAATGGCAATTCTTCAAAAATAGGAGCATTTACACTGTGGGCTTTTGAAACTGTCCAACCAGTTTTTTCAATTTTGTTTTCTTCTCTATTTCCACTAGCTATTCCAACATAATCACAAGCAACAACCTGTTCAGAAGTTCCCATACTTACAGTTATTGCCTTCGTTTTCAATAAATTTTTTACAGTTTTATGTTCAGGTGATAAACAAATATAAATTTGATTTGTATCTTTTATTCCACCCCATGCTGCGTTCATTGCATCAGCTTTTCCATTTTCATCATAAGTACCAATAATTAGAACTGGCATCGGATATAATAAAGTTTGCTGTTCTAAAATTTTTCTCATAAATTTAATCTCCTCCATTTATATATTTTCATTTGGAAAACGATATTTTAAATATTGAATTATCAAATCAGTACACTCTTCAATTCCAATAGATGAATTGATACAAAGATCATAATTTTCTCTTCTTCCCCATTTCATATTAGTAAAAAAATTAAAATATGAAGCTCTTTGTTTATCAATTTTTTCTATCATTTCTTTTGCTTTTTTCTCTTTCAGATTATAGTATTTAACAGCCCTGGCAATTTTTTCTTTCATTTGAGCATAAATAAACACATTTACAACATTATTATGATCGCGAAGAATATAATTTGAACATCTTCCAACTATTACGCACGATTCAGTCTGTGCAAGATGTTCTATAACTTTAAATTGTTCAGTTGCAACTCTTTGAGCTGCCGACATAACTTCGCTAGAAAACATATTATATCCAAAAAAGTAATTATCTTTTTTCTCATCATTAGATTGAACATAATCTAATGAGAAGCCTGCTTTTTCAGCAACTTTTTCCAAAAGTTTTCCATCGTAAAAGTTTACATTTAATTTTTTTGCTAATTCACTAGCAATATAACGACCACCTGAACCATATTCACGACCAATAGTAATAACAAAAGACATTTTATTATTTCCTCCATATACATTATAGCGTTTTCAACAAAATATGAACATAAAAAGTATTAACAAAAATTATTTTAAGGTATATAATTTTAGTTTACGTAAGGAGAAAATATGAACGTTTTTAAAAGATTTTTTACAAAAACCGAAATTGATTTAACCACTGGCAATCTTTTTAAGAAATTGATTTTATTTGCTATTCCAATTATCTTAACCAGTGTTTTACAACTGCTTTATACATCTGCAGATTTAATTATTGTAAAAATATTCAGTGCCGATGGCGAAAATTCAAGTGCAGCTATTGGAAGCAATGGAGCTTTAATAAATCTTATCATCAATACTTTTGTTGGTCTTTCTGTAGGTGCTAACGTTGCAATGGGCAATGCAAAAGGAGCTAATGATAAAGAAAGAGGAGAAAAGATATTGCATTCGGCAATGATTATTTCTCTTATTTCAGGTTTATTTTGTCTATTTTTAGGAATATTTTTTGCTAGAAATCTATTAGAAATAATGTCGACTCAAATCGACTTAATCGATAAAGCTACCGATTATTTAAAGATATATTTTATCGGTGCTCCATTTTTAATGATATACAATTTCGGTTCTGCCATTATGAGAGCTTTAGGAGATTCCTCTAAACCATTGATCATTCTTCTTATTTCAGGTTTAATAAATGTTCTATTCAATATTATATTCACCTACTTCTTCAATATGGATGTTTCAGGTGTCGGTTGGGCTACAGTAATTTCTGAAGCTGTTTCCGCTGTTTTAGTTATTTTCTTTTTATTCCGCAGCAAAATATTTGTAAAATTATCTTTGAAAAAAATACGTCTATATAAAACTGAAACATTAGAAATCATTAAAATTGGCATTCCTGCTGGATTACAATCTTTAATTTTTTCTATTTCTAATGTTCTTATTCAATCAGAAGTAAATATTCTCGGCGCTGATAATCCTGCTATAATAGCTGGTTCTACTGGTTCAAATAACATCGAAAGTTATGTTATGTCTTTAGGAAATGGTATAACTCAAGGTGTTGTATCAATGACTAGTCAAAATTATGGTGCCAAGAATATTCAAAATATCAAAAAGACATTTTATTATGGTTTAATTCTTTCTGCTGGAATTGTAATAATTGGTGGATTATTATCAATTGCTTTAGCAGAACCACTTTTAAAATTATTCACAGAAACAGATGCTGCACTAGAAGCTGGTAAACAACGTCTTTATATTATGGCTAGTTTATACTTCACTCAAGCAATTATGAGTTGCTGTTCATGTCACCTTCAAGGAATGAAATATACAATGACTCCAGCAATAATCACGTTATTCGGCTGTGTCATTTTAAGAATAGTTTATATCTATACAATTTATCGTATGATTCCAGAATTACAAACACTTTCCTGGCTATATGCAACCTATCCAATTAGTTGGGCTTTCACAGATGCAATATATTTTGTAACTATAAAAATTGTTTGGGACAAAACTTTCAAGAAACTAAAAAAAAGCGAGTAATAGCTTTTTTATTTGCCATATTTTTTAAAGTATTCGTTCAATCTATCTAAACCATCCTGAACTAAAACTCTAGGCATAGCTATATTCATTCGTAAAAAATTATAACCATTTCCCCTATATTGAGTACCGCCTGAAAGATATAGACCAGTTTTATCACGAATATCTTTTTGCAATTCATCAGATTTTTTACCAGTTCTTGTAATATCAATCCATAATAAATATGTTGCTTCGCTTTCAACAAGCTTAAATTTAGGTAATTTTTTGTTCAAAAATTGTTTAACGAGCATTTTATTATCATAGATATATTGTCTTAATTCATCAAGCCATTGTTGGCCTTTATTAAATGCTGCTATCGTTCCTTCCATCGCAATAATATTAGGTTCACCAACTTCATCATCATTTATGCCCTTAAACATAATATTGCGGAGAGTTGAATTAGGAACTATAACTGCTGCCGATTGTAATCCAGCTAAATTAAACGCTTTACTACAAGAAATAGCAGTAATGGAAATATCCTGAGCATTTTGGCATGTTGAAGCAAATGAAATATAATTTTTATCAGGATCAGTTAAAGGTCCATGAATTTCATCACTTAAAACTACAACTTCATATTTTTTAGCTAAATCAGCTATTTTAATCAATTCTTCTTTCGACCATATCTTTCCTATTGGATTATGAGGATTACATAAGATTAACATCTTTGTTTTTTCTAATTTAAAAATTTCTTCTAATATTTCAAAGTTAATCGAATATTTATAATCCTTATAAATCAATGGACATTCAATAGTATTTCTTTTATTATTTTCTATTGAGTGAAAGAAAATATTATATACTGGTGTCAAACATACAATATTATCTCCAACATCAGTAAATCTTCTGACCGCTGTAGAAATAGCTGGAATAACTCCTGTAACAAAACAAAGCCAAGATTTATCTATATCAAAAGAATATCTTTCTTTCCAAAAAGAAATATATGATTTATACCATTCTTCTGGAATAATGGAATACCCTAATGCACCGACATCAATTTTTTTATGTATCGCTTCAAGAATTTCTGGACATACTTTAAAATCCATATCAGCAACCCACATCGGTAACTCACCTTCTTTGATATCCCATTTCAATGAATTGCAATTTTGTCTATTAATAATCTCATCAAAATTATATTTCATAAATAACCTTACCTTGTAATTATTATATTTGTTTTTTTCGGATCAATCTTCTTATCTTCTAAAATTATTTCTCCAATTTCTTTAGCTCTTATTGTTCCACCATATGGATTTTTTACACTATCGATTTTACTATTAATTTCAACTTCAACTGTCGAATATTCAAAAGCTAATGTTGTATCTTTTAAAATACAATTTTTCATCGCTAAATTTTCCATATAACAAAATCCTTGAAAAGAAGAAATTGTCGAATCTATTATCGTTATATTTTTTGAATTCCAGCCAAAATATTCCCCATCGATTTCACAGTTTATAATCACAACATTTTCACAATTCCAAAAAGCATCTTTGGAATTTAAATGACTATTTTTTATTACTATATTTTTACCACCATCAAAAACATAATTACCATCAATCGTCATATTATCAACAGTAATATTTTTTGAATTCATTCCAAAATAATCACCACGTACATATATGTCTTTAGCAGAAAAACCATCACAATTCCATAAAGATTCACTGGCATTATTCAAATTGCAATTTTCCAAATATATATTTTTTGACCGTCTAAATATTTTAGGACAATCTATCTTTGAATTTATTATGGATATATTCTCTGTATACCAAATTCCTGAACGAGCAGTTTCATTAAAAACACTATTTTCTACTTTGATGTTATTTGAATACCAAATCGGATATTTCCAAGAAAAAGTTGAATTTTGTATATGATTATTCTTACTTTCTTTTAAAGGAGATTCACCATCTTCAAATGTGCAGTCTTCAATTTCAGCATTTTCAATTTGAAAAAGAGCTCTTTCTCCAACTAAAACTTTATTCTTAATAATATCCATATAAACACCTCTTTTTTATTATTATAGTTTAAGACATTCATTTATTCAATTTATGTGATTTCAAAATAATTACTAATTTATTTTGTATTTTTTTTGTAAAGTTATTTTAAATACATAAAAATAAAGTTAAAATGTAGGTAAGGATAAAATAATGAAAAAAAAGACAATATTAATCACACTATTTAGCTCTATATTCATACTTATTAGCAGTGTCATAGCTTTTCTTATTTATGATTTTCACTATGAATTTAATGGTATTAGAACAGCTGATGAAAATTCTTTTTCCTTAAAAATTTCTTCGATGAATTCCTCAGATAATCACGAATTAAATTTAAAACAAAACGACTCATTAAACATTTTCTTTTCGATTAATAAAGGAAAAGCAAATCTTATTATTACTTATTTAGAAAATAATTCAACCTTATTTAAAGGTAAAAATATAACAGTAGGTAAATTTCTTCTCGATATAAAAGATGATGGAAACTATCTTCTTTCAGTATATGCTAAACACGCCTCGGGCTTTATTAATATAATGAAAAACAGTGGAGAATAATTATGGAAAACATGATTGAAATTAAAAATTTATATAAGCAGTTTGGTGATATTCAGGCAGTTAATAATCTATCTTTCAAAGTAAAAAAAGGTGAATTATTTGCTTTTTTAGGTGTAAATGGCGCTGGTAAATCAACAACAATCAACATTATTTGCGGTCAATTAAAAAAAGATAAAGGCGAAATACTTATTACAGGAAAAAGCTTAGATGAAAATCCAACTTTTTTCAAAAATATTTTAGGAGTGGTTTTTCAGACTTCTGTTTTAGATAAGGATCTAACAGTTTATGACAATTTGCAAAGTCGTGCTTCCTTATATGGAATTATTGGAAAAGACTTTCAAAATCGATTAAATAAATTATCAGAGATTTTAAGTTTTAAAGATCTTTTAAAACGGCCTCTTGGAAAACTTTCAGGCGGGCAAAAAAGAAGAATTGATATCGCCAGGGCTCTAATCCATAAACCAAAGATATTAATTCTCGATGAGCCTACAACTGGATTAGATCCTCAAACACGAACATTATTATGGGATGTCATCAATAATTTAAGAAAAGAAGAAGGCTTAACAGTATTTTTAACAACTCATTATATGGAAGAAGCTGCCGATGCAGATTATGTCGTAATTATAAATCATGGACAAATTGCTGCTGAAGGTACACCGCTTGATTTAAAAAATAAATACACTGGCGATTTTTTAACACTTTATAATGTGAATGAAGAAGAAATAAAACAATTGAACCTCAAATACACTAAAATACATAATGGTTTTAAAATAGAAATTCCCAATACATCTTTTGCTACGAAACTTATCTATAATTATCCAGAATTATTTCAAGATTACGAGATTATAAAAGGAAAAATGGATGATGTATTTTTACAAGTTACCGGTCAAAATTTAACAGGAGAGAAAAAATGAATAGCTTAATAATCCTCTGCAAAAGAAATATTAAAATATATTTCAAAGATAAAGGACTATTTTTTTGTTCTTTAATCACTCCTTTTATTCTTTTAGTTCTCTATGTAACATTTTTAAAAAATGTTTATGAAACTTCTTTTTTAACAGCTATAGAATCAATTAATATCGATGTTCCAAAAGAATTGATTAATAGTTTTGTTGGAGGACAACTAGTCTCATCTTTACTTTCAGTTACATGTATTACTGTCACATTTTGTTCAAACCTTATAATGATAAAAGATAAAACTAGTGGTGCTATAAATGATTTTAAAATCTCTCCTGTAAAATTTAAAATTGTTGGTTTGAGTTACTTTTTAGCGACTTTATTCTCAACTTTGATTATTAATTTTTCTGCCATGATTATTTGTTTCATCTATTTAGCTTGTACAGGATGGTGTTTATCTTTTATCAGCATAATAAAAATTATAATAAATATAATTTTACTCACAACATTTGGTACTGCCTTATCCTCCTGCATTAATCATTTTTTAACAACTGATGGTCAATCCTCCGCTGCCGGAACAATAGTTAGCGCAGGATATGGTTTTATTTGTGGCGCATATATGCCAATATCAAGTTTTAATAAAGGATTACAAAACTTTTTAGGTTTTCTACCAGGAACATATGGTACAAGCCTTATGAAAAATTGCTTCTTAGAAGGAAGTTTATCAAAAATGATAGAACTTGGATTTCCACAAGAAGCAATTAATGGAATTAAAGATAGTGTAGACTGCAATTTATATTTCTTTGGTAATAGCGTTAATATTCTTACAATGTATATAATTTTAATTTCAAGTATAATCGCTTTTATCGGAATATACATACTGATAAACGTTTTTTCCGGGTACAAAAAAAATAAGTAATCAAGCAAAAAGAAGCGATTCATTTCAGCGCTTCTTTTTTAATCTTCAAGATATTCCTTCATCTTTTTCATCAAAGAAACAACATGTCTATAAGCACCACTATTTGACAAATTTAAAATATCAGCAGCTCTAGAAACAGAAAATCTATTATAAGCTATATCAGATAAAACCATTCTTTCTTCCATATTACAGTTATCATCTACAAAGCTTTTTAATTTCTTCATCAAGATTTTCGTATCTTGTTTTTCTGTAAGTTCTTTAATACCTGGAACATACGGGTCTTTAATATCTATAGGACACGCATCAACCAATGAAAGTGATTCAATATCAATAATATATTTATACTCCCTTTTCAATTTTCGGCTTTTTTCATATGTCAACCATTTTATTGAATTAGATAAATATGAACGAATAAAATGTTCAAAATCTCCTTGCTCTTCTTGATAGCTATTCAACGCCTTATAAGCAGCCAAATATAGTTCATCCATATAATCTTCAACAGGATATCCAAATTTTCTTGAATAAGTTAAGGATAATCTATCGATAATCGGTTGAATTCTCGAGAAAAATTCTTGTTTTGCTAATTCTTCCCCTTGCTTGGCAATAAATGCTGTTTCTTTCAATGTTTTTTCTTTAAAATCAACATTGACATATTCTAAAAATTCCATGTACTGCTTGCTCATTATTCATTATTTCCTTCTAGATTGTATAGCTCCACTAATCATAATTGCGCCTGCAACAGCAGCATTTAAAGATGTTATAGGACCTTGTATTGGTATTCTAGCAATAAAATCACTATTTTCTAAAGTAAGTCTACTAGCTCCCCTTCCTTCACTTCCTATAACAATTGCCATCTTTCCTTTATAATCAATTTCATCATATAAACGGTCTCCTCTTCCATCTGCAGTAACAATCCAGTATCCATTTTTCTTTAAAGTATTCATCGCTTGGACAATATTTGTCACTTGGATTATTGAAACAAATTCTTCAGCACCCGTACTGACTTTTGTAACAGTTGGAGTCATTTGAATTTGTCTATCTTTGGAAATTATAATTGCATCTACCCCAAATGCAGCAGATGTTCTTATAAGCGATCCAAAATTATTTGGATCTTCTATTCCATCTAATATTAAAATCAAAGGTTGTTCTTCTTTTTTTTCATTTAAAAAATCTTTTAAATCTTTATATTTAAATGGTTCAACAAAAGCTACAAATCCCTGATGATTTCCAAACTTTGTTATAGAATCTAATTCTTTTTTATCAACAATTTTAAAAGGGACATTTTTATTAGCGCATTTATTAAATATTTCGCTGTTTTCTTTTTGTTTTGTCATCAAGACTTTTTCAATTTTTCGTGTTCCATCTAAAACACTTCTAACTGAATTTAAGCCATAAACCATATCAAAACTACTTTTCATACATTCTCCTCACAAATACACATTACATATTTTATCTCTTTATTGCAATATAAAAAATTGCCTTTTTTTAGCATTTTTTAATTTTGAAACAAATATGAAACTTTTATAATAAAATTTAAGATTTATTTATATTTTTTTGAAATTTTTTGAAACTAATCAAATCTAATATTATTATAAATTAAATCTAAAGGCTTAGTCGCTTCTCTTAAATTATCAGAATATGCAGTAACTTGAGATTCGCTAACTTTTTCCAAAATAATAACCATTTTCAAACAATCCATATCTCTATAGGTAATCAATGAAGAAGAGATATGTTTTACTGTAACATTCAAACGTTCGGCAATTTGTAAAGCAACATGAAGCGCTGGAGTTTTAGCATCCAAAATCAATACAATTTCTGGATTCTTTTTACTCGTCTTCTTTTCAATTTCAACGAACAAGAATAATACAGCAAATGAAAGTATTGTTACTAAAAATCCTTCCAAAATAAAGCCACACCCAATTGCTAATCCTATGCCACCACAAAGCCATAAGCTTGCTGCAGTAGTAAGACCACGAATTCCTGTGCCATTTTGCATTATTGTTCCAGCGCCGATAAAACCTATACCAGAAACAACTTGAGCAGCTAAACGAGCGGAATCACGACTATATCCATTATTTACAGGAAAAGCAAAAATGGATAATCCCATAATTAAAGAAGCACCTAAAGCTATCAAAACATGGGTTCTTAAACCTGCCGCATGTCCGTGAATTTCTCTTTCTGTTCCAATAATTGAAGCGCATATAATAGTACAAACAGCGGTTATCAGGAAAAACAAAAAAACGCCCCATCCACCTAAAGAAGGATTATCTACTAAACTTAAGATCCATTTATCAAATGGATTTAATTCACTAGGATAACTTTCAATAATGGATAAAGCGTTCATATTTTATTATCTCCTATAAAATCTTTTTTTCGATAAGAATCGCTCTAATTTTATCGGCCTCAGAATAGTTTTTTTCTAAACGAAGTGTTTCAAATTCTCGATACAATTTTAAAATTTCTTCATCGATAGTTGGTGTTTCCAACTTGAGACCTATTATATCATGTAAGCGGTTAAAAGTAAAATAAAGCGAAGAAATCAAATTTTCTTGTTTTTGTCTGATAGCATTATTTAAGTCTTTTACCAATTTGTCAAAGATAGCTAAAGCATTAGGAACATTGAAATCATCTGCTAAAGCTTCCATAAATGGATCATAATATTCTTCTAATAATTCACCATCTTTTAGTTCATGATATTTGACAAATAAATCTGCGCTCTTTTTGCAATTGATATATTTTTTAATTTCATTTTCTGCTGCTTTTATTGATTCATCAGTATAGACTAATGGAGAACGATAATATCCTTTTAAAACAAATAATCTAAAAATATCAGGGTTATATTTTTCCAAAAAGTCTTTCATATAGACAACATTGCCTAATGATTTACTCATTTTTTCATCGCCCATATTTATAAAACCAACATGCATCCAATTGTTTGCTAGTGGGCTATTATAAACAGCTTCAGATTGAGCTCTTTCATTTTCATGGTGGGGGAACTTCAAATCGAAACCGCCTCCATGAATATCTATCAAAGGTTGGCCGAAAATTTTATTTATCATAACAAGGCATTCTGTATGCCAACCTGGTCTACCATCACCAAAATCTGCATGGAATTTAATTCCATCATCATCAGTTTTTTTCCATAAAACAAAATCCATTGGATATTTTTTATTATCAGTAACTGCTATTCTCGTACCAGCGATTAAATCATCGATTTTTATCTTTGATAAAGATCCATAATCCTTTACTGACTCGACAGAAAACAAGACATCATCTCCAGCCTTATAAGCAACATTTTTATCCAAAGCAAGTTGAACGAATGCAATGATATCATCCATTGTTTCACTGACACGTGGATGGCAATATAAAGGCAAAATATTTAATTTATTTAAACTATCTTCATAAGAAGTAATATAAAAATTAGATAATTCCTTTTCGGTTTTATGCTCTTTTAAAGCCGAATTAATGATTTTATCATCGATATCAGTATAATTTGAAACTAGTTTTACATCGTATCCTAATTCCTTAAAAAAACGATGTACTAAATCAAAAAATACTGGAGGTCTAAAATTACCAATATGACCATAGTTATATACAGTAGGTCCACAGTAATAAATGCTTACTTTATTTTCAGCAATTGGAACAAATGGAACTACTTTTCCTTGATAAGTGTCATAAATTTTAACATTAAATTTCTTCATCTTTCTTTTTCTCCATATTTTGAAGTCTATATAAATTATAATACATTCCGTGAACTTTTAATAACTCTTGATGGTTTCCACTTTCAATAATTTTACCTTGAGAAATTACAAAAATTTTATCTGCATGCTTTATCGTTGATAAACGGTGAGCAACAATAATCATTGTACCAATATTCTTCATTTTCTTTAAGGAATTTTGTATTAAAACTTCTGTTTCAGTATCAATATTAGCAGTGGCTTCATCCATAAGCATGATATTTGGATGATATAAAACAACTCTTGCAAAAGAAATCAATTGACGTTGTCCCATAGAGAAATTATTTCCTCTTTCTTGAATCATTTCATCATATTTATTTGGAAGTTTTTCAATAAAATTATTTGCTCCAACGTATTCGCATGAAGAAATAACATCTTTTTTATCAATTGCATTATCAAAAAGAGAAATATTTTCTGATATTGTACCCACAAATAAAAAGACATCTTGAAGCATTGAACCAATATGTTTTCTTAAAGAATTCAATGTATATTCACCTATCGGTTTATCATCGATAAGAATTTCACCTTTTTGTGCTTCATAATTTCTAGTAATTAAAGAAATAATCGTACTTTTTCCCGCGCCAGTAGCACCGACAAAGGCTGCAGTTTCACCTGGATTAATTACAAATGAAACATCTTTCAATATCCATTCTCCTGGAATATAGCTAAACCAAACATGTTTAAACTCAACTTTTCCTATCAGTTTATCCACATCTTTGGCATCTTCTTTATCTAAAACTTCAGGTTTAACATCTAAGATAATGCAAATTCTTTCCATCGCTGTTAAAGATTCTTGGAAAGAATTGAATTGTTCAGCAAAACTAGTCATCGGATTTGAAAATTGACCAGCATACAAATAGAAAGTCAATAAATCAGCAGCAACATATTTTCCAGCTGGATCATTTATTATAAGATTTGAGCCATATAAAACTATTATAGCAACTGAAACTATATATAATAAATAAAATAATGGTCTAAATACAGCAAAGAAAGATACTTGATGAAGATAAGCTTTTAATAAAGAATTATTCTTATCATCAAATTCATCTAATTTTCTTTTCTGCTGATTAAAAATTTGAGTTGTTAACATACCTGAAATGTTTTCTGCTAAAAAACCATTTAAGCTTGAAATACTTTTTCTTGTTTCGCGAAATACTTTCTTAGAAATAATTCTAAAACCAATAACAACACCAAAAGAAATTGGAATAAAAATAATTAAGATTAATCCTATCTCCCATGATGAAATTAAAACTTGTACAACAGTAAAAATCAAAGAGAAAAATGAGCGAACAAAACTAGGAATTACATTAGAAAACAAATTATTTATTTTCGCTGTATCATTGGTAACTCTTGTTACAAGCTTGCCTACAGGAAGCGAATTCAATTGATTTATAGAAAAATTTTCTATATGTTCAAATTCTTCTGTTCGCATTTTATAAATTATGTTTTGACCAACTTTTTGCATTATCATTGTGCCATAATATCCCATAACCAAAGTAAGAGTGATAGCTGCTAAAAAAACTGAGCACAATATTACTAATTCTGTAATTTTTCCTTCGGTAATAAATGTTATTCCTAAACCCATAATACGTGGTTCAAAAGAATAGATAGCAATTGCCAATATATCGATAAATAATCCAAAAATAAATATAGCAAGTTCCGGTTTTAAATAAGAATACAATCTTTTAAAAAGATAGGAATCCTTATACATTTTTTCTTTAGAATTAAGTTGCTCTTCAAGTGTCATATTATTTAACCTCCTTTTCTAATTCCTGGAGTTTAACAATATCTTGATAAACTTTATTATCGGCGAGTAGCTCAGAGTGTGTGCCAAAACCAACAATACTACCTTCATCTAAAACAATTATATGATCCAAATCTTCGACTGCAGAAATACGATGTGCAACTATTAAAGTTGTTTTGCCTTTTCTTAATCTTTTTATATTAGAGAGTATTTCTTTTTCAGTTGATGAGTCAACTGCGCTTACTGAATCATCTAAAATTAATATTTGTGGATCTTTAGCAATAGCTCTTGCCATTGAAATTCTTTGTTTTTGCCCACCAGAAAGAGTTACACCTCTTTCTCCAATAACCGTATTATAACCTTCTTTAAAATCTTTAATGTTGTCAGCAACACAAGCAAATCTAGCTGCCATTTCAATTTTTTCTTTATTTAGGCAAGGATTAGAAAAAGCAATGTTATCTGAAATAGAGCAAGAGAACAAAAACGTATCTTGTGCAACATAACCTATTGCTTCTCTTAGTTTATGTGTTGTCCATAAATTGATATCTTTTCCATCGATAAATACATGTCCATCTTCAACATTATATAATTTTAAAATTGTATTGACGAAAGTTGTTTTTCCACTTCCAGTTCTACCGATAATGCCAATGTTTTCTCCTGGTTTAATATCAACATTAATATTTTTTAAAGCTGGAGAAGAGCCATCTGGATAACTGAAAGTTAAATTACGAATAGAAATAGCTCCTTTAACCTCATTATCATCTTTAAGACCTTCTTTATCCTTTACAGTAATCTTAGTATTTAATAGTTCAGTTATTCTATTACAACTAGCTTTTCCTCTTGATGCTGTAGATATCAAAAAAACTATTGCTAAAATCGGCCAAACTAAAGTATCAAAATAACCATAGAATGTCGATAAATTACCACCAGTCATAGTAGTTGTTCCAGAAATTTTAACATCATTGATAATGAAAATACCTCCTACAACTATAATTAAAACTGCAGAAATATAAATAATTGCATTAATTATCGCCGTATAAAGCGAATCAAGTTTAATAAATGCTATGGATTTTTTTCTATTATTATCTGCATGTTTAGCAAAATTGGATAATTGTTCTTTTTCCTTGATAAAAGCTTTTATCACTGAAATTCCTGAAAAGCTCTCTGTAGTAAAATCAGAAAGATTTTCAAAAGCTTGCTGATTTTCTTCATAAGTTTTTGTTTCATATTTTTCTAAAATATTACCTGAAAAAATCAAAAATACCATCGGTACTGCACTAACTAAAGCTAATGCCCAATTCATTTGTGCCATATAAATAAAAGCCATTGATCCTAAACAAACAACATCAATTAAAAACATAACACCAGCGGAAAAAGTTTCTCCAACTGATTCAACATCATTTGTTAATAATGCCATAAGACCTCCCGTCTTATGCGTTGTGTAGAACTCTTTAGGCAAATTTTCACAATGAATAAAAAGCCTTTTTCTTAAATCGGACTGAATTTTATAATTGACGCCATTGATAAATAAACGCCACACTATTCTGCCGACAAAAACTGCTATTCCTATTAAAAAAATATATAAAACATTTTTAGCAATTATTTCCGATGTTAAAGTTTTATCACTTATAGCATCGACTAAATCACCTATTATCTTTGGAAGAAACAATTGCGCAACATCGACCAAAATTAAAAATAAAATTCCAAAGAAAAAACAATACCAATATTTTTTATAATAGCAATTGATTGTTTTATTAAAAATCATAAACATCCTTTCTATTCTAGAAATGATACCTTTATTGCTAATCTAATTTTCTCAATAGTAGTATCATCCAGATGAATTTTTCCTTTTTCTTTATTAGGAAGTCGAGAAATCCTTCTTTTGCTTATTGAACGTATAGCATCTAGCTTTAAATAACTATGAACACCATCATAGCCTAATCCTTTTATTTCGCCTAAATCAAAAGTTAAAAAAGAACCTTTTGTATCGCTGCTAGAAAGAGGAATAACTATAACATTTCCTAAATCAATAGCCCAGCAGACACAATAATGTCCATGGGTCTTATAATCTGAAAGCTCAGCACCAATATTGATACCGAATTCAGCAAAAATAATATCACCTCTAGTAAGATCATCTGGCTGAGTGGAATATCCTGATTTTTTATAAGACTCTTCAAATAAAGCAGTTTTTCTAAAAAGCCAATTAACATATTCTTCAGCGATATTATTGTCAACATTTTTTAGTTTTTTATCTAAATCTTTTTTAAATTTGAAAGTTAAATCTTTAAGACTTTCATTGCTGGAAAAGCGCATATATAAACCTCAATTTATATATATGCAACATAAATTTAATTCTTAGTGTAACGGGAAATAACTCCAACGACTTCGCCTTCAAAATCATAAATGCTTGTATTGACAATTTTTACTTTAACAAAATCACCAACATCCAAAGGTTTATCTGAATAAACAAATAAAGCTCCATCAATATCATCTGGTGCTAAAAAATAACATGTAGCTTGGTAAGCTAAAGAATCTTCATCATAACCAGTGATAATCGCTTCAACTTCTTCGCCCAAATGTTTCTTATTTTGTGCATAAGATATTTTAGCTTGTTGTCTCATTATCTCATTATAGCGTTTAGCTTTAATATTCGAATGAATTTGATTTGGAAGACTATAAGATGGTGTACCTTTTTCTCGAGAATAAGTGAAAACACCTAAGTGATCAAACTTTGCAAATTCAATAAAATCTTGTAAGCATTTAAAATCTTCTTCCGTTTCACCAGGGAACCCAACAATTAGAGTTGTTCTTAAAATTGCATTAGGAACTTTTTCTCTAATTTTCAAAATAAGATTTCTTAGATATTCACTATTTCCACGACGATGCATTGCCCTTAATAAAGAATCAGAAGCATGTTGAATAGGAATATCAAAATATGGAGTTAAGCGAGGATTACTAGCAATAAGATCAATTAATTCATCAGTAATTTCATCAGGGTATAAGTAAAGCAAACGAATGAATTTAAATTCTTCGTGCTTTAAGGCTTCCTTTAATAAGGTACATATATTTTGTTTTAATTCAGGATGATCAGTGCCATACCTTGTTGTATCTTGAGAAATAATAACTAATTCTTGAATTTTATCCTTGGCAATATCATCCATTTCTATTTTTAAAGTTTCTAACGGAATAGAATGAAAACTACCACGAATAAGAGGAATCATACAAAAAGTACAACGATTATTACAACCATCAGAAATTTTCAAATATGCTTGATATGATGGTGTAGAATAAATTCTTTTTGTATTTTCAATATTTCCAGTAAGCTTAACCTTATCGACAACGCTTTGAAATTTAATTGAAAAATTAGGATAATCATGAATTGGAATAATTGCATCAATAAATGGTTTATCCTGTCTTAATTTTTCTTCATTTCTTTCTGGCAAACATCCGACAACAACAAGAGGTTTTCCATATTCATGGGCTTCATCAATAACACCATAAGCTTCTTTAATTGAAGCAGCTAAAAAACCACAAGTATTGATTACTATGACATCTGCAATGCTTAAGTCTGATACAATATTGAAACTATTTCTTGCAAAATAAGACAATATTTCTTCACTATCAACTTGATTTTTTGCACAACCTAATGAAATTAAACCAATATTCATTTTCATATCCCCCATTTTTTAATAAAAATATACATTAATTTATATATATTAATACTTATAGCAAGTTAATTCAATAATAAAGATGCTAACTAATATGTAAGCTTACGAATAATTTAACAAGTTGTTTCTTCAAAAAAATAATCTTTATCATTGCTTATTATTAATAAAAAATATTTTCTAAGAATTTCATTTTTTATTTTATTCTAAAATGTATTTTTTTATATAAATTTATTGCCATTAAATTAAATGTTAATCAGTAGCAAATATCTTATTCTTTTTCACTTATATATAGAAAAATTTATGCTATACTATTTAAATATGGGGGGGACTTATGGGACAAGATAAACACCAACCAAAAGACAACAAAAAAAAGTTTACATTTTCAAATGATGCTGAAAAAACATTGATTGGAATAATGATATTTTTAATTTCAATAATCGGACTTTTAAATCGCGGTTATGTCGGTGAATTTCTAACGTATATCATGGTGTATATTTTCGGTGTATTCTATTTTATTTTCTTTATAGGATTAGCCGCATTTGGACTGACATATGCAATTAAAAGAAAAGGTTTTTCTATCAAAGTAAACCTTTATCTTCTCGGCGGCATTCTTTTAATTTTTTCATTGATGATTGCTGCTTCAATTTCTATGGAAAATCTTGAACTCACCAACGTATTCACAACATATAATCATAGAATCAGCTATATTTCTTCATCGTTATTTAACATCAGTGATCTAACAAAACTCGGTTATACTGGCGGTGGGTTTATCGGAACATTTTTTACCGCTTTATTCAACACTGCTTTCACTTCTCTTGGAACCCATATAGTTGCCATAATTTTATTTACATCAAGCATAATTATTTTAATGAAAAATCCACTTCAAAGACTTTTTTCTTGGTCTAAAAAACGTAAAGAAGAGAAAAGAAACAGAAAGAGTTTGGATTTAGAAAAATTAAATGAAGAAAATATCAATGATAACGAAATTGAAGTACCACTAATTAAAAATCCTATTGAACAAGACGAAAAATCATTAGAGAATTATCCTTCTGAATATAAAGCTTCACCATTTAAAACTTCTTCTTTTGACCCAAAGAAAACTTTTAATACTTCTTCTAATGTCAATTCTTCTTCCCCTTATAGCAATCAAATTTTACAAGAGCCACTTGTTGAAAAAGAGGAGATTAAAAATGATGAACCGGAAGAAAAATCCCCTATCAACCTATCCGCTCATAATGATAATCCTTTTATTGCTGATGAAATAAATTATACTGATAAAACTAATATTAAAGTAGAAGAAAAATATAGTAACGTCCCTGATGTAGAAAAAGAAGAAGTGAAAGAAAAATATAATGAACCAGAAGATTCTTATGTTCGCCCTTCACCATTTAAAACTTCTTATTATAAAAATAACACTCAGATAAACTTTGTGAGCAAAGAACAACCAACTATAAAGAAAGTACCTAACCCTGCTCCTTTTGAAGATACATATAAACAACCTGAAGTTATCGAAGAAGAAGTAAATAATGAATATACAATTCCAGGATATGAAGATCGAATTAAACCAGCTCTTCCTCCATCTAACGAAAGAAAATATATTTTACCTGGTGTAGATATGCTCTCCATTAGACAGGATGACAGCAAAAACGAAATCAATCAAACTGCAAGTTTAGAAAGAGCTAAACAGATCAATCAAGTATTTGATAATTTTAAAATTCATGCTTCAGTTATCTCATATAATATCGGGCCTTCCGTTACTAGATTTAATGTTAGAACCGACCCTGGTGTCAGAGTTAATTCTATCGCCAGCTTGACAAATGAAATTCAAGTAGCTTTATGCGGTGATAAATCAGTTCGTATAGAAACCGTTGTTCAAGGTAAAGATACTTCAGGTATCGAAGTTGGTAATAAGGAAACTACCACTGTCAATTTCCGTGATTGTTTTGCCTCATTAAACAATCAAAACGCTGATAAATTAGTTATTCCACTTGGACAAGATATTTCAAAAAATGTAATCTCTATATCGATAGATACTTTTCCACATCTATTAGTAGCTGGTACAACAGGTAGTGGTAAATCAGTTTTCATACACTCTATTATCATGACTCTTATCATGCGAAATTATCCTGATGAACTCCGCCTTATTCTCATCGACCCAAAAAGAGTTGAATTTGCTAAATACAGCAATATTCCACATCTATATTGTCCAATTATTACCGATGTAATTAAAGCTGGTCCATGTCTAGCTAAACTTTGCAATGAAATGGATCGTCGTTTCCAAATAATGGAAAGAGAAGCTGTTGTCAATATCAAAGAATATCGTCAAGCAATTAAAGATAAAAAAGATAAAGAAGTTTTACCAAATATAGTTGTCATAGTTGATGAATATGCTGATTTAGCACAAAGAAATCAAAAAGAAATTGAACCGTTAATTCAACGTATTGCTCAAAAAGCCCGTGCTTGTGGTATTTATTTAATTATCGCCACACAAAGACCAAGTGTAAATGTCATCACCGGGGATATTAAAGCAAATATTCCTTCCAGAATTGCGCTTTCTGTTTCTACATCATTCGACTCCAAAACTATTCTCGATGAAACTGGTGCTGAAACACTTCTAGGAAAGGGCGACTTATTAGCTAGAATTCCAACATCTAAATCATTGATACGTGTCCAATCAGCTTTTGTCGACAATGATGAAATTACTCGTGTTACAAATTATTTAAGACAACAACAAAAACCTGTTTTCAATCAAGAATTTTTGAACTTGAAAGCTGAGCCTGATGAAAATTCACTAAACGATGGTTCAGGCAATTATTCAATGGAACAAACCCATGAGAAAAATCGGGCTGACCCACTATATCCTAAAGTTCGGGATATGGTTCTCTCTTCCGGAGTCGCTTCATCAAGTTATCTTATGCGTATGTTCCACCTAGGATATGGAAAAGCAGCTAGTTTTCTTGATACACTAGAAGCCGATGGATACATTAAAACTATTTCTGGCGGACGAAAACAAGTCATAAAACAGCAAGATGATTTTGAAGAATAAAAAAATTTAATTACAAACACTTACATTGAAGGTGTTTTATCTTATAAAATTCAATGAAATTTGTCGATTTTACTCCAAGAAAGGTCAATAAAGTATGGAATGTTTAACTTTCGATTCACTAAAAACAAAATTATATAATGAATTCACTTCTTATGGTTTAAGAGTTATCTGCTGCCCTATTGAAGGATGCCAAGAAACCTATGCTGGTATCCAGGTTGAAACAGGAACTTATCGCCATGAATTGATGATTGATAAAACTAGAATTCCTCAAGGAACCGCATTATTACTAAAAGATTTATTATTTTTCACCCCTAAAGGAAACGCTAAAGATGTTTTCAAAAAAGTAGGCGCTGAATTAGATTCGTTTATCGATCATAGCGCTACTGTCTTTTATTTCAATACAAAAGAAGATTATAAAAAACCTTTAGATTTACTCTTAACTTTAGTCACCAATCTTTCTTTTAAAGAAGAAGATGTTGAAATTGAAAAAAACAAAATTTTTGCTGAGCAAAAATCAATGGATTCTAATTTAAATAAAAAAATGATCAAAGCTCTCCGTGAAAGTTTATACTTGAGTTCGCCTATGAGAGAAGATCCTCTTTCTAATATTGATGAAGTGAAATCCATTCATTATTCAACATTGAAAAAATTCTTTAATTTTAAATATACAATTAAAAATATGACTCTATTTGTCACTGGAAATGTTGATCCTAAAGAATTACATAATATTCTCGCTTCACGAAAATTTATCAAACCAACCTACAATTTTGAAAGTACTTTATTAGAAAATAAAGAAGAATATGGCGAAGTTAGTAGAATTGATAATAACATTCAAAGCGAAATTGATAACGATAAAATTGGTTATGGAATTAAATTTGTTCCAAGACAAGAACTATTTGAAAAATTCGGAGATGATATATTCATCTGTTATGAAATTTTAAATGATGTATTATCAGGAAAAAATAATATCTTTATAAAAAAACTTGTTGAAGATAAATTTTTATTGAATACTGACTTTGAAGGAAAACTAATTCAAGGTGGGGAAGATACATTTTATTATGCACTTTTTAATGCCTTAGATGCAGAAGAAGCTAAATCAAAATTAGATAACTATCTTTCTTCTTTAAAGAAAAATATCAGTAAAAAAGAATTTCAAGCAGTAAAAAGTAACTATGCCAAAGAAAAAGAATTATTATTTAAAGATGCTGGAAAGTTATTTTTAGCTCTCGCTGAATGCTATGAAAATCATTTTGCTTTTCCTGCTGTAGTAGAAAGAGTAGATCATCTTTCCTATCGTACATTTAAAAAAGTTTTAAAAGAAATTTCTAATTATTGTCATACATTTGTTATCACACATAAAAAGGAGAATTAAATATGATTGGAGTAGATATTATTAAAATTTCTCGAGCCAAAGACTTACATGATGACTTTCCTTATCGAATTTTATCATCCGAAGAACTCGATAGATATTTAAGTTTCGCAGACGATGAAGAAAATAAAGCAAGATTTTTAGCTACAAGATGGGCAGCTAAAGAAGCATATGTCAAGGCTTCCAATAATAGAAAAATTGATTTCCGTTCCATTTCTGTAATGAACGATGAAAACGGAAAACCAACTTTAAAGTTTAATAACAAGATTATTGGTGAAGTAAGCCTATCACACGATGATTATGCCATAGCTTTTGTTTTATTAAAGGAGTAAATATGGCTTTAACTACAAATTTGAAAGCTACTTTAAAAAGCGTTGATTCCATTGAAGTATCTGTTTATAAATCCTATACGTCATCTACTATCAATTTCTTTAATCTTTATGAAAACAATGTTTTCGTAAAATCTTTAAAAGCTATCAGTAAATCTGAATCAAAATCAAGTTTTATTTACACTTTAGCTATCGACTATAATTTTCAAGTAGGAAAGCTATATGAAATAACTGATGATAGATTAGAAAGAACCCCACTTGACACTAATGTTCTAGCCAAGTCTAAAGATTTTGAAAAGAATTATCGCTATGATGGAGAGCTTGGTGCTTTATATACCAAAGAAAAAACAACTTTCCGCCTTTTTTCACCTTTAGCTTCTTCAGCTATTGTCCATTTAATAAATGCAAATTCCGAAGAACTTTTCATCCCGATGAAAAGATTAAACGAAGGTGTTTACGAAGCTACTATCGAAGGCGATTATGAAAAAGCACGCTATACATATATCGTCAAATTAAATGGTGAATTTAAAGAAGCTCCTGATCCTTATAGCTTTTCATTAGGCTCTAATTCTCAATTTTCTTATATTGTAGACTTAACTAAAATTAAAAACTATCGTTCTGAATTAAAAAATAACGTCCCCGAACTCCATCGCTTAACCGATGCAATTTTATACGAATTAGATGTTCGCGATATGACATCTTTAACTGAACTAACAAATAAAGGAACATATAAAGCCTTATGTACTTCAGGTCTTACTAATTCTGATGGATATCCTATTGGACTTGATTATATAAAGGGTTTAGGAATTACTCATATACAAATCCTTCCAGTTTACGATTTTCAAACCCATGATGATGATCATCCATTTTCTTCATATAACTGGGGTTATGATCCTTTATTTTATTTTGCCCCTGAAGGATCTTATTCTTCTAATCCTAACGACCCTTATGCTCGCTTATTAGAGCTGAAAGAATTAGTTTCTACCTACCATAATAACGGAATCGGTGTAATAATGGATGTTGTCTTCAATCATGTTTTCAACGCTTCCAGCAATGCTTTACAAGTTCTTTGCCCAGATTATTATTTCCGTTTTAATTCTGATGGTTCTTTATCCAATGGTTCTGGATGTGGAAATGATTTCGAAACCAGAAACTATATGGCCAGAAAATTAATTATCGATGCATTGAAATTCTTTACTTTAGTTTATGGAATAGATGGTTACCGTTTTGATTTAATGGGCATTATCGATGTCGATACCATGAATTTAGCATTTAAAGAATTACAATCAATAAAAAAAGATGTAATCTTCTATGGTGAAGGATGGGATATGTGCACAAATCTCCCTGGTGATAAAAAAGCTAGTATGTATAATGCAAATAGTATCAAACCTATAGGCTTTTTCAATGATCGCTTTAGAGATATTGTCAAAGGTCGTTCTTCGGAATCAGAATTAGCAAATCGCGGATATTTAACAGGTGATACAAATTATATTGATGGCTTTAAAAACGTTTTCCTTGGTTCAAGTGTAACTCTAGCTTTCCCACCATTATTCTCTAATCCAAATCAATCAATAAATTATGTTGAATGTCACGATAACAATACATTGTTTGATAAATTGCAAGTTTGTTTAAAAGGACAATCAAACGAAGATATTCTTCGTCATTTAAAACTAATTAACGCTATAACTATATTTTCTTTTGGTGTTCCATTTATTCATGCCGGTCAGGAATATGGAATGACAAAGAAAATGATTGGAAATTCATATAATTCAGGCGATGATATCAATGGTTTTGATTATGTCATAGCCAAAAAAAGAATCGATTGCATCAATTATTTAAAGGATGCTATAAAATTAAAAAAACAATTACCATTCCTTTCATCAGACAGCAAGAAAGAAATGACCGATCATGTAACATTCGAAAATATTTCTAATGGTTGCTTATTAATTCGCTATAGAATTAATGAAGATGATTATTATCTTTTTATAAATCCAACAGGAAATACAATTTCTTATCAATTTGACAACTATGCCAAAGTAATCTTTAATGAAGCTGGACTTCTTGATGACAATCATTTTTCTCAATTAATTATGATAAATAAATATTCTTTAGCTGTTGCTAAAGTCACGAGGTAAGCCATGTTAAAGTACTCTAGATTAGCTTTACAAATAGTTCCTCGCCTTATTTCTTCAACATTATGGATTAATAGAAATGCCAAAAACAAAAAGAATATTCCATTAGATAAAAGATACGATAAGGCTAGAAAACTTATAATAAAATGCATGCCTAGTTTTCGTTTGGATTTTTATGTCGATGGACTTGAAAATATACCTTTAAATACCAATGTTCTGTTCACTCCAAACCATCAATCTATGCTCGATCCAGTATGCTTAATTTACCTGCTTGAAAGACCTATGTCTTTTTTAGGAAAAAAAGAAGTAAAAAATTTCCCATATATCGGAAAAATATTTAAAGGAATTGATGGATTATTTCTTGACAGAAAAAATTTAAGACAAGAAATAAAAACTTTAGGAAAAGTTTCCGATTCACTAGAACAAAAAAATACCTGGGTAATTTTCCCCGAAGGTACAAGAACAAAAGATCCTAACTATACTTTAGGAGAATTTAAGGCTGGATCTATTAAACCGGCATATAATGCCGAAGTTCCAATTGTTCCTGTTTGTATTTACGGAACTTCAGCCGCATTAAATCAAAAAAAACACGAAAAACGTTACGCTGTTCAAATTTCTTTTCTAAAACCACACTACTATGAAGAATATAAAAACAAATCGACTGTTGAAGAAATTCAAATAATTCAAAAAGAAATAGAAGAAAGCCTAAAATCAAAAATCAAAAGAGAAAAAGAAGAATTCAGTTTTCAAAAAATATATAACAAAAAAATGCAAAGCTTACAAAAATTATAGAGAACCTGTAGAGCCATATCCTCCGGTTCTTTTTTCTTCTATAAAATCATCCTCTGTTTTTAAATATTTTACAAAAATCCCCTGTGCCACTCTTTCGCCTTTTTTTATTTCAACAACTTCTTCACTGAAATTTTGCAAAAGCAATCCAATTTCACCATCATTTTCTTCGTTTTCAAAATAATCAGAGTCGATAACGCCGACATTGTTAGCCAATGTTAATCCTTTTTTCTTAGCTAATGAACTGCGTGGAAATATTAAAAAAACTTCATCTTCATTCATCTGAACTTTAATACCTGTATGAACAAGTTTTATTTCTTTAGGTTCAATTACTGTCTTCTCAACAACTGCTATATCATATCCTGCACTCAACTTAGTTTTTCTTTGTGGAAGACATGGTTCATCTTTTTCAAATCCTTTAGCAACATAAAATTTTCTCATAATAAAAACCTCATTATTTGATATATTAACCAAAAAAATGAGGTAATTCAATGTAATTAATATTTTAAATTATATTTATCTTTATAATATTCAAGCAATTCTTTAAATCTATTATAATGGACAACTTCTCTTTGTCTTAAAAATAAAAGCGGTTGAATAACATCATCTGTTGAAGCTAAATCAATCAAATGCTCATATGTGCTTCTAGCCTTTTCTTCGGCTGCCATATCTTCGGTTAAATCAGTAATAAAGTCTCCACTAGATTGCAGTGTTGCAGCAGTAAATGGAATTCCATTACTATCAGCAGGATATATACCTAAACCATGATCGACATAATATGAAGCTAATCCACTATCTCTGATTTCTTCAAATGTTGCACCTTTAGTTAATTGATATACCATAGTTTGCACCATTTCTTCATGACCTAATTCTTCTGTGCCAATATCTGTTAATAAAGAGCGACCTTTTTCACAAGGCATTGTAAAACGTTGAGCTAGATATCTTGTTGCCGCTCCCATCTCACCATTTGAACCACCATATTGTGCAATAATCATTTTGGCCATATAGAGATTTTTGTTTTTTATTTTAATCGGAAATTGCATTCTTTTTTGATAAGTATACATATTTAATTCTCCCAAACAGATGGTGTTTTTAACCAAGAGTATTCATTTTTCGGACCAACTAACGCATTTACTTTTAATGGCCCATATTTACTTTCATATTCTTTGATAAGATTATTTGCTTTTAAAGCATATTCATCAAATTTATATAAAAGTTCTGTTCTTTCAGGAAAAATATCTAATTTCAAACTTAGATCATGAGCTGCATTTGAATATATCATTATTTCTCCCATCAATTTTTCTTTTTCGTCACTATAATCTGTAATGCAGGTTGCACATGTAGAATAATTTTTATAAGGACGATATTCATTTTTGAAAATATTTCCTTTGACCAAAGCATCAAGAGGTTCTATCAATTCATCAGAAGATGTTTTTACATTTTTTTCATTTTCTTCTTTATTTCTTAAATTCTGTAATTTTTCAACTTCTTCTTTAGTCAAAGGGACAAGATAATATTTTTGATTTTGATAATACATATAAGGTCTCCTCATTTTTATACTATGAAAATTATATAGAATTATCTATTTAATCCGCCTATGCATAATTTTTACCAATATTGCTTTTTCTAAGTTTTTAATTTAAAATAATATGCACGCCGCATTAGCTCAGTAGGTAGAGCAACTGATTCGTAATCAGTAGGTCAGCAGTTCGATTCTGCTAAGCGGCACCATCTTTGAAAAACGCCTATAATGCCCTAGCATTATAGGTTATTTTTTTACCAAATCTTACTGATTTGTGTTCGTTATGTCGTATCCTAAAATCTTCGTGTCCTGTTGTAAGCAGCAAAAATAGTCAAAAATGCCTCTAAAAGTTCGAATCACCGCAATACGCACACCGCAATAGCACTTCGGGTTCGAACATTAAAATAACCATCAGTCCTACAAGTCAAATCATTTAAAACTCACAACTATCGAAAAATTTTTGTTTCTGACAGAAAAAATTAACCAAAAACTTGTCTACATCAAGAACTTCGGTGACGTCGACACCTGGATCAATACCCAGATCAAGGCGAGCATAAACACACTTAAGAATGTATCTACCAAAGCATAATAAAAAGCCGCTTGATCCTATTAGTTATTGTAGGATTGGGCGGTCTATTTTTATTCGACCTTTTTTTCAACGGCCTTTGCTATCCTAGAATTTTTGTAATAATAAAAAGTGTAGTATTTTCCTTTTTCTAAGAAAGAACCAACATTAAGGGAAATATGTTGCTTTTTTGCGGTTTCAATAATGGGAGTATCGTCGATTTGAATGCCCGACTCTGGTTCTCTGTTTTTTTCAAAGCCAACCACAACACCTTCTATTATTGAAAAATGGTCATTTCTAAAATCATTCCAGTCCTTAATCAACGGAATACTGTTTTTAATGCAAGAATATAATAAAATTAAGGCAGATACTGCAATTATGACAATACAAATAACTCCTATTAAAGTACCTTGGTCAAGTAGTGAATTCCAATAGCAACACAAAAAAACAATTAAAACAATTGTGATTAAATAGCCAAACAAATTAATAAACCAATATGCTTTATAAAGATTTTTCAAGGATAACTTATCTTTAATTCTTAACATATTTATATTGTATCAAAAAAGATGTGTCATTACAAGAATGACACATCCTTCTTTGAAATGATTTAGGTTTAATTATTTAGGGAAAACCATATTACTTTGCTTGTACCACGTCCGATGATGAGCACAAGAGGATTATCGGCGAAATCGAAACAGTGAGGCTTGAGATCGAGAAAAAGGACGCCCGGGCGAAATACCTGCATACGTTTATAAACGACTTAAGCAGCAGGCCTAAAATATGCTGGAAGTCTACGAAGAGGATGTCTGAAGTTATCTTGTAGACAAGGCAATCGTCAACAAGGACAGGAGCATAACCTTCCTGTTCATGAACGGAAAAGAAATCAAAATAAGTTAGCAAAAACCCAGCCAAAGCGACTAATATATATGTGAGGGGTTCTAGAGCCCTCCCAAGATAGCACTAAGTCATGGTGATGCTCGGCATTCAAGTACCTATGGGCCGTAATAGATAGCCTTACGCTTGCAGGCGGGCAGTCCTGCAGAAATGACCATCCGACAGTTGGATGGCTTTTCTTTTGGATTAAAACGTAGATCAATAACGAAAAAGGGCAAAAGCCTTGACTTTTTGCGGGGGGGGGAAACTTTTATCAGTAGGAAACGAAACTACAATTTAGGAGGTACGCTATGGCAACTAAAGTTTTTATTGTAGACAGAGATTACAAAGCTGATTATAAAGTCTTTTTTGTAGAACAAGATTACAAAGAAAAGAATGCGGCCATTATTTCAGGAGGCCAGCTTGTTGATCGCGATTATAAAGCGGATGTGAAAGTCTTTATTGTAGACAGAGATTACAAAGCAAATATATTAATCACCCACAAGCATTTTCCAAAATAAAATAGCACTTTAATATTTATTAAATGACAGCTGCGTTAATCGTGTCGTAGTTAATATGATTGTAGCTGTTTTTGGCTATCGACTATTTTTTAATAAATAGCGGAATATAGTAAAATTTTGATTATTAATTTTTGAGGTGATTTCATTATGATAGAAAATGATTGTGCTGAGGTGGGTGGATTAACTAGACCAAAGGATGCTGAAAATACAAAACCTTTTGCGCTCTCCTTAGGCCAATTATTAAATTTGCCAGATGAAATAGTATCTAAGTGCAAAATTTCTCTTAATATGAAGGTTACCGATGAAAATGGCAATTGGGTGCCAGCAATAGACCGCTATCAAAAAAATGGCGAAGTTGGCTTCGGATATCACTCTCATAGAGGTTCAAGCAAACAGCGTAATTTTACAAAGATTGGTCAAATTGTTTTTGCTTTTGCTCAGTTGAAAGATGACTCAAAAAAATGGTTGTTAATTTCTGTTGGCAAAATCACTGAAATAGCAGATCACGGATGGTGTCCATTTGAGCCTTTAAATGAATATAACGGGTATGTCGGACGATTGGTTATCCGTATCGCCGAGAAGAAGTCTGCAATGGGCAGATATGTTTATGACTTGAAACGTTTTATTGACGATGCGGAAGTGGTAGAGATTCTCCCAAAGGAATATGAAGAAATCGAGTTTACTGGATATGAGAATGTCCATTTGACTTTTGGACAACTCAAATTGATTTTACAAGGTCTTAGATTCAATGATTATCGTGCGGCGCTTGAAGGAGTTAAGGGTATATATTGTCTAACAGATAAGGCTAACGGGAAAATATATATTGGCTCAGCCTATGGTGATAGAGGCGTTGCACAAAGATGGGATGTTTATTGCGATAGCCGTGATGGACATAACAAAAAGCTTGTAGATCTCCGAAAAGACAAAGGAGAAAAATATATTGAAGAAAATTTCACTTTCACCATATTGGAAGTTTTTAGCAAAAATGTAAGTGATAAAGATATTATTGATCGTGAAAACTATTGGAAAGATGTATTCTGCAGCAGAAAATTTGGCTATAACTCTAATTAGAAGTTTCTAGGAATTTTTTAAACAATATTAAAATTATTTTCTTTCGACAAGTTTAATAATCGATGATTTTATTTTTGCATTTTAGGGGTACGAAAACGGCAAAGGGGTACGAACTTTTATGAAGGGGTACGAAATTGTATCAAATGTTATGTTTCTAGACATATAAAAAACAAAGGTTTGATTCAAAAAAATAATGTTTCAAACCTTTTTTCTAACTATATTTATCTAATTTCATTCTAATAATAAAAAAGTTAAAAAAAACCTTTTCAAATGAAAACCCTTAATCTTTTACTTATTTTATGTTGCAATTATAGGAAAATAAAGAAATTAAAATTTTAAATTGCTAAAAGACACATATAAAAATAAATGTTAAAAGTAATATAATAAAAATAAGGAAAATATCTATGAAAATTGAAATGATTGGTTACAATGATACAAAGGCAATTGGATTATATAGCATTATAAAAATTACTCCTTTTGTATTTTCTTCATTTTTTATTTCAATTATTATTTCTATACCAGCTTTTATTTTCAAAATTTATGACCTTCTTTTTGTTTTTCTCCTTCCTCTATTTTTAATTTTTATCATGGTAATGCAATACTTAATCAATATAACAAATAAAAATTTTCTAAAAGATAAAAGAATAAAACATAAAATTGTTTTAGAAGATGGCATTTTATATAAAGATGAAAAAGAAATAAAAAGCATTGCAAATATACGCTTATATAAATTTAAAAAATTTCTTTTTCTTGAATTAAAGAATTCATATTATAGAATTATGAATAAAGACTTTATCCAAGGAACAAGAGATGATTTTTTATCTCAAATTAAATTTTATCCAAGGCACCATATAACTTTTAAATTACCTCCAAAATCCGATGAAGAAATTACTGAAATAATGTTCAATAAGATTAATTTATCTAATGTTGAACAATTATATTATTCCAAAGATAAAAAACACATTATTTATATTTATAAAAACGAAATCGGTAGTTTTTCAATTGGAAATGAAAAATTATTTATTGCTCATGACGAGGAAAGATATTATTCTGGAAAATATGGTTGGTGGGAACCAAATTATGAAAATTCATTCACTTCATATTTTGGAACAATCGAAGAAGCTCTAAATGATATAAAAAACCAAATTAATGATTTTATAAAATTGAAATAAATTTATTTTTTATCAATGTATATTTTAAATATATTTTCTAAATAATACCAAAGCACTATTTTGTGCGTACTTTTTTTATACACTTTGAATATAAAATAAAGATGTACATAATAAAAATGATAAAACATGACAAATTTAGAAAAAGGCATTAACTATTTAAAAAAATACAACAATATAAATCTTTCAACAAATAATAATGATTTCAAAACTTTTAGAGCACTTATGAGTATTACAATTCCAGATAAATTGGATTCTTATTTTTATCAAATTTAAGATGAAATTATAAAAGAAGAATCTAAAAAAAGAAAAATTATAGATATTGATAATCTTATACCAATTAAAAATAATATTTTTCAAGAAGATATAACGTTATTAAAGTCAGATGCAATTGTAAATGCTGGAAATAGTGAATTATTAGGATGTTTTCATCCTCTTCATAACTGTATCGATAATGCTATTCATTCCTATGCTGGATTACAAGTTAGAAAAGATCTCTTAGAAATAATGAAAACCCAAGGACATCCAGAATTAAATGAAAAAGCTAAAATTACTAAGGGCTATAATTTACCATCTAAATATATTATCCATAGTGTCGGACCTATTGTTGAAAATAAGATAACTAAAGTAAATGAAAGTGATCTTTTTAATTGCTATCAATCATATCTAAAACTTGCCGATAAATACCAATTAAAAAGCATTGCTTTCTGCTCCATTTCAACTGGTATTTATGGATGTCCAATTAAAGGAGCTTCGAAAATAGCATTAAAATCTATAAAACAATTTTTTATAGAAAACACTAAAAGCTCAATTCAAAAAGTTATTATCGATGTTTTTAGTAAAGGAGATTATGATGTTTACAAAAAAGAAATTGAAAATAATTATTGATGAAAATAATGCAATTATTTTAGGAACTGGGACTGGATTAAGCAGTGCTGCAGGTTTTGAATATGGTGGAAAAAATCTTTATAAAAGACTATATGCTTTAGTTCAATGAAAAAATTATTTTGTAATTACAACTAATGTTGATCACCAATTTCAAAAAAATGGCTTCGATAAAGAAAGACTTTTTTATATACAAGGGAATTATGAACTTTTTCAATGCAGTAGAGCTTGCCATAATAAAACTTATGATAATAAAAATTATATTGAAGAAATGGTTAAGATGAAATTCCTTCATATTTAATCCCAAAAAGTCCTAAATTCGGAGAGTCAATGACAACTAACCTCAGATGTGATGATACGTTTGTTGAAGATAAAGGCTGGCATTTAGATAAAAAAGATATAATAATTTTTTAAAGAAATACAAAAATAAGAAAATTTTGTTTTTAGAACTTGGAGTAAGTTATTCAACACCTGTTTAGATAAAATACCCATTTATAAAAATGACTATAGATAATCCTAATGCTACATATATTTCTATAGATAAGAATGATATATATATTCCTGACATAATAAAAAATCAAACAATAGAAATTCATGAAGATATCAACAAAATAATTTTAAATGTTTCTAACTTAATCAAGTTTCAATTAATGAATATGATAAAATAAAAGAGCTTTATTGTAATAAAAAAAGCATCCAATTAAAGAGAGTTAAATGAATAATATTGATGAATTTAAAAATGCAAAATATGGTTTAATGATTCATTTTGGTCTTTATAGCTTATTAGGTGGAATATATAAAGGACAAAAAGGACCAACTTATGCCGAATGGATTGAATGCGAGAAAAAAATACCTTATTTAGAGATGAATAAACTCGCAAGTATTTTTAATCCTATATACTTCAATGCTGATGAAATTTGTTCTTTTGCTAAAAAATGCGGAATGAAATACATCGTTATTACCACTAAACATCACGAAGGTTTTGCCTTATTTAATTCACCTGTAGATAGTTTTAATTGCTATGAATATTCTCCTTGTAAGCGAGACTTAATAAAAGAATTAGCAGATTCTTGTAAAAAATATGATTTAAAACTCGGATTTTACTATTCTCAATGTATTGATTGGCGAGAAAAAGATGGTGGAGGATATACAATTGATTCTACTGGTTCTGCTGGTGATTCATGGGATAATAATTGGGATTATCCAGATAGAACAACAAAAAATTATGAAAGATGTTTCAATAAAAAAATAGTCCCACAGGTAAAAGAATTATTAACAAATTATGGAGATGTATTCTTAATGTGGTTTGATATGCCGCTCGATTCAACTCCATCACAGAGCAAATTTTTATATCAATTAGTCAAAAATTTACAGCCAAATTGCTTAATAAATTCTCGTTTAGGAAATGGTAATTTTGATTATGTTTCTTTAGGTGATAATGAAATTCCCGAATTTATCCCTTCAAAAATTAATGAAAATATAGATTATAATAATATTGAAGGATTTAAAAAATCACCTTATGGATTATATGAATCAGCTTGCACTTTAAATCATTCATGGGGATATAGTTTAATCGATAATGATTGGAAAAGTTCAAAAGAAATATTAAATAATAGAATTAAATTAGAAAAATTAGGAATTAATTATCTTATAAATATCGGGTTAGATTATCTTGGAAGAATTCCTTATAAAGCGAGTGAAATTCTCGAAGAAGTTCAAAACCTTTATAAAAACTATAAAAATTAAGTTTAAGAAGCATTTATGAAAGAAAGAAAAAATCAATTATATTAATATCAATTTTCACTCCAATTTTAACAGAAGCATTTTTTAGATATACAAGTGTTTTTTATCACGCCGAAGAATATAATCATTTAGAAAATATATCCTATATAACATATAAAGACTATACATTATTTTCTAAAAAAGAAAATGAAATTGATTCATTATTTATTTTTTATCCTGGTGCTAAAGTAGAGAATAAAGCCTATATTGAACTGGCTGAAACAATAGCTAGTGAAGGTATCGATGTTGCCTTATGCTCTATGCCATTTAATTTAGCCTTTTTTGGAATAAATAAAGCAAATAAAATTATCAAAAAATTATATTACTCTCATATTTATATCGGCGGACATTCATTAAGAGGAGCGATGGCATCAAGTTTTGCTTATAAAAACGGGAATAAATTAGATGGAGTAATTTTACTCGGAAGTTATGCAACAAAAATTATGCCTAACAATTTAAAGTGTTTATCATTGATGGAATCAAATGATAAAATTGTTAAAAAAGATAAATTCGAAAAAAATAAAGAATTCTTTAATAAAAATCTTTACATTGAAATGATTATCGAAGGTATAAATCATTCAATTTTTGGAAATTATGGATTGCAAAATAAGGATGGCATTACTGAAAATTCCAATCTGAAGCAATAGAAAATCACTGCAACAAAAATCAAAGAATTAGTTGAGTTATAAAGACAATTTTAAATAGCAAATCTAAATTGTATCTTAATAATATATTGATAATATTTCAACATTAGCTCTTTCTGCTGTTATATCAATATCGATTGATTGCGCATAAACATTATCTAAAGAACAATAATATTCAAATGTTTTATTTTCGTAACCCTGATTTAATGCTTTAACTAAATAAGAGCTTATTATTTTGTTACCGCTGCGTGTAAAAGTAACAACTATATCACAATTAGAAAATACATTATAAAAATCACGTGTAAAATCTTGTAAACAGCTATATCCTTGATTATAATTTTCGGTATTTCCTAAATATATTCCATCATGATTGCAATCATCTTGCCAACCAAAACTATCTAATCTATTGACCCAACGGTCTCCGGTATTAGAATTAGATATAATGCTTAATGCCGTTCTCCATTTTACATATTCAGAATCTGTTCTATTTTCTGAAGTAAAACATCCATTCATATGATATTTAAGTTGTACTGAAAAATCACCACTTAGATTTTCAGCAACTTTATACCAACCATTTTTATCTATCCAATTATTAATATTTTGATAATTTAGTTTATTTTTGCCAGATTCAATAATCTCTTTTGTAACTTTTTGAGAGCCTGGAAAATGGTATCTCACATTCATTACTCCATCTTTATCCTGAAGTATTTTAGTAATTTGCTTAGTTTCAGTAGCCAAATTTTCAATAGTTGGGGAAGGCAAAGTAAATTCATCATTTTCTTTACCAATATAAATTTGAGGAGTATGAACAATATTTCCTTCTTCATCTAAATAGTTAATTTTAAATGATTTGAAATTCTCTTCGAAATATTTTTTATAATCCGTTCCTTCTTTTACATCTGAAACACGGAAATATTTCATGTTATCTTTTATCGCTGGACCAATTTCTAAACCATATTGTTTTATATCTTCTTTAACAGTACGTGAAAAGTCTTCTATTTTAGCAATTGGTGAAGACTCATTAAATTGATAAGAAGACTCTTTAGAAGCTAAAAAACAAAATACCGGTTTTCCATTTAAATAAAAGTAAATAGAATTATTTTGTCTAAATGCAATATCTATATACTTATCTTCCAATCCTTTTGATAATAAGGCATCATATTTATAAATTTTACTTGTTTCAGAACCATAAAAGTCTTGATAATTTCCTTGATCATCTTTTAACTTTAAAGTTCCATTTCCTATTTCAAAATGTTTAGATTTAAAAATTACGTTCCAATCAGATTCACAGTTATTAATTACATAAGATAATGTAAAGCCATCATTTGCTTTAAATGGAGTATATTTTTTTAATGCTGTAACATCATTAAATTCTTCTTCAGTAAAAGAATAAGTGACGGTATATTCTAAATTATCATTTCCCATATTGCCTTCGATGATAGAGTAATCTGGCATCATAAAATCTACTTTAGGTGATTCATAAAAAAATTTATCTCCTATTTTATATTCCTGATTAACTGTTTTAAATTCTTCATAATTATCGTAGCAGTAATGGATTGTCAATAATCTTTTTTCATCATTTATAGTATTGCTTGTTTTACTATCATCAGCGATAGTAGATAAAGAAGAACTAATAGAAGAAACTGAGCTTCCTGAAATATTAGAACTAGAAATATTAGAACCAGCGCATGATGTGAGCAACAATAGACTTGTCAATAAAATTTTCTTTTTCATAAATCACCTTTTATTTATATAGAGCATCATAAAGTTCACTGAGATATATGTTTTGATTTAAACGAATTATATACTTAACATTATTTATTGACTCTCGCCAACTTGTCATAATCGAAGCATCTTTTCCCCAACGAAGATATGATTCTAAACGATATGGTCCAACTTGATCCATCAGATCATCGATTACCTCAACAGCGTGATCATATGATAAATTATTAGCTAGTAAATATTTTGCCCTTTGATACATATGCTTTTTAAATGTTTCATTTTGTGAAAGCTTATTGAAAATATTATATTTAAAATAAGAATTAGCATGATTCTTATTAAAAAAGTTTGTCGATTCTGTAAAAGCAAAGTCAACATCATGAATTGAAAATCTCCATTTTCCATCTGCGTATTTGTTCTTAGAATCAATTTTATTTGTTTTCCAAATTCGCAAATTATTATAATTTCCTACAAAATCCCAATTGCGAGCAAAAGAATGAGCAATCATCACATCGATAAATGAGTCTTCATCAATATATTCTGAAACGAATTTGTTATATACTTCTTCATCAGTAAAATCATTATTGTCAACAAATTCATTGAGCTTAGCTATTTCTTCCATGCACTCATTTTCATCGCCTTCATCAACTAAATAATTGCCTTTAAGTTGTAATGCTAAAACATTAGATTTTTTTACGCCATAATTATCAGAATAATAAACATCTGAATAATGTTCCCTTATAGTTTCAAGTCCCCAATATTCACCATTGATATATGTTAAACAAGGACGACTAGCAGTAGTTGAAGCATTAGTATAAGCCATTAAATTTTGTATTATGGCATCATTAAGTCCTGTCCATTGTTCAAAACAGTTGCCACCATTATGCAATCTAAATCGAGTAATATCTGTCAAATCATTTTCTTGATTTCCTAATTGTTTTCTGTCTCCGAATACTTTTTCTTTAACAGGCTTATTTTTTTCACCGAATTGATTTTTATTAAAATTTAAATTCAATGTTCTTTGAGGATAACCACTAGACCAATTACCGCCAATTTTAATTTTAGTATTGCGATAAAAAGTCTGATCATAAATAGGATCTAAGCATTCTAAATTAGCTCTTTTCTCAATTTCTTGTTCCGGTTTATTATAAAAACCTTCTTTTTTAGAAAAAATATCTTCATAAGGCATAGATAAACTTATAACAGGAATAGTAAATTTATTTTGAATATCATCATCAACAAAATAAGATAAAGAACGGGTAAACAATTGTTCGTTCGTGTTTTTATCAATCAGCTTTATTGTTAAAACTGTAGATTTTTTAGTCAGATAATAATTTTCCGGCTTTTGAACATTATAGATATAATCTGTTGAAATGCATCTTCCATTAGTGTTTAAAGGAAGAATTCCATCAACCGATGTTGTGAGAGGATAATTTTCAATATTTCCTATTTTCATCTTTTCTATATGTATCGGTTTACTATAAGTATTTTTTGAATTATTTTCAGGAACAGATGAATCAAAAGAGTAAAGCAAACGATAATCTTTATCAGTCATTTTAAATTTCAAATCAAATTCTTCATCATAAAATCCAGGATTATGACTGACATATAATCCATCATATAGCTCTACCATTCCTTCAACTTCATTATTTAAAGTTGCAGGATCATCTTCTTTTTCACCAGATGTTTTTCGATTGATTATTATTTCATTACTTTCGCACGAAGTTAACATGAAAGCGATTAAAATTAAAAATAATTTGTTTTTCATACAAATATTTTACATTATTTTCTTTTGTTTTGAACATATTTTTAATGTTTTCTGATGGTTGTAAATCTTAAATTTAAATGCTATAAAACATTTGAGGTATTTTTTATGATCAAAAACAAAAAAATGATTTTAGAAACTATAAAATTCTTGTTGTCTTTAGTTTTTTCTATCGGTATATTTATCCTTGGTTTTGTTTTAGGAAAACAATGTGATTTTTCCATAGTTTATTATTATATTGGAGTACTTGTAGTTTTTTTCGGATATTTAATTTTTTGCTTAGCATACCATGCTAAATACGAAAAAGAAATTCAAAATATGAAATCAAAAAACTTTATCAATCATATAGAAGAACAAAAGAAATATATAAATTCAAATATATCAGAAACAAAAAATAAAATTTTAAAAATGTATTCCTTCTGTATTTGCAATATATTCGTTTCTTATTTTATTTACTATTTTTGTTTATTTTTTACAGGATTAGTTTATCCAACAATTATAAATAATGATAATATTGCACCTTTAGCAGCCTTTACTGCTGTAGTTTTCGTAATTATCTTTTTAATAATTTTAATTCCTTACTTCAACAGTTTAAAAGCAAATAAAATTACTTTGTCATATCAAAAAAATCAATATAAAATTCTTACAACATTTATCGCTGAAATCTTTAAAAGCGAAGATATCAATAAATCTTTTATAGTCAATATAAATATTAACGATAGCAATTGTGCTATCGAAGAAAAAAACGATAAATTAATTTTTTATGTTGGTGATCTTCTTTTAAAATTTTTAACTTTAGATGAACTAAAATCTGTCTTCTATCATGAACTTGCTCATTATAAACATAAAGATACAAAATATTTATCTAAAATTAATAAAAAACAAACATTTGTTGAAAAATATTCTTTTCTTTTTATATGTCCTTGCGCCTTAAAAGTTTCCGTTGAAATAGAATTATCGAAAATCATATCTAGTAAATATTACGAACAAAAAGCCGATGATGAAGTTCTCGACAAAAATTTAAACAAAGAATTTTCTCAAGCTAATGTAAAATTATTTGGTCTATCTTTAATTTCTAGTGCACCTAACTTTGAAATTATCAACAAAATAAATGAAGAAAAAGGTTTTTCTGAAGAAACAATATCTTTAAATTATAAGCTTATATATGAGAACTATATGAAAAATATATCCACATTTGATTATATTTCTACTCATCATCTTGAAGAAAGAATTTCAACTCATCCAAATGTCAGAATGAGAAGAGAAAAATTTCATCTCAATAATATAGATATCAATTTGATTGAAAACAATTATTTCAATGATGATATAAAATTGGCTTATATTAATTTTAATAAAGATAATAAGTCTAATTTCAATCCTAATTTTTGTGAAAAATATAAACTTTATAAAGAAAATATCTGTAATTTAGATAATATTTCTAACAATTCTGAATTAGTAAAATTATTAAATGATGCATTATCTTATAACGATTTTAATAATGGTTTAAAAATAGCTAATATTCTGATAAAAACTGATGAAGATAATTCCTTTATCAATTATGCTTTAGGTTATGCTTATTTTAATTTGCTCGATGAAAAATGTATAAAGTATTTGCAAAAAGTTATTGACGCTAATAATTCTAACTATAAAATGCAAGCTTTATCTCTGCTTGGACAATATTATGTTTATATGGGAAATGAAGAGAAAAGAGATGAACTTAGAAAAATCCAACCAGATTTCATAGATGAAAATATCATTTTAAGCAAAGTTTCCAGCTTAGAAAAATACGATAAACTAATTGTTTTAGAAGACAAAGAAATCATCGATAAAATTATAAATATTGTTAAAGATAAAGAGGAGATAATCGAAGTTCGAGCAGGCATAAAAAGAATCAAGTCAAATCAATGTATTCATATTATTTATATATTAAAAAAGAAACCAAATAATATCGGTGATATATATGAATATATCAATTCAAATGCTTATTTAATGGATTGCGAAATGAATAATATGCTTTCCATAAAGAAAACTCTCTTGAATTATTATCCATGCCTAAAAAAGAAAAAATATATAATTTATAGTCGTACAAAAAATTAATAAAATAGAAAAATCATTAATATTTTCGAAAGAAAATCTTCTTCTTTCATTGCTTACAAAAAATGAAAAGTATATACTAATGAATAGATAAAAAACGAGGTTATACTATGAAAATTAACGGAACTTATTTAACTGTTAGAGAAATATATGAAGCCATCAGCAATAATGATGAAACACTTGATGGAAAAGAAGTTATCATCGATGGCTGGGTTCGTACAAATCGTTTGATGGGAAATTTAGGTTTCATCTCTTTTAATGATGGTACTTGCTTTAAATGTGCTCAATTAGTTTATAATTCTAATTTAGATAATTTTGAACTGGCCAGCAAATCCAAACTTGGACAAGCCATTTCCATCGAGGGAATTGTTCATTTAACCCCAAGCGGAAAACAACCATTTGAAATCGAACTCACAAAATATGTTTTAGTCGGTGATGTTGATGAATCTTATCCTCTTCAAAAAAAGAAAACTTCTTTTGAATATTTAAGAACTATTCCTCATCTTCGCCCAAGGGCAAATACTTTTACTGCTTTGTATAGAGTCAGAAGTGTTTTAGCATTTGCCATTCATGAATTCTTCCAAGGAGAAGGTTTCATCTATGTTCATACCCCTATTTTTACTTCCAATGACTGCGAAGGCGCTGGTCAAGCATTCAAGATTTCTACAGGAGATAAAAATCCTGATGAATTCTTTGGAAAACCAGTTACTTTAACTGTTTCCGGTCAACTTCATGTTGAACCTTTAGCTCTTACTTTCCGTGATGTCTATACATTCGGTCCAACATTCAGAGCTGAAAAAAGTTCTACTACAAGACATGCTGCTGAATTCTGGATGGTTGAACCTGAAATTGCCTTTGCTGATATTTATGATGATATTGATTTAATGGAAGATTTCATGAAATATATCGTCAAATATGTTTTAACAAATTGTCCTGATGAAATGGCTTTCTTCGATCAAAGAATTGAACCAGGATTGCTTAATAAACTCAACGACTTTGTCAATAAAGAATATGAAATAGTTTCTTACGATGATGCTATTAACATCTTGCTTGATGCCCAAAAGAAAGGCGTCAAATTTGAAAACAGCGATATTAAATGGGGAATGGATCTCATGAGTGAACATGAACGTTTCATTGTCGAAAAAACATTTAATTGTCCAGTTTTCTTAATTAACTTCCCAAAAGATATCAAAGCTTTCTATATGAAACAAAATCCAGATGGTAAAACAGTCGCCGGTGTTGACCTATTAGTACCTGGTATCGGTGAAATTTGTGGCGGATCAGAAAGAGAAGCCGATTTCAATAAATTAAAAGCCCGTATCGATGAATTAGGACTTGATGAAAAAGCTTACGAATGGTATTTGGATACCCGTCGTTATGGTGGTTGTCCACATGCTGGCTTTGGATTAGGCTTTGATCGATTATTAATGTTTATCACTGGTATGGAAAATATCCGTGATGTTGAAATATATCCAAGAACCTATAAAGAGATTAAATACTAATGAGTAGAAAAGACAGAAAATCTAACCCAGATTTAACTGCTGAATGGCGTATGGAGCAAGATCAAATAAAAAATGGTCAAACTCCTAATCCTACTCCATATCAATTTTCTAACAATAATTTTGATAATTCTTATCCTTATTATCAACAACCTCAGCAAAATATTCCTCCTTATAACGCACCAAAACCAGGTGCTGATTACTATGGTTTTGATAATAAAAAAGAAACTAGTAATGTCCAAAACGAGCAGAATAAATCTCGCGTTAAACAAAATCAAAAAAAAGAAGATGATATTGAAAAACAATATCGATCTGCGCAAAGAAAAAGATATTTTCTTCGTGGTCTTTTGATTTTAATAAATTTAGGATTGTTATCTTATGTCTGTTTAAGTGTCGTTGGAATAATTTTTGATTCTCAAGGGAATAATGAAAAAAATATCGATGCGTATATAACTTTAAAAGGAAAAAACAAAAAAGATTCTCAAAAAATTTATGATCGATTATTGGATGAAAAAGAAGTTTCAACTTTCAATGATTATGGCATTCTCGGTGATGATTTATATCTTTCAAATTATTCATTAAAAAATACTTCTTCTTTCCAAGAGTTCTACTTTAGCCGAATTGATAACGTTAAGGACAATGAAGATTTCTATTGGGCAAGAATGGAAAAACTTAATTTTTCTAATTTTGAACCAGGGGATTATGCTCTTACTACTAATCTAGCGAACAAATACCCTCTCAAATATAATGGTAATTCTTCTATTTATCAAACTTTCTATTCTCTTCCTAATTCTTCAGGTGAAAGAAGAGAAATTACTATAAAAGGAAATAAAGTTTCCCCAATTTTCTTAATTTCTGTTAATGTTATTACCGAACTTCCAGAATTTTGGTACGATGTTGTCTATTACGCTGATAGAGATAGTGAAATTCCTAATATTGATAGAATAACTTCTAAAGTTGTTTATAAAGATGAAGGAATGCAATCGGTTTATTTAACAAATGCTAATTACGCTATAGATTTATCAGGAACCGATAACTTTTCTTCAAAATATACAGCGTTAGAAGGTTTTACAGTTGATGATAACAACAATTTCATCAAAGAAATAGGCGGATATTTAACCGGTGCTAATTCTTTAGTAGATGATAAGAGTTCTGTTTTAAATTCTATATATAAAAATGATCATTTAGGGAAAAAAGTTTTTACATTAAAAAATGATGATAATATCGATATTAAAACCGATAATATCAACAAAATACTTTCAGCAAAATAATTAATTAAAATTTATGAATCTTAGCGAGGCCGCCTTTAGCGGTCTCTTTATAATCTGCAGATAAATCTTTTCCTGTTTCTTTCATCACTGCTATAACTTCATCTAAAGAGATAGCATTATGACGATATGGAACTAAATGTTTTGCAAAAACATAAGAATTAAAAGCTTTAATAGCTGATATAGAATTTCTTTCGATACAAGGAATAGCTACATATCCCCCTACAGGATCACATGTTAACCCTAACTGATGCTCTAAAGCCATTTCTGAAGCATATTCTATATGATCAAATGAAAGTCCATCAGCAGCGCATAATGCACCTGCAGCCATACTTGTTGCTGAACCAATTTCTGCTTGACATCCACCTACTGCTCCTGATATTGTCGCATTTCTTTTTATTATTGTTCCAATTAAACCAGCAACAATTAAGGCATCTATCAACTTATCTTCTTTATAATTTAATTGCTTTTTTAAATAATAAAGAACTGAAGGCAAAACACCCGCTGAACCACAAGTTGGAGAAGTAACAACCAAGCTTCCAGCAGCATTAGATTCGCTTACAGCATAAGCATAAGTTGAAATATATAAATCTCTTTTATCAGCATCTAAACAATTTTGAGCTTCTTTATATAAAAGAGGAGCTATTCTTTTTATATGCAATTTACCAGCGATATATCCTTCGCTTACCAGGCCATTTTCTATTTCTTTTTCCATATGAGATAAAATAGATTTTAAATAATCCTCTATACTTTCACCTTCATACTTTTTAACAAAATCCATATAACTCATTTCATTTTTTTCAATATAATCTCTTACTTCCTTAAATGAAGAGAATGGATATACAAGTTGATCCTTTTCAGCTTCGCCATCTTTTTTAGCTATCTGTCCACCGCCTAAAGAGAAATACACTTCTTCTTTGACTAATTTTTCATCCAAAAAAGCTTGTATTTTCATAGTGTTTGGAAATTCTGGAATATTTTTTAAATCAAATATAACTTCACAATCTTTTAAAACATCTTTAATAATTTTATCGGTTAAATGCCCCTTTCCAGTCAAAGCCAAAGAACCAAAAAGAGTGACAATAAAGTGATAATTTTTATTATCATTTATCTCTTTTAAAAAACTTTGACAGATTCTATAAGGGCCAATTGTATGACTAGATGATGGACCCGGACCAATACGATATAAATCTTTTAATGAACAGAGCATATTTATTTTAATAAATCCACAAGAATAGAATCTAATATATAGATATAATCTTCTTTTACGCGGACTCCTTCTTCATCAATTATAAGATATTCTCGAGTATTTTCAACTTCTTTTTTATATTCTTCAAGAAATTCCGATTTGAACTTATCGTAGTATTGTTTGAATGTAAATCCCTTATCAAGACGCAAATTAAGCATGATGAAATCATTTTTTTGTTCAAAAAAATCTTCAACATTTTCATTCAAAATATACTTGCCATCTATATATTTTAAAATCGAACGAGTCCTAGTTGCTCTTACACCATTATAAAATGAAGTCGCTCCAAGACCAGCAGCAAGATAGTCTTCTCCTAGCCAATACGTTAAATTATGTTTAGATTCATAACCAATTTTAGCAAAATTAGATACTTCATATCGGAAGAAGCCTTTGTCTTTTAATAATTTTTTAGCTTCATAATAGATTTCCGCATATTCATCATCTTCAATCGGTTGAAGGTGAATATTATGAAGATATGTTCCTTCTTCAATAGCTAGCGGATAAATTGAAATATGTTTAGGATTTAAATTTAAAATAAAATTCAGGTCTTCGATAAACGCTTCTTTAGTACTTTTTGGCCAACCATAAATAAGATCGAAATTATAATTTATAAAATCATTAGCATCCAAAAGTTTTTTTATTTCAACAAGCTTATTTTTATCAGTGTGTCGATTTAAATAATAAAGATTATCTTGTAAAGTTTCTACGCCGATAGAAAGACGATTGATACCATATTTTTTCAATAATTTTATTTTTTTATCTGTAATTTCTATTGCTGTAGATTCAATTGAATATTCTTCTAATTGACTTAAATCGAAAATTTCCTTAACAAAAACAAACAAATTTTCCAAGTCTTCACAGGATAAAGAAAGAGGAGTTCCCCCACCGATATAGATTGTTTTCAAAGGAATTTTAGGAAGATTTTTTAATTCACAAAAAAGTGATTCCAAATAAGGTTTTATAAATTTTTCAATAAATAAAATCTTAGGGAAATCACAATATGCACAAATATTTTTACAAAAAGGAATATGAATATAAAGACTAATTTTCTTCATCGTTATCTTGGGAATCAGCATTTTCAAGATAGTCTTGCTTTTCAATTTCAGCAATTCTTCTATTTTCTTCTTCTTCGTTTAACGATTCTTTTTTTATTTGCTTAATTTGTTTTTTTCTTTCTCTGGCTTTTTCTTTTTCAATTCTCTCTTTTTCAGCTAAATTATCTTCTTTGACAATTAAATTATCTATATGTTCTTTTGATGCACTTTTTTCATCATGTTTTTCTTCAGGTTTTAGTCCTGGAACGTATTTTCTAAGCAAGAAAACAACAACGGCTATAGCTGCAATAACAGCAATAATAATCAAAGCTACCATAATAATAATAAATTCTCCTTTAATTCTAATTTATCGGCGAGGTATCGGTGTATAAACAAATTTGTTTCTGATCTGAGATTTTTTATAAAAACCACTATCGGCCAAAAAATCCATTGAAGTTCTTGCGGTCTCATATGCAACATCTTCTTCTTTTTTAAATTGAGCTATTGTGTAATGTTTTCCAATAGTGCAATGCAGAGCATAGAAATGAGCTTGCGTTTTTTTCAAATACGGATAAATCTCCATAAGGTTTTGAACAATGCTTCCTATTGCATTTTTTTCTACACCTGTAGGAAATACTGGAAGAGCAACTTCACCTTGACTGACAAGATTTTTAGGTATATTTTCTTCATCATAGATAAATGATGGAATTTTTTTAACTATAGGCTTTACTTCTTCGACAATTTCTTCCTTTTTTTCTTCCATAATAGGTTCATCTATTTTATATTGTTCTTCTTTAACAAATTGAATCTTAACTTCTTCAATCAAATCCATTAAAGTATCTAGATCACTATCTATTACATCTAAATAATATACAACAAAATAAGTTAAATCTCCTGTTTCTTGAACAATTTTTTTAACTTTTCTAATTTCTTCCTGGTGATCAAATCCTATTCCTTCAGTTAACATTAAAAATCCTGCATCTTCAAAGCCTTTAGATAAAAGCACTTTTGCAAGAATTGAAGAAGTCTCTTCTAGCTGATAATCAAAAGGTTTAATATAATCAAAATAGAAAAAACTAATAATGCTTTTTAAAAGAGGAGAAAAATCTTCATCATTTAAAAAATTTAAATAATTATCAATCAATCCATCAAGTTCTTCAAGTGGAGCAGCTTTATAAATATAATTTTTTTGAAAATAATGAGGAGTATCTATTTCTGAACTTCGGAAATAATTTTTTAAACTATCTTCATAGCTTTCGCCAGCAACCATGCCATTTATGGCTAAAAGCAGTTCTTTATTTATATTAACCTCATGATTTTTAAAATATTCTAAAGTATTTTGATAAGCACATAAAGGAGCAACATTAGCTGGTAATACACCAATATCATGTCTTATTATATGAAGCATCATATCTTCAGTAATAGAATCATCGCCATAATTCATTTCAATAAAAAAACTCATCAATACTTTTTCATTGAAAATCTTTTTAAAATCTTCACCCTCTTTATTATAACGAACATAAGTTTGGAAAATTTTTCTTTCAATATTTGAAATCTTTTTAGTTAAATTTCTATATAAGGTCAACGAAAAAGGATGATGATCAATATTTATAAGTCCAGTATCAGCCAAAAAATTAGATCTATATAGCAAAACTTTATCCCAAATCGAATCAATCATCGACATGTTATACGCTTTTTTTACATCATCTTTAGTAGCATAATGTTCTTCAGTAAACCTAATACCCTCATCATGTAGTGCCATATTTTTTCCTCGATTTTTATTATAATTGAATTCCAATTTTAAATAAAGACATTCAGCAAAAAAATACTAATTTACTACTAAAAAGTCAAAAAAACTAATAATTAGACAAAAAAATATACTAAAAAACTCTTTTAGCTTTCAAAAGTTAAAAGAGCTTTTTGTTTTATTATTCTTCATCAATTGACAAAATAGCAATAAATGCTTCCTGTGGAACAGCAACTTTACCAAATTGTCTCATACGTTTTTTACCTTCTTTTTGTTTTTCAAGAAGCTTTTTCTTACGTGAGATATCACCACCATAACATTTGGCAAGAACATCTTTTCTTAAAGCTTTAATATCGCTTCGAGCAATAATTTTTCCACCGATAGCTGCTTGAACTGGAATTTCAAATTGCTGTCTAGGAATAACATCTTTTAATTTATCAACGATAACTCTGCCCCTTCTATAAGCAAAACCTTGATAAACAATAGAAGTTAAAGCATCGCAAACTTCGCCATTAAGCAAAATTTCCATTTTGACAAGATCACTTTTTTCATATCCTAATAGTTCATAATCTAATGATGCATAACCAGCACTGACAGATTTTAATCGATCAAAGAAATTAAAAATAATTTCTGAAAGTGGCATTTTGTATTTCAAAGAAACTCTTGTTTGATCAATATAATCCATACTGAGAAATACTCCGCGATGATCTTGGCAAAGTTTCATTAAACTTCCAACGTAACTCGTTGGTGTCAAAACTTCAGCCTTGACCCAAGGTTCTTCAGCAAGTTTGATATTTCCGGTCGGTGGAAATTCACAAGGGTTATCAATAATGTGTTCAACATTATCAGTAGTTGTAACATGATAAATAACACTTGGAGAAGTTGAAATCAGATCTAATCCATATTCATTTTCTAACCGTTCTTGAACAACTTCAAGATGAAGAAGTCCTAAAAAGCCACATCTAAAACCAGATCCTAAAGCAGTTGATGTTTCCGGTTCATAAACCAAAGCAGCATCATTTAAAGCCAACTTTTCCAGCGCCTCTCTCAAGGCTTCAAAATCATCATTATCAGCTGGATAAATACCTGAATAAACCATCGGATTTAATTTCCTATAACCAGGTAAAGCTTCTGTACAAGAATTATTTTTTAATGTAACAGTATCACCGACCATAACATCATGGATATCTTTAATTTGCGCGCTTAAATATCCTACTTCACCAGCACCCAATTCTTTGACTCTGACTTCTTTTGGTGTTCTAATACCTAATTCTGTAACAAGATATTCTTTTTTGGTGCTCATCAAAAGAATAGTATCACCAACGTGAATAGTTCCTTCTTTGACTCTGATCATCATTATTACCCCACGATATGGGTCAAAATGAGAATCAAATATCAAAGCTTTTAAAGGAGCATTGATATCACCTTGGGGACAAGGTAAATCTTCTACTATTTTTTCTAAGACTTTATCGATATTCAAGCCTGTTTTTGCAGAAACTGGAACCGCTTCTGAAGGATCCATGCCTAAAGCATCGATCAATTCTTCTTTCGTTCTATCTAAATCTGCACTAGGAAGATCCATCTTATTAATTATTGGCAAAATTGTTAAATCATTATCAATAGCTAAATAAGCGTTAGCTATCGTTTGAGCTTCCACTCCCTGCGTCGCATCAATAACAAGAATTGCACCTTCACAAGCTGCTAAAGAACGTGAGACTTCATAAGTGAAATCTACATGTCCCGGAGTATCGATCAAATTAAAAAGATAATCTTCACCATTTTTAGCATGATAATTAATCGAAACAGCATTTAGTTTAATTGTGATTCCTCTTCGTCTTTCAAGTTCAAGATCATCTAGTAATTGTTCTTTTAATTCTCGGACTTCAACTGCACCAGTCGATTCTAAAATACGATCGGCCAAAGTAGATTTTCCGTGATCAATATGAGCTATTATGGAAAAGTTTCGAATATGTTTTAAATCGTATTTCATTTATTCCTCCAAAAATCATCAACTTCTTGAGTTATTTCATCCTCTGTATATACATAAGAAATATTTTGATATTTTTCCGTTAATATATTGCGATAAGGAAAAGTATTATACCTCATATCTATATATAATAACATACCTTTATCGAATTCGCTGCGTATAACTCTTCCTGCCGCCTGTAAAAACTTGTTGATACCAGGATAGACATAAGAATATAAATATCCTTGTTTTTCTTCATCATCGCTTGAATTTAAATCATAATAATTCTTCAAAGCATCATTTTCATAATTGACCATCGAAAGTCCTACTCCGATAATAATAGCACCGATCAAGCGATCATCAATCAAGTCAATTCCCTCAGAAAAGACTCCTCCAAGAACGACAAATCCAATATTTGTCTTTGTCGGATTTTTTTCAAAATGAGCAAGAAATTCTTCTCTTTTTTCAGTTGTCATACCTGCATCTTGAATATAGAAATTATAATTTTTTGAAAGAGGGAAAATATCTACAATTGCTGTCATATATTTATAACTAGGGAAAAAGACAAAATAATTACCTGTTTTTCCTCCAACAAAAGCCAAAATAGCTTGAATTATCTTTTTCTTGGTAAAATCACGATCTTTATAATATGTTGAAATATTTGTATTAACTAAAACCTTTAAATTTTCTACAGGAAAAGGTGAAGGCAAAAATAATTCTTCATGCTTTTCTTCAGCTTTTAATAAGTCTAGGAAAAAGTTTTGCGGAGTTAATGTTGCACTGAAGAAAGTTCCAGAAAGAAATATATTTTTTGCTGGGCGCATAAAAGGTCTTGAATCTAAACAATTCGCATTAAATTTTAATAATTTTCCATTTTCCGAGATTTCAAAAAAATAAGAATATGTTTCATCACTTTCTGGCAGACTCAAAAAACTTTTAGCCTTATAATAAACATCAAGAAATTGATCGGTGACATCTTTTCCACCTTCTTGCAAAAAATTTTTTCCTTCTTCTAAAAATTTATCTAAAACCAAAAACAATTCATCTGGTATTCCATCAACTTTCAAAACATTTCCGAAAAAATCTTCTTGTGGAAATTCATTGATATCTAAATTTAAAAAATAATCCATAACTTTTTTTATCAATCTATACATTTTTTTATGATTGAAAGATATAGCTTTAAAATCTTTATATAGCAAAAAGAAAGAATAAAAATCAATTTGACCACTATGCATATCACGAATTCTTGAAGGAAGATTATGCGCTTCATCTATAAGCAGATAATAATTTTTTGGTCCTTCATCAAAAAAACGAATAAGATGAGCTGTCGGATGAAAAAGGTGATTATAATCAGCAATAATTACATCATAAAAAGTTGAAAGATCCAGTTGAAATTCAAAAGGACAGACCTGATATCGATAAGATAAAGAGATTATATCTTGAAATCCTAAACAAGGATATTCTTGATAAATTGCATGAATAATAGCATTGACTTTTTGATAATAATCGACAGCAAAAGGACACTCATCAGGGTTGCAATGTCTTTTTTTATCATTGATGCAAAGGCTTTCTTTACTGTTAATAGTTATCGCATTGATAGTTACACCTTTAGTATTAAAAAATTTTATCGTCTCTAAAACAACTTTTTTTATAGAATTTTTACTGGTCAAATAAAATATTTTTTCGCCTTTATCTTGCATCTTTTTTATATATGGATATAAAGTTGCTGCAGTTTTTCCAATGCCTGTAGGAGCTTCAATATAAGCGAACTCTTCATTATCGGCGGCATCGTAGATAGTTTGAATCAATTCTTTTTGTCCTTTACGATAAGTTGAATAAGGAAAATCAAAAGAACTTAAATCTTTCTTTAATTTTTCTTCATGATTTAAAAAGATCAAAATATGATCATAATAAATTTGAACTAATTTTAATACAAAACGCTGCAAATCTTCAAAATTATAATCAAAATCATAAAATTTTCTAATCGCATAATTATTTTGTGAAATATACGTTAATCTGATAGAAATTTCGCTCAAATTATTTTGTAAAGCATAAATATAAGCATAAAATTGAGCTTGACCAAGATGCCAATCTTTATTTTCAGTATAAAATTCTTCAAGATCAGCTACAGTGGTTTTAATTTCGTCAATAGTTACTTTGCCATTTTTATCTGTGATAATTCCATCAGCTCTTCCTTCAACAATAAAAGTATATTCTCCAATAGTAAAAGTCGAAGATAAAGATACTTCCTTTTGATATACGGAGGATTGTTCATCTTGATAAACGGAATGAAGTCTTGTTCCTTCTTGCATAGTTCCACTAGAAAAAACACGAGAATCTATACTTCCAGAGCGAAGAATATTATCAACAATATCGTGAACTGAGAGAGAAATTATTTTTTGCATGTTATTAGTTTAGCAAAAAAGAGTCATTATTAATAGAAAATTAAATTGATAAAATTTTAATAAAAGTAATTGAAATTAATATTTTTTTAAAAAAACAAAATTGGGGCTTGATTTCCATTTCAAAATTTGCGATAATTCTACTTGCCGATTAAAACGGATCTGTGGTGTAGTGGCTAACATGTCTCCCTGTCACGGAGAAGATCGCGAGTTCGATCCTCGTCAGATCCGCCATGATGGCCCGATAGCTCAGTTGGTAGAGCAAGGGACTGAAAATCCCTGTGTCGAGGGTTCGATTCCCCCTTGGGCCACCATTTAATCAGTAATACCGATAGAAATTTCTATCGGTTTTTTTAAAAATATAAATGGCATTAAAAAAATATAAAAATATCTATCTTGTTTTAAACGTCCTACTATGGTATATTTATTAATGTTGTAAATAACTAAGTTATTTTATGTTAAAATAATTACGGAGGCTTCAATGAAAGTTATAGGAAATTTCTTTGTTAGAATTGGTCAATGGATTAAAAATACAGCTTGGATTCAAATTATTGGTTTAGTCGGTATAGTTGTCGGTATTATTATTGCTGCACCTTATGCTATTCGTGGTATTCAAGGTTGGGTAGCAACTTGGGATAATTCAACTTTCTATCAAGATCACCGAATCAATTATGAAAAATATCAACAAGTTATCAGCGATGACAAGACTTCTATCATCTTCTTCTATGAAGAATCTTGCGCAAATTGTGAAAGCACACAAAAACACATTGAAGATTTCTACAAACAATATCATGATCTTGAAGGTACAAAATTTGATTTCTATTCCATCAATGTTGCATGGAAAGATGAAGCTAACGATAACGATATAACTAAAGATCAATTAGAAGCTGCTGGTGAAGATTTATTTAATCTTTATAAATCTCAAACTGATTTAAAGATTCTCGGTCAATATACCGATATGAATAACACTCAAGTTACAGGTTTAGCTGATCCATATGATTTCCCAACACCTACTATTCTTTTAGTACAAGATGGTGGTTTAAAGAGCATTCGCTTAGGTTATGATCAAAACACTTTAGATGGTGTCTACGAAAACCTTTATTACATGCTTACTGGTACTGAGTTCTAATATCATTGCGTAAATTTAATTTAGGAGTTTGTCTTACCAAAGATAAACTCCTTTTTTCTTAAAGGAGATATTATGAAAAAAATAATATATTGTTCTTCAATTCTATTAATATTAAGTTCATGTAACATATCATCAACCACTTCATCTTCTTCACTTTCTAACTCTGATATTCCTCTAAATTTTTATGCTGATAATTATTATTTGCTAAAAGACATCAACGCTGACAAAGAAAATATATTTATATTAATATATAGCTCAACTTGCACTCACTGCATTGAAGTTGAAAAAAGTTTAGCAAATGTCTACAACAATAATTTTTCAAATATCCCACTAGTTACTATAAAACCAAGTGATACTTCCAAATACACATTGCCTTTAGAATATAAAGATGCTGTTGACTTTTATTATCAGCAAGGAAGTGAATATGTATCTCCAGAATTTTTACCAGACTATCTATATAGATTTGAAAACTATCCAACACCTACACTTATGTATCTTAAAGAAAATAGAGAATTAAATCATATTATTTTCGGATTAGAAAATAATGAAGAACTATTGAAAGATTCTTTTCAAAGTTTAATCGAATGAAAAAAGCAGGTCGCCCTGCTTTTTTTATTTCATGAATTGACTAGTCGAACCATTAGGTGTTGCTCCAGTACAAGTTTGAACTTCTTCAGTTTGTGTATAACTTGGATAATAAACTGGACGAGGAACATAATGATGAACTATGCGAGTATTAATTGGACAAATTACAGGTTGTTCAACAGTATGATATCTGTTACAAACTCTTTCTTGAACAGGCATAACAATTGGTTCTAAACGTGGATCGTTGTTTTGATAACAAGGACGAGAATACATATATTTCCTCCTAACTCTCAATTTAAGATATGTATCTTATATAATTATGTTTAGTTTGAAGCCCAATTTATTATATATAAAATGAAATTTGCCATTCTTCTAAGCATAAGTTTTAATATGAAGAAAAATTATATAATCTTTTATCTTTGTCTATTTTTTATATTTATAATTTATATTTATCCAATTCAATACAAATCAAATATAATCAATCTAGTCAATTTGTTTTTTTATTTTTTCTTACCAGCTCTTTTACCAACTTCTTTTTTCTTAAATATACTTTTAAAAACAAATATAATTCAAAATATAAAAAATAAAAAAGTCAGTTCTTTTCTTATTACTTTTCTTCTAGCTTTTGGTGGAACACCCTTATTTTTAGTTCTTTCTAAATACATAGATAAAACCAAATTTAAAGGGCAAGAATATCGTTTTGTTGGGCCAAGTTTTTCTTTTATGATTTATCTTTTCCAAATAAATCACAATCAATTTTCCTTTCTTTTCAGCTTTCTTTTAATAATGCCTACAATTATTTTAAATTTTATCAAGCCTATTACTTTTGAATTTTATAAATTGCCAGAAAATCAATTTAAATTAAAAGATTTCGTTTCTAGCATCGATGAAGTCATCAAATCAATATATAAACTTTTAATGATTATAGCTTTAATATTTTTATTTAAACCACTATTTGAAAATATTTTTCCACCAAATATCTATAATTTTATCTGTGGAATATTTGAATATACTTCAGCTTCTATTCAACTTGTAAAAAGCGATGAAATTTTACCTCTAATTTTCATTTTAGAGTTCAATGGTATCAGTTCAATGCTAGCAATAAAAAATGAATGTCCTAAATTAAATATAAAAACATTCATTATAAAAAGAGCATTTTTATCTGGAATAATTATGCTATTATTTTCTTTTTTGCTTAAATCCCTCAATTACTGAAGCCGGAACTAAAGGAGTAATATTAGTGTTTTGAAAATATAATTCTTTTATCCTCGAAGAAGAAATAAAAGCATGATCACGACGGCTGATAAGAAAAACCATTTCTATCTCTGGATCAATATATTCATTGACTGAAGCCACTTGATATTCATATTCAAAATCTGGAACAGCCCTAAGCCCACGAATAAGAATTTTGCTATTGAATTCTTTAGCCTTATCAACAACTAAACCATCAGTTATAGTCACAACAACATTTGGAGTATCTTTTAAAGCTTCTTCGATCATCTTTTTTCTTTCTTCAGCTGTGAAAAAACTTTTTTTATCAGCATTATTAGCAACGATAACAACAATCTTATCAAATAATTTTAAAGAACGCTTTATTATATCTAAATGTCCATTAGTAATTGGATCAAAACTTCCAGGATAACAGGCTACTCTCATTTTATTCTCCTATAAACTGTGACATATTTATCACTATATTTATATACTTTACTTTGAAAGTTTTCATTTTCTATCGGTTCTTCCAAAGTTTCTATAACCACACGTGAATTTTCTTTTAACAAATTCAAATCCAAAAGAGTCGAAAGTAATTTTGTAGCCACGCTTTTCATTTTATATGGAGGATCTGCAAAAACCAAATCAAATATTTTTCCATTTAAATTTTTTAACGCCTTCATATAATCATCCAAGACAATATCGTAATCTTCTGAAGGAATTTTAATTTCATCAATAGTCTTTTTTATAGCATTTGTCGATAATTTTAACGCATCGACAAAAACAACATGTTTAGCTCCGCGAGATAAAGACTCAAGTCCATAAGCACCGCTACCAGCAAATAAATCCAATACTTCATATCCATCGATAGGACCGATAGCCGAAAATATAGATTCTTTTATTCTATCCATCGTTGGTCTAACGTCTTTAGAATCTGGTTGATTAATATGACGATGACGATATTTTCCAGCAATTATTCTTATCATAAACACCTCTAGTGTTATTTTAAAACATTTCTATCAACTTTGTCATCGATTTAATATAAATTGTGAGAAATCTTCTATTTGATCATCAGAAGAAGCAATGATTTCTTCTTTTTGTTTTTCCCATTTTTTATCCATAACAGCTACTACATTGAATCCTAAAGATTTAGCACATTTCATAGAAGCGAGAGAATCCTCAAAGAAGAGAATCTGATCAGGTTCTATTTTATATTCATTCAAGATTTCTTTAAAAAAATTTGCATTACTTTTATTTATCTTTAAATTTTGACTGGTATAAAAATGTTCAAAATAAGAAACAATGCCATATCTTTCTAAACAAGGCTTAAACATTTCTTCATTGCAAGATGTTGCTATTGCTAAATGAACATTTTTATTTTTCAAATAATCCAAAAACTCTTTTACACCTTTTTTTAAATTTACATTTTCAGCATATTCTTTAATTGCAAGATCAGACCATTCTTTCATTATCTGCTCTTCATCAATATCTAGTTTATATGTATTTTTTGTATAAGTTGCTGTTTCTTCGAGCGTCAAAGGAGCAATAGCAATATGATAATCTTCGCCCATTATCAAATTATGATTTTTAAAAAATAATAAATCGATATCATTCCAGATTTTCAAAGAATCTAGAATTGTTCCATCTAGATCAAAGAGAAATAATTTTATATTTTCAATTTTTTTCATGGCTTTATTATAAATTATTTTCAATGTATTTCATTTTGAAAACGCTTTATTTATAAAATTAATACATTTATTTTACATTGCCATGAATTGTATTTAATAAATTAATAAATAAATTGCAAAAATAAAAAATATATGCATTTTGAAAACGCTTTATAAACACAATAATTATGTTATATGTTAAAATTATAGAGTTAAAACTAAATTTATGAGGTAACTTATGAAAAACATACGCAATATTGCAATTATAGCCCATGTTGACCATGGTAAAACAACTTTGGTCGACCAATTGCTTAAATATTCTGGAACTTTCCGTGACAATGAAAATGTTGCAACAAGAGTAATGGATTCCAATGATATCGAACGTGAAAGAGGAATTACTATCTTAGCTAAAACAACTGCTATTAACTATAAGGACTATAGAATCAATATTCTCGATACTCCAGGACATGCTGATTTTGCCGGTGAAGTTGAAAGAATTATGAACATGGTCGATGGTGTTGTTCTCGTCGTCGATGCTTTTGAAGGAACAATGCCACAAACTCGTTTCGTTTTAAAAAGAGCGTTAGAATATCATTTAAAACCTGTTGTTGTCATCAATAAAGTTGATCGTCCAAATGCTGATATTCAAAAAACATTAGATGAAGTATTAGAATTATTCATTGAACTCGGTGCTGATGATTCACTTCTCGATTATAAAACAGTCTTCGTCTCTGCTTTGAAAGGAACTTCAAGCTACGACATGGATTTATCCACACAAAAAGAAGGAATGGATCCATTATTTGAAACTATCATCAATGAAATTCCTGCCCCAAAAACCGATAGTGATGCTCCTCTTCAATTCCAACCATCACTTCTTGACTACAATGATTATGTCGGAAGAATCGGTGTTGGCAGAGTAGATCGCGGTACAATTCATGTCAATGATAATGTTACTTGTATCAGAATCGATGGAAGCACAAAAAATTTCCGCATACAAAAACTCTATGGTTATTTAGGTTTAAATCGTATAGAAATTGAACAAGCAGAAGCCGGAGATATCTGTGCTATTGCTGGACTTGCTGATATCAATGTTGGTGAAACTATTTGCGATCCAGCTCACCTTGATCCACTTCCACTTTTAAGAATCGATGAACCTACATTACAGATGACATTCTCTACAAACAATTCTCCATTCTCAGGAAGAGAAGGAAAATTATTAACTGCCAATAAAATTTACGAAAGACTCCTAAAAGAAACAAGAAAAGATGTTTCGTTAAAATTCACTCAACCTTCTCCAGAAACATTCATCGTTACTGGACGTGGTGAACTTCATCTTTCAGTTTTAATTGAATCCATGAGAAGAGAAGGTTTCGAACTTCAAGTTTCACGTCCTGAAGTTATTCTCAAGAAAATCGATGGAGTAGTCAATGAACCTTTTGAAGATTTACAAATTGATGTCCCAGATCAATATGTTGGAAATGTCATGGATTTAGTCGGAAAAAGAGGTGCTGAACTTTTAAATATGAATAGCGAAAACGGATTGACCAGACTCAATTACATCATTCCTTCTCGCGGTTTAATTTCCTTCAACAGTACCTTCATGATTCTCACTTCTGGATATGGAATTATCAATCACTCATTTAGAGAATATCGTCCTATTGTTAAAATGAATATTGGACAAAGAAGTGTTGGTGTTTTAGTCGCTACAGATAGCGGTAATGCAACAGCTTATGCTATTAAATCAACTGAAGAAAGAGGAACTATGTTCATCGCTCCAGGAACCGAAGTCTACGAAGGCATGATTGTCGGTGAAAATAAATATGAAAACGATTTAGCTGTCAATGTTGTCAAAGCTAAAAACTTAACAAACCAACGTTCATCAAATAAAGACCAAACAGTTGTTTTAAAAACTCCAAGAAAACTCACCCTTGAAGAATGCTTAGACTATATCAACGCTGATGAATTAGTTGAAATAACTCCGAAAAGCATTCGTATGAGAAAGAAAATTCTTGAAACAACTTTACGTAAAAAATACGAAGCCCATCATCAAGACGATATAGCTTAATTGATTACATTTAAAAAATAATGTAATATAATTAATATAGATGGGAGGTCCATATGGCAAAACATAAAATTTGCATTGATTTAGGCACTGCCAATACTTTAATTTGGACAGATGCTGGAAAAACTATTGCTTTTAATGAACCTACCATTATCGCTATTGATAAACAAAAAAAAGAAGTAGTCGAAATCGGTTATTTAGCCCATAAAATGATTGGAAGAACTCCTTATGGAGTAGATGTAATCTTCCCGATTCAAAATGGAGTAATAGCCGATTTAGATGCTTGTTTAAAATACATCGAACGCGCATTCAATATATTGCGATTAGAAAAATTGCTCCATAATTCATATTTATATTTTGCAACTCCGAGCAATATAACACCTGTTGAACAAGAAGCTTTAATTCAACTAGGAATAAGATTAGGGGCAAAAAAAGTCAATATTGATTCCGCTTTAAAAATGTCAGCACTTGGAACTGGCACTGATATTTATTCACCTCATGGTACTTTGGTTCTCGATATCGGAGCAGGAGTAACCAATGTTGGAATAATAGCACTAGGCGATATTGTCTATACTAAAGCTTTTTATCTAGCTGGCAATTCTTTTACCAAAGCTATTATCAAACACTTAAGAAAAAATCATCATCTTGTCATCGGAGAAAAAACTGCCGAATATATTAAGATGAAAATTGGCTCTGTTAATCTAGAAAATAGCAATCAGTTATTAGAAGTTAATGGACGAGATCAAATAACTGGACTTCCGCATTCTATAATATTATCTGAAAATGAAATTGCAAATTGTTTATTACCATTTGCTCAAGAAATATTAGATCTAGTAATTGAAGCTCTAGAAAAATCTCCAGCTGAAATTACAGCCGATGTCGCAAATAACGGATTAGTTTTATGCGGTGGTGGTGGATTACTAAATGGCTTAAGAGAATATCTTTCAAGCAAATTAGGAATTATGGTTCATCTTGCATCATTCCCACAAGAAACTGTAATCAAAGGTCTTATCGAATATTCAAACAATTCATTTGTAAATAAATACGAAAAAGAAGAATAAAATAGTGCAATTTTAAAAAAACTTTGCTATAATATAGAAATGTTGGAGGTAGTGTTATGCTTATTGATGAAATTAAAAAAGCCAATATGCAAGCTTTGAAAGATAAAGATAAAGCAACCCGTGCTGCCTTATCAACAGTTATCAACAAATATATGCTTTTAAATGTTGAGAATAAAGCCAAAGGTAAAGAAACAACCGATGCTGATGTTATCAGCATTCTTCAAAAATCTGTTAAAGAATTAGAAGAAGAAAAGAATATGTTTGTTAAAGCTGCTCGTCAAGATAAAATTGATGAGATGAACATTCAGATAAACGCTGTTAAAAAGTATTTACCTGAAATGATGAGCGAAGATGAGATCAGAAAAATCATCTCCGGACTTGAAGATAAATCTGTCAAGTCAGTTATGGCTTATTTTAAGGAAAATTATGCCGGTAAGGTAGAAATGGCTAAAGTAAGTCAAGTTCTCAGATCCTTATAAAAGGATCCATTTATGGGAAAATAGTTAAATGGTATAACCATGGTCTCCAAAACCATTATTGAGAGTTCGATTCTTTCTTTTCCCGCCATTAAGAATGCATTAGTTTGATACAGTAAAATGTATTGAACTTTTTTTATTTTTACGGAAGTTTGATTCCTACCATTGGTTCGAACATTCGAACTTTGATACATAAAATATTATATATTTTTCATTTTATTTAACATTTATGTCTTACTCAAATTTATAAATTGATATTTTAATGCTACTCCTGTTCCACCACATGAACCTAATTCATTATTGACCGGAATCATAAAGGAAAAAGCAAGTGCAATATACCCTTCATCTTTATTAAAAACTTTGGATGGTATTTTATGATGGAAATGGCTAAGTATAATTTAATTATTGCTTTATCTTTAGCCATTTATTTTGCAAGATTAAATCAAGGGGTGTGGAAAGATAAAATAATTGCATTTTCATCTGAACCATATTTTATTGATTTTACTGAATGTAAATCTTTATGTGACTGCTTAAACAAGATTCCTTGCATTAATGAAAACACTGACATAAATAAAGTATTTGATTTAATTTTAAATACAGCTATAAAACATCATGTTCCAGCCGAAAATATGGTTAAAAATATTATCATAATTTCAGATATGCAATTTGATATATTTGATGCTCAAAATCAAATTTCTTTTACAAATTTTATAAAAGAAAAGTATAAAAAAGCAGGCTATGAAATGCCGTGTCTAATATATTGGAATGTCAATAATCGTACAATGCCAGTAGCTCACGCTTTAAATGATGATAATAATGTCAAAATAATCTCAGGTTTTAGCCAAAGTGTTTTTGATACTATTATAAAATCACAGGCATATGATCCTAAAATGGCTATGCTTGATATCTTAAATTCAAAAATATTTGATAAAGTTAGAATTTAAGAAGTTATGCTGATGAAGAAAGTTCTCTTCATTTAGCATCAGATAATGTAGCAATTATCTAGCTACAATACATAAATTATTCTGCCTAAAAATAAAGGGTAGAATAATTTTTATATTTAAATATTTAAAAATAATCTCCTAATTACTAGCATATTTAGAGGATTAACTATTTATTTTTTTCTCAGTTGTGACGGAGAGCAGCCTTTTCTTCTTTTTATCAAAGCAATTAGTCCTTTTGCATCAGAAAAACCAACTTCATTTGCAATTGCAGTCACCGACAAGTCAGTATTTTTAAGTAAACTAACTGCTTCGTTCAAACGAAGTTCATTTTGATATTCTTTTGGTGTAAATCCTGTAAGAGAGTGAAATTGTCTAATAAAATAAAACTTATCCATATATGCCATTGAAGAAAGTGTATCCAATGTTATTTTTTCTTTATAATGTTCCATTACATATTTAATTGCATTTGTAATGCCGGTACTTTTGTCACTTACATCGCATTTTTGCAAAAGTTCAGTCAGCATATTATAAAGAAGCGAAGAAATAAGATATATATTTTCATTTCCAGATCTTATCATATCTGTAATTTGTCGTACGGCATCAACAAATGAAGGAGGAATGAATCCTGTCATTATATATTCAAATTTAGATTGAAAACTATCGTAAAAACCCTTTACTTCTGGTCCATACAAATATACAAAATATGCCTCATAAGGTATATCACCTCCATTAATAATGGTATGATCCTCTTGCTGTGAGAAAAAAAGTGTATCTCCAGCATGTGCTTTATACGTTTTATTTTTTGTTTTTAAAACAACTTCTCCTTTAGTCACTCCATATAATCCATAAGAGTTAAGCCCTGTTCTTGAAACAGAATGTTTTAAACCACCGATTACATATCCTGATTGCACAACATTATATAATAATGGATGACGATAATAATTATCCGGATGTATAGCTAATGTTGTTCCAGAAAGCAATTCTACCGTTATTTTAGTTGTTTTCATCTTTATTTATTACCTGTAATTGTGTTTAATTTTGCAATTTTATGTATTAAAACGAAAAAAGTAAATTGATATAATTCAAGTATACTTGACATATTTAAATTATGTCAATAAAAAGAGTTTTTAAGGAGAGAAAAATGAAAAAAGTTTCATTTTTAATGGTTTCAGTTGTCTTTTTGCTATGTTTATGTGCTTGCAACAAAGGAACAACAACATCTAGCAGTACTATTAGCAGTTCAAATAGTACAACAAGCGTAATCAGTACCCCTAGTAGTTTATCATCTAGTTCTAGCAGCTCTTTTAATAGTACCATAAGCTCTAGCAGTAGTTTTAATAGTACATCGAGTTCTAGCAGTTCAAATTCATCATCTAGTTCAACTACAAGTTCTAATAGTTCATCAACAAGCTCAAGCAGCAGTACAACTACTAGTTCATCGTCTAGTTCTAGCAGCTCATCAAGTAGCTCTAGCAGTTCATCAAGTAGCTCGTCTACTAGCTCAAGTAGTTCTATAATTGAAATTAATCCACTTGACAATTTTAATATAACTGCAGTAGCTGGAGTAGAAATAAAAGACAATAGTGTAACACTGACTAAGTCACAATACGATGCTCTTGTTTTATCACCGGAGACTAATTGCGATTATACACTTTTAAATGGTGTAACAGCTGATATTTCGGTAACTGAAAACAGACTTATTTTTGATTTAACATCTCCAACTGGCAACAAAGATAAATACATTATTACATTAATTGTTTTATCTAATCTTGCCGATATCAACATAAATACAATTTATAATAAAAAAGTAGTAAATGGCAAAGTCACATTTAGTGAAACTGAATACGCATCATTTTTAAATCTAGAGGATTATAGTTCCGTATGCGATTATCAAGCATCCGAAGGTGCAACAGTTAAAATTGAATTTGATAAACAAACACATACATTTTCTTTCAATGTTTTATCTCAGGATAAAACACAAAGAAATGAAGTTAAAGTAGAAATTAATGTTGAACTTCCTTTCGGTACCCATTCTCTTACAGGTAGTGGTGACAAAAAGTATGTTACCTACGATTATGAAAATCTGCTTTATTCATTAAATGGATCAGCAACAGTCACTGATGAAAAGGGTAAAAACTTAAATGGTAATTATGCATTTTCAGCACAAATTTATCCACAATCTCTTGCCCAGGGAAGCGAAGTTGTTTTGTCAGCAGTTTATGCAAACAATTATCAAATTCGTTTCGTATTAAGAGGTGTTGATGAAAGTCATTATCTCATCTTCTCCGACTATAAAGATAGATCAGATTTCCTAAATTATAAAGAACATATTTCTTCAACAGAATATGACAAAGAACAAGGCGTAAACATGGGTGTAATAGTAGTCGATGGCAGTATGGCTATGACTATAGATGGCAATGTTATCTATAGAAGAGCACTTCCAGAACTTAATTATACTGAAATGTTTATTAGTACTTACGAATGCACTGCACAAATGAAAAATTTACAGATTGTATCCGATGAAGTACAAGCAAAAACCATGTACAATAGTAGTCTTACAAATTATAAGGACAAATTAACTGGTGTATCTTTGATAAACACTTCCGAAAATATTAGCGAATTTGTAGAAAATGTTGATGGTGGTATATATGTTGAAGGTAAAAATTCAAACAAAAGAGTAATGGGAGCTCTTTATCAAAACGGAGTACCTGTCGGCGGCTATGAATATGCTGTTTCTGGCCATTTGAACATAACCGATACAAAAACTACTGGTGGTGCAGCCAGTAAAATAGAATTGCAAATTGCTAAAAACGTACAGAACTTTGTCAAAATTCAACTTTTCCGTTATCCAACAAACAATAGTATCTTCGCTTATCCAACAGTAAATGGAAAAGCATTAAGTCAAGTAACTTGTGAAAAAAACACCATGCCAAAAGGTACGGAATATCAAATCGATTACATTTTCGTATATAGCGGACAGGAAATAAAGGTGTATTTCAAAGATGGTAATTATTTACCTGATTATAAACTTGTATATAGTATGGAAGCAAATTGGGGATATACAATGTTTATCTTAGCTATGAGACAATATTGCAACGTAACTTTTGATAATTTCAAAACATATTACGGAGATGATTTCGATGCACTTACAAATTCGCTTGAAAGTCGCACCGCTGAAGTTGAATTTTCCTCTGAAAAAGATACATTTGCCGATAATGGATGTTTCAATAGTGGCAATGTTGGTACATATTACAAGACAGAAACTGGATATAACAAGGCCTTTGCTTTTAAAGATAACAAGGCAGTAAATGGAGAATATTGGCTTGTTTCTGGAAAAATGCAATTTGGAGAATATTCCGCATGGACTCAAGGTGAATTATCTGCATATGTAGATGAAACTCACGCTGTCAGGTATGTCTTTGAATATACCGGTTCTGGTTATCAGGTTTTCCATGAAGTCAAAAATGGCGACGATAATTGGAAAGGATATACACTGATTTTAAGACCACAAATAAAAAATGCTGCGACCATGAACTTTACACTCGTTAATTATGGTGGCAAAACATCTTTGCTTATTGATGGTTACGTCTATCATACTGTCGAATTTGAATTCTTAAAAAATTCTGCTGCAACCATCGGTGGCAAAGGTGGAACATTAATTTTAAAAAATATAACAGCAAATACAGATAATCAATATGTGGAGAACTTTGTAAATAATATGAAAGATTATACTTATATTTCACCATACGAAACAAGAATTAATAAACTTGCAAAACAATATGAATCAGCTGAAAAAGGCGGAGTACTCATTATGGGTTCAAGTACCATGGATTATTGGAGTACCTGGCAAGAAGATATCGGTGGCCGACTCGGCTACAATGTTGGTATCGGCGGAACAATTGTAGAAGATTGGCTCTATGCTTATGACAAGCTTGTAAAACCATTTGATCCATCGGTTATTTTGGTATATTTAGGCGGTAACAATATCAACAATATGGGTCATACTGGAGAATATGCAAAAAATTTAATGGCAAATTTGTTAAACAAAATGCATGAAGACTTCCCAAATGCCAAAATTTACTATATTTATTCTATGGCTGTTCCAAGTTGTTATAAAGGTGGTAAATTCAACTACGAATATGGTCAATTTATAGAAGAAATGAAAACACTTGTAACTAATACAGATTGGCTTACTGGTATTGATACATTTAGTTCTTTAACAAAAGATGGCGAAGCAATAAAAGAATATTACAGAGATGATGGTATACATTTAAATGAAAAAGGCTATGCTATATTTGCAGATTTAATAAACGATATTGTCTTCAGCAAAAACAATCAAGAATAATATTTATAACTATCAAAAATAAAAGTTGGATATAATCATAAATAATGATTAGCCAACTTTTTTTATGAATTAAATTTCTGTCAGTTAAAATTATGTAAAAAATATTTTATTTAAGTTTCTTTATATTTTTTAATCAATGAACTTTTATTTACAATGATTAAAATCTATAATTAATGTTATCCATTGGTTGATTTACTGATAGATTTCTATAATATTTAAAAAAAGTTATGTGGTTTATATGAATATCAGAATAATAGAAGAAAAGATATCGCTCAATGTTTAGAAATTTACAATTATTATATAGAGAATACATGCTTTACTCTTGAAGAAGAAAAACTTAACTTAGATAGTTTTTTAAAAACGCTGTAAAGATATATTCCAAAAATATCCTTTTATTGTTATGGAAAATGAAAAAGAATTAATTTATCGGATATGCTTATTTAAATGCTTTTAATCAACGAAATGCGTATAAAAAACAGCTGATCTTTCTATATACGTTCATAAAGATCATCTCCATGAACATGTTGGAAAAATTTTATTGCAAGAAATTGAAGAGATGGCACTTAAATATAATACTGCAAACATTATATCTATTGTTACAAGCGAGAACCAAAATTCATTTAATTTTCATCTGAAAAATGGTTTGGTTCTAGAAGGCACAATTCATGATGTTGCAATAAAATTTAATAAAATTATAAGCGTCAATTATTTTAAAAAAGCTATAGGTAAACTAAAGTAATGAAAAAAATATAAAAACTTCTAATGAATTAACTACAGAAAACTTTTAACATTCATAAATTAAAAATTAATGATTTGCTATTAAACAAAGCTGTCTATAATAAGAATTTTATTTTTTATAATCTTACCTACTATATAGTTTAAATATGATGAGAAATGCAAACAAATATTAAAGTTTTATCTAAAAAAATCTAATATAATAAAAATATCATTTTTCTAAAAAGGAGATTATTTATTATGGATAACAAATGGAATGAACTATATATAGCAGCTAAAACTGTACTAAATCCCAGAAAAATATCTGAATGGATGGAAGCTGGAGGAGTTTCTGCCGCCATCGAATCAGAATCAGGAAAAATCTATACAGGAGTTTGCATAGATGGAGCTTGTTCTTTAGGAATTTGCGCAGAAAGAAATGCAATATTTAATATGATCACTAATGGCGAAAGCAAAATTAAAAAAGTCATCGCTATAAACTATGAAGGTAAAGCCTTGGCCCCTTGTGGTGCTTGTCGTGAACTTATGACCCAACTTATGCCTAATGATTATAAAGAAATTGAAATAATGCTTGATTACGAAAATAAAAGAATAGATAAATTAGGGCAATTAACCCCTGAATGGTGGATTTAAATATATCTAGTTAAAAAATTTCACAAAAAAATTAAGGAGTAATAATGACTGAATGGGAAAGAATGCAAAAAGGATTAGTATATAACGACTTTGATCAAGATTTATTTAATAAAAGAGTTGAAGCTAAAAAACTATTTAAAGCTTATAATAAAACTGATGATGAAGAAGTTGATTTACGAAATAAAATCATGAAACAACTATTTAAAAATGTTGGCGAAAATGTTTGGATTGAACCTGATTTTAGATGTGAATTTGGCAAAAATATCACAATAGGTGATAATGTTTATATAAATTTTGGATGTATAATTTTAGATTGCTCAGAAGTAACTATTGGATCTCATACATTATTAGGACCTAATATCGGACTTTACGCTGCTAATCATTCTACCGATGCAACAGAAAGAATAAATGGTGGTTGCTATGGTAAGCCTATTCATATTGGTAATAATGTTTGGCTCGGTGGAGATGTCAAAATATTACAAGGAGTTACAATCGGTGATAACACAATAATAGGAGCTGGAAGTATAGTCACTAAAGATATTCCAGATAATGTTATCGCTGTTGGAAATCCCTGTAAAGTAATAAGAAAAATAACTGAAAAAGATAAAACGGATTATTTAGAAAGAATGGGGATTAAATAATATGACAGAAAAAGAAAAAATGTTAAATCAAAAAATGTATGATGCAAACTATGACAAAGAATTAATAGAAGAAAGAAAAAAAGCTAAAGAACTTTGTTTTCAATTCAATAATGCCAATCCTTCTGATGAAAAAAAGCAAAAAGAAATTCTCAAACAATTATTAGGAAAAACAGATGATAATTTTTGTATTATTGGTCCCTTCTGGTGTGATTATGGTTATAACATAGAAATTGGAAAAAACTTTTTTGCTAATCATAATATAGTTATTTTGGATTGTGCAAAAGTCACTTTCGGAGATAATGTATTCATTGCACCAAATTGTGGATTTTATACCGCTGGCCATCCAATCGACTACGAACGTCGAAATAAAGGTTTGGAATATGCCTATTCAATTAAAGTTGGAAATAATGTGTGGATTGGTGGAGGCGTACAAGTTATGCCAGGAGTAACAATTGGAAATAACGTTGTTATTGGCGGTGGTAGCGTTGTTGTTAAAGACATTCCAAGCGATTCAGTAGCAGTTGGAAATCCCTGTAAAGTTATTAGGAAAATTACTGAAGAAGATAAAAAGAAATGTTGGGATAAATTATAATAGAAAAGAGTAATTTTTTAATTTAGAAAAAAGCTTATTTTAATATATGATTTAAGAAATTTTTCATAAACAAAATACTAGCTAACAATAGATCAAACATTGATAATATTTTAAAAACATATATAGTATTAATAAAAATTATCGATAATTTCAAAAAAGTAAAATTAAATAAATTGTTTAATAGCTAGTTTTTTTTTTAATTATTTATATATACTTAAAATATAAGAGGAAATAAAAATGAATAAAATTAAACTAAGCCTTTTCTTATTAATTTTACCACTTACTTCTTGCGGTCACGCATCGTCTACTCCCTACAAAAATAATAATAGAATTACTAGAGTAATGACTATTGATTATGGTACTACTATAAGCCACAAAGCCACTTTATTATTCGGAATGGCTAATCTATTTTTTGACGTTAGTGAATATGGATATGAAAAACTTTATGCTGGTGATAAAGTAAAAGTTTCTTTCGATGGTGATTTGCTTTTCCAAACAACTTATCCAGAAAAAGCTACTCTCAATGGAGTAATTACCAATATTGAAGTAACTCCAGCAGAAAGAATTAATTTCACCACCTTTTCTATACCAGAAGGTGGATATAAAATAGTTGCCGATAATTCTTCAACAGAATATGTTTTTCCTAAATATTTCCTTTTAGATAACAATAGTTTTTATTCAACTGACTATTTATATTCAGGATTAAAATTTATTGGAACAAAACAAGTAGATAAAGAAAATAATGAAATAGATGGTCTATACGCAATTGACTTTGATGAAACTAAAGTCAATATAAAATAAATAAGAAAATACAGGATTTAATAATTATATAGTTAAAGATATTAAATATTTATTGTCTAAAATAGAGTAGAAATAACTAAATTTATAAATTCAATTTCTTTTAAATCTCATAAAACAAATATTTTTTTAAGTATTATTAATTTAAAAAACAGCTATAATAAATGCTTGTCAAGACTAGAATTTTAAATAAAAAAATGATATAATAATAGAGCAATTTGAAAATTCTTCAAGAAAAAATAATTACTATAGTAACCAAAAAATACTTGAAAAATAGAAGAGAACATCTTTTTATCTCTTAAAATCAGCCGAGTTTCAATCTTTTCGTCTTTTAATTGATAAAATCCCCTCAAACATACTATTTTATAGTTATATTTTACACATATTAATGTGTCTTTAAAGTTGGAGGAAGCACTTTGGAATGATTAAATAAGAAATATAAATTATATAGAAATATTATTTTCTATAATTTTTAATCCTATTGCTATGTTTTTCTAATATTTTTGCTAAGTATTATATATAAGTCTTTTAAAATTAACTCATTTATACCATATTTTAGTATGTCCATTTTTGCCAAAAAATGAAAAACTTATCTTTTTTTGCTGGTAAAAAAAGCTTATTTTTACCAATGGTTTTGTGTTTCAAAAATTTAATAATTATTATATAAATAATACTTAGCAATTCTTTAATATTTTTAAAAATTGGAACCTATGATTATAGGATGTTTTAACTTGCTCAAATTTTTACAAATAAAAAATTAAATTAACGAAAGAGGTAATCATATTATGATAATAGAAAAAAATTTTGAATATAAAATTACAGAAAATGATGGAAAGAAAACCATTGCAATCACAAAATATTTAGGCAATGAAGAGATAGTTACTATTCCTGATGAAATTGACAATATTCCTGTAACTGTAATCGATGAGCACTCATTAAGAAATAAAAATATAAGACAAATCATTATTCCACAAAATATAGTCTCCATTAAGCAAAATGCTATTCCTAGTAATTACCATATTTTATTATGCTTTAAAAATAGTGAATTGCCTTCATGGTGGAATCATAGAGCTAATAAGTATATTTATTTTCGAACTATTTTAAACTTTCTATATTCTGGAAAAACAAGTGACAATTTTGAATATGCTGTAATTTTTGATGGCAAAGATAAGAAAGTGGCTATTACTGAATATAAAGGGGAAGCAGAAAACCTAAAAATACCTAATTATATTGAAGATATTCCTGTGGAAATTATCACGAAAAAAGCTTTTAATAATTGTTCAACTTTAAAGACTGTAACTTTGCCCCTCACTTTAAATAAACTTTGCTGGCTAGGTTTTCAAGGGTGTGAAAATTTACATAGTATTTTTATTCCAAATTGCGTTGAATATATTACTGAAGATGCTATTAACTTTTGTAATAACGTTGTCATTTATTGTTTTGCGCAGAAGGAATATACATATGGCGAATATAGTTATTTAAATTCCTATACTCGCCGTCCATTTATATGGGGATATATAAAAGATGGAGTTACAGAAGATGGTTTTAGATACGCCATATCTGATGACAAAACGGAAAAATATGTTAGTATCACCGGATATATAGGTGCAAAAAAAGATATAGAAATACCTGATATGATCGAAGGCTATCCTGTTAGAATTCTTGAAAATATGGCATTTTCCAACCGCGATGATTTGACAAGTATTATTGTTCCTAAGACTATTAAAAAGGTTTTTAATAGAGCTTTCCCAAAGACAAAAAAACTCACTGTTTATTTTTTAAGTGATAAGAAAGACTTTAAACGGACTAACCAATGGAATAGATACTGGGCTCCAACTATTTTTAATTATAAAAAAGAGGACTAATGAAAAAGTCTTTTAAGGAGGATAAATAATGTTAGGTGCAATTATCGGAGATATGGTTGGCTCAATTTATGATTTTAAACCAATTAAAACTAAAGCTTTTGAAATTTATGATTACAATATGAGAATGACTGATGATTCTCTTTTAACTATTGCTGTAGCAAAAGTAATAATGAATAATTATCCAATAATCTATAAAAAGAAGAATCTAGAAATAATAAAAGAAGAACTACGTTATGAATTTGTTAAAACATGGGAGTCAAATAAAGGAGCTGGATTTGGAGCCATGTTTTATCTATGGTGTCAAAAAGCTAAATATAAAAAAGTTGAACCCTATAATTCATTAGGAAATGGATGTGCAATGCGCATCTCCCCTGTTGGTTGGATTACTAATACTGAAAAACATTTAAAAATACTCTCAAAGGCTGTAACTGAAATTACACATAATCATCCTGATAGTATTAAAGGTGCGGAAGCTATCTCTTTATGCATTTATCTTTCTCTACATAACTATTCTAAAGAAGAAATTAGAAAAAGAATGATTGAAGAATATTATCCTGAAATACAAAATTTTATTTTTTGGGATCTTGTAAAAAATTATGAGTTCAGTGAAATATGTTCAAAAAGTGTACCACAAGCTATATATTGTTTTCTTATATCAAACTCTTTAGAAGATGCAATTAGAAATTGCATAGCTATAGGTGGTGATTGTGATACCACCGCTGCAATGGCTGGAGCTATTGCTGAAGCTTATTACCAAAAAGATAAGTTATCTCCATTTGAAGATAAGTTTTTATATTTTTTAATAGATAAAGAAGTAGAGGATTTGATAAAGAAATTTCATAAAACAATAGGAAGTAATAAGTTTATCAATATATAAACTAAAAATAAGAAATAATGGGAAATAAAAAAAACTATTATTTCTTTTTTTATATAAAAGGATAATAAAAACATTATATAAATCCTTATATTGATGAAAAAACAATAGGAAAAGATTTATAAATTTCAAAAAAAGATTTTTATATATTAATAATAAAAAATAAGTGATAAAATTGTGTTAGAGGTGACTAACAATGAAATTTTATGAATCTGGAGATATAAATAAGCCTGTAATATTATTAATACCTGGAACATGTTGCCATTACAGCTTGTTTGATAAAGTAATACCTTTATTACAAGAAAAATTTTATACAGTTGTTGTTTCTTTTGATGGTTTTGATGAAAATGAAAAGTCAGAGTATAAAAGCATGGAAGATGAAACAATAAAAATAGAGAAATATATCAAAGAAAAATTTTATAATCACATTTCCTGTATTTATGGGTGCTCTCTTGGTGGATCTTTTGCCAGTTATTTAGTCCAAAGAAATAATATAAAAGTTGATCATATCATTTTAGGAAGCAGCGATATGGATGAAAGCAATAAGCTTGTTGCTTCTATAAAAGGAAAAATCCTTTCTCCTATTATGTATAAAATGATTCATACTGGACAACTTCCTAAATTCATGCAAAAAGAATTAGAAAAAACTAAATTAAATGATCCGACTAGATATGAACAGATGACTGAATTTTTAAATTCTTTCATGGTTCCAGCACTAAAAAATACTGTAACTAAAAAAAGTATTTACAATCAATATGTTTCTGATCTTGTAACAAAAATAGACAATAATATCTACCAAGAAAATACAAAAGTTCATATATTTTATGCCTTAGGTATGGGTAAAAAATATCGTAAAAGATATTTAAAACATTTTAAAAATCCTGATATAAGAGAACAAAACATGAATCACGAAACATTCTTTTTCTGCCATCCTAAAGAATGGACTGCTGAAGTTTTTGATTGTGTATTTAATTAAAAAATATCTATTTTTCTATTAAACTATAAGTATATAAGAATTATTTAAAGTTAATGGAGTACCAAATGCACTTTCAATATGATGAAAAAGAAATAAACTATCTATCTACTAAAGATAAAAAAATGCAATATATAATCAATAAAATAGGCATAATAGAAAGAGCATGTGATGATAATCTATTCGAATCTGTTCTTCATCATATAATTGGGCAGCAAATATCTACTTTTGCCCAGACTACAATTTGGAACAGAATTAAAACTAAATTGATAAATATTACTCCAGAGACAATTTTAAATATCAATGATGATGAACTACAATCTTGCGGTTTAACTTATAGAAAAGTAGATTATATAAAGGACTTTGCTAAAAAAATAAATAGTGGAATATTCAATTTAAATGAAATAAATAACATGGAAGATGAAGAAGCTATTTCATATCTTTCTTCTTTAAAAGGGATAGGACGCTGGACTGCTGAAATGATTCTTCTTTTTTGCTTGCAGAGGAAAAATATATTTAGCTATAATGATCTTGCAATTCAAAGAGGACTAAAAATGATTTATCATCATAAGAAAATAACTAAAGACTTATTTGAAAAATATAGAAGAAGATTTAGTCCATATTGCAGTGTTGCTTCTCTTTATATTTGGCATGTATCCGGAAATAGATGTAAAGATATAAAGTTAGATAAAAACGGATTTGTTATTTACAAATAAATTTTAGGTGATTAAATTATGAAATATATAAGTTACTATAATTCTCCACTGGGAAAAATTCTTCTTGCTTCAGATGAAATCGGATTATTTGGTGCTTGGTTTGAAAACCAAAAATACTACGCTGATATTGATTTAGGCGATGCATTTTCAGAAAAAAACGATACACTTAATAAAGCTAAAAAATGGCTTGATAACTACTTTCAAAAACAGCAAAATAATATTGATATTCCTTTGCATATTATTGGAACTGAATTTCAAAAAGAAGTATGGAAAATTCTTCTTGCCATTCCATATGGCGAAACAACAACATATGGAAAAATAGCTGAAGAAATTGCTGAAAATCGGGGAATAGAAAAAATGTCATCAAGAGCAGTTGGGCATGCTGTAGGAAGAAATCATTTATCTATTTTTATACCTTGTCATAGAGTCGTTGGATCAAACAATAAATTAACCGGATATGCCGGTGGTATTGAAAGAAAAGAATATCTTTTAAAAATAGAAAAAAACATATTGATTAATGTTAACACAAATAAAAAATATATTTGACAAAATTAAAACAAAATCGTAATATATGGCTGAATAGTTTGGGAGTAGTGCTATCTTTAATTACTTTTAAACAAGGTGACATGGCTTATATGAAAAATCAAGGTTTGGGAGTAGTGCTATCTTTAATTACTTTTAAACAAACGAAAGGATGTATTGTTGGTTGTTTTAGTTTGGGAGTAGTGCTATCAAAGTATAAAAAAAGAAGAAAACTTTTGTGAATTCTTCTTTTTTATTTTAATTTCATATTTTGTAATTTTTTAGCTATACTTTTAGCTTCATCTGATGATTGGCATCTTATGACAATTTTATTTTGATCTACTTCTATTTTTAATAGGGAATTTAAATTTGGATTTTTATATGTTCTTACTAATTCTTCTATTTCATGGGTAGTTAATTTATTATCGATTATCTTTTTAAATACTTCTTCTTTTTGTTCATCTGTACTTAATCCATTAAGTGGTCTTGCTGAACTATAAGATAATTTATGATTTAATATTGCTTTCTTTATATCTTCAGGTAAAGAGAGCAATTCTGCATAATTTATCAACTGAGATTTAGAGACATGAATTAATTTGCTTAATTCTGAGTAACTGAGATTTAATTTTTCCTTTAGTTTCTTATATGCTATTGCTTGAATTAATGGATTATCAGCATTATTTTTTAGATATTCTAAATAATATAAAATAGCTTGTTCTTCAGTAACGTGTTTTAAAAGATGGCCTTGAAAAGAATTCTTATTTTGTTTTTTAGCTGATATATATTCTTCCCATCCTGAAAAAACTGTGGGCTTATCTTTATTTATAAAAAGAAAAACCGGAAAGACTTGATTTCGATCTTCATTAATTTCTTTATTGAAATAATTCTCATCAAATAAATCTAATACCGGAGTTTTGGCCATATCAAAAATGGCAACATTGGTGCTTTGAAGGTTTCTTTCAATTTGGCTTGAAATGGTTTTTCCTTCGTATTGTTTAATTAATTGGGTTAATTTTCCTGAAATGCTGGTCTTGGAATTGACCTGTTTTTTAGATGTCTTTTTTATTGACATAATCAATAACCTCTCTTGCTAAAGAAGAATAGGCTAATGTTCCCGCTGCTTTAGGTTTATAATTTATTATCGGTTTTCCTAAAGCTGTACATTCGGCCAATGTTATATTTCTTGGAATTGATGTTGCCAAAGTTTTTTCTTTGAATATTCCAGTAATTTCCGAACTTACTTCGGTGCATAATCTTGCTCTTGCATCAAACATAGTCAACAAGAAACCGAGAATATCCAAGTTTTCATTGGTGGTTGATTGAATACTTTTTATTGTTGATAAAATTTGTGCTACTGCTTCCATAGCAAAATATTCGCATTGTACAGGAATCAAAACAGAAGTTGAGCATGTTAAAGCATTTCCTGAGAAGAATCCTAAAGAAGGAGGGCAATCGATAATTACAAAATCATATTTTTCAATTATTGGTTCTATCGTTCTTTTGAGTGTATAGTAATCTGGTGAATTTCCATTATTGATAAGAGTTGATTCAACAAGAGCTAATGAAAGGTTAGCTGGTAATAAATCAACGTTTTTTATAACGTTTTTTTTCAAAACTTTTTTTACATCTGCGGTCATTAAAAGAGCATCAGCAATAGTTCTTTTTAAAACTGTTGAATCCACTCCTATCCCTCTTGAACAATTTCCTTGAGGGTCTAAATCGATCAACAAAACTTTTTTATTGCTGGCGCCTAAACAAGCTGATAAATTTATAGCAGTGGTAGTTTTTCCAACTCCACCTTTTTGATTTGCAATTGATATAATTTCTGTCATAAAAAACACCGCTTGAAAAGTATAGCAAAAAGCAGAGAAAAATTAAAGAAAAATTGAGATTTTTTCTATATTAATTAAAAAGTAAGTAAAATGTTTTTTTATATCTTTTATTGTAAAGAGGTATCTTATTTATTTCTTATGCATTTATTTTAATATGAAAAAAATTATCTTATTTTTCTTTCTTATTTTTAATTCTCATTTTGTAAATATCAAAAGCAATATATTTCCTGATATTAATTGTTCTAGCTATATTGTCATGAATGCTAAAACTAAGGAAGTTTTAGCAGGGAAAAATATCAATTTAAAAAGATCTGTTGCATCAATTTCAAAAATAATGACCGCTATTTTAGCTTTAGAAAGCGGAGAAATTTTTGACATGGTAACCATCGAAGACAAAGATACAAAGATGGAAGGAAGCTCAATATATTTAAAATTAGGAGATAAGATTTCTATATTAGATTTAACCTATGGTCTTTTGCTTCGTTCGGGAAATGATGCTGCTTCAGCAATAAGTAGGCACATTGAAAAAAATGATAATTTTGCTTTAAAAATGAACGAAAAAGCTCAAGAATTAAATCTTTTAAATAGCACTTTTAATAATCCTTCGGGATTAGATATCGATGATGAAGGCAATATTTCCACAAGCTTTGATATCGCCTTTTTATATTCTTATTGCCTTGACAATAATCTTTTTAAAGCTATTGTCAGCACCAAAAATTATTCGATAAATAATGTTTCTTGGAAAAATAAAAATAAATTACTCCACAGATATAAATATTGTACTGGAGGAAAAACTGGTTATACATATAAAGCCAAAAGAACTTTGGTAACCAGTGCCAAAAAAGAAGATTTTGAACTTGTTATAGTGACTTTAAATTGCGGAAATGACTTTCAAATTCATGAAGATTTATATGAGTATTTTTTCAATAATTATTGCTACATTAATTTTTTGGAGAAAGGAATCAATTATATCAACGATAAAATTATCAAAAGTGAAAAAAATATTGGTTTGACAATAGAGAAAAATAAACTTGATGATAATACATTTAAAATATATAGATTCGATAACAATAATAATCTTTTAGAATGTCAGTTAAGAAAAAATAATGAAATACTTTGGTCGAGGTTTTTAAATGAATAAAATTTTTATTGGAATTGCTGTTTTATCTTTAATCTATGGATTGATTACTGGTCGTTTTATCGATATGGCAAATGTTATTTTGTCCATTCCTGAAGATGGTCTTAAAATTGCAGTTGCTCTTGTTTTCTCAGCAGTTTTCTGGAATGGTATCATGTATATTTTAGATGAAGTTGGTGTTATTAAATTCATAGCTAAATTACTCCATCCTCTATTACATTTTTTAATGCCAGAATTAGAGGATGAACAAACATTTAAATATATTTCTGCAAATATTGCCGCCAATATGTTCGGCCTTGGTTTTGCCGCTACTCCTAGTGGTTTAAATGCTATGAAGAGAATGAAAAGTTTAAGCAAAGAGAAAGAGGGTGTTGCTACCGATTCAATGGTGACATTTCTTGTTTTAAATACTGCTGGAGTTACAATTATCCCAACTTCTGTTTTAGCTATAAGACAAATGTATGGTTCTTCTAATCCTGCTGATTTTGTTCTTCTTGGTATTTTTTCAACATTTATGGCTTGCGTTGCGGGACTATGGCTCGATAGAGTTTTAAAGAAACGGAGAATAAAGAAATGATTTCTACCTTATCTTTATTGATGATTCCTTGTTTAGTTTTATTTACATTTTTATTAGCAGGAATTAAAAAAGTAAAAGCTTATGATGTTTTTGCAAAAGGATGTAAAGATGGATTAAATCTTTTTACCGAAGTATTTCCTTCGGTGATTGCAATGGTTATGGCGGTATCTTTATTAAAATCTTGTGGAATATTAAAAGATTTAGCCGCTTTGCTCGGAAGAATTTTTCCTTCTGCTAACCTTATAGCAGATTTAACTCCTATGGTTATATTCCGTCCGATTTCTGGTTCAGCTTCAATCGCTGCTTTATCTTCAATCTGTGCTAGCGATGCTGATAGTCTTAGCTGTAAAATCGCTTCAACCATTCAAGGATCAACCGATACAACAATTTATGTTTTAGCTCTTTATTTTTCCTCTGTTGGAATTACAAAATGGAAACATGCTCTTCCTGTTGGTTTATTCGCTGATTTTGTCGGTATGTCTATCGCTATTATTCTCGGCTTACTATTTTTTAGATAATAGTCATTTTATCCATATTATGATAAAATAAGCCCATGGAAAATAGATTACAAAAAATTATTGCTGATCGCGGATATTGTTCCCGCCGCAAAGCTGAAGAATTAATTCAAGAAGGAAAAGTTAAAGTCAATGGCGAAACTATAACTGCTATGGGAACCAAGTTCGAAGATGATGTAACAATAGAAATTGATGGAAAAATATTAAAACCTCAAACTAAATCTGGTTATACCTATCTTCTTTTCAACAAACCATTAGGCGTTTTAACTACCATGAAAGATGATCGTGGCAGGAGAACAATAGCAGAACTTATCCCTGAAAAATATGGAAGACTTTTCCCTGTCGGTCGTTTAGATATCGATACTTCAGGTTTAATTATTTTAACCGATGATGGTAATTTTGCTAATTTGATTATGCACCCTTCTGGTGAACTTCCAAAAAGTTATTTAGCTAAAATTACTGGAAGAATAACTTCTACTGAATTGAAACAACTGGAAAAAGGTATCATGCTTGAAGATGGTTTAACCGCCCCTGCTAAAGCTGAAATAGTTTCAGTAACCATGGAAGAAAGCGAAGTAATTTTAACAATTCACGAAGGTAAAAACCGCGAAGTTCGCCGTATGTTTGAAGCTTTAAATCACCGCGTTAAATCTTTGGAAAGAATTAAAATCGGCCACCTTGATACCAAAATTGGTCGTGGCCATTTTGTAGAAATCAAAGAACAAGATATTATTAAATTAAAAAATTATTGTTTAGCCAATCGAAAAAAAGCCGGATATAAAGATTAAAAAATTTGGTAGAAAGAAAATAATATTTTCATCCTTCACATCGCAATATATATATATATATATACAATGCTACGCCTATATTGATTAAAAAATATTAAGATAGTAATTTAAAAGGTTGACCAATCCAGGTCAACTCTTTTTTGTGTCTATTGCACCAAAAAAGTGCTAAGTTAATTTTTTCCTAGCACTTTTATTTTTATTATAGTGGTAAATCTTTCTTTTTAAATCTTATAGAACCAATGACATATCCAACAAGACCGATAACAAATAATATTGCTAACTTCCAGATAAATGTTGTTGTACCATTGATAATTGATACTGAATCAAATAATGTAATCAAAGATACATAGTTGAAATTATTTAAAGCATCTAAACGAACAACTGATGGGATGACTTGGGAACCGAATAAACCGAGCATTGTAGCAACGAGGAAGAACATGCTGAAGCCACCGCCTAAAGCCATTGAACGTTTACTTCTATCAAACCAACAAGAAGTTAAGAAGTTGATACTAGAGATGGCAAATAATGTGATGAAGGCACCAAGATTCAATAAGATTAACTCTCCATATGTAAGTTCAGTTACCGATGGATCAACAAAGGCAAAGCATATGCAGCTTGTAATTGTTGTAGCGCACATCATCAAGAATAAGGAACCAATCAAATAGCAAGCTTGAGTAAATGTAACTTCTTTTCTTTTGGTTGAAGTTGATAAAACATAGGCCATACTTCCAGAATCGACTTGACCAGAAATGAGGTTATTTGAAACCATGATGATATAGATGATAGGAAGTAATAAACCAGCCATCTTGAAGAAGATTGAACCGACGATTAAAGCATATAAATCCATTTTACCAATTTCTTCAATAGCATCGGATACTTCACTTGGTAAAGCATCTAATAAACCATTGGATAATTCTGTTTGTAATTTATTTGTAACTTCCAAAACCGCTGCATTATAAGATTCTTCTGTTTGATAATCATCGCGGTTGATCAATGAAATTTCATAATCGAGTCTTGCTTGATAGGCGATAATTGAAGTTGTTGTACTCTTTTTAACACCTTCATAGGTATAACCAAAGCTATCATATTTTTCTTTTGTTACACCGAATTCATTTAAAGCAATCAACATTTTTTGTGTTGTTTCTTCACTGGTTAAATTGCCAGCAAGAAGAATTGGAGTGGCATATTGTGTACGTTCGATTCGATAATCTTTTCTTGTATCGCTGTTTAAGTAAGTTTTAATGTCACTAGCTTCTTCACCTTTTGCCCAATTTACTAAATCGCTGGCAGTGATATTTTGAACTAAGGTTGCAATATCATAATCTTCTTTTGGTGTAGATCCTGGTTCATATTCTTCATACATAGAATCAAAGTTAGAACCGGGGTTGATAGCAAAAAGCATCGAACCCATAATTTCTTTATAAGCTGATGAATTTTCATCATTTTTTTCATCTAATTTTTTAGCTTCGACTAAAGCTTGATCTTGGACATCTTTTACTGCTGCTAAATAAACTTCAGAAATTTTTTCTTTAGCAACCATTGCATAAGTAGCATATATAGAAGTAGGTTTATTATTGTTCCAAGCAGCTAAAGCTTGTTGATAAGCTTCAGTACTCTCAAAATCACTAGACTTTGGTGCTTGTTCAAGCCATTGAGATACAAGTCCAATATAATACATTTCGACTGAATTTTCTTCATATGCTGGAACATTTTGTTGCCAATTTTGCATAGCTAATAAATATTCTTGCATATTAGTATAATTTGTTTGAACTGGCATTGTAACTAACCAAGCATCAACTTTTTGAGAATATTCATCAGCCTTTTCTTTATTGGCTAAAAATTCATTTTTATATTCAAGAACAAAACTATTATCAAATAATTTTGTACCTTGATTGGCTCTTTCATAGAAAGTTAATGCTTGCTTATCCATATTGGAATCAATTGTTTCAACAATTATCGTATCTTCGACCGAATTTTTTATATCAGAAATATTTCCTGAACCACTGATCAACATTACGCAAGCTAACATGAAGCAGACAGCAGCGGTAATTATCGACCACATTACGCCGTTAGCTTTGCATGATTGTTTAAATAACGCTTTACTAAACATTTAATTATTCTCCTTTTCTAATTTTGAATGAATTATTTCATTAAAATGACGTTCCAAAGTGTACTTGACTTCCGCGATAAACTTAACATCATATTCCGTTAATATTCGGAATAACGAAGTCATTTTCTTTTTATCTATGCGGATAGTAACTTGATTATATTGTTCTTGCTTTCTCAATATCACTATTGGAAGTGTTTCAAATTTTAAGAAATCATCATGATTTTTAAATTCAATTTTAAAATCACGAACAGGCCTATTATGAATTTGATGCATATCGGCAATATCGATGATTCTTCCATCATTGATTAAAGCAACTCTATCACAGGTTTCTTCCATTTCTTCAAACATATGAGAACTCATGAAGATTGTCTTTCCTTTTTGATGTTCATTTTTTATTATTTCCAAAAATGCATCACGCATCAAAGGATCAAGTCCAGTTGTTGGTTCATCGAGAAGAATTATGTCAGGATTATTCATCAAAGCAGCAACCAAAGCTGTTTTTTGTTTCATACCCTTACTCATTCTTTTTAGATTAGCTCTTGGGTCCAATTGTAATTTTTCAATCAATTCATTAGCATAATCCATACTTTTCATATTTAAAAAGTTAGCTTGACTTTTTAAGAATTCTGTTCCGGTAGCTAAATCAGGAAAAGCGATTTCTCCAGGAACATAACCAACATGTTTAACATATTCACTTGAATGATCCCAAGCTTCTAGTCCATTGACTTTTACCGTTCCACAAGATGGTTCAATAAAACCCATAATACTTCTGATTGTCGTTGTTTTACCTGATCCATTAGTTCCGACAAATCCAACCATTTCCCCTTTTTCAATATTGATGGTCAAATCAAAAATTCCACGATGATCACCATAATCTTTTGTTAAGTTTCTTAACTCGATAACACTCATTATAAGGCTCCTTTCTTGAAATCTTTTTCTTCTTTATAGAACTTCATAAAGTAATCTTCCAAAGTCTCTTTACGATTAGAGAATTCATCTAATTCGTAACGGGAGAAAATAGAGATCGCTTTATTGATATCACTATCATTAGTTGAAACTAATATTCTCTTTTTTTCTGGATTTGATTTTAAAATATTGACAACACTAACATTTTCTTTATCATTTAAAAATCTTTGATAGTCTTCAAGATTATTAAATGTCAATCTATAAGTTTTAATTGCTGAATGCTTTAAATCATTAGCGACAAATTCAGAGACAATCTTTCCGTCTTTAATGATTCCAATACGATCGCAAGTAGCATCAACTTCAGAGAAAATATGGCTGGACAAGAGAATTGTCTTTCCTCTTTTCTTTTCATTTTCAATAAATTTGATGAACACTTCCTGCATGACTGGATCAAGCCCACTGGTCGGTTCATCAAGAATTAAAACTTCTGGATCATGCATAAATGCTGTTACAACAGCAAGTTTTCTTTTGACACCTAAACTCATTCTTTTTGTCTCACCATTTAAGACATTTGGTTCAAGTTTAAATAGATTCAACATTTCATCAAGTCTAGCTTGATTATGAATATGTTGCAAATCTTGCATCATTTTCAAAAATTCATAACCAGTTAATCCCGAAGGAAGAGCGATTTCACCAGGAATATATCCCACTTTATTTAATAGCTCATAATACTTATTAAAGGTATTCTTATCAAATATTTTTGTTTCACCACTATCTGGCTTAGAAAAACCCATGATATGCCTAATAGTTGTTGATTTACCAGCACCATTAGGACCTAAAAAGCCATAAACCTCTCCTTTAGAAACTGAGAATGATACATCGAAAACTCCTCGGCCTGAACCATAGTCTTTTGTAAGATTATTTACTTCAAGTACTTTCATTTCTCACCTCCAAGAACAAATATAAACTTAAGTCTAATATTGGAAACAGGTTTACTTTGTTCAATAAAAGTACTATACTATCATTGTTGGCAAGTTAAAAATACTAATTATTGACTTTAGTTCAATATTGGACTAAAGTACAGAATTGGTACATTTAAGGAGAAAAATGAATACATATAGAAATTCAATTCGCACAAAAAACAATATTCGTAAAGCTTTTGCTGAATTATTAAAGGAAAATAAAGTTGTTGAAAAAATAACAGTAAAGGACCTTATTGAAAGGGCTGATATTTCTAAAAGTACTTTCTATTTACACTATAGAGATATTTATGACATTATCGAAGAAATGGAAAATGAAGTACTTGATGTTATTGAAGAAGCTTTGAATAAAGCCTATTTAGATAATTCCACCTCATTTATGCCTTATTTAAATTTGATATTTGAACTTCTTAAGAATAACGAAGAACAATATCGCTTGATAATGACTGCTAAATACCCTGTTTTATTTATGGACAAACTAAAAAAGATGATTTATTCAAAAGTTATCGAAGATAAAACATTAACCGCTTTATCGAAAAATCCTGATATTAAAAAAGCAGAAGTCAACATGATGATCAATGGAATTCTCCATTTAGTTTTGGATTATATGCGTGATAAAATCGATCTTACATTAGATCAAATTTTTGAAACCATCAATGCCTTGTTAATTAGAATTTCAATTTTGGATAATTAATTATAGTACAACATTAAAAGTACAGCATTCTTCATCTTTTTCGTTGATTATTTCATGAGAATGACCATTGGGACAATAATGGCATTGTCCCTTTTTTACTATTTCTTCTTTTCCATCGAGAATACATTTAATTTCGCCTGAAATAACATATACTATTTCAGAATTATATTCATGTTTATGAAGACCAATACTGCTTTTAGCCGGAACTCTCGAGACTAAGATTTTTCCATTTTCATCTTTAAACATTCGGCAATAGATATCACCTCTTCCACCATAAAAATTATTTATCACTGTTTCTTCTATATCTTTAAAATCAATCATTTTTCTCTTCCTTTTTTGTAAAAGCTGAAACTCCCCATTTTTTCAAAATATTATGATATAAAATTATACCAACAATACCTGCTACAGTTTCTGATATTGGAAAAGCAATCCATGTATAATCAAGACCTATTAAAGAAAATAGATAAAAAATAGGAATTAAGCAAAATATTTGTCTGGTCAAAGAAATCAATAACCCTTTTTTCCCTTCACCGATAGATTGGAAAAAAACCGGTGTCATAAGTGAAAAAACAGCGGAAAAGAAACTACAACCAATTATTCTAAATGCCACCACACCAACTTTCATAACTTCAGCATCCTTACTGAATAAAAGTATACATTTATCGGGAATGACCAAAAAGCAGAAAACACCGATAACCATAAATAAAATAGCTATTAAATACGAATAATTCATGGTCTTTTTAATTCTTAAAGAATTATTTATCGCATGATTATAGCTGATAATTGGCACAACACAAGTCTGAAGACCACCAATCGGAATAAAAAAGAAACTCTGCATCTTGTAATAAAGACCAAGTACTGTTACTCCAGCATCGGAAAAGCCACCCAATATAAAATTTAAAACAATAATATATACCGAAGCCAAAGCTTGCGAAACTATATATGAATATCCATAATGAAAAATTCTTTTAGCATAATGATGAAACTCTTTTAAAGCAGGTGGTTTTCTAAAGCCTTTAACACCTGTGATTAAACAAGTGACAAATTGACCGATAACTGTTGCAAATCCAGCACCGGCTACTCCAAGTTTAGGAATTGGTCCTAAGCCAAAAATCAAAATAGGATCCAAAATAATATTAATAATTGCACCAGTAAGTTGAGCAATCATCGGAACAATCATATTTCCTTTAGACTGATGGACTTTACTAAATGTTCCATCCAGGAATTGAAAGATAGAACCACAACAGACAATATAACCATAGATTATCGCATCACCAATCGCCTGCTCTGTATTAATTGTAAAATTGACAAAGGGTTTTATAACTAAAACAATGAGCAAAGAAAATAAAGCCCATTCCAAAATTTCAAGAATAATACCTACCCCGGCTGCTTTATTAGCTTCTTCAGTTTTTCCCTGAGCAAATTTATGATCCATATAGGCGTTGACACCAACACCAGTTCCCACCGATAAAGCCATAATAACCCACTGCAAAGGATAGATAACACCTAAAGCTGTCAGGGCATCATTAGATAATCTTCCAACAAAAAGGCTATCAACAATATTGTATAAAGCTGATATCAACTGCGCTAGCATAACCGGTGGTGCTAGTTTTAACAAAATTTTACTTATTTTTTCTTTTCCAAGAAATTCTGATTCTTCAAGACTTTTTTCCATATATTATTCTTAGCAATATCAATCAATGCGCCTATAATTCTATCACTTCTAATTTTTAGAAATCTACATTAAATATAAGTAAAAATTTTCTTTTTTAAATCAAATACTAAAGAGTAAGAAACGAGATTGCTGATATTTTTATTTTTATAAAAAAACTTAAATTAATTTTTAAAAGTTGCTACTTTATTTTCGATACTATATCAAAGCAAATATTTGCACTTTTATTAGCCATTAGTTTTTCAAATGTTCCATAATCTTTTACTTGTTCTTCAGTTCCAACAATATCCGAAATAAAGCGAATAGAAACAAACTTAGTATCGAGAAGATAACAAGCTTGTGCAATTGAAGTGCCTTCCATCTCACAAGCGCAGACATTTTCTAATTCAATATTAATTTGTTTTAAATCTGTTACAAAAGTATCAGCGGTATATATTTTTCCATTTTTAAAACTAATATTATTATCTTTTAATATTTGTTGAATTTTTTCTTTTATCTTAACATCTGTTAAATAATCTAGTGGCATTCCTGGAACTTGACCAAGTTTATATCCAAAATTCACTGCATCGACATCTGAATATCTTAAAGAATCAGCAATTAAAATATCAGCTGTATGAAGTCCATTTATTCCACCAGCAATACCAGTATTTATAATAAAATCAGGATGATATTCTTCTATCATTAAACCAGCGCCAACTGAAGAAGCTACTTTTCCAATTCCACTTTTTATAACAACCACTTCTTTATTTTCTATAGTGCCACTATAAAAATTATAATTAGCAATCTTCTTTTCTTTTTTATTTTGAAGTTTACTGACTAACAATTCAACTTCAACATCCATTGCGCCGATGATACCTATCATATATTAACTCCTTTTTTTAATTTATAATTCGCTTTTTCTATTAGATAATATATTGAAACAATTATATCAAAAACATAAATAAAACTTCCGATTCCACATATTATTGCCATCTTTTTAGTGATAATGCCATTCTTTTTCAATGAATAAGTACATCCAATTGAAGCAATTCCGCTTAGAACAATTGTTAAAAAATCAACAATGACAGCATAAAAAATTAAACCTAATCCCCAAATGCTCATCAAAACTCCAACCAAAGCAACGATAAAATTAGCAATATACGAAGGAATTTGAAGACATTTAGTCAAGATATTCATATTGCACGCTTCAAAATATGTAATCTTATTATTTGTCGAAAATACAGCAATAACAATCGCAAATACTAAACAAAGCAATGTATAAATAATTAGAAAAGCTGATAATACTATCAATCCAATTTCTAAAATATTACCAATAACCACATCATTGTCATCGCTTGGAAAATTAAGCAATACTAAAAAATATATCAACAAAACGATTGAAGTTATTGAAAATACATAAGGATAAATAATATTTGGAATTGTTAAAAGATATTTTTTTATTTTTTTCACAGCTAGATTCTATCACATTTAAAAACTATTCTTCTATTATCTTAATTTTTTCACTAGTTGCAAAATTAAAATTCTATTGACATTTTAGATTATTTTTCTGGCTAATAAAACACTACTAATCAATATATTTATAATTTTTCTAAAAACCATCAAAATAATTAGAAATTATAATTCAAGGCTATTAGGGTCTAATAAAAATTCTTTTAGTCCAACAATCAAATAGCCTTTTTCATTGCGACGTGGTTTTATACTATTCCTTACTACTATAATTTTTTTGAATGAATCATCGATATTATCGAGTGATTTTGTTTCTTGTTTCATCTTTTCTTCATTTGGAATATCATAAGCTGATTGAATATAATAACGCTTATTGCCTTGGTTAGCGACAAAATCAATTTCAAGTTGCTTTCTTTTTAAAGTGCCGTCGATATTTTCTCTTGTTTCTACAAAACCAACATCAACATTATACCCGCGATAACGTAGCTCATTATAAATTATGTTTTCCATTAAATGAGTTTCTTCTATCTGTCTAAAATCAAGTCTTGCATTACGTAAGCCAACATCTTCAAAATATATCTTATAAGGCGTACTAATATATTTTTTGCCTTTTACATCATATTTATTTACTTTTGAGAGAATAAATGCCTGTTGCATGTAAGTAATATAACGATCAATAGTAAGTGCACTTAAAGAAGTATTTTTAATACTTTTAAAAGTATTGGCAAGTTTTGTTGGATTAGTCAATGAAGAAATACCAGACGCGATAATATCCAGTAATTCACCAATATTTTCATCTGAATTAAGATTATTGCGTTCAACAAGATCTTTAAGATAAACATTTTGTAATTGTGTTTTAAGATAACTCGACTTTTGTTCAGAAGTTTTCATCAACGCAACTGCAGGTAACCCACCATAAATCATATAATCGTCAAAAGCATAATCTAATCCATCCTGATAATTCGCATAAAATTCTGAAAAAGATAATGGTAAAACATGTATTTCATCTCCTCTGCCAGCAAACTCAGTCAATACATCACTTGATAAAAATTTTGAGTTGCTGCCAGTTACATACACATCCATATTTTTTTTGCGTAAATAACCATTGAGCACTGCTTCAAAACATCCAAGATTTTGAACTTCATCAAGCAAAAGATAATACATATCATTATCTATCATTCGTTGAGAAATAAACGTCATAAATTTTTTAGGATCTACTTTCTTTTTATTAATAAAAAGATCCTGTAAATCTTCACCAATAAGTAATAAATCTTCAGCAGAATCAAAAGCAAATTTAATTATATGGCTTTCATCTACGCCCTCTTGTCTCAATTTTTCGTAAAAAATATCATTCATAAGATAAGATTTGCCACATCTTCTAATTCCAGTAATAACTTTTATAAATCCATTATGTCGTCTTATTTGAAGCATTTCTAAATATTTATCTCTTTTTATCTCCATTTTGAGCACCTCAATTAATATTTATGGATTAATTGCCACTTTTATTAAACGTATTATAACATATTATTTTCTAATAATAAAACATCAATCCACTTAATTTCTTTGGCAAAAAAACCGAAAATATTAAGTATTATGTCGAATCGCTTTCTATTCAATTTTTTTATTGTCTTTGATTTATAATACAAATTAGAAAACTTTTTTATAAAACAAGATAATATTTAAAAACTATTCTTCTATTATCTTTATTTTTCCTCTGCTTTTATAGGCATATAAAACCATTTTGCTTGAAACTATGGCTTCTTCAGCATCTATTTCAAACTTCTTCTTTTTTTCAATCTTATAATAAAAATCGGAAATCAAATGTTCATGGCCATTTCCATAACATCTTTTACCATAGATATTTATATCATCTTTGATTTCAATTATCTTGTTATCAACTATGAGTCGATCTTTGGATAAAATTATATTTTCTCCAGTTTCTAATTTTAAATTTATTATCGGTGATAAATCTGTTTTAGCAGAATTGGTAGCAAAAATTGAATAACTTGATTTTTCTCCTTTAAATAATACCATCGCACTATCTTCAACTTCTATTTTGTCTTTTAAAGAAAAATTGTTAATATCTGCAACAACTGATTTCGGTCTTCCACAAAACCATTGCAATAAATCTAAAGTATGGATAGCTTGATTTATTAATACTCCCCCACCTTCTAATTTCTTTTTTCCTCGCCAATAATCGCTAGCATAATATTTTTCATCTCGATGCCAGCAAATATCAGCATGAGCATAAGTCACTTTTTTATCTTTTAAATAATTATAGAGCCAAAGCGAAGTAGGGTTATATCTATTTTGGAGACAGACACCATATTGTGCTTGACTCTTTTTTGCTATTTTCTCAATTTTCTTCAATTGATTTAAAGTGATTCCCATCGGTTTTTCCGAAAGAACATTTATATTTTTCTTCAAAAAAAAGTAAGCCATTTCCGCATGGAGATAATGAGGAGTTAATATATGCACAACATCAATATCTTTTTCTAATATTTTTTGATAATCTTGATATATTTCAGCATTTAAATTAAATTCTTCTTTTATCTTTTGAGCTTTAATAACATCGATATCACATAGTGCTACTATTTCGGATTTAGTTTTTAAAATTGCATTAATATGTGTTCTAGATATTCCACCACAGCCAATAATTGCACTTTTCATTATTTTGAACCATTATAGGTGTCCTTAGTATCCAATATTTTTTCTTCAACATTTTTATGTATTTTAGAATTTTTTATTTGTTTTAATAAAAGTTCATAATACTTTTCATCATCTATAGGAAGTTCAATCATCTTATTTAGCCAAGTAGACATCAACATTGCATCCATCAATTCAACGCTTTTTAAACCTTCTTTGCCATCGACAAACAATGGTTCAATTCCTAATATAGCATTGGTAAAGTTACGGCAAATTCCCGTATGTTGTAAATTTTCTCCATCTGTTTCAACTTCAATTTCTTCAAATTTTGGTGAACCAAACCCACCTTTATATTCTTGATTAAATTTTCTTTCATCAATCTCGTTTTTATAAAGCTTCAATTTATCGTTTTCGCAGACAATCTTTCCGCCTGTTCCTAAAACTTCAAATCTGTTTGTTCCAGGGGCATCTGCGGTACTGGTAACAAAAACGCCTGTAGCACCATTTTCATATTCTAAATAACAGGTAACATCATCTTCAACTTCAATATTATGCCATTTTCCAAAATGACAAAAAGCTTGAAGTCTTTTTGGCATCATACCGACAACCCAGGCCAAAAGATCCAATTGATGTGGGCTTTGGTTGAATAAAACTCCACCGCCTTCGCCTTCCCAAGTAGCTCTCCAATCTCCGCTGTCAAAATAACTTTGTGAACGATACCAATCCGTAATAATCCAATTGACTCTTTTTACTTCACCTATTTCTCCACCGGTAACAATTTCTCGCATTTTCCTATAGACACAATTTGTTCTTTGATTGAACATCATTGTAAATAAAGCATGTGAATTTTTGCTGACCTCGATCATTTCTTTAACTTGTTTAGTATAAACTCCAGCTGGTTTTTCACAGATTACATTGATATTTTTCTTCAAGGCCAAAATTGTTAATTCCGGATGTTGATAATGTGGTACAGCGATAATTACAGCTTCTACATTTCCATGCTCTATCAATTCACTGCCTTCTAAATAACATTCAAAAGTATGATTAGGGTAAAGATTTTTTATTCTGTCGATTTTTTCTTGCTTTCTATCAGCAATAGCAACAACTTCACCAAAAGGAATATTGCCTTCTTTCATAAAATTGGCGATATGTCCACTTCCCATATTACCTAAACCAATAACACCATATCTTACATATTTTTTAATAAATCCATCTTTATACTCGGTATAATTTTTTTCTTTCAAAAGATTTTTTAAATTTAAACAGGCAGCATTGAAAGCTTCTTTATTGTTTTTATAAACAAATTTATTTTTTAATTCTGTCTTATCAATTTCTGAATAACCAGGAAAAACTGAAAGATGAGGTTCAATAGTCAAAGTGACATTTTTGTTGTCGATTAATTTTAAAATTCTATCAATTTTGCAATCGCCTTTTCCCGCCGGAACTATTTCTCCGCTTCCTTCAATAATGTCTTTGATATGAAAATAATCCATTTTATCAAATAAAGAATCGATGGTCTTATCAGGATTTTGTTCACATTGAATAAAATTTGCAGGATCATAAACAAATTTTAAACCTTGGACATTTTGCTTTAATTCTAAAACTCTTTCTAAACTATCACCATAGATATCTTTTTCATTTTCATGATAGAGTTCAACATTATATTTTTTTGCAAAATTTACCATCTCTTGAAGTTTTTTTATTACTTCATCTTTCTTTTCATAGGCTTTAAAAAAGCTGAACATTCTTATTCTCGAAGTTTGGAATATATTAGCTAATTCACAAAGTCTTTTTAAAACTGTATTTTTATATTCTTCAAAATCAACATCAATATCAACTTTCCCTAATGGAGAACCGATCGACCAAACTCTGATATCATTTTTTGCTAATTCTTCATAATAATGTTTTGCTTCTTCATCAGTGAAATTCAAAACGTTTTTTCCATCGACATTTCTAATTTCAATAAGATAAATATTATTTAATTTAAGTCCTTCAATCTGCTCTTCTAACTTATTTCCATATTCATCGCTAAATGCACATAATCTAATCATATTCACTCCTTATTTGACAAGTTTTATCAACTCTTTTATACTTTAATTATATAGTACAAAATATGCTAAAAAACATGGATGAAACCGTTTAAATATAAGAAATTTAGCACAAAAGAGAACAAATATGAATATAAGAATAATCTATCATAAGCACAATAGAGAAAGAAAAAATATCCCTCCTATCAATTCGCACATCCTCTATTTTTATGAACTGACATTTGTTTTAGATGGCAGTTTAACTTATATTGTCGATAATAAAGTCATCGAATTAAAAACAAATGATGCGATATTTATAAAATATGGTCAACAAAGAGAAAGAAAAGCCAAAACTTCAAAAACAAATTACATCAGTTTTAATTTTCTTATTGAAGAAAAAATAAATATGCCAACCTATTTTAAAAATATAATCGACAATGAATTAAAACTAGCTTTTTTATACTATGATGAAATGATTAGCGCTAGGACATCATCAACAACCAAAATTTCTAATTTGCTTATAAACATAATAGAAAAATTATTATCTTATCAAACTAAAGTTTCTTGTTCTCCACTTACAGAAAAAATAATCACGTTTTTAAAAGATAATAAATATGGAAAAATAACTCTTAAAGATATTGAAAATTTGACCTTTTTCTCTTCAGAATACTGTGAAAAAATATTTAAAAAAGATACCGGTAAAACAATATTAAAATATTTCAATACTCTAAAGATTGAAAAAGCTAAAGAATTAATAATAATCGGCGAACTCTCTTTAAGTGAAATATCCGAAAAATTAGGATTTGAAGACTATAACTATTTTTCAAGATTATTTTCCAAAATTATCGGTTGTTCTCCTAAAAATTATTTAAATAAATGGATCAAACAGATTTATTAGGAACGTATTACTTCAACATTTTTTAAATAGTCATTAGCTGGAGTTTTATAATTTCCTACAATATTATTTCGGAAATAAAATGTTTGAATTTCATCGCTCGGCGCTAAAAATAGAAAACGGCTCTTTTTACCGATTGCATCTGTTTCAACAATATTGTTTTCAAAATAAATAATATTATCATTCATATTCATATCGTTTAACATGATGATATAAGAAATATCTTCTTCGTTTTCTTTATAATTATATTTAATAATATTATTTTTTATATTTATACTTTGAGAAAATCCACATCCATAATAACGGAATACAGTGCCGATTTTAACATTCAAATTGAAAACATTGTTCTTACATTCTTTTAGCACATTGTAAACAATAAATTCTGAATCTGAATTGATATTGCAGACATTTCTATTTAAGACATTACAATTTAAGAATAAATCGGTAATTCTAAAATTGGTAGTAATGACATTATTTTGTACGATGTCAGCATTTTTTATAATATGAATCTGTTTATCTAGATTCTTTTTATTCGAATCAAAGATGATTTCATTTTCTTCAATCAAATCAATTTTATTAGTTTCTTCACCATTAGAAGAGGCTTCAATTAAGCGAAAAGAATCAGTTGTTTTCGAACTTATATGCGCTTTAATCTTATTTTTTCTAATTTTAACACCAGTAGCTTTTCTGACCCAAATTAAACCACCTGTTGAACAACAATCGATTTCATTGTTTTCAAAAACAATATTATTTGCTTTTTGTGAAGAAGCAAAAGAACCAAAGGAAAAATTCATTACACTTGAAGAAACGCCTTCATCTTCTACTTTAAACTTATTATTTTTTATCAAAACATTTTCGATGCTTCCCATAAAAACAGCTATGAGTTCATCGTGAGCAATTTTATGAAAACTAGAATTTAAAACCTTGATATCTTTACTTCCAAGATTGTGAAAATCCCGAATCCATAAACTTCCACCAGCTTCAGCATCACAGACATTTTCAAATTTGCAATTATTAATAATTATGTTTTCCCAATTGGTATAACAATCAAAATTTGTAAATTCTCTATCTTTTGCTAAGCTTTTTAAAACAGTTTCAGGAATAACATATTGGCAATGATAAAATTCAATATTTTGTGAATTGAAAATTCCTAATTGAGTTTTTATTCCATTCATAGTCTCAGAGAAATTATAAGTAATATTAATATTAGAGAATAATAACTTTTCACAAGAAGCGACACTGAAGAAAAATTCATGATAAACTTCATCATCATATTGATCATTTATAACTAAATATGAATCGTTTCCTAATAAAGATAAATTTTCATTTTGATATAAATTAATATTATGGCAACATAAATATTCTTTTGATTCAAATATGAGATATGAAACATCATATTGCGCTACATTTTGAAAAATATAATTGATTATTTCAGAATCATCATCTTTTCCATTTCCTTTAACTCCAAGACTTTCTATTGAAAAAGCCCTATATTGAGGAATAATTTCAGCAAATAAACCATTATCAAGCGGAATAGAAAGAGGCTTATTATCGTTGATAATTTTGTACCTTGCTCCACCTTTATTGCTTCCAGCATAGTATTCTTTGGTTTCAGCTATAAAACCTACAGATAAATCTTGTTTTTTTAATTTTTCAATATTATCAAAATAAATTATATCTTCATCTTTTTTGATATTTTCTATCAAAACATTTTTTTCTTTAGAAACAATAATTTTATAATCTTGATATTCAAATTCATATGCATCATTTTGAAAAACTACAGGCGCATTAAAACTATAAGAAAGATAATTTTGAAAACTCAAAGTTTCATCTTCATTATAACTTGAAACTATTTCATTGACTTTTCTTTCTAAATTATTGTTGCTCTTACAAGAGTTGCAAAACAAAATACTAATAAATAAACTTATAAATATCGTTAATAATTTTTTCATAAATTCCCATAAATAAAGCCTTGAATATTTCATCAAGACCATTTCTTATTTATCTTTCTTTAAATCATCATAAAATGAATAACTATTCTTTCCATGTTCTTTAGAAAAATACAAAGCTTCATCCGTCTGTCTAAAGACATCCATCTTATTTTCTCCTTCATAATCAGAGAAAGTAATACCGGCGCTAATTGTTACCGGAGGAAGATCTTTTTCGGATTTAATGAGCTCAATCTTCAATTTTTCTAATCTTTCAGAAATTGAATCTTTATTTGCTGAAGGCATTTCAACAACAATGATTGCAAATTCATCACCGCCAATACGGAAAACATAATCCTTTGTACTAAATATATTTTCTAGTTGACTGGCAACTCTTTTGATAACTTTGTCCCCCAATTGATGACCATAATTATCGTTGTAAAATTTAAAAGTATCAATATCTAATAGAATCAAAGAAAATGGAACTTCTCCGTTTAAATATATTGGTAAAACTTTATTGAAGGAACCTCTATTCAATAGACCTGTTAAAGCATCATGTTCAGCTTCATGGCGAATAAGTCTTTGTGTTTCTTGATTGTCTTCATAAACTTTATTATAATTTTCATCTAATGTCTGAAGCTCAACTACACCGATAACTGGAAAGACTTGATCTTTTTCAATGCTTTCATTATATGTAAGAAGAGGTTTAACTATAAGTTTTCTAACGATAAAACTGCTTGTTAACAAAATTACGATAAGAATGAATAATCCTATTTCTAATTTAATAAAAACATCTTTAAATACCATTATATAATAATTTTGTCTATTTTCTGTAAAAGAAACAATGCTATCTAAGCAGACATCAAGATTATAAATTATCGTATTTTTAGATTCTTCATAATTTCTATTGCTGACTAAATTTTGTGCTTTGACTATTTTTTCATCATTAGCAAGACTATTATCTTCTTTAGAAATAGAAACATTGATTATTTCAGCATCTAAGGTTGTTTTATCAAATCCCCCAACATCGCAGATAAGTCTCATCGAATAATATTCGGTTTGCATTAATTTTTCTGATTCACTCACGGCTTTATTCAAATCTGTAATAAAGATATTATCAGGAAACATCGATTCAAATTTTTCAATTGCTTTTTCCTGCGATCTTGTAATATTAGCTTCTTCAAAACAAGAATCCGTATATTTTCTATCGCTGGTCATTACGAATAGACGAACATCATTTGTCAATAAATCCGATGCACTTCTTATATCTTTAGCCACATTTTCACAGGCTATCAATTGTTCAGTATTGGCTTCTAAAGATTTAAAATCTAAAATTCCTTTTATCGAAACAAAGATAAAAAATACCGAAAGAACTGCAGCGATTATAATGCTCATGCTGTTGAACCTTTTTATTCTTATCCCTTTAACTTTCTTTGCATTATCGCTTTCAATGTTGCTCATAGTTGTTGCCTTTCTTGTAGTGTTTGATTTAATTCTTTTATTATAAAAATTGGGTTTTATTTAATCAAGATTAAATTAAGCATCTTTTTTTATTGTTTTTGCACTGGTTTTTAAAATAAAAGAATGAGGAACAAAACGGGAGAAAAAATATTGAACCCTATTATTAAATCCAATGATATATAAATCTTTTCCCTTCTGTGATTTTTTGTAAGCAATTCTTGCAACATCTGCCGCTTCAAGAGGTTTTTTTAACTTAAATGTATAACCATTATGGGCTTTATCAACAAATTTAGAGTTGAAGGGACCAGGACATAAAGTTAAGACTTTGATATTTGTCTTTCTAAGTTCATAACTTAATGCTGAAGAAAAACTATAGACAAAACTTTTGCAGCAATGATAAGTGCACATATATGGTCCTGGGTAAAGACCAGCTATTGAAGAAACATTGATGATATGTCCTTCATTATTTTTTATCATGTCATCGATAAATAAACGGCAAAAAGCTAAAACAGCACTGCAATCAACTTCAACCATCTTAAGCTGTAAATCTAAGTCCATGTCTTTAAAATCTTTGCAATCGCCAAAACCAGCACAATTGACAAGATTATTTATGAACATATCATGTTCTTTAGAAATTTTATAAACTTCTTTAATATTATCAATATTGCTTAAATCACAACAATATATTTTAAAATCTAAATTATTATATTTGTTCTTTAGTTCTTCGTTAACCTTATTTAAATTTTCTTCATCATAATCTATAAGTAAAAGATTATTGCCATTTTCAGCATAAATTCTAGCCAATTCTTTTCCTAATCCGCTTGCTGCTCCTGTTATTAAAGTATATTTCATTTTTCACCTCATATCTTTGATTCAACATCTAAAAAACTAACCAACTTAATTCCATTTTGTTTAGCAAAAAACAAAGCTTCTTCAGTAACGCCATCCAAGAAATCTTTCTCTATATGGGCATCTACGCCAATAATTCCTAAAGCCCCATAGTCTTTAACCATTTTCCAAAATTCAACACATGGATAATAGTTTTCTAAAACTCTTCCTGAAGCACTAACCTTTTGTTTTTCATAATGGTATCTAATACCATTGCAATTGATTTCCAAAGGAATATTATACTTAATAGCTTCTTCAATGATTTTTCTTGATACTTCTTTAGCTTTATCATCCCAAACTCGATAAGCATTCATAAAAAAATCTGGATGAGCAATATATTTAAATAAGCCACTTTGAATAGCTTTGCAAACATCTTCCCCATATTTTTCAATCATCTTTTCATCATGAGGAAAACTATTGTAAAAAACTTGCTTATTATCTTTTATAAAACAATGTTGTCCACATATCATATACTCAATGGAATGGTTTTCTAATAAGTCTTTATAATCTTCAACGAACTCTTCAATATATTCAGCTTCAAAGCCCAAATGAATTTTAATTTTATCTTTATATTTTTCTTTCAGATGAGAAATTGAAGAAATATAATCCGATAACATACTTCTATCCTGTCTCATATATGGGGCAGATATATTTTTGAAAGAAATATGATCACTAAAGCCTAATTCTTTTATGCCATACTTTATGGCGCTTAAAACAAAATCTTCATCTTCTCCATAAGCATGTCCACATCTTTTTGTATGTGTATGATAATTAGTAACTAATTTTTCCATATGACACCTTCTTCAATGATTTTTTAAACTCAAGCCATTGATTTCATTAAGGCTTTGCATAAATGTTAAAGTATTTTCTCTTTTTTTGAGCTGTTCAGTAAAACGCGAATTATAAGCGATGAATATTGCATAAATATATGGCATTCCTAAATTGGTTTCTAAAAGTGAATTTATACAAAGTGTCTGCAATTTATTTTCAAAATCCATTCCAGCCGAACGAATATTGCCGATTAATAAAGCTAATTCCCATGATAATTGCACCAGAATTCCAATTGCTAAAATCCATGGAATATCAATTTTATTCTTCTTTTCTTTTTGAATTAAATTGAAAATTATAACACCTAAATATCCAACAGCTAAAATCAAAGCCATATATGAATGATATTCACCCGTTGTTCTTTGAATAACAATCATATTATCGCTATATCCGGGAACTAATTTAGTTAAAAGCGGACAGCAAAACCACCACAAGACAATTAAAAAAGACCATATAAAAAGATTTTTATTTTTAGATATCCATAACCAAATCCATGTAAAATTAGTAAACCCATAACTTAATGACATCCAGAGCAAAACCCAAAATAAACTATGTCCTTCAGAAATTGTTCTCGTATGTAAAAGAAGATGAAATATTCCATAATCAACTAAAAAATATAAAACTCCCGCTAATAATCCTACAACAACTGTCATATATTTTTTCTTATAGATGAGCAAACCTAAAAACAACACCAGAAAAGCAATATCAAAATAAATATATATTGGCGAAAATAATCTGCGAGCAATAATCTCCATGATTTAATAACCTTTCTGATATTAATGTAACATAAAAAATAAATGTTTTAAATAAAAACAAAGGCTTAATTTTCTATATTGATATTTTCTTCATCAAGAAATTTAAAGGTTACTAAATCCTTTTGATCAAGATCAACTTTATGAAGATCAACCATATTGATCTGATGGTTATTATAAGTGGTATAGTAATACTTTCCTTCATTTAAATTGATACAAGAAGTATAGATTGTTATTTCATAATTATCATTAACCGCACATAATCCTCTTGTCTGTGAAACAGAATTCATAATATGAAAAAACTGATTGACACTAGAAATTTCATCATCATTACATTTTGAATTCAACTTATGAAAAGCCACTCTGACAAAACGAGACATCGAAGATAAATCGCCGGGTAAACCAATTCCGCCCATTCCCCGGCTATATCTATTTAAATCTATCTTTTCGCTAAAACTATTAGCCGGATCACAAATAGATAAATTTCGGTAGTTATTCAAATTAAACATCTGATATTCAAATTGCGGATTATTTGTTAAAACACCGACTTTATTATCATAGACTTTAATTCCCTTTGAAGTAGATTCCACAACTATCGCTTCATTCAGATCAGAAATTAACCAATGCAAAGAAGCACATTTAAATTTTTCATTCACTTCATCATCGGTGATATTGATATTTTTCAAAGCTTTTTTAACTTCAGCAACCGAGGAAAAATTAGCTAGAATCCATGGTATAAATTCATATTGTGCCACATTATTCTTTTTCAAAGAAGGGTTCCTATAATAAGCATTGCCGACAAAATTCAATCCCGCAACAGCTAATCCTTTTTCATTAGCCGCTTCATAATATAAAGGATAGTCTTCAAAAACATGAGCCATTCCAATAATAGCATAGTGATTAGAATTAACGCCGAGATGTCTGAATTTAAATTCATACTCTCTCGGCGTTATTGTTATTTTCTCTCCATAAGAAAATTCATAATCAAGTGTTCGTCCAAAATACATGTTTTTTGTTTTAAAATTAATAGCTGTACACATAATACGCTCCTACACATATATTTTAAACAAAACTTCTTAAATAATGTAGGTTTATAAAAAATTATTACTTATCCTTCGTATTGTTCTAAATAAGAGATTATCATTTCCGATGACATATTATCTTTATTTTGAATAAAGACATCTATTAAAGTATCGTGAAACCTGTCAAACACGTTTACGGCAAATATGGTACGCTTGCGAAAATCTATCTTGAAGAGCATTACGTCGGGAAGATGTGGGCATTAGCCGGCGACCTCCCCGCCTATCTGCACGGGATAGATAAACAGGCGGAAAAGCTTTATTCGGTCATGTACGAGAAGCTGTCCAAAGACGAACAGTATAAGCGGACGGGAAATTATATTGAGGACGTCAGACGGATAAACGAAATGCAAAGCCGTATCGAAGAAGAAATCTTGAATGAAATCGTCTATGTATAGGAGCAGGCATTATGAAACGGAAAGAAGATACTGCAAGGCGCATAACCCGCAGGAAGTATGAAGAAAAGCACAAAGAACGAAGAAAAGAAATAAACGGGAGCTTCGGCACGATGATGCCGAGAGCATTATGTGATGAGATAAACGAATTTCTTCGGGTGAACAACATAACGAAAGTTAAGTTAATCGTGGAAGGATACGAAGCGTTAAAGCAGAAGATGAACAGCGTAACGCAGGAAAAGTAGTTCTTCCCCTTCTTTGCGTGTTTGCGTAATAAAATCCAAAGGAGATTCAATTACGGAAAACACGATGAAAGAAACAGTATATGATAAGAAAATCGGAAACACGGTGTATACCGTTGTTTTAAGACCAAGCGAAACGGCGAAAAACAGCATCTTCGACCTGACGAAAAAGATGATAGAATCAGGCGTTGAATATATGCTGTCCGCGAAACACGACGAACTTGCAGAGTGTTCTTATAAGGAGTAATCTATGAGAACACGAAATAACAATAATCAGGAAAAAATCACGGCGCTATACTGTCGGTTAAGCCGTGACGACGAACAGGAAGGTGACAGCAACAGCATCGATTGCCATTCTTTCCAACCATCTAATCTCATCGATAAATTAACACGGACCGAATTAGAAATATAGAATATGAGGAAGAAAGGAACATACATCAAAAGCAATATAAACATCTTATTATTTATAACTGGTCTTGCGGAAACAAATAAGAAACGATAATCTAAATGGAAAAATGTATATAAGAACATATCCAAGGAATAATAAGAAGCAAATAAGATAACTGCTAATAATATCGTCTTTCCTAAATCGCTCCATTTGATTTTAAATGGTGTTAAATTCTCTTGCTTTTTAAATAAATATTTATTGATAAAGTATCCAGCAAAGAACAAGATAAATCCAACAGTACCTGATAATACTGCCCATGTCATAACACCATTATTCATTCTTTCAGGGAAAAACCAAGTCTGCATACCCTGTTGATCCTTACTGAATAAAGTCTTTGACCATTCACAAGCGGGAATGAATAAGAAGCAGGCAGCAAACACCATTTTATTCACCAGAAAAAACAATCAAATATATATTACTGAAAATGCGAAATTCTTCTACAAGCTTATTAAACCGCTCATTGAAAACTATCAAAATGTCGAAGAAAAACTCAAAGAATACACCAATAAAAATATAACCTTAGCTTTAGGTATGCCACCGATGCTCGGCACTTTTCTATTCCCTTCAATATTGAATTCATTTTCTAATAAGAATAAAGGATTCAATTTCAAAATCAAGGAATTCGGAAGTTTCGCCAACCAAAAAGCTGTTTTAAATGGAGAAATCGATATCGCCTTCACCGTCATTTACGAAGGAAAAATCGATTCGAATTTAGAATATATAAAACTCGGTACCACCGAACTTCTTTTTGCAGTAAATAAAAAGAATCCTTTAGCTAAAAAGGAAAATATAACTTTAAAAGAGCTGGAAAATTATCCGATAATCTTGATGAAAGAAGATTCTTTACAATATCAGCTTGTCAATCAAATGTTCAACAAAGAAAATATTAATCCGGATATAGTTTTGACTTCTAATCAGCTATATATAATCAAAGAACTTCTCAGCAATGAACGAAATAACTATGGTGCTTTTATCTTTAAGATGTTGATCAAAGAAAATGATGATATCATCGGTATCAGTCTTGATAAAAAAATTATGTTAGATGTTATCATCTGCTATAAAAAAGGAACAAATCTTTCTTCCAAAACTAAAAGATTTATAAATTTTGTCAAAAACAATGTCTCTTTATAAATATTAATTTTAATATTTAGGTTTCCTTGTAATTTCTTCATATATTTCCTATCATTTAATTGAGGATAATTTAAATGAATAAAGCTATATTTTTATCAGATTTTAATCAAAATTCTACACCACGAGATCCATTTGTTTTCTATCATGATGGATACTTCTATCATCTTTTCGCTATGAATGATGCTCTTTATTTAAGAAGAGCTGCAGAACTAGAGGATTTAAAAGATGCCAAATCAAAAATGGTCTACCACGATGATAAATTCCATGAAGTTTGGGCACCTGAATTACATATAATCAACAACAAATGTTATATCTATGTCGCCATGGATGATGGAGATAACTATAACCACCGCATGTATGTCTTAGAAAATAACTCCAATGATCCAATGGTTCCTTATGTTCTCCATGGACAAATAAAAGAAAAGAATGAACGTTGGGCTATCGATGGTTCTATTTTATACCACGGTGGAAAGATGTACTTCACATGGTCCGGCTGGGAAGGCTTAGAAAACGTTTGCCAAAACATCTATATACAAGAAATGTCTGATCCTTTCACCTTAATAGGAGAAAGAACCATGATTTCTACCCCTGAATACGAATGGGAAAAGCGTGGCTGCGAAGGTGGAAATAACCGTCCATATATCAACGAAGGACCATTTGCTATCTATGGCAAAAATAAACTCCATATAGTCTACAGCGGATCTGGAAGCTGGTCCGATGATTATTGTTTAGGAGTTATAACTTTCGAAGGAGGAGATATTCTCGATAAAAACAATTGGAAAAAACATCCAACTCCAATTCTTTCCAGAACTGAAACTGCCTTAGGTCCAGGACATGCATCATTTTTTGAAGATCCAAGAAATGGAAAAAAATATTTCACCTATCATCTATTTAATACCGATGCCAAAAATGGTTGGCAAGGAACTCATGCCATGATTCAGGAATATGAAATGGTCGATGATTTTCCTATTCTACCAAAACCTGTTAATCATTTTATCGATAAATAAAAATTGCACCACTTCGGTGCATTTTTTATATGAAAAAAGAAAGGTCAAAAGACCTTTCAAGTTTTCAAATTTTATTCAGCTTTAGATTTTTTTAAGTTTAAAGAATTGATATCCTCTAAGCCTTTTTTCTTGAATATAATAGCTGATGTCATAAATAAAGCTTGGCCAACTGTGTTGACAATCTCTTTAATCCAATCTGATAAATCTGGTTTAGTTGATAAATATCCCATTCCAAGTGTAAAGACAAAAGATATTGCTATGAAAATTATAATGAAATAATTTTTTGTCTTGATAGCAATATATCCTAATGAGGCATCCATCACTAAAACACCTAAGACCATCAAGACAACAAAGATCATGGTTCCATCAAATTCTTTGACTGATTCACTTAAAAATGGAAGAGCTAAAATTGGAAGAGGGATAAAACTATAGGCTGCATGTTTTTCCTGTGGATAAGATAACATAGCAACAAGACCCGCAGCGGCTAAAACAAAGCCGATGGTTTGCATTGGAAAGAAGCATTTGTTGAGAATAGTAAAATCACAAGCTCTAGATTCTAATAAAATTTTATAAGTCGCTTTAAAAACTCCCGCAACAAAAGTAAAAATAGTTCCGGCCGAGAATAAGGCAAAAGCCCCTTTACTCATCTTGTTATAAAGCATTCTTTGATAATATATTCCCCCTACTAAAAATAGTACAACGGGAAATAAATCGAAGATTGCCATGAAAATTCCGCTTATATTCATTTCTTAATCTCCTTTTTCACTTTTCTATCAATGTGATAAATTGGAAGAAGAGGAATTAAAATTGGAGTATGATCCGCATATTGGCGATATTCTGGCATTGCTCCATATCTTTTCTCTTGTCTTCTCTCTAGTCTTTGTGCTGAGTTAAACATGACATAGACAATGCAGACATAACCAATAGAAGCCATTATCCATTGACCAGCGCCATTAAATGTTTGAACACCGCTGATAAATACTCCTGTCCAAAAGACTATTTCTCCAAAGTAATTTGGGCAACGGCACATTTTATATAAATTTTTTGTCGCTACCATATTTGGTTCAATCTTTTTTTGTTTGGTCTTTTGTGCATCAGCGATAGTTTCAAGAAGCAAGCCAATAATACTGATAACTACACCAACAATCGGAGCGATTAATCCCATCCAATTGACTGTAGCAAAGTTATCAAATCTCAATAAAGCGACATTTTGATAAATTGAATTTTCAGCTCTATAGAATATAGGACAAGTCTCAGCAAAATAAAGCACGGTAACAGAAATCCAAATGACAAACTTTATAGCTAAAGGCATTTTCTTTTCACCTTCTTTGGTTGCTTCTTTGAGTACCTTGCGGTAGGAGGCATTTTTAATTTCTCTAGCTAATAAGAACCCTGATAGTCTTACACCATAGATGATGAATAAAATGGTAAATAATATACCAAATATATCCCAGGTATCATGCATAAAACTTACTACTTGATAAGCAATACCTAAACCGATTACTGAAAATCCATAACCGACTGATAAGAAGTAAACAAATTTTTTAAAACCTATTGCACAGCAAATTGCTGATACCAATAAGAAAATACATGTTAAAGGCCAAAAGTACATTTACTTATTTCCTTTCACAAAACTATCTTTTATATATTGTTTAAAAGATTTTTCTCCATACATGGTATCACCGACATATCATGAGTTAATGTGAATTTAGAAAAGCGTATAACAGCCCATTTACCATTTTTCTTATTCTTTGGAAGGTTAGCTAAAACTGTGAATAACCAAGCGGGAGCAGTGCTAATTTTTCCTTTAACTCCCGCTGCCTCAAAACACATTTCTGCTATTTGACGATAAGTATAAACTTCTTTACCACCAACGTTATAAAGTTTATTTTCATCTAGCATAAATTTGACGATGAATTCAGCAAAATCTGTGGTATCAATGACATTGGCAGAGACATCTTTTTTTCCTAATAAAGATACTTTTCCACTTTCTATCATCGGTCTAAAGACTTTGACAATATCATAGAAATATCCTGTTGGTCTATGAATAACATAGGTTATACCGCTTTTTTTCAATTCTTCTTCGAATAAGAATTTAGCATGAACCATTGGAACATCTTCCGCTTCATCCGCTCTAATAACTGAAATATAAACAAAATGTTTGACATCGGATTTTTTAGCTTCTTCAAGGATATTTAAGTTTCCTTTATAGTCAATATCATAATTGCTGATAGTGGCTGAAGAAGTTGTTAAACCAACTGTTGAAATAACAACTTCCGCTCCCTCACATAAACCATCTAAAGTGGCTTTATCAGTTACATTGATTTTTTTAAATGTAACTTTCGAAGTATCTAAATCTTGTACTTCTTTTTCAACCATATCAGCAGCGACAACTTCATGTCCTTGTTTTACTAATTCTTTTAAAATTTCAACACCTAATTTACCATAGGCACCAGCTAATACTACTTTCATATTCTGACTATTTCTTTTGTTTTTCTTTTGAGCGTTTGTCGTTGATAATCTTCATTTCCTTTTCGGTTATCAACTTGCAATTATTTTCATCCGCCCATTTGACACAACCGAGTAAAACAGTTTTCAAAAATGGTCTTGGAACTTTAACAATAGTTTTTAAAGCATCATCACTGAATTTAACATCGGTATTTAAGCGATCTGCGGCATATCTTACCGAAGTGATATCAACTTCTTTATCAGGAATGCCAACAGCTATTGGTTTCTTATAATCTGAACACCAGAAATATTTAGAATCGCGGTAACCCCAGTTTGTTGGAAGCGGGCAGAAATTTTTTCTATTAACACCATTGATCAAGGCATCATAATATTTATCTTTGAGTAAAATATTATCAATTTTCAAAATGAAATGAGCGCCGAACTTCGAAGTGATACCATTGAAATCATGATATGGTCCATCATATTCATCTTGCACTTTATCATCTTGAGCATTATCCATTTCCTTAACCCAAGTGCATTCAAATACTTGTAAAGCTTCATTGATAATCTTTGGATAATTACCATTCGGATCTTTTTCTTTGCTAAGTCCATCTCCAACTGTAAAGCGAAAATCTTTCATCTTTTCTTCTGGAGTATCACCAGGAAAACCAAGTCTTACATGTTCAGTGAAATTCTTTTTTGAGAATGGAAGGAAATTCAAAGTGCATTTTCCATGACGTAAAAGACCTTTACAAGTATTCGATGAATTACGGCATTCGAGGATCATTGCATAAAAACCCTTACCAGCAATATAGTATGGGAAACACAAAGAGTAAGCTCCAAAGCTTGTGTTTTTGCCATTTTCATCCAAAGTACCTACCAAGCAAAGTGGCATTGGGAAAAAGGAAGAAGATTGATAGAAATTATCCATTATTCGGATATTTTTAAATGACTTATCCATTATTTAGCCTCCTATAATTTTAATGAATATCTTTTCTAATTTTGAAAAATCATATAGTCTCGTAGCATAAACCAAAATAGATTCAACCAGGAAAGTCACTTCAAAACTATCCAAACTTTTTTCATTGTTAGAAAGAAGCTTAGAGATCATCTGAGAAATCTGATCTACCAAAATAGAATGTCGCGAATTAAATGAAATATATACACTATTAGATGAACTATAAAATTCCCAAAGAGAATGATATCTTACTGAAAATGAATAGATACAATTATAAATATCTTTTATTCCAATTAAAAAATCATTATTCAAATTGATAGAACTAAGATCCGCTTTCCAATCATCTAATAAAACACTTGCTAAAATATCATCTTTAGAACTGAAAAAATGATATAAAGTACCAACTCCTATCCCCACTCTTTTAGCGATAGAACGGCAGTTGAGTTCTTCAAATTTTTTCTCTTCAATTAATTTTTTAGCTTCTTGAATGATGGTTTCTTTTCCAACTTGAATTTGTTTTGGCATATTTTCACCTTTTTATGAACACGTTCATATAAATTATAAATGAATCTAATTTAAAAGAAAAGCAAAATAAAAATTTTTAAACAAAAAGGAGAGTTATGTATTCTCTCCTCTTTTAAATTTAATATTTATCCCATTAAATTTGGTGTATCAAACACAATAATATATGTTTTTCCACCTTCACAAACTATATCGGTAGAATCCCCTTCTTTCCACTTTTCTCCATTGATAGTTTTAATTTTATATTCACTATACATTGTTCCAGCTTTAAATACCGATCCAGCTTCATCTATATAGACTAAATATACCCAAGAACGTTCTCCATTATCAAAAATACAGATAACCGCTGTAAGATTTTCTGGCATTTCAAATCTTACATAAATATTTAAATCATCATCATTTTCTATCTCTTTTTCAACAAATGGAACTTTATATTCTTCATCCATATATAAAGCTATACAATCTGCATCAGATTCTCTAGAAGAAATTATGAAAGCGATTAAAGTATCTAAATATTCTGTTGCTTCTTTAGCAGTATAAACTGTATCAACATAAGCATAGTCATGATATCTTAAAGGATATCCTTCAATCATGAAATTTACTAAACCATAATAATCATTTTCGGTAACATCGGTTTCTATTGAAATGCCATCAAAAAGTTTTTGATCAAAAGAATATGAATAATTTAAAGTTCTATTATATCTAATAACTTCTTTTTTATTATCATAGATATTAGTATCATGTAAGTCAGTTACAAAACCAGTAATTTTTCCATCTTCTGCTCTGACATAATATTTATCATCATAAGTGGTTTTCTGATAACCAACTTCTTTAACTAAATCTTCATTTACCATTTCACCGACAATGCCGATTAAAAAATCTATCGAACCATCTTCATTGCCGATAAATTTCAATTCATCAGGTTCTCTTTGATATTCTTCAGAAAAACCTTTTCTTATACCTTCTATAAAAGATGAATATGTATCATACTCTGCTAAAAAATAACCCTCAAAATAATCCGCAATTTTTTGATTCTCAATACTATCAGCATAATCAGGACTTACATAACTTCCTTCTATTCGATTTTCTGATGAATCAACTTCTTCTATATAATATTTTGTTTTATTTTTTCCATCGACAACTATATTTTTAATCGCCTTAAGATTATGAGATTTTCTTTTTAAAACACCTTCATCATTTAAAGAATCAACATCATTGATGTAATAATATTGGTTATCCTTTTTGCCTTCGGAAAGAGAAGCTTTAAAGATTACCTTATCATCTTTATATTCATTTACAGTTTCAACAAAAGAATATTCCCCTTCATAACTACAAGAATACTCTTTTCCAGCCATCCATTTATTAAATAAAGCTTCTTCAGATAAAGATAAAGAATAATTACAAACATCACAAATTCTAAAATTACCATTTTCAACAAAATGATGTTCTTCATTTATAACAACTTCACCACAATCCAAACATTTTTTAAAATGATGCGTTTCAGAAGTTTCATAATTCTCTTCAAGATTATGAATATGCTCCTTATTGCATCCTGAAAGAAAAGAAAGAAGAATTAAACTGACGCTGACAAAACACCATTTTTTAAATTTCATATTTTTCTCCCTCCGTAGAAAATTTAAAATCAAAGGCCATCTCTAACTGTTTAAATAATTTATTCATTACATCATTGCTGATTCTTTTTAAATCAACTGCAAATAAAATCTTTTTAACTTTCTCCTGTTCAACACCGGGAACATGATAAATATCAAAAGCTGCTGAAATAAACCTATTCAACTTTCTTTCAAAAGTAAAATACATATCACAAGGACGAGCCATATAAGCTCTCATCATTCCCGCACTGCCAATTTCCGCTTCATAAAAATCACTATCATTCCACGAAGAAAGATAATGAGCAAAAATCTCTTTGAGTTTCACCATAGTCTTACGGTGAATTGTATCCAAAAGCTTCGGTTGCGTATAAGCTTCAACATATATTTCTCTTAATTTTTCATTTTGTTCCACTAAAGCAAGTTGAATTCCCGTCTCAATCGCATAGATAGAAACTCCATTCATCGAAGAATCTAAAACTCTACCAGCAACATCAAACTGATGAGAAAACATAAAGGAAATCAATTCCGAAAGAACACCATCTTTAGTATGAAAAATATTTTGAAAAGTGCTAGCCGAAACATTCGCCCCTTTAATAATATCCATCATGGTAGTTTCTTTATACCCTTTTTCAATAAACATTTTTACACAAGTTGTTAAAATTCTCTTCTTTGGATCTTTTTCTTTATTCATAATCTCCACCTTTGAATTGTGTTCCGGGTTACAACCCAATTATAAAATAAGACACTGAAAAAGTAAATAAAAAATATTCGCAAAAATATAATTAATCATTTATAAATTGCATTCAAATCCATAACAAAAAGATTAAACATTTTTATCATCTATCAAAATAATATTAATCTTTTGTTTATTTTTAAGTATATATTATTAAAAAAGTTACAAACAACTTACTAAAGTTAAAAAAATCGCTTCAAATTTTACTAATAAATACAATTTTTAATTCTCACGAACAGTCATCGTAGTTGAAGTAAATCTTGCCATTATTTTTTTATCATTTGGCAATTTTGTATAAATATCACTGCTATAAAAAGGATTTCCAAAAAAAGTATCTACAATTACATTTTCAACTACTAGAGAATTTTTAAAAAATCCTAAATATCCTACAATATTATATCCATCAATATTTATAACTTTTGTCTTTATACAAATTAATGCAGATATAGTTAATACAATAGAAATAAGCAAAACATAGACAAAAATACTAGCTAAAATTGCAAATACCACAAACTTTCCATCATTAATAAAGGACAAAGGCCAAAATATAATATCTAAAATCAATATAATTGCATTTATAATTATTTGATTTCTTTTAGTATTAAAAGCTTTCTTTTTATATTTTTCTATCCAAATATCATCTATTGGTTCAGGATAAATTTGTATTTTTTCTTTTTTTATCGGAAACCCACAATTAGGACAAGTTGTTGCTTCGCTACTAACATTATGCCCACACTCAGGACATTTTAATAATGACATTTTTAACTCCTTTTTATTTTTTTCTATTATAGGCATTAACAATTTGCTGCTTTATAGCTGGATTTCTTTTTGCCTCTTTAGTAATTTCCTTGATTTCTAATGCTTTTTCTGCTGGAAGTCTATTTATATTTTCTAACAATTTATTCTTTTGAGTTTGATCTTGTTCAGTAACTAATAAATACGACAAAATAATAGTTGGTCTTTGTGTTCTTTTTATTCTTGAAATTGTTATATTTTTTTTTGTATTTGTTCTTTTATTTTCATTCATACTTTTATTTTAATCCTCTCTTTCAAAAAAATCTTTGTCAAAAAGCTTTTCAATGTCAATTATATCAAAGCAATCTGATTTTAATTCACAAATCAAAAACTCATTTGAATTTAAATTTGCCTTTTTATCTTTAGGATCTTCAATTATATTTTTTACCTTTTCATAAGGAATAACATAAATAACAGGAAAAAAATCAAAAAATGAAGCGTTATCAACACGATTTTCAATTGCAGTTAAAGCTTGTGAAGTTATTTTTCCTTCGATTTTCATAATGGCAGCACCAGCTTTAATTCCTTTTATATTATTTTCTATATATATTCCATGGCTATCATTCGTAATAATTTCTGCTATAAGTTTTTGTGCTCTTTTAAGAGGATTAGATGTTTCTGGTTGTTTTGTACCTTTAAAAAAAATTTTTTCACAACACCAAACAAAATGAACATCATTATAATATTTTTTATTTATTTCGTAAGACAATCTAGTACCTTGAGAGTATAATACATAATTTTTCATAAAAATCTCTTTTCTATTATTTATATAGAAATTATAACATCAAAAGTGTAATAATACTACTTTTCTTTAAACATTTTAGATATTTCAAAATACTATTTTTATATTTATATTATAATTTCTACATATATAGAATTTCTCTTAAATAGTCCTATGTCTATTTTTTGTTTACATTATTAATTACTAACAAAATTATATTTTCTTTAGTTTTAATAATGATTTTAATTAAAAATATTTTATTAATGCTAAAATCAGCAATTCAATAAATTAATTTTATTTTTTCTTTAATTTTTAAAAGTCTCACAATTAATGCATTATTTATTTCATACATTTCATTAATTAGTTCTTGTAAATGAGAAATAAATTGTTTTCCCATTTCACTCTTTTTAAGCTGTTAATATAATTTTTCTATTTTATTTAGAAATCATTATATTCAAATATATAGAGATATTCTTTTCCATCAAAAGTTTTCAAAACCTAATTACTTTCTAAAATATTTACAAGATTACATTCAATCATTTGTGCAAGATTAACAATAAAACCTATACTACCCCATATTTTTTTAGTAACATTTTTCTCATAAATACTAATTCCTATAAACGCTATTATTCTTTTTTTATTTCTAAAAAATTATACTAAATATTTCCATTGCTTTTAACTATTATTTTAAAAATTATAAACTGCATTTATTTTTTATTCAACTATAAACTATACTATTTCTATTATAAGTTTTAATAATTAAATATTCTTTTTATTAAATAAAACATTTAAATCTATATTAAAACAATTTATAAATTACTTTCATTCATCATTTATTGTTTTAAACTAATAATTCAATTTTTTTATTTGGACTAAATATATTTTATCTTTTCAGTTTCTTCATCATATTCTCCTGCTTTATCATCATCAAAATATATATTTTCTAAATATCATATTCAAGTATAGCAGAATAATAACAAAGGTCATTTCTTTTATCTTCTTTTGCAATATCAAATTTCTTTTGACTTTTAGAAAAACTAGATAAAATCACTTTAAAAATTAATTACAAATCTATCATAATCATCTTTGACATTACAAATAAAAGAACTTTAGTAAATACACTTTTACATTAATTATCAACAATTACTTACATCAGCATTATATTTTCTTTAAAACCTTTGCTAAATGCACAACCATGCTTCTAACAAATGAAATCATAGTATTATCAAAAACATTATTAACTATAAATACATCTTTAAAAAAAGTTAAATTCAACATTACTATACTCTAACTTAATAAAATTAACTCTATAAATCTTCAAAGACACAATATCAAAAACATCAAATTTTATTAATTCTCTATCTTAATTTATTAATCAAATTTCTTTTAAAAACTCCGAAAATAATTTCATAATTTAATAGTAATAATTATCTTATAAATATTCTGTGAATACTTTATATTTAAGCATAAAAAACTCCTTAAGTAAAAGATAACTATTTTTTTAATATAATAGAGGTAATATATTTCTTTTTTATCTCATTATATCATTCAAAAAACTCTATCATATAATATAAAGAAAAACATCAATACAAATCGATAATATTAATAAAATAAGTCAAAATATAATATATTAATTTTCTACATTTGATTTAATTTTTCGAGAAATTAAAAATTAAATAATCCAATAAACAAAGTAATTTTCTATAATTACTATCTACTTTATTAAAAGATAATAAATATTTTTTTAAATCATCTAAGGTAATATTTCTTTTAAATGAATTCCAAAAAATACATTTTGTTTTATATGAAGAAGCAATATGTATATCTTTCATAACATCATCAATTGTATTTTTTACTTTATTAAATTTTCCTTGCCTTTCTATTTCTACTATTTCTTTTTCGATATCTTCTTTTTGACTTTTTTGTAAATCATCAACATTTATAATGTCACCAATTGTAGAAAACATAAAATATGGGAATTTACCATTTACTTTTCCAAAATTATTAATGATTTCAACAAAACTTTTATCCTTTGTTTCAAGAATATCGAAATAATTTCTAATAAAATCAACAGGATTTCTATAAGTATATACTATTGTTTTTTTATTTCCTAAATAAAGGACTTTAGAATGATTATCAAGTGAATCTAAATCTGTATCAACTTCTACTTTAATTGCTCCATTTGTTTGCACAATTTCTCTTACTATATTTTGAACTTTACGTATATCCATTGTAGAAATTGGTAAATGTATATCATTTAATGCTCTAAAAATTCTAATAAAATTATCTGTTTTAACTTTATTAATTCTTATGACATTATTTTGACTTAACACTATATCATGTTCAACAATATCAACTTGCATACACCCCTTACAATAATCAACAAGTAAGAAGTTATTTCTTATTTTTTTAGATATTTCACTATAAGGATCGATATATTTAAAAATGGTATTCAGAACTGATTTAATATTATCATCATTCATTGAATACCCTATAAAAATAATAGGATTATTAATAAACATTGATATTAGTTGTGCTTGTAATAGTTCATATTTATTTTTAAAAATATCGTAATCTTCTTTTGTTATCAAAATGCTTTCAGGTAAATCTAATGATCCATGTATTTTATATACCATTCCATATGGATTACAAAAAAATACGTCGTTCCCAATAACAGGTTGAAAAGAAAGATTATCTTCAATAAATGAATCATAATTAGTTGTAATAAAAGTTGCTATATTTTTAGAGCAATCTTTAAGAGCTTTAATTTCATCTACTTTTGATGAGATTAATTCATTATTCTCTAAAAGCTGTTTGATATAAATTTTAAATCTTGAGACAAAAATATTTTCATCTGCTAATTTATAATACTCATCATTGATACATTTAAATTTTCCATTTCTATTTTCAATTAAAGCGTTATTAAAAAATTCATCTACTTTAGTAGAAAGAAGTGCAAAGTCTACAGTACCATTAATAATACAATTTGATTTTAGATCTAAAAATTTTTCATTATTTCCACATAAATCAAACATACATTTTTTTAATAATTCTTCCCACTTAAATGTATTTTTTAAATATCTTTTCGAAAAACCAGCTCCAACAAATAAAATTGGATAATTTTCATACTTAGAAACAAATTCTTCTATTTCCATTAATTAATTGCCTCCTCTATTTTTGATAAAGGAAAGCGGTATTTATTTATTAAATCCGTAAATTCAGAAATTGGTCTTTCCTTTAAAGTTTCAACAATTTTATCAAAACTATCATTTAATTTAATAATTGATGAATTATCAAAAAACAAACCAACAATTCTTTCTATTGTTAACGTAGCAATTTTTGCTTTTTCTTTGTTTGCTATATATGAAAAATAATCTACAACATCAGCATGAATAACAGGAGCTATCATCATTACTCGATAAACTAAACTTGTTTTTCTTTCTTCATCCTTTACATGTCTAATTATATTAGTAGTTTCACTATTTAATTGCTGATTTCTTCCTCTTTGCATTGTAGGTTCTAAAATATAAGAGCCTTCTTTGTCATGATAGATAATATCGCTTTTACTTGAAGGAGCACAATGAAGAGGTAATCCTTCTTCATTATATATAATATTTGAAATCAATCCCTTTGCACCATATTTTTTCCCAATGGCTAAAGCTAATAAATATTCTAATCTTAATGGCTCAGAAATATCTTCAAATTTAGATTTACATTTAATACTTCCTGATAAAATAAGTAGTTCTTTAGATATTAAATTAAAATCATATCTATCAATCGCTTTTGAAAGAGATTTATTATAAAAAATCCTATCTAGTGTTTCTTCCTGTTCATCTAAAGTTAAGCAATTATTAATTTTTATATTTAATACTTTAGCTTTAGCTTCAACTATTTTTCTTCTAATTAATTCATCTTTTTCCCAAGGCAATGTAACATTATTTTGAAAATCATAATATTCTGTTTGTGATGAAAATTGAATAAATGAATAATTTATAAAATTTTTTAATATAGTTTGTATCTTTTCTAAATTATAATTAGAAAAATTATAATAAATATAATTAAAAGCACCATGTTTAACAATCAAGCATGTCATTTCAAATTTTCTAAAAACCTCATCAGGATAGTCTTTTAAAATACTGCTTAATGATAAAGGTAAAATGTCGTTATTTTTTAAATATTCCAATAAATAATTATTGTTTATTTCGTATCTAAATTTATTTCTATATTTTATTATTTCTATTGCACATTTTTTATAATCACAGTCTTTCATACTTAATACAAATACAGAAAATTCATGTTGCAAAATTCCTTTTGGCTCATTACCTAATTCTTTCCATCTTTTGTTAACTTCATTTATTACAAAAATTGTATTTAAAAATGGCCTAGATTGATTAAGCAAATTCGTTCTACATGGATTATTAGCTTGTAACCAAATCATTATTTTTGCATAAATATTTGGAGCATTTTCTGGATTTTTTAGTAATTCATTTCCTAACTTTGTTATTGATATTTTATACTTTTCTTTTTGATCTGATTCTTCAAACAGCAAAAGCCCTAAGTCTTTTAAAGCTCTAAGTTGAGTCATTGCTCTTCCACTTAAACCTGTTGCTTGTGGATTATCTTTAATTGCTGTATATACCTCAAAATCACTTAATTGTATATCTTGATCTAATTTTATTTTAACTGATTCTGGAATATTAGAAAATTTATAAATTCCATTTTTAACAAGTTCAAAAAAATATTTGTATAAATTTATGTCATTCATAATTTGACCATCAAAACTTTTAAAAGATTGCAAAAAATCGTAATTTCTCTTAGGATTACGTATTGTAGTATTTATTGAAAATATTTTATATCCCTTTCTTGCTCCGCTTGTTCCCATATTGTGTCTCCTATCAATAATTTAAAATAATTACTTCTTGTGAATCAGAAATATTAATTTTTTGATAATTAGCATTCCTATATTGTCTTTTCATATTTATAACTTTATATTTTTTTGACCATTCAATTAAAAGTTCGTTTCTTTTTCCATTTGATGTAAGAACATTTGATAAAATAAATTTTTTTTCTTCTGCATTTAATTTGTCTAATAATTCCAACAATTCTGTTTCTTCTTTTAATGTCCAAGAGTTATTATAAGGTGCTGTAGTTATTAAATATGGCGGGTCAAAATAATATATTGCCTTTTTTTCATTATATAATTTTTCATTTCTAAAATCTAGATTGCTGAAAACAACTTTTTTAGATTTTAATAATTCAGTAAAATTATTTAATTGTTCATATATGGATTTTGAAAAATCAACTTTACCTACAGGAACATTAAATTCATTTTGTTTATTAAAACGCATATAATGATTAAAACCATATATACATAATACTATTAAATCATATATATCTTTTTCTCTATTAAAATGATCCTTTAATTTTTTGAAGCCTTCTTTGTTGTAGATTGATAACCCTTCATGTTTTTTTTCAATATATGTTCCTTTATTAGCAATTCTTGAATACGTAAGGTTATATAGATTTATTCTTTTTTCAATTTCATCTACCAAAGTTTCAAAAGAAATTGCATAAAAAATTTCTAATATTTTTGTTGCCCATTCATTTATATCGTTTAATATAATATTTTTTGGCATAGAATTGATGCCAACAACACCACTACCACAAAATACATCTATAAATATTTCGGTTTGGCATACATAAGGAATAATTTCTTTTAATAGTTTATTTTTATTTCCAGGATAACTTAGTGGATTTTTACAAATCATAAGCGTTTCACCGCCTTTTGATAATAATCAGAATCAATCTCTGATCCTATAAAATTTCTTCCTGTTTCTTTACATGCAACAGCAGTTGTTCCAGATCCACTAAAAGGATCGAAAACTAAATCACCTTCATTACTATGAACTTGTATTATTTGAGAAAATAAATCCAAACTTTTTTGTGTAGGATGAATTCTTTTTCCTTTTCCAAGAACAACTCCAGTTTTATATACAGGTTTTAAATAAGGAATATTTTCTGGTTTATTAAAAATCCATTTTCTCTTTCCCTTAACAGCCCATATTGCCAATTCAACATCCATAACATATCTGCTATTAACATTTCTAGGCATAGGATTAGATTTTTCCCATCTTATTAAATCTTTGATTATGAACCCGTTCATTTCTAATTCTTCAACTAGATAAGATAAATTCTTCCAGTCATTAAATATTATAAATGAACCGCCTTCTCTAACTAATGGACTACATACTTTAATCCATTCTTTTTGGTCAAAGCCATAATCCCATTCACCATAATTCATACCAGATCTTCCCATATTAGAAAAGCCTAATTGATAATCTCTGCTTACGCAATAAGGTGGATCGGTTAATATTAAATCGACTTTAATCTTTTTTTCTATAAGTTCTTTTACAATATCTTTATAATCACAATTTCTAAAATCAATTTTAAATCCTTTTACGTTACTATTCATAATATTACTCCAAACTTATCTTATTTTTTTTACATAATTTAACAATTTTACGACGAGCTTTTATTGTTGGTATAGTCTTACCATTTTCCCATCTATTTATAGAAGTAAAAGAAACATCTAACACTATAGCTATTTCTTCTTGTGATAAAATAAGTTTTTCTCTTAACTCTTTAATTAATTTTCTATAGTCCATTTTATTAACTTTTCCTATATCATAATTATAGCATACATATATCATAAAATGTGTAATTTATCAAATAAATACTAAATAAAAATATGCTTGTTCAAAAATTAAATAAACTTTCAAACATTATCACTTTAATCAATCAATAGAAAAATTTAAATTAAAAGAACTAAAAATTAATTACGGCAAAATATCACTAAAAAAGCCTGATACCAAGTATAAGACTATTATTGCATATTGTGTGGAATAACCTATTTTAATACTATTTGCGTACACCTCTTAAAAAGTGCGTACAGTTTGCTAAAAATGCATACAGCTGAAAAAAGAAAAAACCTCCCAACAAGTAGGAGATCTGTAATATTTCTGTTACCGAATGTGCTCTAGCCTTTTAACGTGGTCCTAGGCACTACGCTGTCCACGATCCAGTCTCACGAGTAGATAATAGTCAATGACCATAAGCATTCTAGACTGCTTAAATAATAGAGGGTTCAAAAAAGCCACCTTTTTAAATTGTGATTTCCTTGCCATTTTGCAATAAATGCTCATCTTTGGTATATTGCATACCACCACAATTCAAAACAACTAAGCCTGATTAACATTCATTTTTAAGTAGACTCGCTTAATCGCTTCGAGTCCTGCTTTTTCGCCGTTCTCTACTGCTTTGCCATACATTTCGATTGCTTTTTTATAATCTTTTCTCACACCGAATCCGTTCTCATAACATATACCGAGATTGTGATACGCAACGCCCGAACTGTACTTTTCGGCGGCTGTCTTAAAGCATTTTACCGCTTCTTTTTTGTCTTCTTTCACGCCGTTGCCTTGAAGATAGCAAAGTCCGATATTGATAATCGCCTCGTTCTCGCCAAAATTGTATGCTTTAGTAAATAATTCAAAGGCTTTTTTATAAGCCACTTCGGTTTTGACGGTGTAGTAGTAATAAAGTCCCACTTGCAAACATGCAGACGGATTTTCGCCTTTCACGCTCTTTTTGAGCCAATGAAGTGCCGTTTTCCTGTCGGCAGTCACGCCATAATACCCGCAAGCATACGCCATACCGAGATTATACTGCGCGGCGGCATTTCCGAGTTTTGCGGCTCGTTTGAAAAGTTTAAGGGCGGTTTTCTCGTCCTTTTCAAGTCCAAGTTCGTCGCCGAGATACGCTTCTGCCATTCTCTCGATAGCGTCCGGATAATCATCTTCCATTGCCATACGATAATAGAAAAGCGCGTTTTTGTAATCGGCTTTTTTGGTTTCGTAAATCGTCGCCATACACCAATAAACGCCAACACAATCCAAATCGCACTGTGCAAAACAAGCGAGCGCGTCATTGTATTTGCCTTTTATTTGCATGTCAATGGTATCGGAAACCGTAATATTTTCTTTTGCATTAAAGGCGTATTCAGCAGTTGCCCAGAGCAATGAGTTGAGCGATAACCATTCCGTTTTCTCCTGACTGATTTCGACTTCTGGATCGATAAGCATCATGTATTCGTTACGTTGATTTGCCTTTCTTCCCCACCCAATATCACGTTCAGGCATTAGGTAGTCGCTAGCACCAATCGTGCATATTTTCCAGAATGGCATATCTTTTGAGGGCTCAAATACAAGAGTAGTAATTGGCTTCATTTCATTTGATAGAACATTCTTTTTAAGTCTCAAGCAAAAAACAGGCTTTTGCTTAAAAGTCTCAACATAATGGTCATATAATTTTTGTTGTTTCTTGTTACTCGCTTTATAAGCAAATTCTTTTTCATCTAATTCTGGCAAACCAATCACTCCTGTATAGTATTCTAAATATAATGTTATTTTACCACAAAAGGCTCAAAAAAGCTGAAAATGTCGCAAAAAATAGCCATTTTAAGTACAAAAAAAGGATTGATACACTATTTACTTTGTATCAAACCTATGCTTTTCTTATGGTGGAGATGACGAGAATTGAACTCGTGTCCAAATAAGGCACCATCAAGAAGACTACAGCTTAGTTTGCATAAATTAAGATCTATTAGCTGCAAACGACTGCCAGATCTTGGTGCTGACTAATTCTTATTCTTTATATGTCAGCCTATAAAGAAGCAATCATTCTTAGTTTGCCGTAACCTCTCCGAATGATAGCGAGAAGAGACGACTATGCTGGGCTAAGCCCTGAGCTGCGGAGTTTTAAAAAACTAGCAAGCAGCTGCTGCCATCATGGCAGGAGCATTATTTACATGATAAAGTTTTTTGGCATTTATCTTTTTTTTGGTGATAACGTCACCACTCGGCTGCCTTGTTGACTCATCCTTACCTGTCGAAACCAAAACATCCCCAAGTAGCACTTTCGTGCTCATTAATATTATCACGCAATTTTTTAAAAATCAAACAAAAAATGCCTTTCGGCATTTTCTTTAGTTAAGCTACTTGTGGTATAACAAGATTCCAACCTGGTCTTGCTTTATTTACTACGGCAAGTGATTTATTGAATAACTCTTGTTCTTTTAAAAATCTAGCGTTCTTTAAATCTTTATGAGAAGCTAAATATGCTGCGTATTTATTTACTACTGTTTCGGTATCTTCTTTCATGTTGTTGATAATACCTTCGATGAGAACTGCTGTTCTATACATTGATAATTCACCGCAAGAAACAATACTATTTTGGAAATCTTTCTTTTGTAAAGAATAATAATTTTCAGCTTCGTCAAAACTTTCTGAAGAAAGTAAGATAAATAACTTCTCTGCAATCATTTTAGTTTTTAAATCATCGGTATACCAATCAATATACTTGAAGGTATCTTCTAAAATATTGATGGCTTTATCGATATCATCTTTTAATAAAGCATCCATATATTGATAATATCTGACATGTGATTTGTAATAGCTATCATAATTATCAAATTCAATGATTTCAAGATCTTCACCAAGCAATGAATGACGAATATTTTTCAATTCATTTTCATAAGCTAATAAATCTTCTTTATGAGTTGTCTTAATTAAAATAAAGCAATCATTAACATAATCTAATCGACATGGGAATAATTCATATAAAGCAACGATGAAACCATAACCAATGCCAAATAAGATAGAATAACTGATGATCTTATCACCGGAAAATACTAATAAAGCTAATAGTAAAGCTACAACATTGATCAAAATATATCCGACCATACCGCCTAATAAATAACCATAATGGCAAGTCTTTTCTTTTTTCGGAGTCATAACAAGATGGAAATCCAAAATGTTATTAACTTTAAAAGAAACATCATTATCTTTTCCGTCATGTTTAAATATTATCGTCATTCCTAAAAACACTACTTTAGTCACTTGGTAACCACCGATTAAACCACCGATTAATTTACCTAATGTATAAAATAAGAAATTAGCAATTAAAGAAACACCGACAACAATAACAATATATAATGTGCTTTGCATTGCCAAAGAGTGTTGTTGCATAACATTGAGATTCAAAGTTCCAAGTCCGAAGATTAATGCTAAATCGATGACAAGCATTATCCAAGAGAAATTAAAATCTAAGAAACTCTTTTTTATTTGCCCGGATTCATTTGTATTTTTTTCCATATTTGTATTGTCTTCTTTCATAAAACCTCACTTTCAGTTCAACAATTATTATAAACTAATTAACAAATTAAATATACTATTTTATCAATAAGGAAGAGGATACTTTCTTGTAAGTTTGAGTGCTCTTTGTTTAGCCTCATCAAGTTTTTCTTCATCATCAGAGTTAGTTAAACATAAATCGATGATGTTTGCAACTTCTACCATATCTTCTTCAACAAAACCTCTTGTCGTACAAGCTGGTGTTCCAAGCCTGATACCCGAAGTAATAAAAGGCTTTTCCGTATCATTAGGAATAGAATTCTTATTAACTGTAATATTGCATTTTCCTAAAACATCCTGAGCCTTTTTACCAGTGATATTAGCATGAGATTTCACATCTACTAACATCAGATGGTTATCAGTACCACCGGAGACTAAATGATAACCTTTTGATACTAATGTCTTAGCTAAAACATCAGCATTTTTTACAATTTGTTTTTGATAATCTTTAAAATCTGGTTTCAAAGCTTCTTCAAAAGCCACAGCTTTAGCCGCAATAACATGCATTAAAGGACCACCTTGAACCCCAGGAAAAACATTCTTATCAATACGTTTTCCAAGCTCAAGATCATTTGCTAGAATCAATCCACCGCGAGGACCGCGCAAAGTTTTATGCGTTGTTGAAGAAACAACATGAGCATAAGGAATTGGGCTAGGATGAAGATCAGCAGCAATAAGACCAGCAATATGAGCCATATCAACAAATAAATATGCGCCAACTTCATCAGCGATATTTCTAAATTCTTTAAAATCAATAATTCGCGGATATGCTGAAGCCCCAGCAATTATCATCTTCGGTTGCACTTCTTTAGCATATTTTAAAATTTCATCATAATTAAGTCTTTCAGTTTTTGGATCTAGACCATAAGAAAAGACTTGATAATCTTGACCGCTGAAAGATAAAGCACTGCCATGAGATAAATGGCCACCAGCATCTAGTTTCATACCTAAAACCCTGTCACCATGATTTAATAAAGTACGAAATACCGCCATATTAGCCTGGGAACCAGAATGAGGTTGAACATTAGCATATTCGCAATTAAATAATTTTTTTATTCTATCACGTGCTAGATTTTCCACAATATCAACATATTCACATCCGCCATAATATCGATGCCCAGGATAACCTTCCGCATATTTATTTGTCATTATAGAACCTTGTGCTTCTAAAACTGCTTTTGAAACATAATTCTCACTAGCGATCAATTCTATATGATCATCCTGACGAATTCTTTCTTTTCTAATAGCGTCAAAAACTAAAAAATCTACATCTTTTAAATCTTTATCCGATATCATAAAATTCTCCTTTTATAGAGCTGGTTTCAATAAAGAAAGATAATACTCTTTTTCTGTACTAGTAATACCGAAATCTTCCATTGTTTTATTAAATGGTAAAGAATTGATATATTCATCAAATTTATCCAAAGCAACTTTAGGATCATCTTCATCGAAGACAAAATGACCAAATTTCTTTATCTTATCTTTTAATACTTCATAATTTCTTCTCATGAAAGGTCCTAAAAGCCAACTAAGACCTAAACCATGAGCGATTTCAGGATATTTCCCTGAAATTAAATGTTCTACAAAATGACAAGGCATGGAAGTTAATTTACCAAAAGAAGTAAATCCATTATGGGAAACCGAACCCGTTTCCATCATCGCTTTACGCAAATTTTCATCATTTAAATTATTTAACAATTTCGGTGTTAAATCAACAATATTTCTTATGACGCCAAGAGCAAAAAGATCACAGACCTGATACTCTTCAGATTTACAAAAATATCTTTCAAAGCTATGCGAAATTATATCAACAAGACCACAGCAAGTTTGAAACTCGGAAACACTTTTTGTTAAACTAGCATCTAAAATAGAAAACAATGGATAATTGGTCGGAGAATTAAAGCCACCTTTGAAATTAGTCTTCCGATCTGAAATAACACAGGAAGAAGACATTTCACTACCGCTAGCAGCAATGGTAATAATTGTTGCTAATGGCAAAGCTTTAGTCGGCATAGTTTTCTTTTTATTGAAATCAAGTATATCGCCATCATAATAAAAATTATTAGCAACGCTTTTTGCTAAATCCAAAACACTGCCACCACCGACAGCTAATAATAAATCAGGTTTGACTTCTTTTGTTAAATTCAAAGCCTCTTCAACATTTTTTAAATCCGGATTAGCTGTTATCCCTGAATAAACATAGCTAATAATATTAGTTTCTTTTAATTTGTTTAGAATATTATCGAGAATGCCCGAAGATTTCAAATAAGAACTTCCACATAGTAAAACAACTTTACTAAAGCCATATTTTCTTATCAATATACCTATATTTTCATAACTAGTAAAATAGATATGCGTAGGATTATAAAAATCTATCATAATTTTTCCCCATTATTATTCATATTCGCTGTGCCAATATATTTTGAATAGACAGAATGATCAGGTAAAGCTTTCCTCTTATTAAAGGCAATAAATCTTCTTACCCACTCTTTAACCATACCCTCAGTCACCAAGATAAAATGAACTATTTCATAATCTGGAGTGGTAGAAAATCCTTTTTTCATCCAAAGAGAAATAGAAGAGATAAAATTAGCAAAATAGAAACTTAAAATATAATCCATATCATCAGCACTCAAATATTCAACATCAGGAATCCATTTAGTAATTTCTGAACGGAGAATATCTTTTCCAAGCTTTTGAATTTTTTCATACAAAACACCAGCTTGGCTACTGGTAGCAATATTAGTAAAAATAACTCTATTTGCATAGATGTAATTATATAAATCCATCAACAATTCACGGATATTATTATAAGAACTATTTTTTCTGACATTGACACCTTCAGCAATAATTATGGACATTAAACAATCATTTAAATCAGCAAAATAATAATAGAAACTCTGTCTTGAAACACCAGCTGTACGGCATAATGTAGCAACACTGATTTCATCATATGGGGTAGTTTTCAACATGTTGAGCAAAGTTGAAACTATAATTTTTGAATAATTTCTATTCATAACATCACCACCATTATTGTACTAAATATTTTTACAATAGTCAAAAAGAGCATCTTAACTGGATGCTCTTTGAATACTTATATAAATTTAATTAAATAGCGAAATCGCCATCTTTGAAAATGACAATCTCTTTACCGTTTTTATCAGTGCCAATAATCGAAAGATCTTCAGTACCGATCATGAAATCAACATGCTCACGGCTTTGATTTAAACCAGCTTCTTCAAGTTCTTCAACGCTCATTGCTTCACCATTAGAAACACATTCAGCAAAAGAAGCACCCAATGCCAAATGACAAGCCGCATTTTCATCAAATAAAGTATTATAGAAAAGAATATTCATCTCTGAAATTGGAGAATGGAAAGGAACCAAAGCACATTCTCCTAAACGGCAAGAGCCTTCATCAAAATCAATGATGCTTTTCAAAGTATCGTAGCCGACTTCAGCACCATAATCAACAACCTTACCATTTTCAAATTTGAGGAAGAACTTATCAATTATATTGCCATTATAAGATAAAGCCTTTGAGGAATAGACAATACCATCAACCTTATCTTTATGAGGAGAAGCAAAGACTTCTTCAGTTGGTAAATTAGGAACAAATTCTGAATTATAACGGCTTTGAACAGCATTAGCAGCAGCAAAACGATAACTATTTGGTAAGCCGATGACTAAATCAGTACCATTCTTACTTTGATAGTGTAAGCTCTTTAATTTCATCTTATTCAAAGCATTAGCATTGCGATTTAAAGTAGCGATATGCTTTTTCCAACTTTCAATTGGAGTATTATCAGCATCGATTCGACAAGCTTTATAGATAGCTTCCCACAAACTTATTTGAGCTTGAGTTGGAGTAGCTTTTGGGAATACTCTTTCCGCCCACTTTTTAGTAGGAACAGCAGCGATACACCAAGCTAATTCATTGTTCATATAAATTTGACGATAAGGGAAAGTAGCCTTATTAAGAGCACTATTATAAGCGGTAACCTTTTCAACACCGACAGAACTATAGATATTAGGATCATTACCTACCAACATAATTCTAGCCATTCCTCTATCAGTATAAGATTTCATAGCCTCAACATCTAAAGGATTAACCTTGGATAATCTTTTGATAGGAGTATGTAACATCTTTTGTTTGATCAATAAAGGATCAGAATAACTAACTTCAATATTTTTAACCTTATGAGCATATAGAGACAAGGTTAAATAATGGACAAATTGTGCCATTTCTACCGATGCAAAAATAACTATGTCTTGATTACTGTTTGCACCTATGCCAACTTCTGCTATCAAGTCAGCATACTTTTTCATCATTTTTACTTTTTTCATTTATTACCTCTTTTTCATTATATAAGATTTTTTTGTATTTTTAATATTAATATAATCAATTGTAACCACTTTCATAAAATATTTTGCTATTTTTTATAAAAAACTTTAATTTTTTTGAAAAAATAATAAAAAAACATAATAAACTAATTTTAAGATAAGTTTTTAACAAAAATAAGTATTAACATTATATTTTTATATTAAAAATAAATCAACCATTTAAATAAAGAAATATGCATTTACCGATAATAAATATTTATTTGGTATATTATATATTTTATTAAAACTACATTATAAAAACATAACCATATAATGAGGAATAGTTAATTTGTTTTCGTTTACACCAACATTTCCATCTACAATTTTATAAGCTACTGTTGGTTTATATTTTTCAATAAATCTATTCAAAGACTTTGTTGCCGTATTTCCTACCTTCACTTCCACAGGAATAACTTCTCCATTTTTTTCTATCAAAAATTCTAATTCATTAGAATCATCTGGCCTGTAATAATATAATTCATATCCATTTTTAACCAAAATTTCTGCAATTATATTCTCATAAATGCCACCCTTAGCATTCCCTTTTATAACATTTTCTAGAACAGCTTTTTTAGTTTCAAATCCATACATAGCACACAATAAGCCAGTATCATTAATATATAATTTGAACTGATTTTCATCAGCATTTGCCATAAGTGGCAAATAGGGTTCATGAATATTATAACAAGGATTGACAATATTGGAATCTTTCAACCATTGAATACTTCCACCATATTTTTTACTTGTCTGTCCTTTCTCAACCGTAGAATATTGAAACTTTGTAATTTCTTTTGCTAATTGTCTAGGAATTGCTTCATAGCATCTACGAACTTTAATTTTTTCAGCACCTTTTGCATGCTTTGAAATATCAAAATGATAATTTTCAAGTATTTTTTCTTGTATTGCAGCTACTTTAGTAAAGTCATGATTTTCAACATAGTCAGCCACAACTTCAGGCATGCCACCAACAACCATATATTCACGAAATAAAGTTTCATATTTTTCATTTAAAGCAAATGGTACTTTTTCTTTATTATCAAAAAGTTCTCTTAAATAAGAAATGCCATTTTCATATCCTTCTGCCCATAAAAATTCTTCAAAATCCAGTGAATACATTGTTAAAAACATTTCATAACCAGTAGGAACGGACTCTGGTTCTTCAGTATTTTCATCAGCATCTTCTCCATAAGTTAACCCTAATAAACTTCCTGAAGTAATGACATCAAATCTTCCATCTTCTGCTAAAAATTTTAATGCAGTCCTTGCATTTCCACATGCTTGAATTTCATCTAAAAAAATTAAAGTATTTCCTTTAACAAAATTAACGCCATTTATCATAGCTGACATTCTTTTATAAATGGAATCAGCATCTAAAGATCCGTTAAAAATTTGTTTCAATTCTTGATTTTTAATAAAGTTAATCTCAATAAAACTTTCGTATTCTTTTTTTCCAAACTCACGAATAATATATGTCTTTCCTACTTGCCTTGCACCTTCTACCATAAGACAATTATTTTTATGTGTTCTTTTCCAATCAACAAGTTTTTGATATATTTTTCTTTTTAACATAAGTATCTCCTTTACGTTTAATCAATTACATAATATTTCATTTATTTATGCTTGTCAAACAAAAAAGGAATAAAATCCGATATCTGAATACTATAAAAAGGAATAAAAACGAATATACTAAAAATAATAAGTCTATCATTTTCAATTTTCCATATTTATTAAGTGTTTAAGAACATACAATTTCCATTCACTATTATAAATATAAGCTTTTTTATTGTTTTCACGTATATCATCATCACATTTTGATATTTTTTTTACATTCTTCATAAAAATATCCAATAAGATACGAAGATTTTCAAACTGAAAATAAATATTCTTTTATAAATAATTTTTTACCATAACAAGATAAATTCTTTAAAAGTTTATCTTCATCTAAAAAAATTAATCCATAGAAAAAATTTTTAATTCTAAAATTAAAAAAAGTAATAATTTTATCCATTTCAACATAAAACACTGAAAAATTTAGTTGCTTTGTGTAATTTTGGTTAAAACTATTACTTTCTGAAGGGTTACTATTTTTTATTAATATTGACTTTTTCTAGCTTTATCAAATACTTCAAATCCGAAATTATTTTCTAGGATTCTTAATATTTGCTTGTACCACCGTGTGTAATCGGTGGTCTCCCACTTAGGTGGATCTTAAATAAATTCGTTGTCAATATTATTATGATTCTTGATATATTGCCCAGCCAGTTATATAAGAAAGCACACTATTATAGCCATCTTCCAAAATACTTAAACTGTCCGCTAACAATCTTAAATTTAGCCACAATAAAACTAACTTACCGACTTCCACGGCGTTAGTATCAATGGCATCTTCTGAATAATCTCCATGAACAATACCGTTCCTAAAACAAATATCTTCAATCTTGTCATTAGCGAAAATCTTTTTATAGTAATTATTAATTTTTTCCCAACTATGCTGTTCCCATTCTATACTGATTTTATCCAATAAATCTTTTATCTTATTTGCTCGCTCATGCCCCTTTCTATACTCTTTCTTTTTTGTAAAATATCCTTCAAACGCATTTGCACAACGCTTGTGTTCACTTTCTAATAAAGCAAAAATATTTCTGGCTGCTGAACGGTAACAACCTTCGTTCAAAAGATTAATAGCTACAATTATATCTTCACTCTTCCTTCGCATAATAGGGCTTGGATTAAGTATTCTTACATATCTATCAAGCATTATTTTAAAACCAAGACAATCATTATATAAATAAGTGTCAATTAAATAATTTTCCGTCAATTCTTCATCAAGCAAATCAATATCCGGAGTTTCAAGAAAATAAAGCAGCAGTCCTTTATCTGCATATTCATCCATTTTTTCTATATATTTTTTTGAAAAGAATTTCTTTCTATCTGAATCTATTTTTTTGTTCAAAACATAGACAGCATTAAAATAATTATAGGTTGCAATACCAAGTTCATCTAGCAATTTTTGATTTTCCTGAAATTCCGGTATTTCTTTCATCCGTTCAGAAACATATAAATAATTTTCTGATTTATTAATGAATTCATTAAGCAACCATCTCATAGCCTCTACTGTGGTTTCTTTTTGACTTAGTTTACTTTCAATATCCGGATATTTTTCTTTTAGCTTTGAAAAACCCAAAACAATTAGATTTTTAGATTTTTCTTCAAGGGCGTCGCGTATGTCCTGCATTTCATGAGCAATCTTACTCAGCCTTGTCTGCTCTTTTATTGCTTCTTTGATTTCATCTGTCAACATTTTCTGTTGCTTAATTATAAATTTGAAATATGCTTCTTCTGTAAGCATTTTAGCTTCCTCCGTACATTTTTAATGAATTCTAAATTCGTCAAGTATAACGGCGGCTTCCGTATATCCTAAATCGCGCAACTTACTTAAAATCCATTCAAAACTTTCTATTAGTTTCGCATCTTCTTTAATTTTTTCGTTAAAATCAAGAAATGCTCTCGTAATGAGTGAAAGTATCAGCGATGATTTTTCTCGTACGATTCTCTCGAATGCATCTTCGCCATAGTATTCAATACATTTTTGAAACGCGCTTTGAATCGATGTCAATACTTCTGGCAGAAGATCTTTAATGTGGAGTTTGAAAACAACATCAATAAGTTCAGATAAGTGATAACCGCCATATTTGCTAAACATTTTATTTAAAAATTGTTTATCCTGATATGAATATGAACTTTGGCATTTACTCCAATCGCCTATGCCTCCGCTTCTCGTTATAGCAAATATTAAGGACTTATAAAGTTCTTCCTTTACAGTCTCGCTTGTTACCCCGACTATTTTTTCTTCAAGCTTATAAATGATATTCTCACATTTGTTCCTTGCGTCCTTATTGTTGTACGAATCAAAATAAAATGACAGTAACGCTCCGAAAACTTCTTGATAATACTCAATCGTTTCAGATTTAAATTTTGAAAAATCTATTTTATCGAAAAGTACACCAAGAACTATATCGGTGTGTTTGTCCCCAGATAATAGCTCCCTTTGCAATAATGCTTGCGTTTCCGATGTTTGATAGACATTCAAGATGTCGTTATGTCTATATGTATGCGCCGTCGCTTGATACATATCTATCATTTCCAAAATATACTTTTTTACTATCTGTTGCTCCGTAGCATCATCGATTATAGCAATGCAATTAAGCGCATAGCTCATAAGCGTTATATCATAATCCGACATCTCAAACTGAGATAAATCCGGCGTTTGTTCATTATAAAGATACTCTTCAATGATTTCGTCCTTTTTTTCGATATATAGTTGAGCCCCTTCATTTTTAATGTAATAATCGACTCCAATAAGTTTTGGCTGCATATTGGGAATAAACGAAATACTATCTCCATCAGTTTGATGAGTAATTGCATAATACGCATTATACTTTGGATGATTCATCTCATCTTCAGATAATTTGACAATAGTATTAAAGAATATTTTAGATAAGGACGGTTTTTGTAACAGATAATTATGAATCAATCGCGATATGTTATTAATTATTCCATTAGGACCGCTATATAAAATACAATCGAGCATTAATTTCTTTATTTTGTTTTTGGTTTCACGATTTATACTTTTTTCTATCTGAATAAAGAAAATAATTGAAAATTCATAATCGACCGCAAAACTTCCGGTCATATTTATGATGCGATATATGCCGTTTATCCAAATGTCACAATATCTGTCTCTATGCTCTTCATCTAATTCATCATAAGAAATCGCATAGCTAATTAAAGCTATTAAACTGTTTTCATAAGTAAAGCCATGAGTGCTCTCCTCTATTTTATCAATTAATCGGTCTATAGTTTCAACACAATATTCTAATGTCAATTGTCCATTATGTAACCTATTATTACAATCATTAAATAAATTAGATATAATTTTGTCTATCTTATTAGTATTTTCCTGCTCTTTTGTTATTTTTTCTGCCGCTCCCGATACCGTAGGTTCTACGGCTATGTATTTGTCTTCAACAACTGACAATTTCGACTTTCTTAAATCCATTTTTTGTATTTGGAGATATTCGACCGCATGATCGTCATCATTGGGAATAATCGAATATAAGTAATCTATTATTGAGCCACACTTTTCTTGTATTGTAGTATCACCGCTTAAAAACATTTTAATGAAATAATCAAGTAAATTTGTTTGCGGAAAATATTTCTCGTACCTCTTCTTTAGCGCAAATGGAATCCCGACACTCATCAAAATTTGTTTTTCAAGCAAGTCTTTTGTCGGATTCTTGATCGACATAGAATACCTAGTCAAATCGTTCAACACAAGGTCGATATTCGATGTCAAATCCAAAGCATATCCTGGCAAATCATTTTCAAATTCCATGCCAATATCGGATATAATTGTCAATAAGGCAATACTGTTTGATCCTCTAAAAAGAAAATCTTTTATGTTATTTGCAAATTTGATATAATCTTTTCCACTATCCTTTAAGGCTTTAACTATATTAATAATCTCATATTTTAGACAATATATCAAATCAGAAAGCAATGTGGGAATAGAGTATTCCTGTGCCGTTGCAAGCCACATCTTTTCAAATCCCCAATAACTTATATTATCTCCATTCCCTACAAAATGGATAGTATATAATGGTAAATCCCCCTCTAAATTATTCGACAACTTTTCAACAGACTGATTAACGAAATGAATAGCCCAATGAAACCCCCAACCAAAAATTTGTTCTGAAAAGTATTAAGAAAAAGGACTTATAAAGAGCCGGTTCATCTGTTGTACGATGCTCATAATTTTCTGCTTGTTGACTCAATCCATAAATATATGACATCTCTTTTTTATCGCGTGGAAATATTCCCCTATATCTTTTCTCTTTTATTTCTGGATCATAAGTCCAAAACAAGTCAGCCAAATCACATAATTCTTTGGGCAGATATTTTGCCAAAGCAATATGTTCAAACTTCAAGGCATATTCGATTATATCGCTTCCAAGCGATACTTTGTTATGCTCGCCCGACTTATATAGATCGGATATTTTAACCCAAAAACTTTTAATCCATTCGCTTGTACACTCTGCCATATTGTAAATCGGCAAAACTAAGTTATTAATTTTGTCGTCAAATTTATAAATATCGGTTTTTGATGTTATAGGAAAATTAGATTCTATCATGTAACTGAGAATATCCAAACAATCACAGGCAATTTCTTTATTAAAAGGTTTTTGCTTAGAGTAGTCGCTACAGAGTTTGGAAATCGCCGACCATGTTGACACATTTCCGACATGCCATTTTTCCGAAGCAATCAAGTGAATCAAACAAGCCCGTCCGATGCCGCTAGCATTTAAGGAAATAATGTATTGGGAAATAAAAGAACTATTAATTTCAAAACCATATAAATTTGTAAGGCTAATAAAATCATTTAAAAGATTTTTCCTAATCAAATCCTTGCCGTATTCGGTAAAAAACGGTTTACTGTGCCGTGACTTAATCAATCCAATTAGCGTCTGTTCCTTCCATTTGCTTGGAATTGTATTTGAAAAGATTAAATCATACAAAAATTTCTCGCGATTTGATTTTGCCAATAATTTGTTTTCGATCCATATTTGATAGCGTCTATTAATACAAGAACCCAAAACAGATATCTTGTCAAAAAAGGAATTATAATCACCCTTACATTCATCAAAAGTGCGATCGAAAAAACGCTCGAAGCAAATGTCTTCGAACATATCGTATTTTAAACGAATTGATCCGGAATTTCTGACAAGCACACCAGCGGAAATCAGTTCATTAATATCTGCTGTATCATATCTGTCAACCGATACCCCAACCGACAGACTTTTTGCACGAGCAAAAACTATATCGTTTATTAAATCCTTATATTTCTTGTTATTCCTGCAAATAATGTTTTCCCAAATATACTCTCTAAATTGGTTTTCGTCCTTTATATTATTTAAATCGCAAATTTGAGAAACAATTAAATTAATATAAAGCGGTGAACTTAAAAAATCTCTATAAGCACTTATCTTCTCCATATCTGCAATGATAGGATATTTTTTTGCAAGTTCCGATTGCTGTTCTATGGTTAACTCGCCCAATTCATATACTTTGACATCAAAGTTTCCCTCTAACTTAATAAAAGCATTCCTATCGCTTATCCTACAAGATGTAATAATTCTTACATTCGGACAATCTTTTGCGTAATCATATAAAATGTTAAGTAAATCCAATTTGGTTCTACAATCGGCTATAAATTCAAGCGCATCAATAAAAAATATAACTGGTTGGTTATTTAGGCATATTAATGTCTCTCTTATATTGAATCCCCATATATTATTGATGTCGGTTTCTTCCAAAAATCTTTCTGCTCGAGCATAAATTACATTCCGTTCACTTTCTATTAGCAATTTACATAATACGGATTTTCCACTGCCAGCAGCCCCTTGAATAGATATATTTTTATGATTGCCCGATCTGATTTTTTGAATAATGACCGATCTATCTATCTCATATTCATTATTAATTTTGCAATCTATGCTTTCGAAACCAACTCTACTGTTTACTATCGCTTCTTTCCATTTTGATATGTTATTTAGAACAGACTGTTCTTCTTTTTGCAAAAGCTTGTATAATTGGCATTGAAAATCCAAATCATATACTGCTTTATCAAGTATATCAGATGTTGTAATTAAATCATCCTTTTTTCTAAACGGTATATTGCCTATCTGATTTTCATCAATAAGATCATTAACATTAGAAACACTTTCATTGTTCAATACAAAAAATATAACACGTTTTATACTCTTTAGATTTGAGTCATCTGAATTTTTGATTTTTTCAAATGTGTATTTGATTTTGCCCGGAATATCGTTTGCCGTACTCACCTGAACATAAAATGTCTTATCCTCCGAAATCAAATCTACCGTCGGATAATTAAATTTTTCTAGATTCAAGTTCTTAAGTCTTTGTCCAAAATACAGTGATCCGACTTCGACAGCAAACAACTCAAAAAGTTTTGCAGCATCGAACAGTCCTTCACTATTGAGCAATTTAATCTTGCTTTCATAAGAACTTATATACTCCGATATATAGTTTATTCTGATTTCAGAATTTAGCATATACTACCTCTTTATCAATTTTTTCCTAAATATACCCTTTCCCATAAAAAAAGCGTTGTCAGCATTACTTTCAAAAAAATTATAATATTTGTTCAGGATTTTCAAGCAAATCTTCAATAATGCATCCAAGCACTCTAGATAGCTTATAAAGCGTATGGGCTTGCGCTTTATCTATATCGTTTACTTTCTGCTCGAAGAGCTGAATGGAGCGAATCTTGACTCCGGAAATCTTCGACAATTCTCTTTGGGAAAGTCCTCTTGCTTCGCGTAAAGAGCGGAGCTTTGTTTCAACTTTTACTTCGTTATAACGTTTTTCCATCGATTCTACAAATGCCGTAATATCCATTTCGTGAAAAATTTTGTACATCAAAATTATTTGCGAAAGCGGTATTCTAGCAAAAATATCCTTAAAGCGTTTTGCGCTATACCACTGATAATATGCAAGTGCCCAGCCCGCCCAATATTCGGGACTTCTATCCTGACTGAATTGCTGTTCAGGAAAACTGTCAACAATATTTACTTTCACTAATAAAGTCTTGACCAACTCTACTCCCGATTTACCCGACACAATTGCAGGATCTCCTCATTCAAATTTCTTCGCATAATCGGAACGCGAAAAAATCTCAGCAAACACATCTGACGATTGTTTGCAGGTATTTAACGCATAATCAAACGCATTTGCTAAATTCGTTTGTGCATCACTCAAGTATAATTCGCTGAATGCGCGTATCGTCATTCTTAATTTCCTCCCTCAATATATCCATTACAAAAATATCGTCCTTATAAGGCTTCTTCTTTTCTATATCCTCTTTGAAAGATCTTCTTGCTTTTGTATCTCTTGCCAAAAATTTAGGATAATAATCCTCTTTGGCCACGGGAACAGCGTCTACAAACAAAATTCTTGCAAAAGCCTTTTCGGAGACCAATACTATTTGTTCTCCGAGTTTTCCAAGCTGTAAAGCGCGAGACAGACTTCTCATCGGAAGCGCATTACTTACAAAATCATATATATAACCTGCTATATTTTTATTTTGTAACGATGCTGCTCCACAAGTTGAAATACCACAATTATTTGGGCAAAGGAATGTTTTTTCTTGTGTATCGAAATAATGTCCCGTTTGAATATTTACAGGAATATTAGGTGCGATTTGAGAAGAGAAACTAATTCTGCTATCGCTACCCATTACAATTCCTTCTGTTGTCCATACTGTTACTATCAATGACATATAAATTTTCTCCCAAAGTAATTCTACCATATTAAATATGACAATTTCCGTCATATTTAATTATTTTCTCTTATGCGCCATAAGGCTGCTGGGTGATGAACTATGTTAGATATAATCGTTTCGTTATCGAATAATAATTCAGGTACGTAAGTTTTATCTTTTAGTTTAGATAAAAACTCTTTCTCCCCGTCCGTTAAAACAAGCAAATCTTTTACGTAGGCTATAACTATTTCCTTTGCCTTTTCTATATCAAACTTGTCATCTTTTGATATAACGGGTTTTAATTGAGTTTTATACTTCCTATAATCTAACCTTTCAATATCGTAGTCCCCGCCGATAGCGTTATAAAATACAAGACATTTTCTTAAAAGTTCGGTATCGGTTATAACGTTATTTTCTATCATAGCGTTTACGTCGTATAAATCTCTTGGGGTAGCGCGTGATAAAAGCGCGTTGATTTTACTAGCGTATAGTTCAATCGTATTTAAGGTTAAAATTTCAAAATCTTCTACTATACCCTTAGTTAAAATCTTCTTCTTTTCAAGCGGTAAAACGTGACATCTATCCAAGAAGTTAATTTCAACCTTTATATTGTCACGATTGCCTGCGTTATTAATGTAATTAAACAAGAATGACGTTAAAGCGAAATGGTCGCGAGAGTCTGCAAGCGAATACCCTTCTTGCCACATATAGTCGGTTAGACGCTTTTTGAACTTTTCTTTAATTTCGGGCAACTCATCTTTGTTAACGTTTACGGTAAAATCCAAATCAATATCAACCGAAAGGCGCGGAAGCTCTACTGCAGTTAGATTTATAGCCGTACCACCTTTAAGAGCAAGTTTATCCTTAAAAACAACGTCGCTGTTTAAGAATTTTAATATTTCAGAAAGACGCAAAACCTTTTCCAAAGTATCTTTTATAAAGTTAGATTCTTGGGCAAGTCTCGTCAAGTATTGTCTTGAGAATTCCATCAATATCCTCCGTTTAGGCGAGATTTAAGATTTTTAGGAGCCATAAGTTTCCATTTAGAATTAAACTCTATATCTTTATACTCGTCTTGTAAAAAATACTTTATCTGATTGGTTAGTTTACTTTTACACTCTTCAAAAAACGAATCGGTCAACATAAATTTGTCTTTGAACTGTTCTAAAACGTAGCCCGCTTTTTGATATAAGAATACCGAATTGTAAGCTTTTAACGTTTCAAGCAGTTTATTCTCGTCCAAAACACGTATTTGGTCAAGCGCATTTAAGATTTCATCAATTCCCCCACCTGCATCAATATCGTCAAGACAGTCAACAACTGTTCGTTCAAGAGACGTTACACGAACTGCAGCAGTTATTATATTCATAATTTGAACGTCGTGTTTAGCGGGTTTGCGAACATAGTCGATATCATCAAAAGTAAAATCGTTGAAACGCTTTTTGCTACCCACCGTTACGGTATTAAAAACTTGATTAGCCACGCCAAAATATTCAAGGGCAGAATGATAACATACGAAAGCATCCTCAGCAATTTTTGTAGCAAGTTCAAACTTTGTCGTAAGCGGATACCCAGACACATCAACGTGAACGTATAATCCGTTACGCACCTTAACTATTTTTTTTGAACGAACTTGCCCCGCTATCCAATTTTCGTATTGTTTATCATTTTTAAAATCGCTTATAACGTCCTTTTTTGTAAACGTATAAGGTATAAATTTCGCCATTTATGTATCCTCAAAATCAATTTTAACCATTTTAACATGAAACACTACAAAAGTCAAGTGATTTGTGTAGGTTTGGTTAATATTTATTAATTCTATACCTAATTTACATATTTTCTGAAGAAAAAACGACGTTGTTTAAGCATTTTAGGTGTAAAAAGCACGTTTTTAACCATTTCTACACAAAACACTACGTCAAATAAGTGATTTACGTAAGTTTAATTAAAACTTTGTACAAATAAAAAAATATTTGCTCCAGATAATTGCATTAAATACAATTTTGCGGAGCAAATATGTAATCGTTTTTATACCATTTCGGGACTATTGTTACGTGTTTTTAGCGTATTATACCCAAACGGGTATATTTTAACACAAGAAATTCAAGTGCGCAAAACCCATTGGCATCCTTAGTGTAGCAAAAACGGCGTATTTTTACGCTTTTTTAGGTAAAAAGAGGCTATTTGATATAAATTTGTTCAAGAGTGTCAAGAATGCCAAGTTTTTCGAGCGCCTAAGAAAAGCCATATCTGGCACACTTGAAAAGCTAAAATATCCGTTGCGGACACAATCGCAGTTTTTTACAAAACTCCAAAATTTCGCTTTTCAAATTTTCAAGAGAATTTGTCATTCTTGAAGATTCAAAATAACGACCAACAAGCCTATATGCCTTTATTTGGTCTATTGTTTTCGTATTCTTAAATCTAAGACTACTTCTACTATAAAACGTTTTATACAACTTAAAAAATTGAGATTTTTTGTATGGTTTACCGCCTGCCGCAATCGTTCTTTTATAATATCTGCGCCAAGCAACGTATTTCGTTAATTTTCTCTTCTTCTTATCTTTGATGATAGCCTCAAAATCAGGGTAAGTATATTCTGCTCTTTGAACTCTATTAGGATAAAGTTTACAAAGAAGCTTAAAATCGTTCATTCCGACAACAGAAGATTGAGTAAGACCGCATTCTTTCGCCCTTTTAATCGTTTTCAAAACGGTAGTACGAGAACATTCGCAAAGTTTAGCGACTTGCGTTGTAGTGTTTCCTTTATAATGATACTCTAAAATAGCTCTGTAATTGGTCATTTTACCCGTTTTTACCCTTTTTACTATGGCTTTCCTTATTATTCATTATACCAAAAATTTTTACCATTGTAAAGTGTTTAACTTTAGCGGAATTGACCTTTTTTTAACTATTTTTCACCCTAAAAAAGAGCAAAAATAGAGCCTGCATCTAAAAGATACAGGCTCAAAACCACGATATATGGTGCTTTTATTTAGTTTCGACCCAAGATTTAGGACCTGGGATTACGGATGTTCGCCTGAGCAGCAGCTAAACGAGCAACTGGGACACGGAATGGAGAGCAAGAGACATAATCGAGTCCAGCATTGTGGAAGAATTCGATAGAATCAGGATCGCCACCATGTTCACCACAGACACCACATTTCAAATCCGGACGGATAGCACGGCCTTTTTCTGTCGCCATACGTACC
>ERZ827156.42-NODE-42-length-165259-cov-28.090627_pt1 | contig 165259 bp, 151 predicted proteins | sample MGYA00519919_ERZ827156 | MGnify/ENA primary metagenome ERZ827156 (study PRJEB31778, sample SAMEA3449269) | human gut metagenome | biome: human gut; feature: human-associated habitat; material: faeces | place: United Kingdom | collected 2010/2012 ... | reverse complement strand
GCGTGTATGGGTTATGTGAAGATTTTTTGTCTATAGTTTTATTGGTGATCAGTATGATATGCCCCGTCAAGAATATTCTTGCAAAAGCATAATAACTGTGTTATAATTACTGTAATAAATATGAAAGGAAGAACTGCTATGAAAGCTGATTTTGATTATCTCTGGACTGACAAGAAGCGTACGATATTCGGTCTGCCCCTTTCCTTTACAAGATATTATCTCACTGAGAAAAAACTCATCACCCGAACAGGCTTTTTAAATATAGTAGAGGACGAGTTCGACCTTTACCGTGTGATAGACAAGAAGCTCATGCTTCCCCTCGGTCAGCGGCTTTTCGGCTGCGGCACTGTGGTCATCAACGTGAAAGACGTGGATACTCCAGTAAAGACAGTAAAATCTGTCAAGGCTCCCAGAAAGATGATGGAGCTGCTGGACGCTCAAGTGGATAAGATGCGTGACGCTTACGGCATCAGGGGCCGTGACATGAACGAAGTGCTCTGTCACCATGATGATATCATGGGAGATGACGGCAATGCTTGATTTTATTAAAGAAAAGACCGACTGCTGGGAATTTCTGCGCTCCACCGAGCTGCCTATCTTCATCTATGGCATGGGCGACGGTGCGGAAAAGATACTCCGTGTTTTCGATATGTACAATATCCCCACAGCAGGATTTTTTGCCAGCGATGAATTTGTGAGAGGACATTATTTCAAAGGGCATCTTGTTCACTCCCTCTCTCAGATAGAGGCACTCATTGATGATTTTATAATAGTGCTTGCTTTCGGTGCGGGCTACGAAAGCCTGTACAACAGGATAAACGATATGGCAAAGCGCCACACTCTCCTTGCGCCCGATGTTCCCGTTGTGGGGGACGGTTTGTTCACCTACAGCTACTGCATGGAAAATGCCGACAAGCTTCAAAAGGTGTATGACCTGCTGGCGGACGACATATCAAAGCAGACCTTTGCCGATGTGGTTAATTTCAGGATAAGCGGCAAGATAGAATATCTTAACGCCTGCACATTCCCCCGTGAAAGGATTTTCACCGATATTATTAGGCTTGGCGATAATGAAGAATACATCGACATGGGCGCTTACAACGGCGATACCGTGCTGGAATTTGCCGATATCACAGGGGGAAAATACCGCAGGATATTCGCCATGGAGCCTGATACAAGGAACTTCCGCAAGCTTACCAAAAGCACCGACGGCATGGAGCGTATAGACCTGTTCAACGCTGCCGCATGGAGCGATGACACAGCTCTCACATTTTCCGACCGCTCGGGAAGGAACTCCAAGCTCACCGAGGGCGGAGGCGTTAAGCTCAAGCAGGTGGCGGCTCTCAGGGGCGACAGTCTTTCGGAAAATGCAACATTTATAAAAATGGACGTGGAGGGCGCTGAACGCCATGCGCTGGAGGGCTGTGCCCAGTCACTGAAAAACGGCTCAAAGCTTATCTGTGCCCTTTATCACAGGACGGAGGACATTTTTGATCTGCCGCTGCTGGTGCATGAGATAAACCCGGATCTGAATCTGTACATACGTCATCTTATGTATATTCCCGCCTGGGAGACCAATCTTTACTGCGTTCCTAATACTAATAACCATTTAACCTAAGAACAAATGATTATTAGTATAAGCAGTGATTTTGTCCGTCACACACGGACAGTTGTGTATTTTTTGAAAACAATCTGACGGAGTTTTATAAAACACTTGCAAAACCCGAAAAAATGTTATATTATATATAGTGGACTGCGGTGTGTGCCGCAGATGATCAACAGAGATTGAAAGGGAGATTTAGTTATGGCTTTGAAGGATATGACCGCAGAGCAGCTCAAGGCATTCAGGGACGAGTGCCTGAAGCAGTACGACGATTTCAAATCACAGGGACTTAAGCTTGATATGTCAAGAGGTAAGCCCTGCAAGGAGCAGCTTGATATGAGCATGCCAATGCTCGACGTTCTCAACAGCAGCTCTTCTCTTATCGACGCTGACGGCGTTGATGTCCGCAATTACGGCTTCCTTACAGGTATCACCGAGGCTAAGAAGCTTTTTGCAGACCTGCTGGGCGTTGACCCCTCCATGATAATCGTAGGCGGTAATTCCAGCCTTACTCTTATGTATGATTCCGTTGCAAGAGCAATGCAGTTCGGCGTATATGGCAGCACAAAGCCCTGGGGCAAGTGCGATAAGGTAAAGTTCCTTTGCCCTGTTCCCGGCTATGACAGACATTTCGGCATCACCGAGACTTTCGGCATCGAAATGATAAATGTTCCCATGACTCCTCAGGGTCCTGATATGGATATGGTAGAGGAGCTTGTAAACAACGATCCCGCCGTTAAGGGAATCTGGTGCGTACCTATGTACTCCAATCCCGACGGATACACATATTCCGATGAAACAGTAAAGCGATTTGCAGCTCTCAAGCCCGCTGCCGAGGATTTCAGAATTTTCTGGGATAACGCTTACTGCGTACATCACCTGAAGGACGACCACGACAGTCTCCTTAACATTTTTGATGAAGCAAAGAAGTGCGGCAACGAGGATATGATCTTCGAGTTCGCTTCCACTTCCAAGATAACCTTCCCCGGTGCAGGCGTTGCAGTTATCGCAGCTTCCGAGAACAATGTAAAGCAGATCTCCAAGCTTCTGGGAATGCAGAACATCAGCTACGATAAGGTAAATCAGCTCCGCCACGTAAGATATTTTGGCAATGCTGACGGCCTCAGAAAGTACATGGAAAAGCACAAGGCTATCCTTGCTCCCAAGTTTGATACCGTTATCAGAATACTCACCGAGCAGATGGGCGACCTTGATATCCTTACATGGAACGAGCCTAAGGGCGGCTACTTCATTTCCGTAAATACCCTTGACGGCTGTGCAAAGGAAGTTGCACGTCTCTGCAAGGAGGGCGGCGTTGTCCTCACAGGAGCAGGCGCAACTTTCCCCTACAAGAAGGACCCCAACGACAAGAACATTCGTCTTTCTCCTTCTTTCCCCACTTTGGAAGATCTTACAAAGGCTATGGAGCTTTTCTGCATCTGCGTAAAGCTTGCATCTGCTGAAAAACTGCTTGCAAAGTAACTTGTTTTCCAACTGATATTTAAAGCTCCCTGTGCATATAATCCTATTGTGATTCTAATGCGCAAGGAGCTTTTTAGTATGTACAAATGCGTAAAAATATCCGCAGCTGCCGTGATATCTGCGGCAGTCGTATTATCTGCGGCGGTGTTTTTCATATCAGACCACAGCAGCAGGGCAATAACGGCTTCATCTGAGGGAAGCGTTCAATTGGAGCAGTCTCTTCCCGTGATAATGTATCACAGCGTGCTTTCAGACCCGTCACGGACAGGCGACTACGTTATCACGCCCGATGAATTTGAAAAAGACCTTATTTACATCAAAAGCAAGGGCATGAACACCGTTACTCCCGATATGATAATCGACTATGTGGATAATGGCACTCCCCTGCCGGAAGGCCCCATACTGCTCACCTTTGATGACGGGCATCTGAATAATATGACCTATGCTCTGCCGCTGCTGCAAAAGTATGATATGTATGCCACAGTAAGCGTGGTAGGGGCATACACATTAAACGCCGAGAAAGAAAATGACCCAAATCCTTATTATGCCTATCTGACGCACGATGATATCATTGAACTTGACAAGGAAGGACACTTTGATATCGGCTGCCACACCTATGATATGCACAGTCTGGGCTGCCGAAACGGGGCGTCACGAAAAAGCAGCGAGACCGAGGAGGAATACAAGGTAAACTTTTCCCATGACCTGACACTGTTCCGTGATGAAATATCGGAAAAGTGCGGCATCTCCCCCATTGTATATGCCTATCCCTACGGCTACATCTCGTCGGAGGGGTATGACCTGCTGAAAGAATACGGCTATCGGATAGTCCTTACCTGCTGCGAGCGTGGGAACACTATCCCCTGCGGCACAGGCGACAGGCTAATTATCCTTGACCGATACAACCGCTCAGGTCTTATGCAGTCAGAGGATTTTATGAAGAAAGCAGGGATTTGATTTAAGCACATTTACTATTGTGCAGGCATTAAAATTGTGCAATACGTTGAAAATTTATAAAAGCGGAAAAATAGTTTCTAAAAACCTTGACAAAACTACACCAATATGGTATATTAATATCACAGCAAGAAACCCGATACCAAATCGGATAAAAATAATGATAATAATATTACGGAGGTAAAAAATATGAAAAAGTTTGTCTGTTCTATCTGCGGCTATGTATATGAGGGTGAGACCGCACCCGAAAAATGTCCCCAGTGCGGAGCTCCCGCTTCCAAGTTCACAGAGGTTGCTTCCGATGACGGACTGAAGTTTGCCTGCGAGCACATTGTCGGCATCGCTAAGGAAGTTGACGACAAGGAGATCATCGACGGTCTCAACCAGAACTTCATGGGCGAGTGCACAGAAGTTGGTATGTACCTTGCAATGTCCAGAGTTGCTGACAGAGAGGGCTACCCCGAAGTCGCTGAGGCTTACAAGAGAATCGCTTACGAAGAGGCTGAGCACGCAGCTAAGTTTGCAGAGCTTCTGGGCGACGTTGTTTCCGACTCCACCAAGAAGAACCTCGAAATGAGAGTTATGGCTGAGCACGGCGCAACTCAGGGCAAGCTTGACCTTGCTTCCAGAGCAAAGAAGCTTAACCTGGACGCTATCCATGATACTGTCCATGAAATGGCAAAGGACGAGGCAAGACACGGCAAGGCATTCCAGGGTCTCCTCAACCGTTACTTCAAGTAATTTATACGCTGATATCCATAGGGTGTACAGAGTGATCTGTACACCCTTTTTCTATGTGCTACCCCCGCTTGCAGGTGTTATACTAATCACCAATAAAACTATAGACAAAAAATCATCGCATAATCCATATACGCAAGATTATGCTCAATTTTTTGTATAGTTTTTAATTGGTGCTTAGTATTATCCATCTTGCACGGGAGCTTTTCAGCGGCAAGCTTTTGTAACAGCACCCATGAAAAAAGGGCATTGCCGAAAATAGCAATGCCCTTTTATTATTTCTGTATAAACTTATGAAAGCTTAGAGCCGTTGGGGATATCCTTGTCAACGAAAATTACCTTTGCATCTTCTCCGACACTTGCGGCAACTATCATTCCGTTGGACTCAACTCCGCAGAGCTTTGCGGGAGCAAGGTTTGCAACAACAATTACCTTTTTGCCGATAAGATCCTCGGGAGCATACCACTTGGCAATGCCCGATACTACCTGTCTCTCGCCGAAGCCGTCATCAAGCATGAGCTTCAGGAGCTTCTTTGCCTTGGGTATCTTCTCGCAGGACTTGACCTCTGCAACACGCAGGTCGGACTTGAAGAAATCGTCGATCTTTATAGTCTCGGAAAGAGGCTCAAGGTTTGCGCCGTCCTTATCCTGCTCAGCCTGAGTCTTTTTCATCTGAGCTTCGATAAGAGCATTAAGCTCGCTTATCTCCTTGTCAACGTCGATTCTGGGGAAGAGAACTTCTCCTCTGTGAACGGTGACATCGGCAGGAAGAACGCCGAACTTAGCTGCATTTTCGTAGGAAACATCATCGGCGGACGCACCTATCTGCTCCCATACCTTGGGCATGGTGGTAGGCATAAATGCGGAAAGCAGAGATGTGGAAATTCTGATAGCTTCAAGGAGATTGTAAAGAACAGCTGCAAGTCTGGGCTTGTTGGACTCGTCCTTTGCAAGCACCCAAGGAGCAGTCTCGTCAATGTACTTGTTTGCACGGGAAATTACCTTGAATATCTCAGCAAGAGCGATGTTCAGGGTGGTGTTGTCCATGCACTCGTCAACCTTTGCACGGAGAGCTGTTGCCATGGAGGTAAGCTCATCGTCCATAGGGTCGGACTTCTTGTCGGCAGGAAGAGTGCCGCCGAAATACTTCTCCACCATTGCAACGGTTCTGGAAACAAGGTTGCCCAGGTCATTTGCAAGGTCGGAGTTAATTCTGTTTATCATTATCTCGTTGGAGAATGAGCTGTCAGCACCGAGAGCCATTTCACGGAGAATGTGGTATCTGATAGCATCGGGAGAATATCTCTCGCCAAGAACCATTGGGTCAACAACGTTGCCGATGGACTTGCTCATCTTCTGACCGTTGAAGGTTATCCAGCCGTGAACAGCAAGGTGCTTGGGCAGAGGAAGATCAAGAGCCATAAGGATAGCGGGCCAGATGATAGCGTGGAAACGCATAATATCCTTTGCTACCATATGCACATCTGCGGGCCAGAACTTGTCATAATCATTGTAGGCGTCGTTTGCATATCCCAGAGCGGTGATATAGTTGGAAAGGGCATCTACCCATACATATATAATGTGCTTATCATCAAAGGGAACGGGAATGCCCCACTTAAAGGAGGTACGTGAAACGCAGAGATCCTCGAGACCGGGCTTGATGAAGTTGTTTACAAGCTCAGTAGCACGGGTCTTGGGCTGGAGATAATCGGTTTCAAGGAGCAGCTTCTCGATTCTTTCAGCAAAGGGAGACATCTTGAAGAAGTAAGCCTCTTCCTTGGCCTCAACAACATCTCTGTGGCACTCTGGGCACTTGCCGTCCTCGTCCAGCTGGGACTCGGTCCAGAAGCTTTCACAGGGAGTACAGTACTTGCCCTTGTATTCACCCTTATAGATATAGCCCTTGTCATAAAGAGCCTTGAAGATAGTCTGAACGGATTTTACGTGATAATCGTCGGTAGTTCTGATATAGCGGTCATAGCTGATGTTCATGTAGGACCAGAGCTTTTTGAAATGCTCAACGATCTCGTCAACATACTGCTTGGGAGTAACGCCCTTTTCAGCAGCCTTCTGCTCGATCTTCTGACCGTGCTCGTCCGTACCGGTAAGGAACATCACATCATAGCCCTGCATTCGTCTGTAACGGGCAATGGAATCGCAGGCAACTGTGGTATAGCAGTGACCGATATGAGGATTGCCCGAAGGATAATAGATAGGGGTCGTAATGTAGTAGGGTTTCTTTGACATGATATTAGCCTCCAATTATGATATTCATAACTTATATTATAAACCATTTTTCTTCATTTGTCACTACTTTTGGGAAATTTTTTTGAGAAAAAGAGCATAATTCCAAGGATACCCCCTTGACAAAACGCAGTCGGGTGTGATATAGTAAAAAAGTAAACCATTCACCAATGATAAAAGAGGTCAGTATCATGCTTTGGAAAATGACAAATGTACAGCTTCAGAAAGGTTCCGTTTTTCCCTTTTACGGGGATAGTGCGCCCTTTTGTAAGAAAATTTGTCATAAACAGGCTCTGATCTGACTTAAAACAGAGCAGTTTTACAAATAAATAGTGCGCATTATCTTCTTAAACTATCAACAAATTCAGTTTAAGGAGATTTTTTTATGCTTAATATCAAAAAACAAATACGGAAGCTTTACGCCTCATCAGTGCTGGGAAATCTTTCCCTTACGGGAGCATGGGTGGCGATACTTGCGGCAAGGGGCTACAGCCTTGTGGATATCGGCATCGCAGAGACCGTGTTCCACATCACAAGCCTTATTTTTGAGATACCCTCGGGAGTTCTGGCAGACGTTTTCGGACGGAAGAAAATGCTTATCGTAAGCAGCATCATGCGAATGATAGGCAACATAATTATGATACTTTCGGATAACCTTTTCACCGTTTGCCTGTCCATTGCATTCCACGCACTGAGCTACAATTTTTCCTCCGGCACAGGGGACGCTCTGGCTTATGACTCACTGAAAGCCGCAAATGCAGCGAGCCGTTTTGAGCGGTTTGAATCCGATCAGCTTGTGATATACAGGCTTTGCAGCGGAATATCCACACTGTGCGCAGGCTTCGCCCTTTCCATCGGTCACAGGCTTGCCTACGGCACAGACCTTATCACAGGCGTGATACAAATTGCAGTCCTCATGTCCCTCAGCGAGATGTACTCTTCCGACCCTGAGCAAAGCGGAAAAGGCATAGCCGCAAGGCTGGCAATATGCCTTAAAGAAAGCTTTACATTTATGAAAAGCGCCAAAAGGGCAATGAAGCTTATGATAGTAAATTCCCTTATTGGTGCGGCTGATACCCTGCTTCTTTTCTTTTTGCAGGCAAAGCTCCCCGAAAGGGGTATCCCCCACCGCCTGCTGGGCGCAGCCCTGCTGTTTATGGAAGTGGGCGGTATAATCGGTTCCAAGCTGATAACAAAGCTTCCTAAGCTGAGCTACAGGTGCGTTTTCTGCATATCGTCTGTTATGGTGCTTGCAGGCATTATTGCGGAGCATTCGCCGATGTACGCAGTAATGGCGCTGGGCGGATTTATTGCTGCTGTGGCTGATGACGCTCTTCAGGTGCGGACGAATGTGCTTTTGCAGGATATGTTCCCCTCTGAACAGCGTGCGACCCTCACATCACTTGAATCCTTCACATTTTCGGTGATAATGATAGTTCTGTCGCCACTTGCGGGCTTTGCATTTACATACTGGTAATATAAGAATAGGGCTGCCGAAGTTTAACGCTTCAGCAGCCCTTTAATTACATATCAATTTTACTGATTTGTGTGTACCTTCGCCTGTCGGCTGAAACCAAAATCGCCGTTCCTTACGGAACGTCTCTTGGTTTCAAGCCGCCTGCATAAAATAGTTTCTGATTGGTTTGAAACGAAACTTTTATTTTGCTTGATTTTAAATTTAATGTGCAGGCGGCTTTAGTATTTGTTAGTCAGTCGGCTGTAAGCTCACTTGCATTGACCGTCAGAAAACAGATTTCGCTGCTTGCGAGCAGCGACCAGAAGGCTCCGCCCTCTGGACTCCCGCCACCTTTGAAAAGGTGGACTAAACTTTTTACCTTTGTGCTTATTTGTGCGGATATTTTTACAAGCTTATATAACTAAGGGCTGCTGCATCGTGTGAAACAGCCCCTTGAATTTTTATAAACATTATTTCACCGCAGCGGCGCTGTTCCTTGCCTGAGCGGACTTATATTTGAGCCTGAGATTATCTGTGATAAGTGCGATGAACTCGCTGTTTGTGGGCTTTCCCTTTCCCACGCTCACGGTGTAGCCGAAAAGGTTCTGGATAGTATCCAGGTCTCCCCTGTCCCATGCGGTCTCAATGGCGTGACGGATAGCCCTCTCCACTCTGGAAGCGGTGGTGTTGAAATGCCTTGCAACTGTGGGATAAAGAAGCTTTGTAACGCTCTCCAGCATATCTGGGTCATCGTAGCTCAGAAGTATAGCCTGCCTGAGATAATGATAGCCCTTGATATGGGCGGGAATGCCTATCTGGTGGATTATCTCGGTAACTACCATCTCCATATCCTCGCTGAGGCGTGGGTCGCCCGGAGCCATTTCCATAGCCGCCGCACTTCTGATAACGTTCACCAGCATATCGCAGTCAAAGGGCTTGAGCATGAAATATGCGTTCTCCATGGACATTATCTGGCGCTCCGCAAAAACGTTCCTGTATGCGGAGGTAACGATGAAAAAGGGCTTATGTACAAAGCTGTCGCAGCGCTTTATCAGCTCGGCTGCATCTATTCCGGGGATAATGCTGTCAACTATAACAACATCGGGTTCCTCACTTCTGATAGCTTCCAGCAGGAGCAGACCGTCATTGTCACGGGTAACGGCAAAAAAGCCTCTTCCTCTCAGTGAGTTTGCCAGCATACAGCCAAATTCCTTGCTCTCGTCTCCGATAATTACCTTGATCTTTTCGTTCATCGTGGAGTCATCCTTTCATTTTGCAATTATAGTGTTAATATATATGTCTCGCTATTTCCTGACACTGGAAATAAGTCCTTGTTCAATATATTACCACGTCTTTTGGCAAAAATCAATACATTTCGGACATTTTATATCCATAAATATTCGGCTGATATTTTGCATTTCTGAGATAAATTTATGTATTTCAAGATGTCTCTCGGTAACTCAAGGTTATTCGCCATTTTTATACGTAAAAGCAGAGAAGTATTCGACCCATCTGTGCATTTGCCCCCATATGCCGCATTCCGTCAAATGCCCTATTTTTCAAGTCTTTTCAGCTGTCTTATGTCTTTTCCGACAAAAATCAGCACCTCATAGAAGCCGAACAGCCGTGAGATTATCCTCTCGTTGTAATGGTCGTAAAGCTCCTCCACGGAGTAGTTGGAGCTGACTATTGTGGGCAGTCCCATATTCATTCTGCTGTTTATGAGATTGTAAACCGCAGACTCGTAAAAAGGCGTTCTCGGCTCCGCTCCCAGGTCGTCCATAATGAGCAGGTCGCAGCCGCAGAGAGCGGAAAGTGTGTCACTGTCCCCCTCGGCTCTTCCGAAATGCTCTTTTTCTATCTCACGGAGCAGGTTCAGCACTGAACCGTAAATAACGCTGCTGCCGCCCTTTATGACCTCTTTTGCAATGGACATGGAAAGATGTGTCTTTCCCACGCCTGTTTTGCCCAGCATAAGAATGCTCTTGGAATTATGGGAAAAGCCGTTGGCGTATTTGATGCAGAAATCAAGGTTATCCGCCATTTTGGCGTAGCAGTCCACGCCGTCAACGGTGATGCCCCTGTAATAATCAAGGCTGAAATGGGCAAAATCCGCATCGGGCATATTTGCACTGCGATTAAGCTCCTCGGAAGCTATTTTGTTGATGAGGCGCTTCATACAGTCGCACATTCCCATATCCGTATAGCCCGTGTCATTGCAGGCGCTGCACCTGTAGTGGACTTCAAGATAATCTTCGGGATAGCCGTTTGACCTGAGAATGGACTTTATCATTCGGCTGCCCTCAAGATTGCTCTGCTTTATCTTTTCAAAGCTTTCCTTATAGTTATTGCCCCGCCTGATTATAAGCTGAGAAAGCTCGGAAGCTGTTCCTGCCAGCATTCGGCGTATCTCCGCCACCTGCGGGAGTTTTTTGTATATCTCCGCAGTTCTTGCCTCCGCCTCGGCTTCCGCCCTGAGACGGCGCTTTTCCATTTCGCTGTTGGCTTTCTGACGTATCTCTGTACGTGTCATTTGTGTACTCCTCTTTATTTATACAGTAGGCTTGCTGTTTCTGGCGTGCTCCATTATGGCTGACAGGTCAAAGGATGGCGCTGATTTTTCCGCAGCCGTGCTTCTTCCCTGCGCCGCCTGACGGGGTGCCTGACCTCTTGACGGCTTGGTGCGTTCATCGAACTCTATTGCCGACTGCATATCGGTAATGTTATTGTCATGCCACTTTACAAGTATCTTGTTCATGTACTGGAACGCAGGCTTGCCCGTTGCGTCAACGGTCTTGTCATAAGCCAGCTCCACAAGGTCAACAGACATATCCATGCGTGCCCACTCGTCAATGTACTTTTTCTGGGAAGCGGTGAGCTTGTTCTGCATTTTTAGGCGTGACTGCACCTTTGCCTCAAAGGTAAAGGATCTCTGCATGAGCAGTATCTCGTTTTCCGCCTGCTCGTGAGTGGCAATGTTCTTTTCATGCCAGTCAAGGGCAGCTTTTTCTATGTAGCCCATATTCGTCCTGCCGACAGAGCAGCAGTAGGCTATGAGCATCATTATGATATCCGCAGACATTCCCAGATGGTCGTATATCCACAGGATAGTCCGCTGATCGTCAAAGGTAAGCACCCTTTTAAGGCTGCCCTCGGCGCTTTTGAAAAGCAGCGCTATCTCCTGAGATTCGGCTATTCTTTCCGCTATCTCAGTGGGAAGCAGTGATTTTCTCGGTCTGATGACCTCTTTTTCGGGCGCAGCAGGCACAGCGGCAGCCGGTATTGCAGCCGCAGGAACAGCAGTTTCGGGCTTTGGAGCCAGCACCCTGACAGGCTCATGCGCCGCAGGCTGACTTTTTGCCTGAGGAGCATTGCCGCTCCTGTAAATTACCCCCACCGATGACCAGTAGGAAAGAGCCTCGTCAATATCCTCGGCGGTCACTCCTATCTCGTCGGGGTCATCGGGGAGACGGCGGTATTTAAGCATATATATAAGAACTTTCAGCGCCTTGCCCGAAGCAAGTCTCAGTGCTTCGGCGGCAGCATCGGGAACGGCGAAAACTCCGCCGCTGTCCCAGTTTACCTTGTAATCCATGGCATACACTCTCTTTGCGTTACACATATTCTGCGGGTCTCTTATTTTTATCGAAACAAACCCATATTATTATAGCACATATATCCGCAAAAAACTATAGGCAATACCGCACAAAGGAGCCGCTTTTTATTTGTAAGGTGTTTCAATATGCGTTGCGCTTTATCACCTCGGAGTAGAAGTCGCACAGCTCGGAGGCGGCTTCAAGGGCGTAGCTTTCCACATTGAGCATAATGCCCTTGCCTGTCCTTACGGGGCGGACTGTAACTCTGCCGCCGTCGCCGTCGGTAAGCACTCCCCCTGTCGATACGCTGAGCCTCTCCAGCAGCTCGGAGGGCTTATCCACGGGGATATATCTGTTGACCCCTGCAAATTTAGGAAGCTGTGAGACAGCCTCTTTAAGGGTCATCTTCCTGCGCCTTAGCACCTCCAGCACATTGAATGCCAGAGCTATGCCATCGTGCATGAAAAGCTGCTTTGAGGCAAGATGCCTTGCTTTAAGGCACTGTGACGAGGGCGAGCTTTCATCATCGCAGATGTTCTTTCCGCAGCTGATTATCTTCCTGCCGCAGCTTTCCGCCAGCTGTTCCAGCGCTCTGGGAACAGAACCGCAGACAGCGCAGTCCTCTCCCCTGTCAAACATATCAATGCAGCATATCATGATCAGCCTGTCACGGAAAACATAGCCCGTTTCCTCCGAATAGGCGGAAATGCGCCTGCCGTCTCCGCTGATACGAAAGGCTATACGCTCGCCGTTCTTGTCGTTTCTTCCTTCAAGTATCTTTTCACAGACGGAAAGTATCCTTTCGGATGAACTGTAGAAATCCGCACGAATGCCCTCAAAGGGCATCACCTGCTCCGATACTGCGGCAGCATAGATAAGGTCAGCCCCGTCAAAATTCGTAACAGTGCCGTAATGACTGTAGGGAAGCAAATGCGAAACGGTCAGCTCATGCTCTATCCGCTCCTCGGTGCTGCGGTAAAGATCAAGACCGTCCCCCGCAAAAAGTCCCAGAGAAGCGGTTATCTCCGTATGAACATAACAGCCGCCACTGCAGCCTGTTATCCCTGCCGCATACGCCGCAGAGGTGGCGGCACAGCTGCCCATGAAAACACATTCACAGCCCGATGACGCAGCTCCCGCAGCAAAAGCCATGGCAAGGGACGCCGCTCCTGCCGAGGGACTGTGAGCAACGCATATCCGTCCCTTTTCTCCTCCCATGGCTGCTCCCACGGCAGCTCCCGCCGCTGCCGCACCCATTGTATCCAGCTGTCCCGACGCAGAGGGAACGAGCCTGCTGTTCTCCTCAAAATGAAGAATATTTTCGCTCATGATGTACACGTTCCTTTCAAAAATGTCATTTTATACTAATCTTTAATCGTTCTATAGACAAAGCAGACAGATGAAATAAGACCAGTCTGGGAAAGCGACTGCAGGCGGGCTTGTCGCCCGGCAAGGGAGCTTGACGAAGAATGGGCTTATTTCAGCCGAGGATTTGTCTATAGGTTGATTGAGGATTAGTATTACAGAAGTTTTGACAGATATTATCCGGATAATTCAGCAAATTGCATATTTGTTCCGTTAAATGGAAATAAAAGTACGTGTAAAATGTAATTGAAAAAAATCTATTTATATGGTATAATATCAACAATTATAGGCAGCTGTCGTTTTATACCGATCATCAATAAAACTTCGGTGCTCAGTATTACAGCTTTTACCATATTGAAAGGAGTATCGTTTTCTCTTGAAAACGAGATGAAGATCATGGAACTTCCCAATAATTATGACATAATTATCGCAGGTACAGGTGTAGGCGGACTTTATACCGCTCTTTGCCTGCCCGAAAGCCTCAGGGTGCTTGTTATAAGCAAGCGTGAGCTTGAGCTGTGCAATTCCGCACTGGCACAGGGCGGCGTCGCTGCTGTTTACAAGCCCGTGGACGACGACAATATCACTCTTCATACAAACGACACTCTCATTGCAGGCGGCTTCAAGAACAACCCCGACTCCGTAAAGGTGCTTGTTACCGAGGCTGCTCAGGAGATACAGCACATTCTTGACATCGGCGTGGATTTCGACAGGGACGCTGACGGTGAGCTTAACCGCACCCTCGAGGGCGGTCACAGCCGCAGAAGAATTTTCCACCACAAGGACTCCACAGGTGCAGAGGTAACTGCAAAGATAAGAGCTGCCGTTCTGAAGCGCAGCAATGTTACCGTTCTCGATAACGCCCTTCTCTGCCGTGCAAAGAAGGTAAACGGCGGTTTTGCGGTTGATATCCTGAAGGACGGTGTTCATACCGAATACACCTGTCAGTTTGCAGTGTTCGCAACAGGCGGCATCGGAAGAGTATATGACTACACCACAAACTCCGCCATCGCAACAGGAGACGGCATCGCTATTGCATACGAAATGGGCGCTGAGATAAAGAATCTCTCCCTTATCCAGTTCCACCCCACCGCATACAACAACAAGGAGTCAAGAGAATGCTTCCTTATTTCCGAGTCCGTAAGAGGCGAGGGCGCATATCTGCTCAACTGCAACAAGGAACGCTTCATGCACAATTATGACGAACGCCTTGAGCTTGCTCCCAGAGATGTTGTTTCCCGCTCCATTATTCTCGAAAGCAGAAAGACAAACAGCGACGAGTTCTATCTCGATATCAGATACAAGGGCAAGGAATACCTGAGCAACCGCTTCCCCATGATATACGATTTCCTTATGACCCAGGGTATTGATATGTCTAAGGATCTTATCCCCATTTTCCCCTGCCAGCACTACCTTATGGGCGGCATAAACGTAAATATCAATGCGGAGACCTCCGTAAACGGTCTTTACGCTGTCGGCGAGTGCTCTCACACAGGCGTTCACGGAAACAACCGTCTTGCTTCCAACTCCCTGCTTGAAGCGCTGGTATTCGGTCACAGAGCCGCTGAAGATATCACAAGGAAGTTTGAAAAGGACGATATGCCCGAGACCTGCGTATTCAGTGAGGATCCCAACGCAGTGCCTATCCCCCACGGCATCAGAACAGAGATACGCCACATCATGCAGAAGTCCTATTTCGTTATCCCCGACAAGCAGAAGGCTCTTGAGGGCTTTGAGAGAGTTTCCGAGCTTAAAAAGATGCTTGAAACAGGCAATTATATCATCGACCGTGATTATGTTGAGGCTCACTCCCTTGCAACGGTAGCATATCTTATTCTTAAAGAAGTTATATGAATATCTGCCGTCAAGGCGAATATAATGTAATGCGGAAAGAATTAGAAGCGCATTAAAAAAATATGAAATTTATAAAAAGCTCTTGTATTTTGCAGAAATTTAGGTTATAATACAAGTATAAAATTTTTTAGATTTGAGAAAGGGGTGCTGACCTGTGAATAATGAGCAGACCATGACTTTTTCCGTGTATGAAGATAAAGAGGCTGAGCTTAAAAAGACGCTTACGCTTATTTACGATGCACTTAAAGAAAAGGGTTACAATCCCATAAATCAGATCGTAGGCTATATTCTTTCCGAAGACCCTACCTATATAACTACATACAACAATGCAAGAAGCCTTGTCCGTCATATTGACAGAGATGAGCTTTTGCAGGTGCTTGTTAAGTCCTATCTCGGGGCGTAAAAAGAAAGCTTGCGGCGCATAGTTTTCATGCGCCGTTTTTGTTTTTTACCATAAAACGGCATTAAAACAGGCAAAATTATCTGTTCCAAAATGTAACCGAATTGTAGTGGTATTTTACGTTAAAGATGGTATAATAATCTTGTAAAAGCAAAATGCTCCGAGGTTATCCGTCCCCTCCTGCGGGAATACTTCTATCAAACGCTTATGCGTTATTATGATAGATATCCTGCCTGAAAGGAGGTATGCGTATTGAAGATACGTTCGGCGACAGCAGCCCTTATGTCTGCGGTAATGATGCTTTTGCCATGCAGTGCTGTTTCGGCTCAGGAGCCTGACAATACCCTTTGCGGATACGGTCAGGGTCGTGAGGTAGATGAAAATAACTGCCCCGTTGGTGCGCTGATGTTCAATGAACAGTTCGGCAGCTATAGTGCATATGCCGTTACCGACGGCGACAAGATATGCCTGACATTCGATCAGGGCTATGAAAACGGCTTCACAGCGCCAATACTTGACACTCTGAAAGAGAAAAACGTCAAGGCGGTTTTCTTCCTCACCGGTGACTACGCCAAGAGGAACAAGGAGCTTGTGCAGCGAATGATCGATGAGGGGCACATCATCGGCAACCACGGCATGAAGCATGCTTCCCTCCCAAAGCTTTCCGATGAGGAGGCACGGGAAGAGATAATGTCGCTCCATGATTATGTTAAGGAAACCTACGGCTATGAGATGAAGTATTTCCGACCGCCCTGCGGCGAGTATTCGGAAAAAGCGCTGGCTCAGGTACAAAGCTGCGGATACAAAACGCTTGTCTGGAGCTTTGCATACTGTGACTGGAACGTAAACGACCAGCCTGACAGGGTTCAGAGCCTTGAAAGGGTATCGGGAGCGGCTCACAAGGGCGCAATTTATCTTCTCCACAGCGTTTCCGAGACAAACTGCCAGATTCTCCCCGAAGTGATAGACAATATCCGTGCGGCGGGATTTGAATTTGGTCTCCCCGAAGTTTAAGACATCATATTCCACTTTTGGAATTTTGATATATCCTCGTTTTGCTGATGCAGACAGCAGAACAACTCGTAATCTTCCTTGTTTTATTTAAGGCTGTGCGGCCTGTCCGCATATGCCAAAGCCCCGACGCTAATCGGGGCTTTTCTTTTTTATTTTTAAAATGTTCATATTATAGGAAATTTATGAATAATTAACGCCCTTTAACTCTTTTAGTGCCAATAATCGGCCAATAGGACGCTTTTCATTGCAAATCAGACGGCAAAATGGTATAATCTACATAATATATTCAGAAAGGCAGACATAATATGTATTATATCATTCAGGTGGACGTTGACGGAGAAAAGAAGTTTGTTTACAGCAGCAAGCTTCTGGTGGTAAACAAGGGGCTGGCAAAAAAATTCTACTCGCTGACATATGTAAGGCGGTATCTGAAAACACACCCAAATCTTGACCCTGAGAAATGTGAATTTGTAAAATGCACAGAACCGTAATGCTCTTTGCAGACAAAATGACCCTGCACAGCTGTACAGGGTCATAAGTTTACTCTTTTACGTATGCCTTAACTATCTCGCCGATGAATGCCTTATGCACTGCGTCCTTTTCGTACCACTTATGGCACTCCTTGTCAAGCAGTGAAATATCCATATCCTGTGCGTAAAGCTTGCGGCAGACAAAGTACATGGAAGCCTCGGCAAAGGCTGTTGTGCCGTCGGTGAAAATGGGTGTAAGACCTGTTTCCTTTGCCTTGTCGCAGTCTCTTCCCGAATGAGCGCCGCAGAACTGTAGCGCCTTGCGGTATTCCTCGTCGAAAAAGCTTACGGTGAACAGATCGTTCTTCTCCACAAATTCAATGGTGTAGCGTGTGGGGCGGATAACCGTCTCAATAACGTTCTTATTCCACATAACGCCTACAAATCCCCATGAGGCTGTCATGGTATTCCACTTATTTTCATCGCCCGATGTAATGAGCATCCACTCCTTGCCTATCTTGGTAAAGGGATTAAAGGAAAGGTCGGAAACCGATACTTCTTTAAATGACATAATAATTACCTCCGAAAAGATCTTTGCTTATATTTTATTTCTACTGATATTTTACCTTTTTTCTCCCTAAAAGTCAAGCAGCGTGTCGCTGCTGCCACCTCGCTGGAATATACAGCAATAAATTTTTAGTTTGCAGCTCGGTAACTCATATTTCGTTTAAACCTTTTCGTAAGTTTCGGCGTGTCGCTGCTGCCATCTCGATGGAATACACAGCACTAACATTTTCATCTGCGGCTCGGTAACTTTTATTTTATCAAAGCCTTTTCATTTGTTTCGGCGTGTCGCCGCTTCCTCATGCACACAGCTGTACAGAAATTTCTTCTGAAATATCTCCGAAAATTTTCGTCCTTGATATAAATATGCACATACTACAATATATATCACTTTTATGCAGTTGGGTAACAGGTGATGATTTCAAAAAATTTTTTATATGTTAAAAATAATGAAATCAAATCAGCCAAAAAATTCTTGCATTTTTAAGTCAAATATTGTATAATAAGATAAGTATTTATTTTGGAAGCGTGTTCTCGCTTTCACAGAAAGGATGAAATAATATGCAGATGGAGTGGAGTTATGTCGGAGCTGTAGTTATCTCAGGTCTGGCAATAGTTTTCGCTGCTCTTATCATTCTTATCTTCCTTGTATGGATAATGGGTAAGATCTTCGACAAATTAAGCGCAAAAAAATCAGGTGGAAATGCTAAGAAAGCTCCTGCCGCTGAAAGCAGCAAGCCCGCACCCGTCAATACAACAGCTGCACCCGCCGCTGATGACGAAAGCGAAGTTATCGCCGTCATTGCCGCAGCAGTGGCTGCCATGAGTGAGGAATACGGTACTCCTCTCAGAATACACAGCATAAAGCGCTCGGCTGTCTCCAAGCGTTCAAATGCCTGGGCAAGAGCTGCCGCAGGCGAAAGTACACGTGCTTTTTAAGCGTGATCTTCTGAAGAAAGGATGTCTGTATGTTTTCACTTTTTATTGATACCATAAAGGATCTGGCAGCACAGTCAGGTCTTGCCGTTCTTGGCTGGCAGAATGTGGTAATGATACTTATTTCATTTGTGTTCATGTACCTTGCCATCAGGCACAAGTTCGAGCCTCTGCTGCTGCTCCCCATTGCATTCGGTATGCTCCTTACAAACCTTCCCAACACAGGTCTTTATCACCCCGAGCTGTGGAATATCGACGCAGGCCACGAGCTGAATTTCGGCGATATACTTCATAACGGCGGATTGCTTGATATGCTGTATCTGGGCGTTAAGCTGCAGATATATCCTGCGCTTATTTTCCTCGGCATCGGATGTATGACCGACTTTGCTCCCCTTATCGCAAACCCCAAGAGCTTCCTTCTGGGTGCTGCCGCTCAGGCAGGTATCTTCCTCACCTTTATAGGTGCGGCTGCTCTGGGCTTCAATGCTAACGAGGCAGGCTCCATCGCTATCATCGGCGGTGCGGACGGCCCTACTTCCATTTACGTATCCAGCCTTCTGCTAAAATCAGGCGGCTATCAGGTAGAAGTCGGAACTATCGCCCTTGCGGCATACACCTATATGGCTCTGGTTCCCCTTATCCAGCCTCCTATAATGAGACTGCTCACAACTAAGAAAGAGCGTCTTGTAAGAATGACTCAGCTCAGACAGGTCTCCAAGACCGAAAAGATCATCTTCCCCATTGCAGTTACAATTATTATTGCACTTCTGGTTCCCTCCGCAGCTCCTCTGGTAGGTATGCTGATGCTGGGCAACCTGTTCAAGGAGAGCGGCGTTGTTGATCGTATCACAAAGACTGCTCAGAACGAGCTGATGAACATCATCACAATTTTCCTTGGCGTTTCCGTTGGTGCAACTACCGTTGCCGAAAAGGTAATATCCGTTGCATTCCTGAAGGTAATCCTTCTTGGCGTAATAGCATTCGGCGTTGGTACTGCTTCCGGCGTACTCTTCGGAAAGCTCATGTGCCTTGTTACAAAGGGCAAGGTAAATCCCCTTATCGGTTCCGCAGGCGTTTCTGCCGTTCCTATGGCTGCAAGACAATCCCAGAAGGTCGGCGCAGAAGCAGACCCCACAAACTTCCTGCTCATGCACGCTATGGGACCAAATGTTGCAGGTGTTATCGGCTCCGCAGTTGCAGCGGGCGTTCTCCTGAGCATTATCCCTCACTAAGCTATATCCGCTTCTGATAATTTCAGGAGCGGATTTTTTCGTAACATATTTGATAATTGTTATTTTCTGTAACCCCTTGACATTGACTGAACTATATGCTATAATGATAATGCCTTATCAAGAGCGGCGGAGGTACTGGACCTGTGAAGCCCGGCAACCTGATTGTTTATCCTTCGGGATATAACGAAAAAGGTGCTAATTCCTGCGGAGAATTCCGAGAGATGAGGATTTTTTTCATCACATTGAAAAAATCAGAATCGAAATGATAAGGCGCTTGTGAAGCTTTTCACAGGCGCTTTTTTGATGAAAGGAGAGAGTATGACCAGTAATGATAAGTTCCGTCACGGAACACTGATTTCATATGGTGAAAGCACTGACAATATCTTTAAATTATTTGGCACAGACGAAAATGCGATTACCAAAAGCCTGTCATGGTCACTCTCAAAATCATCTGAACTTACCAAGAGCATTATTCAAAAAGCATTTGGTAAGATAGACGTATCTGATGAATATGTGGTATTTTATCAGAGATACAGTCATGATAATGGCATTACAGATATAGAGATCACTGACAATGTTAATTTTCATATTATCATTGAAGCCAAAAAAGGTTGGACATTACCAAAATATGAGCAGCTGAATAATTATGCAACACGCCCAGACTTTTGTGATTCGCTTATACCATATAAAAAAATTATAACAATGTCAGAATGCAGTCAGCAATACGCTGAGCATAACCTGATAAAGGCAATAAATGGCATAAGCATTATACATATGTCATGGAACGCCGTATTTAAATGCGCTCAGGCTGTCCGCAAAGATTCAAACAATTCAAATAAAAAAATGCTTGATGAGCTTTGTTTATATCTGGAGGAAGTGATTGGAATGCAGAACTATTTATCTAACGAGGTATATTGTGTATCACTAAGCAGAGATCCTATAATCAGTGACTGTTCCCTTTGCTGGCTGGATATTGTTCTCAAATATCATAAATACACTTTCCCACAAGGTAACAGCTGGCCTGTTGAACCTCCCAATTATATTGCTTTCAGATATGATGGTAAGCTTCAATCAATTCATCATGTTGAAAGCTACGTCCTGACCAAAAATATCAATGAGTATATACCTGAATACCCTGATATTACATACGAATGTCCGCATTTTGTTGTTTCCTTGGGTGAAGCTATCATACCAAGTAAAGAGGTCAAAAGCGGAAAAACTATGTGGGCTAAACGAGTATGGGCAATGTTTGATCTATTGCTTACCTGCAATACTGTAGAAGAAGCTGCCCAAAAATCCAAAGAGAGAAAGAATAGGCTGTCAGCTGTAATTAAATAACAAAAAAGCAGCACAAATAAACACGTTAATAGGCGGAAGAAGTTTCCGAAAATTATAAAAGCCAAAATAGGAGGATTTTAAATGTCAAAGTATCTTTTTACATCAGAATCAGTTACAGAAGGACATCCCGATAAGATCTGCGACCAGATCTCTGACGCTGTTCTTGACGCTATACTGGCAGAGGACCCAATGGGAAGAGTTGCCTGCGAAACCACTACCACCACAGGTCTCGTAATGTGCATGGGTGAGATCTCCACAAGCTGCTACGTTGATATCCCCAAGATCGTAAGACAGGTAGTTATCGACATCGGCTACGACCGTGCAAAGTACGGCTTTGACGGTCACACCTGCTCCGTTATCACTTCCATAAACGAGCAGTCCCCCGATATCGCAATGGGCGTTAACGAGGCTCTCGAGTACCGTGACAGCAATGTTCACGATGACAACGAGACAGGCGCAGGCGATCAGGGAATGATGTTCGGCTATGCGTGCAACGAAACTCCCGAGCTTATGCCTATGCCCATCTCTCTTGCTCATAAGCTTGCAAAGAAGCTGACCGAGGTAAGAAAGACAGGCGTTCTCCCCTATCTCCGTCCCGACGGAAAGACTCAGGTAACAGTTGAATACGATGACGGCAAGCCCGTAAGAGTTGATACTGTTGTTGTATCCTCTCAGCACGCTCCCGAAGTATCTCTTGACAAGATAAGAGAAGATATCATCGAAAAGGTCATAAAGCCCATTATCCCCGCTGAACTGCTTGTTGACACCAAGTATTTCGTTAATCCCACAGGCAGATTCGTTATCGGCGGCCCTCAGGGCGACAGCGGCCTGACAGGAAGAAAGATAATCGTTGACACCTACGGCGGATATGCACGTCACGGCGGCGGAGCTTTCTCCGGAAAGGACCCCACAAAGGTTGACAGAAGTGCCGCTTATGCTGCAAGATATGTTGCAAAGAACATCGTTGCCGCAGGTCTTGCCGACAAGTGCGAGGTAGAGCTTGCATATGCTATCGGCGTTGCAAAGCCTGTTTCCGTAATGGTCGATACCTTCGGTACAGGAAAGGTTTCCGATGACAAGCTCAGCGAGGCTGTTCACAAGGTATTTGACCTTCGTCCCGCTGCTATCATCAAGAACCTTGACCTCCGCCGTCCTCAGTACAGACAGCTGGCTGCATACGGTCACATGGGCCGTGAGGATCTGGGCGTTGCCTGGGAAAAGACCGACAAGACAGCTGAACTTCTTGAAGCTGTAAAGTAATTCTGCGAATATAATATCCAACGGGAGCAATCAAAAAAAATTGCTCCCGTTTTTTTATAAAAAATGAGACAAATCACTCCCTTCAAGGATTTATATTATGAAAGTACTTTCAAATGCACGCTCGGAGGTGAAAAAATGGGGTGCAGTGATCTTGACAGCATAGCAAAAGATAATATGCAGCGGCTTTATGCCAACGCCTTTATGCTGCTCGGCTCAAAGCATGATGCTGAGGACGCTGCCGAAGAAGCAATTTATCAGCTCTACCGCCGAAAGCCCGAGTTTGAAAGCGATGAACACGCAAGGGCATGGCTTATCCGAGTTACCGTAAATGCAGCTCTGAAGCAGCTCAGGCGGCGCAAATTCATATCCGACAACAGCGAAAATGAGCTTGATGCTGCAGCAGTTGATTTTGATTTCAGCGACCGCTCGGACATCATAAAAGCCGTTCACTCTCTGCCGACAAAACTGCGCACGGTGATAATGCTTTACTATTACGACGATATGAGCAGCAGTGAGATAAGCCGTCTCCTGAAGATACCGCAGTCAACAGTGACGACAAGGCTTTCCCGTGGCAGAAAGGCGCTGAAAGAGCTTTTGAAGGGAGAATATGATTATGAATAAACTGAAAGATATTATAAAAGCAGAAATGGACACCATCACTACAGACAAGGATATCGCAGCTTCCGCCAAAAGACGTGCGGAAAGCACCGTAAAACACTCACACAGATACGGCACGGTCATTGCTGCCATATGTGCGGCTGCGGTAATGTGCACAACAGTGGTATCGGCGGTAAAGTTTGGCTGGCTGAACGATCTGTTGGGTACTGCCTCATATTCCGAAGATGCCTTTGCACAGGTCGATGTAAGCATGAAAGATGTTCATTTGAACAAGGGCGAAAATGCGCCGTCTGATATGGATTTCAGGCTGCTTGATGCGGTATCTGACGGTCAGTCGCTTATAATAAACTACGAGCTTTCGGGAACGTTTGATGAAGAGATAACAGAACGGCTGTTCTACCATTCCGCAAAGATAAACGACGATACAACCCGATTTGGATACAGTACGAAAAACAGCATTATTTCCGACGGAACACACTGTATGATAATATCAACCGCTCTTGGCATAAACGCCGGGGACAATATAATCCTTGCATTTTCAGGCTCTGACAGCCATACCGAAATAGGCCGTGCGGATATGACCGTAAATGAAGATGTGCCAAAGCTTACAAAGGAAATACAGGTAGGCAGTCCTGCTGTTTTGCGTGACCGCAGCAAGCCTTATACTGCCGAAAAGAATATAATAATCGAAAGTCTGAGCATATCCGCACTGACTGTAAGAGTAAATTATCTTGCAAAGGATAACAGCAATAACTTTATTTTCGGAGCCGATACCTCCATAGTTATGACGGACGGGCAGACCATATCGCCTGACTCTGTTTCGTCCTACAGCACTAAAGTTCCTGCCCAAAACGACGCAGGATACTACAGTCAGCATTTTGATATATTGTGTCTTGATGTGATCGACCCCGACAATATTTCGGCAGTGGTGATAGGTGACCTTACAATTCCGGTTAAATAACATAGTCTCGGGCTGTTGCAGTGCCATGCTGTAACAGTCCCACTTTTATGCCCATCGGAATAAATCAAGCCCTTGCAAAAATTTCCTGTATCTGATATAATATTTTTTGTATGAAATGAAAAATATCGTGCTTCTGAATTGTTTATAATATAGAAGCACTTGTGCAGACTATCTGCATACCTCAAAAATCTGAATAAGGAGGAAAACGGGAACAATGTATTCGGGTTCAAACGGTACCTTTGATGACGAATACATCCGATATGTGCTTGATACCTACTCCGACCTGATAATCAGGCTGTGTTATTCATATGTGAAAACTATGCACGATGCCGAGGATATCGCTCAGGACGTTTTTCTTGAGCTTATCAGACGAAAGCCCGCCTTTACGGACAACAACCATGAAAAGGCATGGCTGCTGCGAACGGCGGTGAACAAGTGCAAAAATCACCTGAAATCAGGCTGGGTCAGTAAAACAGTACCTTTAGAGGATAATTTGTCAGACTCCGCATTACAGACGGAGGACAGCGGTCTCGATGATACCAAGCGTGCGGTTCTGGAAGCTGTGAACAGTCTTCCCGAAAAATACCGCACGGTGATCCACCTGTTTTATTACAGCGGACTGAGTATCCAGGAGATAGCCGCCGCAAAACATATCAGTTCAGCCACCGTGGGCACTCAGCTGGCACGAGGGCGTGAGCTTTTAAAGAAAAAGCTGGGAGATGATTTTTAATATGTCAGATTTTTCTAATAAATACAAGTCCGCTGTGGAGGAAATGAAGATCTCCCCTGATTTCAAGGAGCGGACCGAGAAAATGATGATAGAGCTGAGAGACTCGGAAAATGCTCCGAAGCGCAGTCATATCAGGCTTTACAGAAGCTTATCGGTAATAGCTGCCGCAGCAGCCTGCGTAGCCGTTGCTTTCTCGCTCAACAGGACAGGTGTTTTTGACAAGGATTCAGACCCCGCAGTTATCGTTACAGACACAATAGAAACTCAGGCTTTGGAAACAACCGCAGATATCCCCGCAGAAGAGGCTCCCGTTCAGGAAGCATCCGAAGCAGACATTCCCGAGGCAGCATCAGTTGACGAATATAGCATCGCAAGTGCAGACAGCATTCCCATACCCGATTTTACCGAACCCGTACATGACGAGACTGCTTCCGAAGTTACCGAAGCATCTATAGCTGTTTTTGAAGCTCCCGTTACAACAGCAGCAAGCGTTGTCGGCGAGTTCCATGACGCACAGGTGTCCGAACCTGCCAAAAAGGCTGAACCCGTGCCTCAGCCACCCGCTGAAACACATGCCGTAGCTCAGGAAGCCGAGCCTGAAGAAGCTGTCGAAGAAGAGCTTGAGCTGGAAAGCGCAGAATACACTCCCCCCGCAGGCAGTTACACAGGTTCCGATATCAACGACAGCGAAGATGAGACTGAGGACGACAGTGAATTATCCCCCTCGCTTCCCGAAGCAGGCGAAGGTGTCAGCGGCAGCAGCGACGATATGGGCGCAGCTTTGGTATCCGATTTTTCAAGGGCAGAAAACTTCTCCGCCAAGGAAGCAGTAAGCGGCTTTAAGGCAGCCTCTTCCTCCGCAGTGATAATCCCCTCTGTCAGCGGATATGACGATGAAAACGGCAGCGTGACCTCCTACTCCTCCCGAAAGGTAAGAGGCATAAAGGATCTGGACAGCCTTGAAAAAGAGCTTTACATCTACACCGAAGATCAGACAGCATCGGCAGTAACAGCAGTTCCGTCCGACAGCAGATACATTGTAGATCTGGCAGACGATCAGGGAAATTCTCTGCGTATCTACATTGGCAGCAGCTACATCTGCTTCTTGCTGACCGACGGCAGCCTTTTCAGCTATGACCTTACCGAAGATGAATACAGCGCCATTGACAGCTTTATAATGTCGCTTATAGCGTAATTATGTTCTGAGTAAATATATAAAAAGTCGGACTGTTGCAGTGTGCAGCAGTCCGACTTTTTTATTTTCTTGCTTTTGCCGTAAATTCGTCCGCCGTTATCTTGCAGACGCATATTTTTTCGACCATGCTTTCGGCAAACTCATATTTTCTGTCCACACCCGTCTGGTGCTTCATAAGCTGGGTCAGGGCATTTATTTTTTCACCGACATCGGTGATGAACTCGCACTTTCCGCTGCCTATGACACTTTCAAAGCTGTATCCGTAAGCGCAGTCGGTGCTTCCCTCCACAAGCTTATGCTCACCGTCCATCTCAAAGCACACATCTGAATTGGTTTTCAGGATATCTATTTTTCTGCCCTCAGCGGCGCAGTGGAAATAAAGGGTGAGAGTTCCGTTTTCATAGGTATATCCATAGTTCAGGGGCACAACATAGGGTCTGCCGTTATCTACCATGGCAAGGCGCATTACCTTGTTTTTTTCGATCACGGCAAGCTTTTCCTCTATGGAAGTTATTTCACGGTCTGATCTTCTCATATTATCACCTTTCAGTCAAGCTCTATCTCAAAAAGCCTTGCGGAATATTCACGGGGCATATTCACTGTAAGGCGGGAAAGCTCGGAGTTGTACTCAAACTCACATTCGCCGAAAGATGGATAAAGGAGCTTTGCTTCTCCGCCTCTGCCCTCGGTATATTTTGCCAGGTCAAGGACTATGCCGCTCTTTTCGCTGTTTCGTCTCCAGAGGGCAAGATAAAGCTTGTTTTCGCATTTAAGTCCCAGCGATACCCATGGGTCGGAGAACTCCGAAAGTCCAAGGCACCAGAAAGGCACGGCGGTCTTTATATCCCCACGGATATTCTTGTAGCAGTCCAGTGCTTCCTTTACAAGAGCCTTGCGCTCGTCGCTGATATATACAAGATGTCCGCTCTGGTGTATTCTCAGCAGCATGGCGTTTACCATGTTGAACACCACCTCTTCCCTGTCGCCCTCGGTAAGAGGATAGCTCCATATCGCCGACTGCTCGGGGCAAAGTCCTGTGGGAGAGTTTGCGGCAATGGTGGCATACATTCTGTAGTCGTCCTGGTCGGAGGTTGACTGGATAGAATGCCTTTGGAGCATTGCATAGTCTATCCTCATGCCGCCGCTGGAACAGTTTTCTATGATAAGGTCGGGATATCTTTCAAATACACGGTCAAGCCATGAGAGGTATGCACGCTCGTGCTGTAAAAGTCCGTCTCCCACGCTTTCGGCGTTTATCTCAGTGCCGATGCCAGGCTCTATGTTGTAGTCCATCTTGATATATCCCACGCCGTAGTCACGAACCAGCCTGTCGATAACCTCGTCGGCATGAGCGACAACCTCGGGATTTCTGAAATCCAGCTGATAGCGTGAGCGGTCATATACCTTTTTGCCGTGGCGCATAAAGAACCAGTCATCGGGAACATTCTTTGCCTTGGGGCAGTTGATGCCCATGACCTCTATTTCAAGCCACACACCCGGGATAAGCCCCTTGGAGCGGATATAGTCCGTAACCTTTTTCATGCCCTCGGGGAAGCGCTCACGGGACTCCTGCCACTCGCCCACGTTATCCCACCATATGCCTGCGCTGTACCAACCTGCGTCAATGCAGAAATACTCGCAGCCTGCCTCCGCAGCGGCATCAATAAGGGGATATTCCTTTTCCGCAGTAGGGTCGCCCCAAAGGCAGTTCATATAGTCGTTGAAGATGATGGCAAGGCTCTCGTTATCCTTGTTTTTGCGGCGTATCATTCGGCGGTAGCGGGTAAGCTCAGCCATGCTGCTGTCAAAACCGCGGGAAACGCCCACAGCCGCAGGAACGGTGGTGAACCTGTCCCCTGTTTTAAGTGTCTTGAACCAGTGGGACTGCTGCTCGTTGGGGCCGCTGAGAGCAAGGTACATATGTGCAGACTGGTCGGATATCTCCCAGTGCCATGAGCCGTTGTGCTCTATCTGGAAAAAGAGTGAGGTGCCCGTCTCCGTGTTTTCGATATATCCCATAGGCAGGTATTCCTTAGTTGACCAGTTGCCCGTGTTGGTGAAGTTTGCAGCCTTTGAGGAGCGCTGCTCGCTTGTTTTCTGAGACTGACCCAGACCCAGCTGAGGAAGAGTATAGGTCTGCCAGTCCATCTCACGCTGCCATGAGTTGTGAGGTACCTTTACCAGCATTTTTTCGTCACGGGGAAGAAGTCCCTCCTTTTCAATGCCTGTGTAATTGAAAAGGGAAACATACTCCAAGGTCTGTTCCTCCGCTCCCCTGTTCTCCACCTCGGTAACAAAGTGGGCAACGGAAATGCCGTCGTAAAACTGAATTTTCACGGTAACAAAAACGTCCGTCTCCTCGTCACGGGTAACAAATTCAAGCACCCTGCCAAGGTCGTTTCTGTAGTCTTTCCTGTCGTGATATTTCATGCGATAGCCGGGAGCGGTGACTATGTACTTTATTCCGTGGCGCTCATAGGGACGGTCAAAGCCCGAGAGTGATATCTCGGTAAGATTAAAGGCATTATCATAGTCCTTTGCCTTTATCTTACTTTCGTCAAAAGGCTCTGCGCCGAAATGCAGAAGCTTCAGCTGATCTTTGTCTGTTATCTCAAGGGTCATATAAATGCCGTTTTCAAATACGTTTATTCTTTCCATTGTATGATCCTGCCCTTTCAAGGTTTATTTTCGGGGATTATCCAAAGTATAGATTATGCAGGCGATACCCGATATCATTGAAAAAAGTATTGCTCCGCCCATAGCGTCATTAAGGAAAGCACCTGCAATAAAGCCAACGAAGCCTGCAATTATCATAATTATTACTGATACAACAGTTCTGAATTTGCTCATCGCAATTCTCCTTTATTCGTCAAATAGCCCTTTTTCCAGCTTATCAAAGCCGTCCGCACCCACAAACAAGGGGAATCTGCCTGTTTTTTCTATAGTAAGCCCGTTTATCATGCCTATATGCACTGACAGATGCCGAAACTGCATAAGTATCAGCTCCAAACGGGTGTAAGGACAGTTCTTCGGGCACTCATTCAGCATGGTATCATCAAGGCTGTCCAGATACGCAAGGGTCTTGTCACGGACATGAGCCGCATAATCCAGAAGCAGCTCATCGCTCAGTTCCGCCTCGCAGGGGTTATCGGGATTGTCCATGCCCTCCTCGTGAAACTGCGGCTCGGTGAAGTCAAAGGGGTCAATGAACCACTTATCCGCCGAATGTATCATATGATAGGCATATCTCCATGCGGGAGCGCCGCAGACAAGAGCGCTGCGGTCATATGTCCTGAGCATTGTTTCAAGATTTATGAAATTGGGGACAGTCTGCTTTTTTATCATCATGCAGACGGTGTTCATATCATCACCTGCTTTTATCAGTACAGATCTATTCCGTTTGCAAGAAAGGCCGCACGGCGGTCACGGCAGGTTCCGCACACCTTGCATGGCTCGTCGCCGCCCTCATAGCAGCTCCATGTCATTTCATAAGGAACACCAAGCTTCTTGCCCTCGGCAACAACTGCCGCCTTGTTCATTCCCGCAAAGGGAGCTTCAATTCTCAGCTGCTTTCCGCTGCCCTCATAAATGGCAGTGTTCATAGCCTCAACAAATGCCATAGAGCAGTCGGGATATGCGTTGCCTGCGGCATCATCGGCATGTGCGCCGTACATCAGCAGAGTGCAGCCCTTGGAAAGCGCTACACTAGCGGCTGTGGAAAGGAAAAGTCCGTTTCTGAAAGGAACATAGGTGGAAACGGGAGAACCATCGGTCTTTTTGAGCTGGTCAGCATATGACTCGTGGGGTATCTCCACATCGGAGTTTGCCAGCAGCGAACAGTCGGAATACCGGAAAATAGTTGAAAGGTCAAGCTTTATATGTTCAACACCGTAATATTTTGCAACATTGTCCGAAGCTTCCATTTCCTTTTTGTGCTTCTGACCGTAATATATAGACAAAGCCACCACATTTTCCTTGCCGTATCTGTGGCACGCCATAGCCAGCAGTGTAGTGCTGTCAACACCTCCGCTTGAAAGTACAAGAGCTTTTCCAGATGACATATTATTTACCTCCGCAAGTTTACTTTTAGAACCTGTCTTCATAAGAAAAGTGTGCGGATTTTCGAGCATAATTTTGTTGCAGAGTAGGCAAAAATCCGCAGGCGGGCTTTCGCCCGGCAAGGATTTTTAACGCAGTCTGCGGCAAAATTTGCCGAAAAGACGTGCGCATATGCTTGTGAAGACGGGTTCTTATCATTATTATATCATATCGGGAGATAATGTCAATAAAAAAACCTGCAATGGAGCTTATTTCAAACTCACATTGCAGGCTTTGTACATATGGATATTATCCCAGTGCCACATCAAGTATCATCATTATCACAAATCCCACGGCAAAGAATATGGTGCCGATGTTGGAATGAGGCTCTTCGGACATCTCGGGGATAAGCTCCTCCACGACCACATATATCATAGCTCCTGCCGCAAAGCTGAGCAGATATGGCAGCACAGGAACTATAAGCCCCGCCGCAAGTATTGTTATCACCGCTCCCACAGGCTCGACCGCTCCCGAAAGGATACCGTAAAAGCAAGCCTTGCCCTTTGACATCCCCTCACTTTTAAGGGGCAGTGAGATTATGGCTCCCTCGGGGAAATTCTGTATGGCTATTCCCAGAGACAGCGCCAGCGCTCCCGCTGCGCTTATGGTTCCGTTTCCAGCTGCCATGCCTGCATAAACCACGCCCACAGCCATGCCCTCGGGAATGTTGTGCAGCGTCACTGCGAGAACGAGCATGGTGGTCTTTTTTAGCTTGCTGTGAGGTCCCTCCGCCTGCTCGGCATTTATGTGCAGATGAGGGATAATGTTATCAAGGATAAGCAGGAACGCAATTCCCAGCATAAAGCCCGCAGCCGCAGGGATCCACGCCGCCTTGCCCATATCCGCCGACTGCTCCATGGACGGGATAAGCAGGCTCCACACGGAAGCCGCCGTCATTACTCCTGCCGCAAAGCCTATAAGCGCTCTGCGCACGGAGATATGGAACTCATTTTTCATAAAAAAAACACACGCCGCTCCCAGAGATGTTCCCAGGAACGGTATCAGGATACCTCTTATTATTTCTGCCGTCATATTATGTTCCCCTTTCAGCTGTTATCAGTTAGCAAAAGCTAACCGCATACTATTTGTAAAGCCGAAGATGACCTCGGCTTACAATAAAAGTATATCACACTATTTAAAGCGTGTCAAGAACGTTTTTCATCTGTGCGCTCGCTGATGATATATCTGGGACGATGCTTGACCTCCATATATATCTTGCCCACATACTCGCCGATAACTCCAAGGCAGACAAGCTGTATTCCGCCGATAAAGCAGATGATACTGGTCATACTTGCCCAGCCCGCAACGGTATGACCTATAAGAGCCATAACTACCGACCAGATAACGCCTATAAAGCTTATGATAGCAACTATAACTCCGATAGAAGCTATAAGTCTCAGCGGCTTTACACTAAGGCTTGTAATGCCGTCAATGGCAAGGTTAAGCATCTTTTTCAGGGGATAATGGGTAGTTCCCGCAATTCTCACGTTGCGCTCGTAATAAATGGAAGTACTCTTGAAGCCCACCAGAGGGATAAGACCTCTCAGGAAGAGGTTTACCTCTTGATACTTGCTCAGCTCCTTCATGACCCTGTTGGAAAGCAGGCGGTAATCCGCATGATTATAGACGGTCTCAACGCCCATGGCGGACATGAACTTGTAAAAGCCCTCGGCAGTGACACGCTTGAAGAATGTGTCCGTATCACGCTTGCTGCGAACGCCGTAAACCACATCACAGCCGTCAAGATAAGCGTCCACCATATCGTCCATAGCGTTGATATCGTCCTGACCGTCGCAGTCGATAGAAATTGTCATATCGCACTTGTCGATAGAGTCCATAAGCCCTGCCAGCACTGCATTCTGATGTCCCCTGTTGCGGCTCTGGGAAATGCCCTTGAAATGCACGTCCCGCTCAGCCAGACCGCAGATAATGTCCCATGTCTTATCCTTGCTGCCGTCATTTACGAAAAGAATGCGGCTGTCATCGCTTATCTTGCCCTTTCCGATAAGGGAAGTAAGCTTTTCAAGAAACATCTCGCAGGTAATGGGAAGCACCTCTTCCTCATTATAGCAGGGAATTATTATGTATAGTATAGGATCCATAGCATTGACCTCTTTAAATATCAATTTTTCTCAGCCTTTTCCTTCTGCTCTTCTTCGATCTCAACGTCAATTATGGGCACGTCAACATATTCGTCCTCGGGAACCAGTTTGAAAGTGTGCATAATAGAACCCATAACACGCTCAGATGAATAGAACCGGAGCCTGTATCCCGGAAAGACCTTCTGCTCAAAATCGTCAATAACGTCCTGCTCAAGAATTCTGTCCTCAAAAGCACCCTCATCAAGATTAAAGGTTGCATTGCCGATAGTGACCTTGCCCTCATCGTTCTTATCATCGAAAACGTCCGCCGCCTTGAGCTGAGACGCATCAATGACAATATAGCAGTCCTTGGTAAGGTCCATCTTTGCCATTTCGTCAAAATTAAATCTATAGGAATAGTTGGTGGTTGGGAAAACTCTGCTGCTGTGCATAAGCTTGTCGGTGAAGCAGGTGGTGACCCACTCGGAATTTAGGCAGAGAATGTACTCGCTGTTAGGCGTGCAGGTATCCTCCAGCAGACCCTCGCCCATCATCTGGCTGGGAAAAAGGTAGCGCTTTGTGCAGAGGAGATTGCTGCTGACTATGGCAAGGCATACGGCAACGGCAGTGATCGGTCCCACAAACTTCTTTATGGGCTTTATCCATGTTACAATGTACCACACCGCTCTGAGGATAACGAATGCTGCCCAAGGCATTACCACAAAAAGGTATCTGTCGGTGTGTAAGAGCATTACATTGATATTAACGCTCAAAGAAACGACTATCATTTCAAAGGCTGTGCCCATAAGTGCAAAAAGGAAGAAAAAGTCAAAGTTCTTTCTTACATATTTCCATGCGTCTCCTGCCTTGCCCATGGCTTTTTTGAACCACTCTTCCTTGCGGAATAGGAAGCCGAGAGGGATACATACCGCTGCCAGAAGTACAACAGCAACCACCACATATGAATACCATGATGTGGCAAAAGGAGAAATGCTAATGCCGGTTATGGCATTGAGTACGATAGAAGCGCAGCTTCTGAAGCTGTGGATAAGGGGCATTTTTGTAGCAAGTCGGCTCTCTGTATTCTCCATAAAGAAAAGGTGATGTATCGTTGCGGGGAAAACCGCAATAGAAAGTCCGATAGAGCCCAGCATTGTAAGGGCATACGCAAACATCATCTTGAACTGCTTTTTAAAAAGGTAATAGAAGCAGTAGCAGGCAGCTATTCCGAAAGCAGCCACAAGGAAATAATGGTGAGTGAGCGCACCCATGAATGCGAATATTCCTATTTTAATAAGATTCGATTTTACCGTGCCTTCTCCGTAATAAAGGCGACAGTGATAGTAAAGATAAAGTATGCCGAACATTGTTACCAGAGAATACATTCTTACGAACACATTCAGGTTGATAAATCCGCAGCTGAATCCCCACATCACGCACAGGAGCAGCCCGAATACCTTTGACTTTGATGCTGTTTTTCCAAGCTTATAAAGGAACACCTGACCAACAGCCATGGCTGCAATATTTATCACATATCCGAACCATTTGGAAAATGTATCGGGGAAGAACGACGAAATGGTATGGAGCAATGTAAAATAAAGGGGTGGGTGCATATCTATGGACTGGTTATACCACACGGAATCGTATCTGAACTGCTCGCCCTTCTGGACGGTCAGATAATGTAGAAAGTCAGAGCCGTCCACCCACTTGTGGCACTTGGAAACGTCCTGAGAAAGAGTATCGCCGTATATAAAAGGCTCATAAAAGGAATTGGCAAGGCCGTAGCTCCAGACCTCATCGCTGTGATAGCCTTCCTTTTCAAATATAAAATAGTAGGAAACCACCATTATCTGCAAGACTACTATAACGGCAAGTATAATATTGCATACCTTTGAATTTTCCGATATACTTTTCAGACGCTCTTTGAAACCCATAAGACTGCTCCTTATAATTTGCTTTATGTCGGATATCATTTTGATAAATTTCTGTAAATGCAAATTTTACAAATGACATCTTTATGATAAATTATATACTTTTTTACCCTGCTTGTCAATGATTTTATTCCAAATCCATTGACTTTAGTGTAAAAATACGTTATAATAATTAAATAATCTTTTATGTATGTTTGGATAAATATGCTGTGCATCAAGGTAACAGCCTGTTTTTTCAGACAATTCTTTTTTCTATGCGCATTTATTCTACAAGGAAAGGACGTTTTTAATGCCTGAAAATACTACAAACGGCGAAAGCGAAAAGCAAAGCTTTTCACCGCTGACAAGTACATTTTACAGCAGATACACATGGCTTTCGGTGGTGTCTGTGATACCCGCAGCTGTGGCTGTTTTTATGGGTTCCGAAGATCTCGGATATATGATAGATGTGACCGCTGCGGCGCTCATCGTGATATTTTTCGGGATCACCAAGTATTCATTGCTGAAAAAAAGAGAAATTTCGCTGGATATGATGATAAAGAACGAAAAAGCTCTTGATTCACGTCTAATGGGCAGCCTTGGCGACATCGGCGGAATAGGAAGCACGGTGGCTGCTGTGGCAGGCATCGCATACGCTTTCATAAATCTGTATGTCAGGGACGGAGGCGTATTCTCCTCAGGTGATTTCTACATACCGCTGCTGAACATTTCGTCAAAGGCGATATCCATCGGCACGCTTCTTGCCTGCATAACATCAAAGGAAAGCATATCCGCTTCGCTTTACATAATAGCGGGACGCACCTTCAAGGCAAGCGGCAAGGAGCTTATCAAAAAAGCCTGTCGTGTGACCCACAGCACGGAGGCTATGAAATACCTGAGAAATATGGCAGTCATCAGGCTCACAACCTCATTATCCGTGGGAACAATATCGGTCATATGTATTGTCAGCGTCACAGGCTCGCCTTACAGCTGCATTCAGCTGGCGGTGATATATGTGCTGACGGCGGTTCTCTCCGATATGACAGCCTGCCCCAGCGGCAAGAGCTTCACCGAAGAAAAGCTTTCCCTCTGGGACAAAAAGCACAAGTCAATGTGCGCCATAAACAGCATAATGTTCGTGATAATAGGATTCTTCTTTATTTTCAGCTTCCCTATCCAGAGCGTTTACAGCAATTATTCCACTGTTAATCAGTACGATTATTATGAAGAAGTTGATACTACAATACAGGCATTTTCGGTGCCTGATACGGCGACCGAATCGGCTCCCCTGCTTACGGGACTTTTCCTTATCACAGTATTTATGATGGCTATAGTTTCGGCATCGTCTCTGACCGACAAGGACGACCTGGTGGGCGGATTTATTCCGTTTGCACATTACAAAACAGGTCTGATAGCCCTTGCAGCGGGCATAATCGTAACAGTGATATGCAGCATCATTTATCCTCATATGGCGCTTGACCCCTTACAGTGGCTTGTGGCGTTGAGCATTGCCTGCCTTATAATTATCATCAACATTATAAGCTTTGTGATCCTGAACAGAAGATCAAACTGATATAAAAAGCTTTACAGATCTCAAACCTGTAAAGCTTTTTTGTTATACAATTTTAAGCCGAATATCCGTATTCTCCGAACAGCAGACAGATATCACATATCCGTCAAGGAAAAATCGCCTGAAATAAAGGGCTGTGTCGGAAATGATATTATCCCCGTTGAGTGAAAAGTGCGCCTCACCCATTGCTGCAAGTCCCTTGCCGTCTGCCTTGGAGTAGGCTTCTTTCAACGTCCAGAGAGTGGTGAAAATAATATCTCTGTCGCTCTCGGGAGCAGAGGATATAAGCTTCTTCTCCGCCTGAGAAAACACTCTTTTTACAGCTCCTGCACTTACCTTTCGCAGCGTTTCGGCATCAACGCCGCAGACCTTATCCGATACCATACACGCTGCCAGACCGCTGCAATGGGCGATACTGAAGAATATACGAGGATACTCGGGCAGATATGGCTTTCCAAGCTTGCCATACGAAATATCGCTCTCGGTTATCATAATGCCGTATTCACTGCGCACTGCATTTATCAGCAGGCTGATCCCATCGCTGTGCTGTACAGCTCTGCGGTCGTGACTGTCATCTATTCTCTTACAATAAAGCACAGCACCCTCCTACATAAGAAAAAAAAGCGGGCACATATCGTACCCGCTTTTTGCTTTATCCGATCAAAAAACAGCCTTTGCAAGGATAATTGCCTTACCCGCATTACCCTGCATCTTGATGTCACCGTTTGCGATAGCGGTCTCAATAGCCTTCTTGCCGGCAATAACGCCTGCAAAAACATCAGCATCAGCATCGATCTCGATATCAGCGCCACGGTAATCGAAAGGCTCAACGACTGCAATGCCGTTTGCAATAAGAATATAAAGGATGCCGTCAACAGAACCGAAAAGCTTTACCTGAGCTGCAACTCTGGCATCTACAGGAGCCTTTGCCTTGGCAACCTTTGCCTTGAACTTATCAACGATCTCCTCGTATGTAAGAACCTCTGCTGCAGCAGCAGCTGTCTCAGCAACAGTCTCAACAGCAGCCTTCTTAGTTGTCCTTGCCATCATTATTCCTCCTAAAAACTTCTTATGATATTGATTCCCACAGTAGTTCATAATTATTTTATAGATTTATTATAGTATTATTGTACAGATTTGTCAATAGCCCTGCAAGACTTTCAGCATTTCAAACAAGTACGCCAATTTAGCGTTATATTTTTGTTAAGTTTTACACAATAAAAAAGAGCAGCCAAAGCTGACTGCTCTTTATAAAATCATATATTGTGTGAATTATTCCTTAACGCCGCCCAGTGCAACACCTTCAACGATAAATCTGGAAAAGATGAAGTAAACTACTACAACGGGGATAATGGAAAGCATGATAGCTGCGTACTTAGCACCGTAGTCAGCAAGCTTATCGTTGGAGATGATGGTATTTACCATCATAGGAAGTGTGAGCTGCTCCTGCTCTCTTGAAATAAGGATCATAGAGGGCATATAGTAGTTGTTCCAGTTAGCAACGAAAGCGAAGATTGCCTGAACTGCGATAGCGGGCTTCATCATGGGGATACCGATGGTGAAGAAGGTTCTGTACTCATTGCATCCGTCGATTCTTGCAGCCTCAACGATCTCCAGCGGGAAGTTGGACTTCATTGACTGTCTCATGAAGAATACAACTGCCGGAGCAGCGATAGCGGGAATGATCAGAGGAAGGTAGCTGTCGGTAAGTCCGAGCTTGGACATGAACTGATAGAAACCAACTGATGTAACCTGTACGGGGATCATCATTACCGCAAGGATAATGGTGTAAGCTACGTTCTTGAGCTTGAAATCATAAACCACAAGACCGTAAGCTGTCATGCAGGAGAAAAGAACTGTAAGGAATGTTGTGGAGAATGCGATGATACCACTGTTCTTATAACCGATAAGGGCATTGTACTGTACCTTATTGGAGCTTGCCCATTCGTTCAGGGTACCGATGTTCTCAAAAAGCTTGAGATGAGGGATAAGTGAAACGCCGCTTCCTGTGATATCAACGGAAGCTCTTGTTGCGTTTACGATAAGGACATATATAGGGAGCAAGCTGATGATCGCAAGAAGGATCATTACAGCTGTTACAAGACCTGTTCTGATCTTTATGGCCTTGGTATTGCTCTTGGTTCCTGCCATAGTTGTACTCATGGATTACAGACCTCCCAACTTAGACTTTAATGCCTTGGAGCCCTTGCGCTCCTTTACCTTATTGTCCTTGTCTCTGTTAACAGCAAAGCAGATAGAGCCAAGAAGTGCAGTTACGATGAACAACAGTACCGAAGCCGCTGCCGAATAACCGTAGTTTGGCTTGAGGCTGTGGAAGTGGTTGTAGATGAATACTGCGATAGTCTCTGTATAGGGGTTCTGGGAAGTACCCATATTGTACAGATAAGGCATATCGAACATCTGAAGTCCGCCGATCATGGATGTAACCATTGTATAGAGCATGATAGGCTTAAGAAGAGGGATAGTGATGAGGAAGAACTGCTGGGAAGCAGAAGCTCCGTCAATGTTTGCTGCCTCAAAGAGTGAAGGATTGATGCCCATGATACCGGACATAAGCATGATGGTGGTATTACCGAACCACATCCATGTCTGAATAATCATGATCATTACACGGGACTGGGTCTTTCCTGTTACGAAAGGATAAGGTGCGCCGTCAACACCCCAGTTCATAAGCATCTTATTGATAGCACCGAACTGTGAATCGGAGAAAAGCATTACGAAGAGAGCCGCTACTGATGCCGCAGTTATAATATTCGGCATATACATAACGATCTTGTAAAATCCCTTACCTTTTATTTTCAAGTAAGCATCTGTGAACCAGGCTGCAAGCAGAAGTGAGATAATGATCTGCGGAATGAAGTTACCGAACCAGAGGATAAGAGTGTTCTTCATAACTCTGAAGAAGTCATTTCTTACAGCCTTAGCCTGTCTTGTTTCGGCATAATAAACGTTTCCGTTATCATCAGTCTTCTGACCCTGACCGGTCAGGATAGCTCTGAAGTTGTCAGTTCCTACCGACTCGGTTATAACTGAACCGTTGCTCTGTGTGCTAAGATAAAATGTATTGAACAGTGGATAGATCTGAAAAAACGCATAAATTATAAAGAATGGAAGGATGAACAAGTAACCATACTTAGCATAACTTATAGAGCGACTTTTCATGTTTGAGCCTGATACCATAAAAATTCTCCCCTCAAAATAAAAAATAAAGTGCTTTTTTTACATTTATGGGGCAGACAAATCTGCCTGCCCCATTGATGTAAAAAGTTATTTAAGCAGTTGTACAGTTTGCTTTTCGATTATTCAAAATCAGAGTAATCGAGCTCAGGGAGAGAACCTGCAACCTTGTCAACGAAGCCGTCGATAGTAGCATCAACAGAATCGTAAGCACCCTGGCAGTACTGAGTTACAGCATCGTTGAATGCCTGCTTGATAGTGGAGTCGTATTCAGTGATACCACCGGCCATATCGATCTGAGCAGCAACGTCGTTGAGAACTTCGAACTGGTTCTGACCGCCGAGAACACCTTCGCCTGCGTAAGTACCGTCAGCAAGGATACCCTCCATTGCCTTCTTGTTGGATACGAACTCACCCTTGGACTCTGCATATGCACGAGCAGTATCAGCGTCAGAAGTGAAGAAGGAGATGAATTCCTTAGCAAGCTCGGGGTTGTTGCATCTTGTAGCAACAGTTGCCCAAGTACCGCCCCAGTAGAAAGGCTGAGGTCCAACTACTACCTTCCACTTACCGTATGTAGCTCCGCCTTCGCCGCCGGCAGCCTGAGTAAGGATGGAGTTACCGAAGCCCCATGTGGATACGAAGTAACCCATTGTGGAATCGGTCTGACCAGCTGCATACCAGTCTGTGCTCCACTGAGCAAGATCCTTAACAACGTAGCCGTTGTCGTACATGGACTTAGCGAGGTCGATGAACTTCTTGCACTCGTCATCGAGCTGAAGCTTGTTATCAACTACCCAAGGAGTCTTTCTTGCAGCGGAGAATACCTGCCATACACCACCCATTGTGGAGGTGAGAGCTGTTCCGCCGTTGGAAGCATCCTTAACCTTAGCAGCAGTATCAACGAACTTATCCCAGTCAGAAACGAGAGCCTGGAAATCGTCAGGAGTTGTAACGTTCAGGTACTTCTCAGCGAGGTCTTCTCTGTAGCAGAATCCGCCTGCAGCAGCCTGCCAGGAAAGGCCCTTCTGAACGCCGCTTGTGGACTTACCGATCTCAAGAGTATAATCGTAGAGGTCAGCGTAGTCAGCATCGGTGAATCCGATATCGGAAAGGGGCTTGGTAGCGTCGTCATCATTGATGTACTTGAGAGCCCAGTCAGCCTCAACGAACATGATATCAGCATCGTTGGAAGCGTCTGCAAGGTAAGCATCGTAGTTCTCAGCAGCCTCGCCGCCGCCGCAACCAAAGCTCTTTACATTGAACTCGTCCTTGGAGTGACCTGTCTTCTCGCAGAAGAGAGCGAGCATGGGGTCGATATCATCGGTGTTCCAGCAGAGAACTGTGAGCTTGTCGCCGTCAGCAGCTGTATCAGCAGCAGCGGTGTCATCAGCAGCTGCAGTATCATCAGCAGCAGCATCGTCAGCAGCTGCAGTATCGTCAGCAGCAGCATCTGCAGCAGCAGTGGTAGTATCAGCTGCGGAATCGGTAGCAGGTGTTGTGTCGTTGCCGCAAGCAGCGAACATGGAACCAGCCATTACAACAGATGAAATCATTGCAAGAGTCTTCTTTAAATTCTTCATTTGGTTTTTCCTCCTTAATGATATATTATATTTTAAAATTTAAAATATAATAGCGTGGTTTTTATCGGTTCAGATCTCTGACCGATGCTCCTTCAAGCAGATTTCCTTTTATTATGAGCGGAGGCTCATTTGCGGAAATCTCCTTGTTTATCAGTGAGATAAGTCTTTTCGCCGCTTCGGATCCCAATCTATCGGTGTCCTGCCTGATAGTTGTGAGCCTCGGCCTCAGAGCCTGTGACAGCACGATACCATCGTATCCCGCTATGGAGATGTCCTCCGGAACAGACAGCCCCAGCTCCTCCAATGCATTCAATGCTCCCAATGCTGCAAAATCGTCCGGCAGAATGATGCACGTCGGTCTGTCGCTGCAAGACAAGACCTTTTTTACAAGAAGCTCGGCACACTTGGTATCATGGTAGCGCCCCTGCAAAAGGAATTCGCTCCTGATATTTATATTCAGGCGAACCAGTGTTTCCTTGAAAGCCTTTACTCTTATCAAGGTAACGTCTGAAGGATCGCCGTAAATATACGCAATTTTTGTATGGCCCTTGCCTGCGATATACTCCACAAGCTGCCTCATTCCCGTTTCATTGTCGGAAACCACCGAAAGGTGATTCTGAGGCACATGGTCGATGCTGACAATGGGAACATTGCTTGCAAAAAGCTCATCAAGAGTGCTCTTGTCAACGTAATCATCAACGCTGACTACCACCACTCCGTCCACATTGCGGTACATGCAGTGCTCATACGGGGTCATTTTCCGTTCGCCGATATTTCCGCTGATAAACGTAATATCGTACCCCTCGGACTCGGCTTCTTTCTTGAAGCTGTCGAGCACCGAAGCAAAATAGTTCTGGGTAAGACCGCTGTTCGTCTGTTCTGTGAAAAGAACACCGATGTTATATGTACGGTTCGTTTTCAGCGCCCTTGCCTGGGAATTGGGGAAATATCCCATCTTCTTTGCAGTTTCCTGCACAGTCCGCTTTGTGGTTTCGCTCACATCTTTGTGGTCATTGAGCGCTTTGCTGACAGTAGCAATCGAAACGCCGCAGACCGCTGCAATATCTTTGATTGAAACCATAATAAGGATACCCCGGTTCATAAGTCTGACCGGAAGCCGTTTGTAAAATATGCACACATTACTGACACATATCTTACAGGTTCTGAACACCTTGACTAAGCGCAACCCGCTTTAAACGTTTTCGCTTCCAGTGATTTAAATATACAACCGTTTCACCAAAAAGTCAATGGTTTTTATTCAAGATACGAAAAAAATAGTTGTTTTGCACAAGAGAGCATTTTCATTTTATAGCAATGTGACAGACAATTCTTCGCAATAAGGTATAAACCCGTCATAAATTTCTGACGTTCCCCACTAAAAAGCATAACGGTTTACGAAAAATATTATGCAGATTACTGTCACTTTTACCCTCTTTTTTGCATACTTGTGAATAATATAAAAAGGCGGCTGCCGAAACCTTTGCCTCGGCAGCCATCTTTTTTATTCGATCACACGGTAGTTATCGGAAGCATTTTCCTTTGTGGCATACTCGGAAACGTTCAGCACCTCGACCTTCAGGGGCTTTGAGCCCATGCAGATCTCGATGATGTCCCCCACCTTCACGTCATATGACGCTCTGGCAGCCTTTCCGTTCACAAGTACCTTATCGGCATCGCACGCCTCGTTTGCCACAGTTCTGCGCTTGATGAGCCGTGTCACTTTCAGATATTTGTCCAGTCTCATATTTAGTCCTCCGCATAAAAAAATTGCGCCGCTTTATTCAGACGGCGCAGAGCATATGTTTGCAATTACTTAACGTCAACAGCGTCCTTGAGAGCCTTGCCTGCCTTGAATGCGGGAGACTTTCTTGCAGGAACGAGAACCTTTTCCTTGGTTCTGGGGTTGATTGCTTCCTTCTCTTTCTTGTCTCTTACCTCAAAAGTACCGAAGCCTACGATCTGTACCTTATCGCCGTTGGTGAGAGCCTCTGTGATGGAAGCTACTGCTGCGTTAAGAGCCTTCTCGGAATCCTTCTTGGAAAGCTCGCTCTTCTCTGCGATTGCGTTGATAAGATCTGCCTTTGTCATTGTCTTTACCTCCATAAAATTTAGCGCATAAAACGCTTATTTATTGATTTTTCGCTTTCTGCCAGTAAGCGTCCAGCGTATCTATGTCAAGGGAACGCATATCCTTCCCTTCACAGCGAACCATATTTTCCGTCTTTTCAAATCTGTCAACGAATTTATCTGCGGCACGGGTAAGCAGCTCCTCAGCGTCATAGCCCTTTTTGCGGACAACATTTACAGCCGCAAAGAGCATATCGCCCAGCTCCTCAGCCTCATTCTCGGCCGATGCTGCCTTTACCTCTCCTATCTCGCTTTCAAGGGACTTCAAAGCTGCCTCGGCATCGGGGAAATCCATGCCTGCACGCTCCGCACGCTTGCCTATCTTCTGCGCCCTCATAAGAGCGGGAAGAGCGCCGCAAACGCTCCTGAGAGTTTCGGTATAGGTCTCCTGACCCTTGGTCTTCTGCTTGATGTCGTTCCAGTTTCTGAGAACGTCCTCGCTGTCCTTCACCTTTACCTCGCCGAAAACATGGGGGTGACGGACAATAAGCTTCCGGCAAACATCATTTACAGAGTCTGCAAATGTAAATCTGCCCTGTTCCTCCTCAATTCTTGCGTGGAATACCACCTGGAGCAGAACATCGCCCAGCTCCTCCCTGAGAAGCTCGCTGTCCTCAAGGTCGATAGCCTCGCAGACCTCATATGTCTCCTCGAGAAAATCCTTTCTTATGGACTTATGATCTTGCTCCCTGTCCCATGGGCAGCCGTTTTCGGAACGGAGGATCTCCATTATCCTAAGCAGATCGTTTATGTCATATCTGTCCTTGAATTCAAAATCCATTTTTAAAAGACTTCCTCTCACGGGATTGGAAAAGTTCAAGCCCCAAACGGCTTGAAATCGTCCTTTTAATATATTAACCGATAAATCCGAATAATTCAAGTGGGTTTTTGAATTTTTTCAAGAAATCAGCATTTTTAACGTACTTTTCGTAATTACGCCCGAAAAATATGTGCTTAATATGTAAATTATTGCTCCCGTAAGGCATGAAACGGCGGTTTTTATCATTATATGAGAGCCTGCGGGGAGCTGTTTTGCGGTGATGAACGCTCCCGCTGCGCAAAGCGCTCCTGCGGCGAATATTTTCGCACAAATCCCCATTGTCCGCCGAAGTCTGAGACCGCCGTGGGAAGCCAGCGCCCAAAGGGACATGACGCAGATAACAATGTAACAGATGAGTGTTGCTATAGCCGCTCCCGTAACGTTAAGTCCCGGGACAGATGTGAGGATAAGGTTTCCCGCAAGCTTAACCGCCGCACCTATGCCCATGAGCTTCACGGGGATATCCGCCCTGTCCGCCGCCTGGAGCACCGAAAACGCCGCTGACGATATGCAGACAAAGGGCACGGCAAGTCCCAGAACCCTCATGGCATCTGCGCACACGGCTATCTCCACCGTGCGGCCTGAGAAAAGGAGCGTAAGTATCTCCTCCGCAAGGACGGAAATGCCCGGACCTGCGGGAACGGATATGACAGCCGCCGCAAATATCACCCCTGCGGAGCATTCACCCAGCCGCTTGTCATCGCCCGCAGCCTTTGCCGCAGAAGCAGCAGGAAGCATGCTTTTTCCAAGCATATTTGTAAGTGATGGTATCAGATTGAAAAGCGTCACTGCCAGCCCCGTAAAGCTGCCGTAAATGAAATTTGGCATATCATTATAAGATATCCCCGAGCCGAGAAGGTGTGAGAACACCCACGGTGTCTTTGCAATGACCGTTTTGAGGGAGCGCATAATGGTCACAAGGTCGATAAGGGAGGTAAGGTTTATGACCAGCGCCCCTGCCGCCATGGGAACGGCAGTTCTAAGCAGCTCACGGTCTATCTCCCTGCGTCGGCAGACGGCAGTTTTTCCCCTGCCCTTTATCATTATATAGATAAGCCCCGCAAAGGAGGACAGCGTTACGCCCATAACGGCAGCCGCAGCCGCATATGGCACAGCCGCTTCCTCAGCCGTCACTCCCCTGCCCGTGCAGCCCGTGAGCCTGAGGAAATCCTCGGGGTAACTTTTGGCAAACCAAATGCAGCCGCCGCAGAGGGCAAGTCCCAATATGGTCTTTGCAAATCCCTCTATGACCTGTGAAACGGCGGTGGGATACATATTTCTCATGCCCTCGAAATATCCCCTGTAAACGGAAACAAGGCAGCCTGCCAGCACCGAGGGGGCTATTGCCATAACGGCGGGCAATGCCTTTATATCCCCCGAAACAAATCTGCACAGCGGATATGCTCCTATAATTATTATAAGTGTACCCGCTGCTCCCACAGCTCCGAAAAGCCTCAGCGCCGCAGATTTTATCTCCCCTGCACTGTGCCTGCCCGATGCCTCAGCAGCAGCCACAGCCTTTGCCGCAGCTGACGGCAGCCCCGTTACCGACACAGCATAAACGGGCATGAAAATTCCGTATGCCGCCGAAAAATATCCCATGCCCGTACCGCCCAGCATATTTGCCAGCGGTATCCTGAAAACTGCGCCCATTATCTTCACTATCAGCGCTGAGACCATTAACACGGCGGAACCGTAAAGAAAGCCTTGTTTTTTCAATTTATCACTCCCGAAACGTCACAACATCAAAAATTTGCCCCTACAGCAAGTCCATATAAAAATATATGTTGCGTTTTTCGGGAATATGTGGTATAATCTGTTTATACATATACTGATAAAAGGAGATATTCTATGAAATACACATTTTCCGATAAGATATCAAGCCTTAAACCCTCTGCTATAAGAGAGATACTTAAAATGACATCTGACCCCAACATAATCTCATTTGCGGCAGGAAATCCCGCCCCCGATGCTTTCCCTGTGGAGGAGATCCGCCGCATTACTGCCGATATACTGGAAAAGAACCCCATCGCAGCTCTCCAGTACAGCGTTACCGAGGGCTATGCTCCCCTGCGTGATGCAGTAAAGGCAAGACTTGCTTCACAGCACTCCTTCGTTCCCGAAAAGGACGAGCTTATCATCACATCGGGCGGTCAGCAGGCTTCCGAGCTTTCCTGCAAGGTATTCCTCAACGAGGGCGACACACTTTTATGCGAAAGCCCCAGCTTTGTAGGTTGCCTTAACGCATTCAAGTCCTACAACTCAAAGCTTGTGGGAATCGAAATGGACGATGAGGGCATCAAGGCAGACGACCTTGAAAATGCTGTTAAGGAAAACAAGAACGTTAAGCTCCTTTATGTTATCCCCAACTTCCAGAACCCCTCGGGAAGATGTATGTCCGCTGCCCGCAGAAAGGCTGTTTATGACCTTGCCTGCAAGTATGACTTCATTATCCTTGAGGACAACCCCTACGGCGAACTGAGATTTGCAGGCGAGGATATCCCCTCGATCAAGTCTCTTGACACTGAGGGCAGAGTTATTTACGCAGGAAGCTTCTCCAAGGTGATCTCCCCCGGCATGAGAGTTGGCTTTGTTGCAGCTGCTCCCGAGATAATCTCCAAGATAGTAGTATGCAAGCAGGTATCGGACGTTCACTCCAATATCCTTGCTCAGATGATATGCCACAGAATACTCACCGAGTACGACTTCGACGCTCACATTGCAAAGCTCCGTGAGATATACAAGAGAAAATACACAATCATGGCTGAAAGCATCGAGAAGTATTTCTCCCCCAAGGTAACTGTCACCAAGCCTCAGGGCGGTCTGTTCATCTGGGGAACTCTTCCCGATGGTGCGGATATGCAGAAATTCTGCAAGGAAGCCGTTATGAGAAAGGTAGCTGTAGTTCCCGGCAACGCATTCCTTACCGATGACACAATGCCCACCACCAGCTTCCGTATGAACTTCTCCACACCCACAGACGAGCAGCTTGTTGAGGGCTGCAAGATACTGGGCGCTCTCACCCACGAGATGTTTGACTGATAAATCTTGATTTGAAAGGATAAATAACCATGGAAACACAGGAAAAGAAGATAATTTTCAGCGGAATACAGCCCACAGGCACATTCACCCTCGGCAACTACATCGGCGCTATCCGCAACTGGGGCAAGCTCCAGGACGACTACAACTGCATCTACTCTATCGTTGACATGCACGCTATAACAGTAAAGCAGGACCCTGCTCAGCTGAGAAAGCATACTATCGAGGCATATGCCCTCATCATGGCCTGCGGCGTTGACCCTCAGAAGTCCATCGCTTTCATTCAGAGCCACAACAAGTGCCACGCTGAGATGAACTGGGTGCTCTCATGCTCCACACAGTTCGGCGAGCTTTCCAGAATGACACAGTTCAAGGCAAAGTCCGAAAAGCACCCTGACGATATCAACGCAGGTCTGTTCACATATCCCGTGCTCATGGCAGGCGATATTCTTCTTTATCAGACTGACCTGGTTCCCATCGGCGCAGACCAGAAGCAGCACCTTGAGCTTTCAAGAAACGTTGCTCAGCGCTTCAACCAGAAGTACGGCGAGCTGTTCAAGATTCCCGAGCCTTACATTCCCGAAAAGGGCGCAAGGGTAATGAGCCTCCAGGACCCCACCAAGAAAATGTCCAAGTCCGACGAAAATCAGAACGGCTGCATCTACATTCTTGATGATAAGGACACCATTGTAAGAAAGTTCAGAAAGGCTATCACCGATTCCGACTCCAAGGTAAGATACGCTGAGGGCAAGGACGGTATAAACAATCTTATGACCATCTATTCCGTTGTCACTGGCAAGAACTATGACGAGATAGAGCAGGAATTTGACGGCAAGGGCTACGGCGACTTCAAGACCGCTGTAGGCGAGGCTGTGGCTGACCATCTGGAGCCTGTACGCACCGAATATGCACGCCTTATCGCTGACAAGGCATACATCAAGGAGTGCTACACCAAGGGCGCAGAGCAGGCAACAAGAATTGCTCAGAAAACTATGTCCAAGGCTTACCGCAAGGTCGGCTTCGTTGACATCAGATGACCTGACACACCCGAAAAATCAGCTCCCGAATCCCTGCGGCTTCGGGAGCTTTTTGTTACTGTGACCATGAAAGGACATTTTAAATGAACAGCAAGCTCATTCCGACAGGCTGCTTTACGGCATCGGTGCTGTCGCTCATCATATCAATATCAAAGTACATTTCATCGGGCAATTCTGAGCTGCTTGTGGGCGGCGTGATACTTACGATACTTTTGGCAATCGTGGGGCTGAGGGTGCTTTTAAAGGACAGACCATCGCTTTTCAAGGGAATACTTGCCCTGTCGCTGATGATACTCTGCGGAGGTATCGGCGTTTTCATCGGCATATGCGTATATGAATCAGGCGATGCGGATATCAAAGCGGTGTATATCGGCATCGGCTTCGGTCTGTTTTGCACTGCGGTGGGAATATGTATGTTATTTATGTTCAAAAACCTATACAAGACATTTTACAGCCCAAGCTATCCCCTGACCAGATATACAGCAGAAAAGGTTCGTGAGGCATATGCCTTTCACCGTGGGGAAAATGACCCAAAGCAGCTTATTGAAAGGGAGCTTGCTCCCAATGCTCTGACAGTCGGAAAAACGGGTCATCTTGACAGGCTCACAGCGCTTATAGACAAATGCGGCTGCTCCCGTGATGAGTTCAACGCAGATTATTACAAGGGCGAGATATTCCGAGGCGATATGTGTATGCTGAATGTGGGAGATATTTTCACTATCTACTGCGATATGGGCGCAAACCAGTTTGTTTTCAGAAACAGCGACATAATTTATGTGGGGCCTTACATTGAGACAGATGAGGTCTCGGGCATGACGGTACAGCGCTTTAACATCAAGCTGCGCATAAAGGGCGAAGAGGTCTATCACGTTCTGCGCATCGCCCAATACATGGACAGACCTGTTCTTGACGCATTCAGGAAACGCCGTGAGCTGCTTGACCCTGAGTGCGAGATATTTGATTATCCGTACTGATGACTGTATAATTGTAATAGCAGTCAAACTTATTTGACTTGCAGAATTTTTTATGCTATAATATCCGCTGAAAGCAGTAAGCATTAGCTAATAATTACTTTCAGATCGGAGTGCATTATGAAGAAAATAACTTTTTCAAACAGTAATGACGGATTTTACGGTACATATTATATAAATCCCAACGGTGCGGATAATGCGGTGATAGGACTGTTCGGTGACGACCCTAATGATTACATGGCAAAATGCGGCGCTAAATGGCTGCACAAAAACGGTGTAAATGTTATGTGTATGTCGCCTGACGTAAAAAACTACAGCCACGTTAACTATCCTCTGGAAAGGATAGGAACTGCTATCAAATGGCTTAAAAGCAACGGCAACAAAAAGATAGGCATAATGGGAATGAGCACTGCGGGAATGGATTCCATAGCTGCGGCTTCATACTATCCCGACATCACACTGACTTTCGGGCTTACTCCCAGTGATTTCATCTGGCAGGGATTTGAACAGGGCGAAAAGGACAGCTGCAAGGAATGGCCCATTCCAAATGCCTCCACCCTTTCATGGGAAGGCAAGCCTATTGCTTATATGCCTTTCGTTTATCAGCACCCCGAATATTATCGCATAATAGAAGAGGAAACCAAGGGCTCGGGCGATGTAACACGCAGCACAAAACTGTTTATCGACTCGGAAAAGGCAAGAGAGCACACCGAAGAAGAGATGATAAAGATCGAGAACATCAAGGGCAAGCTTATCCTTATCGGAGCAGAGGACGACAGCTTCTGGGAGACGGGAAAATATATCCGCCGTATGGATAAAAGACTGCAGGAACACCCTCACAGCTGCGACTATGAGGCAATCGTTTATGAGCACGGAACTCATTTTGTCCTGCCCGAATCCCTGCTCAGAACAGCTCTTCCCGTAGGACTTAAATTTGTGCTCAAATTTGTATTCAGGGCAGCAAAGGAATATCCCAACGAGTGCGAGGCAACAAGAAAAGATATTGACAAGCGGCTTTCGGCGGCTATAAAAGAGTGGATCGCTAAGTAAAGAACGCACGCTCGGCCTCCGATGTTCCTTTGAAAAGCTCTTACAACTATTTAAAGGAGTCAGCATGAAGATCATCGAATACTACAGATGCGGCGACCAAGGCAGCTATCTTTCGCAAATAAAGCAGTCGGACTGGGGAGCGGGACAATATCTGTATGAGCTTCTCCGTGACGGCAGCCTGAAAGCTCTCTGCGGTGAAAGCACACGGGTGCTTATGCTTACCGAGGGCGGAAAACTTATGGCTTTCTGCTCCCTTGCGGACAAGGACGACATTCAGCCCACGGAGCTTTCGCCGTGGATAGGCTTTGTATATACATTCCCCAAGTATCGTGGAAAGCGGCTTGCAGGCTATCTGCTAAGCTATGCGGAGGAAGTAGCTCGGAGCGAGGACAGGGAGTTTGTCTATATATCCACTGACCATGTGGGGCTGTATGAAAAATACGGCTATGAGTTTTTTGAGGAAATGCAGTCCGTCTCGGGAGAAATTTCAAGGGTTTACCGCAAGAGCCTGAAATATGACATCATCGGCAGGACGGTAAACGTGAAGATTGACCGACCCATGGGCAGCTGTCACCCGAAGCACGGTTATGTTTATCCCGTAAACTACGGCTATGTCGATGGCATGATCGCCCCTGACGGCGAAGATCAGGACGTATATGTGCTGGGCGCAGACAAGCCTCTCAGCGAGTTCACGGGCAGGATAATTGCCGTTATCCACCGCTTTGATGATATGGAAGAAAAGTGGGTGGCTGCTCCTGAGGGCATGAGCTTTACCAAAGAGGAAATTTACAGGCAAGTGGAATTTCAGGAGAAATTTTTTGACAGCGAAGTGAGAATGTGATATAAAACAGCCCGCTCTCGGATATCTGAGAGCGGGCTGTTATTTTTATAAAATACATTATAAAAAATAAAAACCACGCAGAAAATTCTACGTGGTTTTTATGGTGCGCTGCAAGGGACTCGAAAGAGTACATTTCTTTATTTTTATAAAAATCAATGTTGCATTTAAGCAATAAGCTTGATTTAAAGCCACTTTATTGATAATAATGTCAGGCAGTTTATGCTTATAAAATAAATAAGTGGGTTATAAATTGGGTTATTTCATCTCTTATTGATCGTTTATAAGTCCCTCAAAAATATCCTGAATCATTTTGGCAGCAGTATCCTTATCACTGCTTATTTCGTGTGAATATACACCATATGTGTCCATATCCTTACTATGCCCTACGAGTTGTTTGAGGTACCCTTCAGGAAGAGATTTGGTTATTGACACAAAAGTGTGACGCAACTCATATAGTGTGGTTTTAGCAGATAGTTTATTATAATCACGATACTTACGCCATCTTTGATAATATGTTTTTTCAGCAACATTGTCACCATATTCATTTGGAAACACAAAATTAGAAGTTATTCCATTTTGTTTAAGCATTTCCTTTTGGTCGTTAAGGACTTGCTGTGAAAAATCGGTTAATTGAAAACTTCGGCGAGCATTATCATTTTTGCCTTTAGTCACTTCACCATAAACATTAATTGAACGCTTTAAGTTAACATCTTTTCCTTTTATATCTGACCATTTCAAGCCGATAATTTCGCCCGGTCGCATTCCTGTCAATACTTGGAATCGATATGCGTTAATATAAATATCATATTGCTCTGAACCTTTTCTTAGTGTAACATCAGAAAGAAAAAGCTTTTTTACATCCTCAGGCTGTAAAATGGCTTTTTCTTTTGTTGCTGCTCCCTTGGGTATGCTCAGATTTTCAGGAAAAAGAGTAGTGTACTTATTCATACGGCAAAATTTAAGCCACGATGTCATACACCCTTTTATATTCTGCAATGTTTTCTTGGACAAACCCTTGTTATATGCAAAGTTAATTATACTTTGAAGATGCTGCTCGTTGAGTGCTTCGATTTTGAGCCTGCCGATCTTGTGGTTTATCCAATTATTGATATAGTATTCATATTGAATATAATGCGATTTGGAAGTGGTCAGTTTAAGCTGTTCGATATACTCAGCCGTTGTTTTTTCAACATTCAGACGAGTATTTATGACATTTTCATCAAGCCAGGCATCAGCTTTGGCATTAGCTTCACGCTGCCCTGTTCTTCCGGGAGTGCTGCTGTAGAATGTTTTTCTCAGTCCGTCTTTTTGAACTTTTATCTGCCATCTATTGTACTTTTCCATCCACACAGCTGTGTTAGTGCGTTTCATATATATCACTTCCTATCATTCCCCAGTGGGGAATTTTTTATCATCGAAGCTGCAGCGGAGGGTTAGTCAGTATACTGTTGAATAATTGCTGATATGGGATTTTATCTGATAATAACGATATGGTATTGATTCTTTTGTCGGCATCTTTGGAGGAGGCTCCGCAATGATATATTTGTTCTGTTGGTAAACCAAGGTCAATGGCAATATATCTGTCGTGAAATGCTCCCATTGTTTTTTTGAAATCAACGTTAATTCCATATTCTCTTTTAAAATCATTATACTCTTGTTGTGATAAACCGGGGCCAAGATTGTCGCTGAAAAACGTAGTGTTGTTCAAGGTCACATTTTGTTGCCTTGAACATTGAAGAACTTCCTCATGACTGTTTTGAATTACCATTGATGATGGTACAGCTTCACTTGAAGCACCTATAATTTTTTTGTCCCATCAATAGTTTTCATTATTATTAGTTCAGAGTCACTTCGAACGTCTGTCTGCGTTCAACTCTCTAAAAATTACATCTTCAATATTTTTTATATCATTATCCTCAAGTGAAAGAACCCTTTTGCCCATGCTAGAATAAAGCTCCATTTTTTCATCACGTCTTGCTGAATAATCCTCATTATCCATTCCCCAATATTCTACATACAAATCTCTGTTTGGTATGTAAAAATCACAAATGAGCATTTTGTTTGGATGGTTGGGTATGAAAATTGCTTTTTCGTAGCAATGGACGATGTTATGATTGTATAAGCAATCATCAATTATTACCTCTGCTTTTGATCGAACGTAATGTCCATCCAAACATCTATAGGGAGTGTTCCATTTTTTTCTGATATCGTGCTGAATGTTATTTTCTCCAAAATCAATGGTATAATAATGCTTCCCTGTTTCACAATAAGCTATAATTTTATTCTTTAATAAAACATTACAATCATAACACAAATGATATGGTTTGTCAGTGTTAGGGTTAATTTCACACTCATATCTACCACAATATTGACATTGGTATTTTTTTGTTTCTAAATCCTGTTCTTTCATTATACCCTCCTAAACTAATTAAATGATGTCATTATGATACATCTTCTTTTTCTTCGTGTGAATAGCGCTCATATATCGTTTCTATTCAACCAAGTATAATTTTACGCCTGAAAAAATTATTTATCTGTTGTATTGTAATTTTCATTCAGTAAATCAATTATATCAGCAATAGCTCTATGTCTTTCGGCTGGGGATAACTTAGAAAGTAGAGAAATAATTTCCTGTTCAGCGCTGTCACCGATAATAACTGTTCCATTTCTCACAGCTTGTACACCATGGTTATCTCCGCCAATATATGCCTCTGTATTTCCGATATTTGGATTATCAGTTCTTCCTAAAAGATAATCCACAGAACAATTAAGAAAATCGGCTATTTTTGCTAAACTATCATAGGCAATTACTTTGCCGTGCAACATATGTGAAAAGGTATTTGAACCGAGATTGCAACTTTCCAAAATTGTTTTCAGAGGAATTTTTTTTGATTTTGAGTATTCTTTTATATTATTCGCCACATATGGTGAATTATACAAATCTTGATTTGACATTTTATACACTTCTCCAAATATCGCCAAATTTAGAGAAATCATCTTAACATTCTCTATATATGGCGATATAATAATATATATACAGAAAAGATAACATTTTTTGTTATTTAATAGGTATATGTATTTTATATTATAATTCAAATTGCAATAAAAGTCAACATTTTTTGGCGGCAATTCACAGAAATTTACTATTGAGGAGAAACAGAAGATAATGAATGAACTCAGAATTTATGAAAACCTCGAATTTGGGAAAGTAAGGACAATGGAAATCAACGGAGAGCCTTATTTTGTTGCCAAGGACGTTGCGGAGATTCTCGGATATGCAAAGCCCGAAAACGCTTTAACTACTCACGTTGATAAAGATGATACCCTGAAACAGGGGGTCACCGATAGCCTTGGAAGAACACAGAATACAACGCTCATCAACGAAAGCGGACTTTACAGCCTTATCTTTTCAAGTAAGATTCTTAAGGCAAAGCAGTTTAAACGATGGGTAACTCACGAAGTATTGCCATCAATAAGGCAAACAGGCTCATACAGCACACTACAAGCACCTGTGAGCGATTTTGACAGCTTGTCAAGGAGAATTGAAGTGTTGGAGAAAGATGCTCTCCTGCGGCGTGTAGGTGCTTTGGAGACTGCATACCAAAATGAAGATGATTATGGCAGCAAATGCTATAGATCAGTAGGGCAGGTTCCGGCACATATCATCGCAGCTCTCAATGTTATGATAGACAGCGGACAAACTATTGGTTTTATGCTTGATTTCCTTGAAGATAACCATATATGGCTGTCTAATAGAGGACTTAAAGAATATATCAGAAAAAGAAAGGCGGATAAATGTGGATATTAACACATCCGATCGTACAGAATTTTTAAAAAGCTTCAAGGCATATGTCAATGAATTTGGAAAAGAAATTATGTTTTTGTATAAGAAATATCGAGGCAGTGAGTGGTTGGAAATACACCATGATGGCTATTACTTCAAATTTTATGTATTTGGACAGGTATCCAAAACTATAGATTTTAAAGAATATCGGATTGATTTTGAAACTGATGGAGATGGCGGAGAATTAACTACCAAAACCTGCATTGTCAGAATCATAAGTTATTATACTGCTGATTTTTACCCATTCGTTAATAATAAAGATAAGATATTGGATTGCTATACAATTGCGAAAAAGCAAAGAAAGCCTGATGCAGCTGATCTTGTTGGAAAAGACTGTGACGTTATTTTTCTTGACACTGAAACAACAGGACTTGATCCTGAAGCAGATGAGATTCTACAGATATCGGTTATGAACAATAGCGGCGAAATACTGCTTAATAGTTATATTCGTCCTGAGCATAAAACGGAATGGACGGCAGCTGAAGCTATAAATCATATTTCCCCACAAATGGTAAAAAATGCTCCATTGATGTCTGATATAGCACCGCTGATATCAAAAATAATGTCCGGAGCTAAAGTAGCTGTTGCATACAACATTGACTTTGACTGGCATTTTATTTCCAAGGCACTTGAAGAAAATGGCTTTGATTTTGAAAATGATACGCCTGAGCTTAGATGCTGCATGAAAAAATTTTCAGAAATATACGGCGAATGGGATAGCGAAAGGTTGAGATATCGGTGGCAAAAGTTATCAACAGCGGCTTCCTATTATAATATTCCGTGGAGAGGTCAGGCTCATGGTTCACTTGCCGATACTTTCATGTGCAGAGATGTTTGGAACAAAATGAATGATGACTGAAATATCCATAATACTCATAGGACTGCTGCTTTGCGATTTTCTTACAAATGATAGGCTTAATTAAAAGGAGAAGCAAGCTACGATGAAAAAGGCAATAAATTTCTCAGATCTGACGCAATGCCCGTTTTGCGGATGTAATGGTTTTTATGTTCGACAGCACGCAGAGGGAACCGTAATATATCATCATTCCTTTGATGGTTCTGAATCTGATAATAATGATATGTATAATGATCTCAATATTACAGGCGGCAAAAGAGCTTATTGTTCTCAGTGCAATAAATTTCTTGGAAATTGTGAAACCAATAAAATCAGTTTGCCGGCTTTGAAAGCTCTTTTAAAAAATGAGGAGGAAGAAGAAATTGGCAAGTAAATGTACTTTAGAGGATTTAAAGGAAAGCGAGCTTGAACTGCTTGTTCCGCAAATGGTTGCAGATGTACTTGGAACATCTGCAAAGACCCTTATTCAAACAGCAAGAAATGCTCCCGATAGTTTGGGCTTTCCGGTCATTAAAATAGGAAAACGTGTAAGATTTCCCCGACGGGCTTTTGTTGATTTCATGTCGGGTAACTTACAGGATAAATCCAGATGATTTTTTCCTTTTCAGCCCATCGTGTTGCGAAAAAGTGCGATGCTTGCCTCCTGGCCTGGATTTTTGCAGGCTTTTCGGTTGCGGCACGAGAAGAGCGACTAAATAAATAGCAAGCATAGAAAAGTAGGCCTACTTTTCGTTTTTCGGCTCAGTTGACCCGAAAATAGGGATATCTCCCTAAAACCCGAGATATTTGTAAAAGGATAAATGCAATATGCCAATGAAAAAAGGAAACAAAGAGAAAAAAGTGTATTTTTCTCCAAGAGAATGGGAAATTGTTTGCAGACATTCTGAGAAATTGGGAATGAGAACAGGAACCTATATTCGCACCATTTCTGTTCAAGGGAGCATTAAGGTTTTCAATCTTAAAGAGCTGACAGATGTCTATAAGGCGATGAACAGGATCGGCGTGAATATCAATCAGATATCGACTGTCGCAAACAGCACAAAATCAATTTATCAGAAAGATATCGAGGACTTGCAAGAGGAAATAAAGCAGCTTAGGCTTGTTGTTGAGGACTGGCTTTCGCCGCTTCAGTCGGAGGAGCTGTTGTAATGTGCCTATAGTAAAATACGTTGCGGTTCATACTACTCCGTTGTCTAACATTGAGTATATTCTGAATGGTGACAAAAATGACGAAATGAAATTTGCAACAGGAATAAATTGTACTGCCAATCCTCAGGAGGCGTATGATGAGTTTCGCAGAACATTCGAAATATGTGCAAAGGAAAGATTTTTCAAATCTGAGATTGTCGCAGACAAGGACAAGTCCGAAAAACCAAAGCAGAAAGAAAAGGTGCGTATCCACCATTACATACAATCCTTTTCCCCGGATGAAAATGTCACTCCCGAGGAAGCTCATCAGATCGGTATTGAATGGGCGAAAAAGGTTTTCGGAAATGATCATCAGGTCATCGTGAGTACACACGTTGATAAGGATCACATACATAATCATTTTGCGGTGTGCCCATATAATCTGGACGGAAAGCAATGGTATGCAAATTATCGGTCGCTTATGAAAGTGCGGAAGATTTCAGATGCTATTGCACTTGAACACGGTCTGCATATTATTGAAAGCCCCAAGCACAAAAATACGATGAAGTATAATGAATGGCTTACACGAAAAAACGGCACATCATGGAAACAGAAGCTTTGCAATGATATTGACAAAATTATTCTGGATAAAAACGTAAAAAATCTTCAAGACATTGAGATGAAGCTTTCAGAGAAAGGATATGTTGTGCATCAAGGTAAGTATCTTTCAATAAAAGCACCAAAGCAGAAATATGCGATTAGAAGTTTTCGTCTGGGGGATGGGTATTCCATACCTGACTTGGAATATCGTATTTTACATAAGGATAAAGAAATCAGTCCTGCTGCTATTGAACGTCTATCCGGTATCCAGAGAGAATATGCAATATGTATGCGCCAGATGCAGATAAGCATTTTTATAAAAAAAGAAAAGAAAACTACATATTCAGATTTGAGGAAAAGTGCAGATCTGCTTAATTATTTAAGCTTAAATAATATAACATCTGTATCAGAGTTTGAAAACAAGCTTAACTGTGCAGCTGAAAAATATCAATCATTATCAGATAAGCATGATGCGCTTGCAAAGCAAATAAATGCTATGGAAAAAATAATAACAGACGGCGAAAGCTATCTTGCACTGTCATCCGCTGACTTTCTTACTTCAGAAGAAAAAGTAATGTATAATAAGGTTTCTTATGTTGAGGCAAGCGGAATAACCGACAGGGAGGATTTGAATGCGAGAAAATCCAAATTAGCAATAATCAAAAACGAGTTAAGCGATACTGCAAACCAATTAGAGCTGTTTAAATCAGAAAGAGATACTATCGCCGCTAATTATGAGACATATTTAAAAAACATGTCAAATCCTTCATATGCACCCCACCAGGATTATCAGCTTGAGCCGCAGCCCGAAGAGAGGCTTTATAGAAGAAATAATGAACAGGAGGTAGAACGATAATGTCAAGCGATTATAAGAAAACACAAAACATATTTCCGCATCCGAAGCGTGATGATTTGAAAAAGTTAACTGCTAAGGGCTGCATTTGCATAGCAGATCAGGTGAAAACTAACACAGCATCCAATGATGACTTTGGCAACTACACTCGGGAAGTTGTGATCGTAATACTGAAGGAACTTGCAAACAGCATGAGTCCTGGCGAAAGCCTCGACGAATGTTTCAGGAGGATAAAACAATGGAATTTAATGCAATAAACGGAGTTATTTTAATTGAGGAAATTTGTCAATTTCCTATAGCATTACTAATTGTTATTCTGGTAATTTATATTACAGGCTTTTTAGTCACTAAAAATATCGGCACAAAGAAAGAGACATCGTGGTTAGATATAATTATACTGATTAGTGTATTATTTATTATGGGATCTACACTCTATGAGCTGCTCTATGATTCTCTGCATTTAAAAGCTCCAACCGGCGAGTATAAGGTAATTACAACTCAGGATGTGGATATGAATGAGTTTGAGGATACGTATGAGATTACGAATTATAAGGATGGAGTTTATACGGTACGAATGAAAGGAGAACAATAATCATGGCAAAATCAAATTTTGAACCATACGCTTATCTTTATGATAATGGATTCTTTGATCCGATAGAAGTGATAGTTGATGATAATGAAATACGTGTTCCGGAAACGATTGTGCCGGAAAATATTTATTATACTCCACCCAAATCGGCATCAAAAAGTAAACCAGACAAATATGAAAGCTTTTTAAAAAAGCTATACGAAATATGGCGGTATAGTTATACTGGATCAGAATTTGTCCTAAAAATATGGCTGCCTACTCTTCTGATATGTCTAATGGCTGGTGCAGCAGATGTAAAATACTTTGAAAGTAATCCGAAATACTTAATAACTCTGGTTATAATACTTTCAATAATCTCACTTATTACAATAATATATGCGATATTGGATAAGAATGGAGGTAAAATGCTAAAATCACTTTTATTGAAGGATCAGGGACTTTATAAAAGCCAAACATTATATACTTTAAATTTCAATTATGACGTTATACCTGTTAAACTTTACGATGTTTATTTGGACGATAAGAACGATATTCTGTTTACCTGTACAACGTTAATTGGCTTAGAGGATAATTGCCTGCAAAAATATATTACCTTAAATAATGACGAACTGTTTTTAACACCGGAACAGGCGTTAGAACAGCTAACAGTCATTCAGGCACGCCAGTTCAGCACATTGACTGATATTTTGCAGGATAAATCAGCTGCTTTCCTGAATGGAAAAGCTTTCAGAAAATATGCAGCGCTGTATTATAAGAAACAGAACGTAAGTTCATCAATATTTGATACGAGGCATGACCATATTGCTATTTATGATTTCCTGACAACTAAAGATAGCCTCATTAAATTCTGCAAATTTATAAAAGATGCAAAATTCGAAAAAGCAGTAGCGGAACAGAGAAAAAATGCACAGGCTGAAAAGGAACGAGCTATCTTAAATGATGCGTTAAATTCGATGAAGGTATAAACAACATGACGACTTTCGAACTCATTAAGGCAATGAGTATTGATGACATGGCGAAATTTCTTGCTGCCGTCTCATATAAGGTCGATTTGGATACGGACAATCAGGCTGTTTCCGATACTATTAGAGGTGTCAGGGAATGGCTTGAAAAGGAATGGTTTGAATCTGATAAATCTTATTCCTTTTCAGCAAGCTCTTGCAAGGGGAAAATACAGTCTTGCCTGTCACGAGCTTGAAACTCTCTTTGTAAGCCATCCAATCCTACAGCCGAGGATATATTATAATCTTATCAGACTTGGACAGAAGTATCTGAACATTGCAGATAAAAAGCCGCCATAAGCGGCGGCTGTGTTAAACAGTTATTTATTGTGATGAATGGCATTGTTCTGCGCAAGAAGATATACGCAATATTGATTCATGCTGATGCCGTCACGTTTTGCGTCACTTGCAAGCTGTTTGTGTAAGCTTTTGGGAAGTCTGAGCTTGAATTGTCCTGAATAATTTTCTGTATCATCAGGGCATGGAATGTCAATGCCATCTTCCATAGCAGCGATAAGCCATTCTTTCTTGGCATCTTCTGCGTTGGCAGCAGCCATTTCAGCAGTTTCCCCACAAGTTATGCAGCCGGGAAGTTCGGGAAAGGACGCAACAAAACCACCTTCAGCTGTATCAGGAACTATTTCCATTCTGTACGGCATATTGAGATATTCATCAATCTTCTTCATCATAATTTACCTCACTTTCTACCACAGCTTTGACCATTTCGACATAAACGATCTTTATTGGTTCATGCTTGGGGATAGTTATAGGATTACACCCTGCTTTTCTGAATGTGACGTGACTGCTGCCGCCATGTGGAGAGTGCATTTCATAGCCATAGCTTTCCAGTACCTTGCGCAGCTCGTCAAATCTCATGTCAGGAGATAGAGAGCAAATCTTTTTTAATAGTTTAGACCATCGTGACATCAATTATCCCTCCATATATAGTATATCACGGTGTCATATATGGTGTCAAGAGAATTTTAAAAATTATTTCCCACTGGGGAACAGAAAGGAACCCAAAATATGACAATAAAAGAATTTTGCACAGAATACGATAAGTCCGAAGCCAATGTTAGAGCAAAAATTGCACATAATAAGGATAAGCTGAAAGATCACGTTTCTAAAAGCCCATACACAAGGACGATTACTCTTGATGACTTTGCTGTAAGCTTTCTTCTTGAAGATAGGAGAAGTAAAAGCAGCTCTGATGAAAGTTTTACAGGAAAAACGGAAGAAAATGAAATGCCCAAAGGGGCTTCTGTTAATGACACAGTAGATATTTTTCAGAATTGGAGTGACGTAAAAAAGAAGCGGGTAATGGATATTTGTATGGAACAAGTCAAAAAACAGCACAGACAGCTTAGCTATATACCTGACAGCTTCAAAACCAAGGAGCTGTGCCGATGCGCCGTTGAAAATCACGGTTTGGCACTGCAATATGTTCCTGAGTGTTTTGTTACGAAAGAGCTGTGCGATATTGCTGTAAAGTCAAACAGTGTTGCACTTAGCTATGTCCCGGATAAATTCAAATCTTCTGAAATGATACAGACAGCTTTTAACAATTACAGCGAAGCTCGCAAACATTGCATAAGCAGTGATGAATTGGATAGAGACAGCAATCTGCTCAAATATGTTCCGATAATATTCCGAACGGAAGGTATATGCTTTAAATCACTACTTGTGAGCGATTGCAATGTGAAATATATTCCTGTAAAGTACCTCAGTACCGATAAGTTTATAGAAAAGATGATAAGCTCACCGGTAAGCAGAAAATATATTCCTCTCAGTTTTTGGACAAAAGACAAAATAAAAGAAACCTTACAAAAGGATAATCAAACAAATTATGCACATTGTTTTGGATTAAACGGTTATCCAAAGGAATGCTTCAACTACGAATTATATGTTGAATTCATTGACCAAAAGCTTATTGATCCAATGGATATTTATAGAAGCGATTATTATTCTGCTGTGCTTACAAGGGAGGAAATGAAAAAAATACGGCAAATTGATATTGATGAGCATAACAAGCTGGAGAAAATATATGCTCTGATACAGCAGGATTCCAAAAATATCAGACTTATGCCGACAGATAATGAAAAATATAGCGTTTATGCGTTAACGGCAGTTTGCAAATGTGGCGAAGCACTTAGATATGTCCCTATGGAGATGAGAACCGAGAATATGTGTCAAGCGGCTGTCGAAGATAATCCCGATGCAATTCTTTATGTTCCTGATGAATATAGACAGCAGATAATAGAAAATATACGTGAGAGAAATGATTGGATAAAGTATATCTTCGATGATGGATATTTATCGGATCTGTTTATAAATTGAGAAAGGAAATGATCGTATGAATAAGAAATTGATTAAAACTATTATGGAGAACAGAACTGCTGACAAAGCAACTATGGACATTCTTCTCAGACTTCCTGATGAGGCGTATAATGAGCTCAAATACATAAATGAACATACCTTGGAAAATGGTGCTGATTGGGCAACAAGGCAGTTTCAGGGTGTGATCTGCAAATATTTAAGTGATGATGAGAAGCTTATGCAGCTCATAGATGAAGACGAGTGCCGGAATACATGATGATATAAAAAAGCTGCACTTATATAAAATGTGCAGCTTACTTTGAATATGTTGGCTATAAGTCTTATTTATCCTTGCTTTTAGGAATAATATCTGATAAATCTGAAAGAAAATCTACAGTTTTTGATGCTATAGACTTTTTATGCTTGATTTCTTTCTCAGAATATCCTATGCAAACAAAATCTATGACTTTATTTATTAGGCTTTTTATAAATAACAGGATCAGGGCAGAAAGTAAAATTTGAATAATATATGGTTCAAAAACATCAAAACAATTCTTTATTGAAATCTGTATAGATTCTGATATAGCTTGTGTAATGACATCGTTGTCAATCATAATAATTTAAAGTACACCTCCTTCGATTAAATGTAGTCATAGGTTATAGTATTGTAATCTTGTGAAAAATATGTGGTAAAATAGTGCTTATGAGATGAAAAAACTACTTTTTTGCTGCTTTTTCCTTTTCCATCTCAATCATAAATCCATCACGCTCCAGAAGAGCAATCACGTAAGAATTTAGGCTGAATCCCCGGTGTGCAGCCTGAGCCTTATACTTGTCCTTGGCCCCCTTTTCGCAGCGCACCTTGAATTCGTCAAGCGTGGAAAGATATTTTTTGTTAGCCTTTAACTGAGCGGTTGTTTGCCTCACGGCGAATCACTTCCTTATCAATTTCCTATATTATAGCACATAAAGCATATGTGTGTACACATATATTTCCCACAAAAAAGAAAAATAAATTTGTGTATTTTCACTCTTGATATGTGGGGACACATATGCTATAATATAGACAATAAAAAACTTCCCCATTGGGGAAATGCCAAGATCAGGACATGAAAGGATAAGATATTATGACAACACTGTTACTTATACCCGTTAAGCTCATCGCAAAGGCTCTGCTTTATATTTTGTCCGCAATTATTTGCGTAATAGCATGGGTCATAGGGCTTCCGGCAATGATTTTTAGAAATCTCTGTGCTATTATTGGCGGTATATCAATAATAGCATTAACCATCCTGCTCGTGATTGGGGCAGCACCTAATACAGTAAATCCTCTGCTTTGCTATGGAGCTTCCATAGGCGTTATACTCATTCCTATGCTTCTTATTGAAATTATGAAAGCTTGCTTTTGTATTCGAGGCCGTCTGCTTGGCGCTGCGGATAATATACAACTGATTGGATAACAGGAGGATGGCAGCATGAATATTGAAGATAACATAAAGATTCAGCAGGCTTTTGTACAAGCACGAATTGAATATGCAGCCGCTGAGGAAGAAAGGCAGAAAAAGATTGAGGAAAAGGCTCACGCCGCATTGATTATACGTCAACAGCAGGCAGCAGAGCGAAAGGCTTTAATCGACAGAATAAAAAGTGATCCGGAGCGCATGAAAAAAATGGAGGGTTATGCTTTTGAGGTCACAAAGCCCAAGTACAATTTATAATCGGAGGTAAATATTATGGAAGAAATGGATATCAGGACTTTATCTGAGGGCAAATATGCAATTCAGAGAAAAAATGTGCTCAAGGACCACTTTCCCGCAGCATACCAGCGTATGCAGATGGATGGAACTCTTGAGGAGCATCTTGCATATACGCAGGAAAGCGTAAGCAATTACGTTGATATATGCGCCGAACGCTATAAGCAGACTGAAGAATACAAGCAGGCGGAACCGATGGAAGCAATGAGATTGCTTAATATGACCGTTCTTGAGGCGGAGGAAGCTGCTTACAGATCATGGATAGCAATAGACGAATATGAAGAAGAGGAGGACGATGAATAATGAAGATCATAGCTATCGCCAATCAAAAAGGCGGAGTAGGCAAAACCACAACAGCGGTGAATCTTGGCACTGCTCTTGAGCTTTCGGGAAAAAGGGTGCTTCTCATTGACCTTGATCCGCAGGCTAATATGTCTGCATATCTCGGATTTGAGGACGATGACAAAGCGACTATGAGTGACCTCGTAATGACAACGGCGAATAACTTTACGATGGGCGCTCAGAAGCGTGAAATGCCCTCTATGGACGAATGCGTTCGATACAGTGAGATCAATAAGGTACATTTCATTCCTTCTGATATAGGTTTGGCATATGCCGATGCGTGTATGATGCAGGCGGCTCAGAGGGAAAGCGTACTGAAATTCATTCTTTCAGACAAGGCAATACAGGAATATGACTATGTTATAATCGACTGTCTCCCCTCTCTCGGAATACTGCTCATCAATGCCCTTACTGCTTCGGACGGTGTGATAATTCCTGTTCAGACACAGAAATTTGCACTTGACGGACTGGATATGCTCAGTGAGATATATAATCAGGTAAAGGAAACTATCAATCCGAAGCTTGATATAACCGGAGTTCTTGCCACAATGGCTGATAACACAAATATAAGCCGCTCGGTTGTTGAGAAGCTTACAGAACGGTACGGCAATAAGATGTTTTGCACACAGATACATAAGTCGGTCGAAGCAGCCAACAGCTCAGAACGTATGAAGTCCCTTTGCCTGAACAAGACAAGGCTTGGAGAGGAATACAAGGCGCTTGCTATGGAACTAACCAATCGTATATAAAAGACACAAAACAACAAATCTGTGGAGATATAGGATGAAATATAAAATAAATTTCTACTATAACAATGGAATGACAGAAACATATAGTGGTGGTACGTTTGTTTTTCAAGGTGAAAGATACGCCATATTTGATTGTATGAATCCCAAATTATACAATAGCAAAAAAATTGCAGAGAACTCTGCCAAAAAGCTTATAATTAGTTGTGTAAATACCTCACCAAATTATGAAGTTGTTGAGGACGATGAGCAGACGTTCTTTAATGCAGACGGTTTTCGTAAGAATACTTCAGAAGAAGGCGAAAAAGATATCATTTTACAGCGTATCGAAATCGCCAAAGAAAATGCACTGGGCAGATGTGAGCCAGAAAAAACGGAGGAAAAGATTATGAAATTTGATGTTACGAGTATGCTTTCAAGCATACCTGCTACAGTGAAAACACTGTCTGTACAGGAAATCCCCATTGATTTGCTTGTTCCTTACGGCAAACATCCATTTACACTTTATACGGGCGAAAGACTGGACGATATGGTGCAGTCGGTTAAGAACAATGGCATACTTACGCCTATTATAGTGCGTGATGCGGCAGGAAAGTATGAGATTTTGGCAGGACATAACCGCACCAATGCTGCAAAGATTGCAGGGCTTACAACTGTTCCTGCCGTTGTAAAAACCAATCTCAGCGATGAAGATGCCGAAATGTATGTCATTGAGACAAACCTTATGCAGCGTGGATTTAAGGATCTGTGTACATCAGAGCAGGCGGCTGTAGTAGCACTCAGACACTCAAAAATGTTTGATGAAGATAAGCTTAAAGCTATTCATGATGAGCTTGGAGCTATGGAAGCAGGAGCAGAAAAGCCAAAGGCAGACAGCAAGCTTGCTATGGTAGGTGAAGAATACGGTTTGTCGAAAAACACTATCGCTCGTCTTATCAGAGTTAATAAGCTGATCTCCGCCTGCGACAAATATAAAATCGCTATTGATACTAACAGGCTATCTGTCAGAGCAGCTTGTGAGCTGTCTTATATCAGATCCGTAACAGCCCTTAATGCCATATTTGAAAAGTATAAAGAGTTTGTTGTGATTGACAACATCTGGAATGATGTTGTCAAAATTGACATAAAGCTTGCGGCACAACTCAGAGATATTTTCGAAGGCTTTGACGGCACACAGGAAGCTGCCGGGCTTGCAATAAGAGCGATACAGAAAGTCGAAAAGCCCTCAAGGCCTAAATCATATAAGCTTTCGGCAGACACTTATAGCAAATATTTCAATGACAATGACACCGAGGAGCACATAAATTCGGTTATCCAAGCTGCACTGGAACAGTATTTCCGTGAGAAATAAGTTGACAGCGAAATAATGATATGGTATAATGTTTAAGATATAATCAATATCTTAGCTGACAATGCTACAAGATTTCAGAGTAAGGAGAACATCTATGACTAAAACAAAATTTATTGCAGTAGCAGCTGCTGTGTTACTGACCACCATGGCAACTGCCTGCGGAGACCAAAAAGCCAATACAGATACATCTTCATCTGCTGTGACTACTTCATCAGTAGAGTTGGAGAATACGGAAGCAACTCCCAAAGACATCACAACAATAGATCCGTTTGACGGGTTAAATGTTGTCTTTAATGGTGATAATGGCAGCGGAACGGTGGAAATGGAATATACCGGTAATAATGCTTTTATTCGGGATAATGTAAGATTCCATTGCGATTCTCCGAACTCAACAAAACTTTCTAACGGAGATGTAATTTCTGTTTCAGCACGCTGTACTCCAAAAGATCTGCAGGAAAACAACCTGGAATTATCTTCCACAGAAAAGGAATATACAGTAACTGAACTTGGCGGATTCGTTGAAGTACCGGATGGATATGATTTCTCAGAAATAGATGCCATTATGGAAGATGGCTTCTTAAGAGGCAAATGGGAAAATATGTGCGGCATAGGTAAGATCATCAATGACGTATCTGAATCAGATGCAATAGAATGGCAGATAAATGACCGGTCATACACCTTATATGAGAAAAAATTATATCTGAAAAATAATAACCCCGTTCCGAATTACTATTATATATTTTATAAATTGGACTTTGAGTGTGAAAAGATAGATGGTGTCTATGTAGATAACCCTGATTCAGAATACGATTATGGAGATATCGTGCATTGGAAGGGCCTTGCAGTTGTACAGCTTGCATCTTTATATGCGGATAATCATTCATTGATCGTTAAATCCAATTTTGAAAATGATATCAACTCTTTAGACAGCCAGATAATTTATTTTTGTAAAGATGAAACTGCATTAGAAGACAAAATAAACGAAGAGATGAGCAATTATCAAAAAAAATTTGATGCTGTTTATGATGTAAAGTAATATGTTTTATCATTGGACTGCTGCATTTCAATATGAAGTGCAGCATTTTTTTATTGTTTTTTTCTAATTCAAAAAATTGCAATAGCAACAGAATGTTTACACAACTTTTACAATTATAAAAAAGCAACTTTTTTTGTCTCTTTTTGTCCGTTTTGGAATGATTTTGACTTATATTGGCATATTTTATCCGATTTGTCTTTTTTTCAAATGTGTTATAATATAAATACACAAATTTGGAGGAAAAAAGCCATGAAAATAAAATTAGTTGCTTGCATATGTTGTGCTGCATTGTCGCTTACTGCTTGCATTGGCAGTAACGAAAATGTGTCCGAACAATCTGATTTATCATCGGAAGCAATTCAATCTACACTTGCAGAAACGGAGACACCCGTATATGAATTTACCGAAAGCGACAAATTGGTGGCAAAATGGTTTTCGGAATATATCACTGATCCGGATAGCTTTGCTGATATAACCGACTATCAATATTATGCACGCACTCTTAACCTGGAGAAAGATTACTTTCTTTCTTCTGATTTATGGCAGGTGTATTATAATCCTGAGATAAATCTTAACCGTGATATCGACTGCAAAGATGTTTATCTTATACGCATAGACCCTAATAAGCTAATGGATATCTATTCTGCCAGAATGGGAATGTCAGTAGATGAACTCTGCAAGGGGTTAGCGGTAACCAAAGAGCAATTATATTATAATTGGGGATTTATGCCTTCCTCTATTGATTACGAAACAAAGCATAATAACGGCGAAGTTACGTACTCTGAAAAAGAATCAGAAATATTCGGGGCATTTAATGGTGAAAACCGTGTTAACGTGATGAAAACACATCTTCTTGAAGTGAGCTATGATGGGGATATATCTTATAGCAGTAATGTTTCAGATCGGCTGAAAATAAAGCGAAGAGATATGCTTCACGCATATTCAGATGATAATTATTTATACAGTTCTTACAGTGATAATGAAAAGTCAGCACAAATCACAGTAAACGGCATCGGAATACGTGCAGTTATTCCGCTTACCATTCCAAATGCCTGGAACAACGCAGAAACGGATCAGGCAATTACTCCTATGATAAATGTTTCGCCTTATGCTTACGGTTGTACAGATGCAGATATTATCCCTATTACTGATTATTTGAATATGGAGGATTGACTTAAATGATAGGTGAAGATGCAGTAAACAGCACTACGGCTATGCTTGAAAAACTTATGCAAATTATCCTTGAGATAATCAGAATGCAAAGAGACAGCCAGAGATATAATTCCCGTGAAGCAGCTAAACCATCTAAAGAGAATGCCAAACAGCCAAAAATAAAATTTGGCGAGATGAAAAAAACAGAATATAAAAAAATGCTCAATGCAGGAGATAAAATGCACCGAATTGAGGTTGATAAAAATCAGCTTGAAGGGCTGAATAAAATAGCCAAGGAGATAGGTGCCAAATACTGGGTTATGAGTACAGAAGGTAATACAGCTTCGGTAATTGTTCCAGAAAAGTTTTTTGTTCAAATGCAGGGAGCATTGGAGGAAGCTACCAAGTTACAGCTTACTAAATCGCCTCAGTCACTTGCTGTACATAATGGTGCAGAAATCATATCAGCTGAGGACATTGATATGGCTAAGGCAGTGCTTAGTTATCATGACATTCCGGCGGCAACCTTTAAAACCGATGGCGGCTACATGAATATTGTATCATCTGATTTTGACGGACAATATAAGGCGGCCATGCAGGAGATTTCAAGGCTGAAAGATGAGCTGAAAAATATTGATATTACAGTATTTGAGCAGACAATGCCATTTGAATATATAAATAAGCTTGACACAAAAATTATTGAAGCCACTCAGGAAATGGCACAATATATTAAATTAAATGTCCCTGAGGCAGAGCTGCTCAGGACAGAAAGCGGAGAAATTGCCGTTAAATATCCTGCTGCATCAGAAGCACAAATACAGAATTGCATAACAAACTATTCTAACGACATAGCAGCTGCACAGGACTATCAGGCTGTGATAATTGATAATACCATCAATATAAATCGGGATAAGCTGCTCATCAGCGAAAATACATCTGAATATTTTACAAGAGTGCCAAATACAGCAGGACAGGACTACATAAAAATAGCTAAAGACGATTCCACTCTGACCGATGGCAAAACCATATCTGCCAAGATAGATTATGATAAAACATATCAGATATTTGATAAAGACGGCAATCTTAAATCCGAATTGCCCGGTAGAGATCTTGCCGCAAAATATAATACAAAAAGTCGGTCTGCCAACAAGAAAACTGATATCAGGCGCTATAACAATGATTCGCTTGATCGAATTGAAGTATATAACGCCAAAGAAAATAAGCTTGTCAGAATCGGAATAGAAAATGTCGATGTGGTACGCAAAAATTTGCTTGATTGCGGGATAAGTCCATTTGCGGCCGAAAAACTTCTGGCAGATATAGATAATTCACTTTCAGATGATTATAAAGCCGTATTCAAATATAATCCGCCTTCTATACAGAACAGTTTCAGTGAAATAAAAAGCGATATGCTTGAACAGTATAAGGTGGCTGAAAAAATCAGCTCTGCTCAGCTGGTTGATGGCTTCAATGATACATTAGGTAAAAAATGCTGCGTTTTTGATAAAAGAACAAATGAATATGTTCTCGTCCCCGCACAGGAAAATCGTTTAAAAGCAGCGCTGGCACAGATGGGCTACGATGTTTTACAGACAAATGTAATAGTCTCGGAGGCACAAAAATCTTACTCTCCAAGCGGAGCTACTCTTGAACGTGAAGATATTCACGCACAGAGTTTTGAGACTGGAAATGCGGAAGTCAGTGCATATAAGTTCTGTAACGATGAGCATGGAATTATACTCATTAAGCAAGAGATTACTGATACTGACGTATCTATAAAATATGCCGATATAAATAAGGATACTACACGTCCTGAAATTGAAAAAGCATTAAAGTCCGAATTTCATATGCAGGATGCGGCATCTATCGCAGAATTGCTGAACTGTATGGAAAAGGAACAGCTTATTTCCAAGGCAGTTTCCACCATTACTAAAGACGGCTTTGAGATCTCCCAGGTATCATCAGATTATTTGAAAATATCAAAGGATAGCTCCACTTTAATGCTGGATAAAAACAAGGTCGATATTAAGCAGCTTTCCAATGCGTTTGGAATAACAGAAAAACAGGCTGAGAAGCTTAGTAACAGTCTCAGTAAATCATTGAAAGCTGCCGATAGAAAAGAGAAAAGTCAGACCCTTAATGAGCTCAAAAAAGCTGCTAAAACGGCTTATGAGAATATCAATGCAGAGAAAAAAAACAATGCAGCAGAAAAAAATGTTTCAGTCGAAATTGACAGGAGATAAGCTATGTCAGAAAGTAAAAAAGGTTTTCCTCAAAAGAAAAAAGCATCTGATTTTATAATTTATGCTGTTATTGCAATAGTTCTTGCGGCTGTCGGTGTATGGGGCGGCTATGTTTTGCAGGAAACAGCCAATATGAAGGGCGAGGTAAATTTTCAAAAAGCATTAGACCGATCCGGAGACTATATGAATTTGAATAGCTTTCTTTTTGCTATTATATCAGCTTTGACAGATAACGGCATAGCAAAAAAAGGCGGAATGTATGGAGGAATGGCAGGACTTCTCGTTTTTACTTATCAGTTATCCAAAACCCCGAAGCGTTTTCACCGAAAAGGTGAGGAACACGGTTCGGCACGATGGGGAACTGATAAAGAAAAACTTATAGGCGGAGATGCAAATGATTTTTATAATAATGTCATTCTTGCTGATGATGTTTTCATTGTAGTAGATAGAAAAAAACGAGATATGAATGCACTGTCCCCTAAAAAGCGAAAAGCAGCAGAGCAAAAAAAAGAGCAGGAAAAAAAGCAGAATGAAATCAGACTTGCTAAACTGAAAGAAAATATAGAAGCTTATCGGCTTGAAAATTCCCCAGTGGGGAATGACAAGGAGTGATTGAAATGAGTGCTGCATATGAGATAAAAAATGGCAGACTGATACGTTGCAATATTTCTTCGGAAACTGTTGAAATTCCTGAAAATGTTAAAGCAATAGGCAAATTTGTTTTTGCTTTGAACGAAACCGTTAAAAATGTGATTTTACCTTCCAAATGTACTCACATCGACAAGGCTGCATTCTTCGGCTGCAAAAACCTTGAAAATGTGTCAGCTGAATACGTAGTATCTATTGGAGAATCAGCATTTGAGGAATGCAGCAAGTTGGAAAACATTTCCGTAGGCAGATGTCTTAAAAATATCGGCAAGTATGCTTTTGAAAAATGTTTTTTAATGAATATGATAGGTGCAAATGACAGCTATGCCGCAGAGTATGCCTATAAAAATGATATATTTTTTTATATATCAGGCAATGATGTAAGAGAAAATGAAGTAATGTCAATTGCCGATGTGGCAAAGATGAAAAAAGCAACTGAAAAGATAAAGCCGATGCTTAGTCTAAATACGCTTATTTTAGGCGGAACAGGAACAGGAAAGTCACGATTTTTCGTAAAGCCGAATCTGTTGCAATGCAATACTTCATATGTTGTTACTGATCCTTCCGCTGAACTGGTCGAATCCTGCGGTAAAATGCTAAAAAAAATGGGCTATGAAGTCAAAGTGTTTAATATAGACCATATGGAAAACAGCTGTAATTATAACCCTTTTCATTATATCAGGGACTATAACGGCAATATTGATGACAATGCTGTTATCAAAATGATAAAGACTTTTATGATGAATACCAAGGGCGATGGGGGCGGCGAGCAATTTTGGGAAGATTGTACGCAGATGCTTCTTTCTGCTATATGTTTTCTTCTCGTAGAAACAGCCACGGAAGAACAGCAGAATTTTTCCAATGTTCTTGATCTCATTCATAAGGCAAAGGTAATTGAAGGTAAGGAAGAGGAAAAGTCGGAGCTTGATCTGATGTTTGACAAGCGAAAAGAAGATGCACCAAATGCCTTATCTGTTCAGTATTATGATGAGTTTAAGCAGGCAGCAGGAAAAACAATGCAGTCTATCCTTATTTCAACTACAACAAGGCTTCAGTGCTTTAAGCTTGAAAAAGTCCGTAACCTGACGTGCATGGACAACATAGAGCTTGATACGGTCGGTGACAGAAAAACTGCGCTGTTTATTATTATACCTTCAACAGATAATACATATACGTTTCTTGCGGCGATGATGTATAGACAGCTTTTTGATAGTCTTTATAGGCGTGCAATATCAAAATATCACGGACGTTTGCCGTATCACGTCAGGTTCCTTCTTGATGAATTCGCAAACTGCGGTAAAATACCCGATTTTGAAATGATTATTGCGACCTGTCGAAAGTTTGAGATATCTGTACAGCTCATTTTGCAGAATCTCTCGCAGCTGAAAAGACTTTACGAGAAGTCCTGGGAAGAAATACCGGGTAACTGCGATACAACCATATTTCTTGGCGGTAAAGATCAGGCTAATAACGAATACATTATGAAAGAGCTTGGCAAGGAAACAATAGATACAATGAATATAAACAAAACTAAGTCCAAACAGGGATCTACATCGTATAACGATGGCATTATGGGTAGAGACCTAATGACACTTGATGAGTTAGCCACTATGCCCAATAACGAATGCCTTGTCCTTATCCGAGGATTCAGACCATTCAGGACAAACAAATATGATATCGTAAATCATCCTCGATATTATATGCTTAAAGATGCTAACCCTGAAAGAAATTCCTTTTATCTCGAACAGGAAATCCATACAGCTGAAGAACCTGAAATAATCGACCTGTCAGAATATATTGACGATAACTCTACTATTGAAAATGAAAGTTATAATGTTACAATAAATCTTATTTCATCAGATAGTGATATAATCGTACCTATATCTGAGATCAACAAGGATGTAAGTCCTGAAATCAATTCTTTGTTTAAAGATGTTTCGGGAATATATTCAAAGACAGCCTAATTCCCCAAAGGGAAATTGGTCAGAAAGGAAACTCTATCATGAAACTTGAACTTGATGACAGGGAAAAAATAAAGATATGTGATGATATTTTTGATATCTTAAATCACGGCGGAGAAGTAATTATCAGAAAACGCAGCAAAAACGGCGAGAAATATCTCGAAATCGCAGAGCAAAAAATTACATTAAAAAGCAAGATGATAACAGCTAATAAAATTTAATAGGCATATCCGAATGGGGATATGGAACAGCTGATGGAGCTAAACGGTATAGTGATATATCGTTTAGCTCCATTTTTTATTTAGCATATCATCGGGAAACCGAATGATATAAAAATTTTAGGAGGGTGTTCAAAATGAACAGAATTGAAAAGCTTGAAGATGCTGCAACAACAGCAGGAGCAAAAGCAATGGTTAAGGCTACTAACTGTGTGGGAAAGCTTATGACCAAGAGGGCTGGCAAAATTCTTGTAACTTTGCCTCTTGCGTTATCTCTCATGGCTGTAACCGTATTTGCAGAGGGCGGAGGAGCAGAAGGAACCATCAATACGATCATCGGCTTGCTCAAAACATGGATCCCCCGTCTTGGTGCGCTGTTAGTCGTTGTCGGCGGCATTCAGCTTGGAATCGGCTTTAAGGACGACGATCAAACCGGTAAAACACGTGGTATGCAGTGCATGATCGGCGGTGCTATCGTAGCAGCTATTGGCGCATCGGTATCGTTCTGATGAATCCCTACTCTCGGCGCAGGCAAAATATCTTGCCTGCGCTATAAGTTGGTTGAGGTGAATTTATGGAAATATTTAAAGATAATGCCTTAGCGTATGCTGATTTGATAAGTTCTATCATTAACAGCTTTAAGGAAATTATTCTTAACATACTTGGTATCAATATATATGATGCCAATATTGTTACAACCGGAATAGAATCTGCTGCGCTTTCTCTTGCAGGGCTTTTTCTTGCAATGGAAATGATATCAATGATATCTGAATTCAGATTTGAACGCATTGAAGATGCTATACGATTATGGATAAAATTGCTATTCGCCAAAATTATAATAGAAAACTCTTCAAATATTATAGGCAGCATTTATGACCTTTTCAAAGGACTTGGTGTGGTAAGTATTGATGATGGCTTTTCCAAAATAAGCGGAAGTATAGGAAACATCACAGAAGCAGCTATTGCACCGAACAAAGGGTTATTGGGTGAAGGATATATCTTTTCGTGTATCGTCTTATTGATAGTGACTCTTGTAGTCTCCGCTCTGCTTATAATGCTTACCATAGAAATAATGGGAATAGTATTTGAAATTGGAATACATCAGGCAATAGGCCCTATTGCAATATCTACTTTATGCAACTCAACGGCCCGATCCACTGGAATTGCGTTTATAAAATCCTATGCAGCTGTCTGCTTACAGACAACTGTCATTGGAGCGATCTTTACCGTATATGTTAAATTCGCAGATGATTTTATTGTAAGTGATTTATCAGAAAAAATAGCAAACGTAGGGGCATTTGGAATTATGTTTAGGTTCTTATCTCCTGTTCTGAGCCTTGCTGTACTATGTATAACTGTAAAAAAGTCTGGCGATTTGACCAAACGAATGTTTGGAGCTTAATGGAGGGACACATATGGGTGTAATGAAAAGAAAAATTCCTGCGGAAATAACCTCATTTAAAGAAAAATTTTTCTTTGGATTAACAGTACGGCAGCTTATATGCGGTGCAGGAATATTGGCTCTGGCCATACCCACAGGAATATTCGGAAGTAAATTTTTCACGCAGGATACTGTTGGATGGATCATTTTAATTGAAGTTGTTCCTCTTGCCGCCATCGGTTGGTTTAATTACAACGATATGCCCATCGAAGTTATTGGCAAAAAGGCTATAAGATACTATGTAGAATCTCAAAAGAGAAAACTAAAATTTAAGCCTTTCGAAGTCAAACTGCATGAAACTCTCATAGATATTGAATATTCTGAGTTATCCAATGAACGTTCGGAAGAGCTGAAAAGATTAAAAGGAAAGAGGTCAAAATAATGGATAGTCCTGAAATTATTGCAACTACCCCTACTTCCGAATTTATAACTTCATTTTCTGATGTGTCAAGCAGCGTATCTGCATTATCAGAAGAAAATAATGAAGTTACTGTTAGCACACAAGAATTTACAAGCGAAACCTCAGCAGAAACCCTTGCTGCTGAAACGTTAATTTCCGAAGTAATATCCGAATCTGAAACGGTCAACACAGTCATCGAAACACTTCCGGCTGAAACAACAGTAATCGGCACAACTTCCGTGACCGCTTCCGAAAGATATTCCACATCCGTTTCCAATGACAAGTTCAGCGCTGGATTTTTTGATAATACGAACATTATAACTGCTTTTGCACTTGCGATAGCAGGTACAGCTGCAATAGCATTATTACATAAATCAAATAGAAAAAGGCATTCTCCGGAATACGAACCCCAAAACGCCAAAGAACGAGACAAGGCTCGTATCAATGAACGCAACGCTATAAAAAAGGCTAAAGCAAAAAAAGAAAAAGAGCAGTCAGGCGGTAAGAAAAAGCTTAAAATTTCTCGTACCGTGGCAGAGACTATACCTTACAAGAAAATACTTGATAATGATATATGGCTTCTCTCCGATCACATATATTCAAAGGTGTACACCATCGATGACATAAACTACAATATGGGCGATGAGGTGCAGCAGAATGATATGCTTGAAAACTACTGCACTTTTCTCAACACCTTAGATGATACGGTTGATTGTCAGATTTCAGTATGGAACAGCACCATCAATATTAAGGATTATGAAAGTAAGATACTTGTTAAGAGAGCCAATGATGGATATGATGATGTCCGCCAGGAATACAACGATAAGGTCTTGCATGAAAATCTTTCCAAAGGTCAAAATGCCATCAGAAAACAAATATTCATTACTATGACAATAAAAGCTCCGGACAATGAGGTGGCACAGCGCAAATTCAACACTATTGATCTTGAAACTAAGAACAGCTTTGAACGTATTGGAAATACCAATCTTCGTCCTCTTTCAAACCAGGAACGTATTGAACTTCTTAAAGATGTTTTCGTTGGAGCAGATGTAGCTATTCCAAAGCTTACTAAGGAGGACATCGACAAGGGACTTGATAAGGTCTATTGTGCGCCTGACTATTTTGAATTCAAATCCGATTATTTTATGTTCGGAGAATTTTATGCCAAATGCGTATTTATAAAGGAGTATCCTTCAACTGCCAATGATAATATTCTCAACGATTTGATTGCATCAAATATTCAGATGCTTGTTACTACAAATGTTTTTGCACATGACACGGCGGAAGCACGTAAACTTGTACAGCGACAGATAACGGCGATTGAAACCAATATGGCACAGCGAGAAAGCGCAGCAGCTAAGGCAGGCAATTTCTCGGCACAAATGCCGGTTAAATTCCGTAATCAGATAGAAAGCTATAAAGGCCTGTATGATATGCTTACCGTCAATGATCAGAAGCTCTTTAGCGTTGCGACTATTATTATGGTTATGGCTAAGGATTATGACAAGCTGAAAACAAATATGGAAGTAGTAGCCTCTGCCCTCAAGAGAAATGGCTGTATGTACGGTGAGATGAAATGGCAGCAGGAAGACGGAATGTGCGATGTTCTTCCTATCGGAACACAGCGTAAATTTGAATGGAGCAGATCGCTGCCTACAGAAAGCATCGGAATCTTTGTTCCTTTCAATGTCAAGGAAGTACAGCAGGAAGGCGGCATTTATTACGGATTAAATAAGCTTTCCAATAACCTTATTTCTTTCAAGCGTATAGAATCCTTAATAAACCCTGCCGGATTTATTTTAGGTTGTCCCGGTTCAGGAAAATCCTTTGGTGCCAAGCGTGAAATGCTTGCCGTGTTTCTAACAGACCCAAGAGCCAATATCATAATAATTGACCCTGAGCGAGAATACCCCTCAATAGTAAATATGTTTGGCGGCACTTCAATAAAAATATCTACCGGCTCAACCAATTATGTAAATCCATTTGATTTTGATATGGCCCTGCTTGCTGATGATGACATAGATGTTATTTGTGATAAATGTCAGCTCATAACCTCATTTATATCCATTATGAACCCCAACCGAAGCCTTACGCCGCAGGAAGTGTCCTTCATCGACCGCTGTGTCCGACTTGCTTATGTTAAGTCGGGATACTTAAAAACATTGGACAAAGCGGATATGCCTACATTAGGAACATTTCGTGATGTAATGCGGAATGAGGCGGAAGACGTTGATGAAAAGATGAAGCAGGACCTCCTTATCACCCTTGAGATGTATGTTGATGGTTCAGCCAAATATTTCAATAATCAGACAAATATCGAAGCGGACAACCGTCTTATTTCGTATGACATCAAAGATCTGTCCGGTGTACTGAAAACACAGGCTATGCTTTTGGTGCTGGATAATGTATGGAATCGGCTTTCAGCCAACAGGGATAAGGGCGTACCAACGTGGATATACATTGATGAAATTCACGTTCTTTTCAGAGATCCGTACTGCTTGCAGTTTATCAGAGACTTGTACAAACGTGCAAGAAAATACGGCGGCGTGCTTACCGGTATTACGCAAAACGTTGAAGATCTGCTGAGAGATGATGACTGCCGTACAATGTTGTCAAACTCGGAATACCTTATGCTTCTCAAGCAGTCTCCTGCTGACAGTATAAAATTGCAGGAGACTTTACACTTCACAGACAGTGAACTGTTTTATGTAAATAATATCGGCGCCGGCGAGGGTCTTATGGTTCTTGGCTCAAAAGATAAGATTCCTTTTTGGGATAAATTTCCTAAAGATACTAAGCTTTATAAATCAATGTCCACATCGTTCTCGGAGACGCAGGCTCTTATGGATCAAAAGGAATTATAAAGGAAGGAACTTGTATATATGGATAAAAATGTCCACCTTACTGATAAAAATGAACGTGCAAGGAAAATATACAGGGTAAAAATGATGACTGGAAAGCAGCGGCATTTGAAGGCTAAAAAAGAACAATCCTCTTTTTCTGCTTCTCAGCCTTTACCATCTAAATTGCCCGAAGACAAGAAACATAATACGCAAATGCAGTTCAATACATATCAGAAAAAGGCCGCTGAAATCAACGAAAAAATCAAAACCGATATACAAGTTAATATCGAAACCTCTAAACGGCAGGCTGCTGTATCTAATCAAAGCAAAAATACAGCAGCACGGGCCAATAGTATGGCGAAAGAAGCAGCATCAAGGCTTGAAAACAAGCTAAAAGCCGATGTTGCCATAAACAGAAAATCCCTGGGTGATAATCCAAATTCCCCAGTGGGGAATAAAAATAAAGGCGTATCCAAATCACAAAAATCAAGATTTTATCTGAACGCTCATCAGAAAGAAAGAGCTTATCGTATTAAGCCTGATAATGAAGCAAGGAAGCGCTTCCAAAAGGCTGCTCAGAATACGGACAAAGAATATATAAGGCTCAACACAGCCATTGGTAAGCAATATTATAAAATTTACAAATACCGGGAAGCTCAAAAAAGACTTGACAATAACTCATCTGTTTTGCCTTCTGACATCATCAATGTAGCAGAAAATATTGTCGATGTTTCTTCCAAGGTAACTAATGCTGTAAATAAAAATAGTACCGGAGAAGCTGTCGCTTCTCTTGCAGCTGTACCCACAGAAATTGCTGCAAGGAAGATAATTGAAAAGGCTGCGCAAAAGCATAAATCTATTGAAAAATTAGAACATATTGCCGGTGCCGCAGCCAGTGTTGCATCCGGCGTTGATTCTCAGGACAGTGTTGGGGCTGCCACATCTGCCGCAATTACTTCTGTCCCAAAATATTACGTGTCCCAAAAGGTTACTAAAACTATAAAAAAGGGACTTGATGATCATTACAAAAATAGCCAGGAAATTAAACGTGATAAGCTTAGAGCCAAACAAAGGCAGGCTGCTCAAAGAGCAGAACAGCTGAAAAGAGAACAGGCTCAGCGTCAAATAAAAATAAATATATACAAGACAGAACATGGTATCACATCAAGCGGAAATAGTGCCGCTCAAAATATACGAGCAATTATAAACTCGGGGGAAAATGCAGCCAAAAAGGCGGCAATCGCAAAATCATCATCAGTTATTGTCGCAGCGGCAGGCAGCTTATTGGTCCCGATAATTTGCGTTATTGTTGTAGTGGTAATACTTGTTGCCCTATTTGCATGGATGTCACCGCATACAACAGAATTGTACAACGATACCACTGGCGAGTATGAATTAGTGGAACTGAAAGAACAGAAGGAAATACTTCAGGGATATATAAAATACATACAGCAATATTTTGATAAAAAGCAGCTGGAGATACTGGAGATTGTTGATTTTCAATTTGGCGGATTTGAACCTGACGAATATGATTATGACAACCCCAAAATAACAATGTCGCATCTGTATCAGGATAAAACTTATGTAATATCCTCTAAAAAGGTGATAGTGGGTATTGGAGGAGCCTCCGATCCGGTAGAGGTTACTACTCCCCTATATACAGAAAGCTATTATAAAAAATATCCTGATGGTGTATATAAAACCACGCCGGAAAATGCTGAAATGACATATACCATTATGGACACTACATTTCCGCTTGAAGAAATGCTGAATAAATGGTCATTGGGATATGATGGCAAAGCAACAGAGCGCACGCCATACTTTCAATCGCACTATACGCTTGATACTCCTACATTATATAGTGGAATGGATATAACTAACCTGATTATACATCAATATGATGGTGCACGATTAGTACGGCAAGCACCTGCCACAGAGTGGGTAGCGGAATACGCCGAACTGTATGCCAGAGCATTCAAAGAAATGAATAATGGAGATGGAGCAAATCCCAACACAACCACCGAATTCAGAGACTTTGTTGTCATTTCTAAGGGGTGTACTCCAAACCCACCTGCTGAGGATCCTACTACACTCAGCCGTATGGATAATCATATATGGGCACTTAATCAGGTGACTGAAAAATATATAAAGCTGTCCGACTATTGCGATATGGAATCCATTATCGCAATGGCGGCTGTAAAAAAATGGGGAGACATTACAGCAGTAGATTTTGACTCTTCAACCTATGATTTTAACATAAATACGTCTGATCTTGATACTGTCCTACAGCAGATATATACGTTTGATTACAGTTATCAATATGGCAAATGCCCTGAACGGGACTGCCATCGTGACACTACTCCGAGTGGATTTACATACAGTTGTAACAAAACGCACCAGATCCTAAGAGGACAGGTCAACAACTGGGAATATATCTATGATAACGATCATGGCGATATATCATTCGTAAAAAATAAGCTTGGAATTTCAGGCGATAAAGCGGACATTTATAATGCCTACAAGGAATTTATCTCGAATGTCTTAGGAGATACAAGCACAAAGCTTGATGATTACGAGACCTCTTTAGTTGCACAACGCAGGCTGGAAGCATTGTACGAAGCTGAACACGGCCCCAGACCTGCGATGCCGAAAAACATACATCACACTATCTACAAGGACTATTACGTTAATAATGATGGCTCTACTGACCCTAATCAGCACTATTTCATACGATTGGCATGGGATAAAGTCAAGGAAGCAAATTCGTACATAGTTTATGAGTATGATGTACGAAACGATAAGTATATACGCTGTGCAGGCACTACGACAGATATGGGCTTATCTATTGATGTCGGAACGCTGATGACATATACCACGTATTTTGAAAATGGCGTGCAAAAGTCAAAGTACGAATATAGAGCAGCCACTAAGAATTACCTGATACTTGCAGTCAACGATAATGGCTACAGCAAATACGATGCCGCAGATGTTTATACTGTCACAATCGTCCCGGATGGTATGACACCATAAGAAAGCGAGGTAGAAAACAAAATGAGAAAATTTACGGATTGGCTGAAAGTACAAATAAAAAGTCCAAGGTTTTATATAAAGCTTTTTGCTGTTATCTTAACATTTGGGATACTGCTAATGCCTAAAAATACGACATTTCAAAGTGCAGAAAGCGATTCTTCGGAAACAACCTCTTCATCCGAAACCGAACAGCAATCAGATACACCTGAAGATCCTGAAAACAAGGAAAATACCGAAAAAAAGCATGAATTTCATATAGGAACAACTAATATCATAGGCCTTGCAGGCGGAATTATTGCTCTTGCAGCAGTTAAGTATAAGGAACATAATTTCATTAACAATCGTAAATAATAGGAGGAGAAAAATGGCTGTACATAAACTGATAATCGCCGAAAAGCCCAGCGTTGCAGAAGCGATAGCACATACGGTGGGTGCAAGGGATAAAGTATATGCAAAGGAAAGCAAAAATTTTTGCTATGAAGGAAACGGATACTACGTTGCCAATGCGGCAGGTCATCTTTATTGTGTCGGTAAGCCCGAAGATTATGGATATAAGGAATGGAATATAGACACCCTGCCTTTCTTTCCTGAACTTTCTGTACACGAGACCGAAGATAAACAGGGCCTGCGAAATATGCTTACACTGCTTATGGCAAGGGAGGACGTTTCAGAAATAATCTGTGCAACAGATGCCGGACGTGAAGGCGAGCTTATCTTCCGCCATATCTATGAGGCTAATCACTGCACCAAGCCCGTCAAGCGCTTGTGGTGCAATTCAGTGACAGATGAAGCCATAAGGTCGGGGCTTAATTCGCTCAAACCAATGTCGGATTATGACAATATGTACACGGCTGCACTTACACGGGAAAAGCTTGACTGGTATATCGGAATAAATTTGTCTCGCCTTTATGGCATTATGGATAAATACAGCCACAAAATAGGCAGAGTCAAAACCCCTTTGCTCAGTATCATTGTACAGAGAGATGAAGAGATAGAAAATTTCATTTCCAAAACAAGTTACAGGCTTGTGCTTTCAAACGGTGCTGTATCACGGGAGGTGTTTGACGATAAGTCTGCGGCGGAGGAAATGCTTCATAACAGCTCAGGAAAGCTTGTGAATGTCATATCCGCAGAAGCAAAAGAAAAGACTGAAAATCGTCCTGAACTTTACAACCTGGCTGCATTGCAGATGGATGCAAATGATATGATCGGGCTTACAGCCGCCGAAACGCTTGAAATAGCACAGAAGCTTTATGAAAAGAAGCTTATCACATATCCGAGAACAGACAGCAGATATATTTCGGATGATCTTATACCTGATGTGAAAAAATTTATAAAACTTATCAGCGAATCCGGCAAATACTCGGACAGAGCAAAAACTCTTTTGGATAAGGGACTTAATCTTGACAGCAGGATTGTTGATAACACAAAAATCAGCGATCATCACGCTTTACTTCCTACACTTAACGCTGCGCAGGATATATCTCTTTCAGAGAATGAGAGCAAGGTGCTCGATATTATAATCAATCGTCTGCTTATGGGTGTAGATTCAAAATACAGATATACAGAAACATCATATGAATTCTGGTGTGAGGATATTACATATGACCTTGTATTCCGAAAAGCTGTTGATATGGGATGGAAAGCATATTGCCCCAATGCTGAAAATGATAATGCTCAAAGCCTTCGATATGAAGAGGGCAGCAGCTTTGAAGCGGAGTTGTCATTGAAAGAATGTGTTTCTCAGCCAAAGAAACATTTTACTGATACCACACTCATATCAGTTATGGAAAATATTGATAACCGAATTGACGATAAAAGCCTTAAGGCTGCGGTAAACGGTAAGGGTATCGGAACGTCTGCAACCCGTGCAGCAATCATAGAAGACCTTATTGCGGCGGATTATATATCCCGAAAAGGCAAACAGGTAATTTCAACTCAGTTCGGGCGTGAATTTATCGCATCAATTCCTGACAATCTTAAATCCGTTGAACGCACTGCTGAATGGGAACAGTATTTTGATGATATCCAGTCTAAGGGAAAATCTCCTGAACAGCTCGAAGCAGATGTGAAAGCCTTTATCAAAACCACAGTTATTTACGAAAAGAGCAGCGGAAGAAAGCCATTATCACACACCAATCCCAATGCACCTGAACGCAAAGCTCTTGGCATTTGCCCCCGATGCGGAAAAAATATTTATGAGGGTAAACTCAATTTTTACTGTGAAGGCGGCAGGGACTGCGGCTTCTCTCTTTGGAAAAGAAATAACAATGTCACAACTGAGATAACAGCTGAAAAAGCCAGAAAGCTTTTATCCGGCGAAGCAGTTCCGCTAAAGGCAGTAAGCAAGGAGGGCGAAGAATACACTGCATCGTACAAGTTAGAAGATAAAGGAAAATATATAGATCTTGTCCGTCAAAAAGCAGAAAAGCTTCCAATAGGAAAATGCCCCAGATGCGGAAAAAACATTTATGAGGGAAAACTCAATTTTTACTGTGAAAGTGGTAAAGACGGCTGCGGATTTACTCTTTGGAAAGAAGATAAATTCAATGGCATTACAATATCAGCTAAAAATGCTGGAGAACTTCTTACAAAAGGTAGTTCTAAAATAAAAAAGAAAACTCTTGACGGAACCGAAACAGCTGAGTATAAGCTAAAGGATACAGGCAAATACATCAATCTTGTCAAGGGTTAATAAAAGCTGAACAGCGATAAACTGTTCAGCAATTATCTGCATAAAAAAGCAACAAAATATTAACACACATTTAAAGATAGGAGGAATCCGCTTTGGGAGTATATCGTGATTATATATCTGATGACACTGATATGCAGACCATGCTTTTTCGGTATTCCATAATGGTTGATGTCTTTAATGCACATCTGCCAGCGGAACTCAAGTGTCAGTATCATTTATCAGATGATCTGAAAAAGAAAATACTGAGGCAGCCGTATTCCGAACAGAATGACAGGTTGATTTTGCTGTTCGGAATGGGCATCATCGGAGAAGCAACCCTTAAAGAGCTTGTACTTCACAATAAAACTGATTTTCTTTCAGATGTTATAAAGCTTGAAGACAGGGTACGAACTGATGAAGATAAGAACGAATCCGAAAGACTCTCATATGAAACCCTGGAGCAAATCATTTTACTTTGTGCCAACTCTCAAAAATTTGATGAGTTTTCTCCTTTGCCCTTTGAGCAGGCAGAAAAGCTTATATCAAACAGTCATATCTTCATTGAAAATGGCTTTGTAAAGTGTGATAAAGATATGGCTATGCTCGTAAATGAATCCGGAGGGCAAATGGGATATTATGACGAGAACAGTGACAGTATTTTTATCGAAAAGCCTGAATATGTTGCCGCTGCCCTCGCTGATAATTATGATGTTTCTTCGGAAACTGCTCCTATTGTAACCGACTATAAAGCCCTTTTATGTTATTCATATGTTTATGATCTGCTCTATGGCAGGGAGTTTATAAAGTATGCCTGCGATAACCATATTCCCTACGATGAAAATTACGCTGCTGCATATGAGAAATATCTGAAAAAGATAAAACTCACATTCAATATTAAGGCATATACGAAAAAGCGCAATATTTGTGGTAACAATGTCAATTATTTCGATTATGCCTTTAATACAGTGGAAAACAATGAGCTTGTGCAGACCGCTTTAAATGCCGATGAGGCATATACCGCAGAAATTGTGCTTGATGTCAATGAAAACTACACTGATGCAGAATTAACAGTCAAGGCACTGAACAAATATAAAAATTCCAGGCAGCTTCTTGATAAAACTGTTATCGAGATAATGCACGGAAACAATATACTTCTCTATATTTACGACAATGGTAATTTCACAGCTATTGACAGTACATCATTCAGGAACCAGTTATTTGACTTCGATAAAATTTGGAGCGTCATACAACTGTGCTCACGTGATGGAAGTCTCAAACGTGTTAATAACACAATTACCATTCCTCAGAAATATCTCGATGAAATCGAACCAAATCAGAGGGAATATGCTGAACGTATGATATCCGAGCAATATTCACGAATGCTCAGAAATAGAAGGGTTAACCCACTTGTACAATCGTTGAATGATCTTAAAGTGGCTGCCGAACAGAATATGGAGGCTATTCAAAAGGAAAAGGCGGAAAAAGCAGCACTTAAGGCGGCTGCCCTTCAGGCAAGAGCAGGAAGAAAGCCCGGCATATCATTAAATGAAAATTCAGAATCAGAAAATAATGGAGGTTAAAAGAACTATGAAAGTATTTATTTATGGATTTAACAGGAATGCAGAAATATGTATTTACGGAATATCCGGCGAGGAAGAAACTGAAAAGTTTCTTACAAAGTTTTTTGCTGACAAAGGGTTATATCTGTTGTCAGAGGAAGAAAGAAAAAAATATAACACCGATGCCGAATATGCGGTCAGCAAAGAAAGCTATGAAGCTCTGGCTCAGAACATTGAGCGCATACAGGCAGCGCTTGATGCAATCGCTGATGATGTTATCAAAACAGAATGCGACCCGAATGAGGTTTACCAGATAGATGGAAAATGCTATGTAGTATAAAAAAATTCCCCATTGGGGAATAAATGGAAGTGATAAATTGCAATCATTGGTTGAATTAACGCAAGAAGAAAGCGAAAATATAGTCGTTAACCATAATGAAGACTTAGAATTTGCTCAAAAGATCGACGAATTCCTTAATAACAATAATTGCAATACTCAACCCTTACGGGTAGGACATACGTCATTTTCTTTGATAATATGCGGTGCAAATGCAAACTTGGAAGTTGGAATTAGTCCTGAAACAATTATTAAATGTATGAGCAATTCTGATGACCATTATCACGGACACGAATTAACCAAAGAACTGATTGCAAGTTTGCCTCAGTCTATTCGTGACCCAATAATGATTTTCAAAGGGTCACACAACAACTCTTTGTTGCTTGTAACTGAATTAAAGGATAAATACAACAAAGAAATCGTTGTTCCAATAGAATTAAGCAGCCGTAAGGCACGAACATTCATAAACAGAATAACAAGTGCTTACGGCAAGAAAAATATTGAAAACTATATTTTCAATCAACTGCAACAGCAAAATCTTTTGGCTATAAATAAAGAAAAAGCAAATAAATTGATTCAGTCTTTAGGGCTCCGATTGCCCCCAGAGGAATCATTTATTTGCTATGACAATAGTATAGCATACTCAATGAAAAATGTCAAGTATCCGATTGAAAAAGAGGAGGAAATAACGTTGAACGAACAGGAAATGATGGCTCAGATCGAAGCCAAACTTCGTAGGGAATTTGAAGCAAAGTTCCAGAAAATGGAGCAGAAGTTTGCAAGCCTTGAAGACCAGGTGCAGACGATAAATAAGTTTATGGCTGCTATGACTGAGGCCCAGGATCTAAGCAAAACCATGGCAGAAATTGAAAGCGTCACGAAGCAGATTACCGAATGCGACAAAGCAGCGTTTTACTGTTATGACAGATTCACAGACAAATTCTTTGCTCAGGGCAACGATTATCGTGAATGGCAGGAAGGTCAGGCGGCAGAGACACTTAAAACCGCATTTGATGACAAGCGGATAATGTCTGAAGGCGATAAAACCATTATTCCTATAGTATCATCTGACGGCGGTGCTCTTGGTGTAATTACCGCTGAAAAGGAAAATGGGCTTTCGGAAAAGGAAATTGAGTTCTTCAAGCCTAACAGTCAGATAGTCAATACCATAGAGCTTGCATTGAAAAAGGAGTTCGAGCATCAGGGCAGAATCACCGATGAGCTTACTCATCTCAAAAACAGACAGGGGCTCAATGAATATGCGGCTGATACCATTTGCGGCAGAATAAACGATAATCTTCCCGTGAACATTGTAATGTGCGATATTGACCATTTTAAGAGCGTAAATGATACATATGGACATGATGCAGGAGACACCGTATTAAGAGACGTGGCAGCAATACTTCAGGAAGGCACACGCACCGGCTCTGATTGTGCTTTCAGATTTGGCGGTGAAGAAATGATACTTATTCTTAACTGCGAACCTGAAAAGGCTTACGAAATAGCAGAACGTCTGCGAATTTCCGTAGAAAATTCCGAACACACTGTAACAGCTGCTGATGGGCAGGAAAAGAATATAAGTGTAACTATTTCTATGGGCGTATATCAGATGGCTCCTGAAATAGAAATGACACCTGACAATGCAAGAGCTGTTTTTGATGCAGAATTCAAGTGTGCTGATGAATTGGTCTATAACGCAAAGGAAACGGGCAGAAACAAGGTCGTTACCACTGCCGACATTATGGACAAGGTCATCGCACAGAGAGAAAAATCAGCTGAACAGGGTGAAAAATCAGTACATACCCCTCACAAGGATTATAAGATATTCGGCACTATTTCATATAAAGATATTGTCGATAAAAAGCGGATAAATGGAATAACTGCCGAACATATTGATTCTCTTACTGACAGCCTGAAAAAATCAGGCATAGACTTTTCAGGTATAAAAGATGAGACTACCGGGAAATATTCTGTTTCGGTTGACGGCTGGGACAACCTTAAAGCAGCGAGAAACATATACAACAGTATAAAATCACAATCTACTGCCAAGGAAGCGCTCACCAGTAATATAGAATATCAGCTTAATTTGCGTAAGGACTTTGGATATCTTACTCAAAACCAGTATGATACACTTATGTCCGCAAAAAATGACATAAGAGATACTTATATCAGCAAATTTGGCGAAGAATTTGACAGTACTAAGCTGGATAAAGTGATTAACGAAATAGTCAGTGAATGTTGCCCGCTGGCTAAAGAGGTATCTGAAAAATTACAGTCACTTTCTGAAACAGAAAAAGATGAGATATTAAAAGCTCATGCTGATTTTGAAGCTACTGCTGATGAGTTTGATGATGAAGAACTTCTTTCATACTCATTAAGTCAGGCAATCACCGATGAACGTAAAAGCACTAAGGAATTTTGTGCCGAATTAAAAGAAATAAATAATTGGGCTACTAAGGTAGAGCAAACAGCAGCTGAAAGAAGCCGCAATGATAACGAGCATGAGCAAAGTAAGTAAAGCAACTCTTCAGATAGCTTATATAACAGATTTCCCCATTGGGGAATAAAGAAAGAAGGTTAAAAAATGGGCGAATACAAACGCTATACGGACGAGCAAATTGAACAGGCAAAAAACGCTGATATAATTGATTTCCTTAATATACATGGCTATGAACTAAAACAGACAAGCAGAGATGCAGTGAAAATCCCTCATTACGGTGGATTGATAATAACCCCTTCCAAAAATGCGTGGTCATGGTTTTCAAGGCTACCTGCCCCTGATCAGAAACCGGGTGCAAAATGTTTAGGTGGAGTTGGGGCATATTCTTTTTGTACTCGTGCACTTGACATGAGCTTTAAAGATGCTATGCAGTCTATTGTTGGTGATGCTGCAGAGGTAAAGCAATTCGTCCCGAAGAATACTGTCCCTCAGAAAGAACATCGGGAATTTATTATGCCCGAAAAATCGGATAACTGCAAGAAGGTATTCGCATATCTTATCAATCAACGTCAGCTTGACCCGAAAATAATAAGCGATTTTGTAAATCAGGGAGTATTGTATCAGGGATATGCTCAATTCGGTCAGAACGACGATGCTCCAAAGCACGAAAATGCTATCTTTCTGCATCTGAATGAAAATGGCGAGCCTTGCGGCGCCGATGTTCAGGGTATATATTCAGGCACAAGATTTAAAGGAATAGTCCCTCATGATGATACAGATAACGGATTTGTATATATCAAAGGAAATGCCAATACGGTTGATACTGTTTATCTTTTTGAAGCCCCTATTGACTTGATGTCATTTGTGGAGCTGCACCCTGAAATAGAAAATGCAAAGTTCGTTTCAATGGGTGGGCTGAAGCCCACAATCGCTATGCACTACATTGAAAGCAATATGACTGTTATATCGTGCGTTGATAATGATTGTGCCGGTCAGAAATTCAATGATAAGATCCTGAAAGAAAAAATGCAGGATTCGCTTTCAATGGCAGGCGGTTCAGATATTGATAAAAGGTCATTTACTGACAGAGACCCGCCGATCGAATACATAATTGCTGATATAAACGGTAAGCAATGCAGCTTTTTTCTTTCGGCAAATGATTTCATGGATGCAAAAAATTCAAAAGCGGAGATTGCGCAATCCTCTTTTATTTGGGCAAACCGCAGCAATTTCCGGGTGAATCGTGAATGTGCCAAAGCCGAAGTAAAGGACTTTAATGACCTTTTAAAGCTTACCAAAAGCGGGAATTTTGCGCAAGAGGTGCAAAAAGTAACTGTATGGTCAGAAAAAGCACAGGAGAAAGCACAAATGCGCTCACAGGAACGAAGTGCGGCTATAAGTAAATAGATGTGGAGGTAATTCAATGTCACAGTCCAAAAAAGAAAATCTGCATAAAAAGATATATTACCCAGACTGTCGGGCGTATCCATCAAAAGATGCTGTGCTTGCTGATATGAAAAAGCGCAGAGATCGGCTTAGACAGCTTGTCGGATACGCTGAAAAGGAACTTGATACACTTAAATCCGCAGAATCGTTTATTTCTGCAAGAATATGCGATATCGAAAATGATATAAGGAAAGGGAAAATATAATTATGGAACAGAAGAAGTCATCAGAAAAGGTCAACAAGCTTGCAGCGCTTAAGGCAGAACAGACAAAAAGGCTTGCGGCAGTTGCGGCAGCGGAAGCAAAGGCAAAGGCTATTGCCGAAAAGATTGAAGCAGAAGAACGCAAGCAGCACGAAAAGGAAGTCAAGGAGCTTGATACACTCTGCAAAAAGAATAAGATATCCTATAAGCAGATAATATCTTTTTGCAAGTGCATTTCTGAAAAAGGCTTTACTGTCGATGACATCATATCACTTATCAGTGATGATAACAAATCCAAGGAGGAAAAATCAGAATGAGAAACGTTGTAATACTTACAGGCAGACTTACGGTGGACCCCGAACTTCGGCAGACTCCTGCCGGAAAATTTGTATGCAGCTTCAATATTGCCGTTCAGCGTGACAAATCGCCCGAAGAAACTGATTTTATCAAGGTTGAAGCTTGGAACAATACAGCTCAGTTTTGCTCGAAATATTTCCACAAGGGTCAGCTTGTAGATATTTTCGGCACACTTCGCAGCAGTAAGTGGGAAGATGCCAATAAGTCCGTACACAATGAAAGGACTGTATTGATAAAGGAAATATCATTTGCCCCTACAAATAATCGTAAGCCACAGGAAAGCGAGCAAAAGAGTGATTTTAACAATCCATTTGCTTCACATGAAATGGAAGATTTTACTGAGGTCGATACTGACGATCTTCCATACTGATTCCCCAAAACGATGACAGGAGGCATAAGATATGAATAATATCATAGGAAATACCCCTTACCGCAATATTCAGAATAAGAAATATATCGACAGCACCGCTGAATATATCGGAAAGCTTGCAGATTTTCTTGAAAAGGAACAGATTCCTTATTCGGGACGAATCAACGAGTATAAATCCACAATTACGGTAAGCGGTGAGGAAAATTTCAAAAGGGCAAGTGAAATTCTTGATAGGATAAAGTCGGAAAATCCACGCCGATTTATCGGAAACACTCAGTACAAGTATATAAAGGACAAGCGTATAATCCCGATAGACGCTGATATTGTTGATAAAATTGCTGCACGTCTTGATTCTGAGCATATAATGTACTCGGGAATTGTTGAAGGCGAAAAAGGCAGAATTACTGTCAGCGGCTCAGAAATCGAAGCTTTGGTTAAGGGCTATATTGAGCAGGAAAGAAACGGCTATGCAAAGGTTTCCTTTGAAATATCCCTTACATCTGATGCTTTTGATGAGATTTATTATTTAAGTGATAAAAGCGGAAACGCATATTATGATGCTGACGGCGTTGTACCTACATTCAATCACGTTGATGATGCAGCGGAATATGCCAAGGCACATAACATCTCTATCTCCACTGATGAAGCTCAGATAAATCAGTGGAGAGAAATTGAACGTGCTGACAAGATAAGACACGATAATGCAGAGCTTGTTACCTTGTTTCCAAGAATGGGCAACGATTATCCTGACCATTTTACATACAATTCAGACGGAAACAGTTTTGAGTGGATATATTATAATCCTGATGGCAACTTTGGTGAAGGAGAATTTGTCTGCAAAGCTATATATGAACAGGATATCATCGCTGCATATAATGCCAAAATCAGTGCAGCTGACGAAACAACAGGCAGGAATGAATTTATATATTCTCTTTTCAATTCTTGTGAGGAATATATAATAAGCTCTGACACAGAAGCGTTTACATCTGCGGCAAGAAACTATATAAACAAGCCCGAAAACACACTTGAATTTTACGGCATTGCCGAGAACAGCAGCAATATTATAGATGTTGACAGGCTGATTTCTGCACTGGAAGAAAAAAGTCCTGCTGTCCGTTCCTCCGAAGAGGAGAAAGCAAACATTATACATAATTCGTTTGAAGTCATCATAAACGCTCACGATTTTTCCAAAGAAGCTATAAAATTTCTGCGGAGAACGGAAAGATTTATGGTTAAAGACAATATTTTTATGGTTGATGAAAATATCATAAAGCAGAAATTCCACATAATGTATGGCGATGTTTCAAGAGCAACTAAAAGGCTGTTTGGTGTAAAATTCAAAGACGTTCTGGACGAACTAAATCTCGTCATCAAGCAGAACACTCAGCTTTCAGTTAAAAAACCTAACGTCTTTGAAGAATATTATGATAATAATTCCCCAGTGGGGAATATCGTTCACGATGACAATCTCAGTTTGTCTGAAAGACTTTATAATATTGCCAAGCAGGAACTTGAAGAATACGAAAGCAGCCTTGATACTGCCGAAAAAGCAAAGGCAGCGGCATATGAGCTGACTGTTAAGCGTGATATATTGGCTTATATTGAATATGACCTCTCTTCTGATATTGCTGATCCTGATGTGCAGTCTGCAATAGAAAGCCTCATTAAAACAGGTTCTCCGCTTTCGGTATATTATAACGAGTGGCTGAAAAATGAGTACGACAATCGTATGGAAGCTGTACGAATGACTGCGGCAGACGTTCACAGAACGGAAGTACAGCATATTCAGAAGAATATGACGAAAGTACTCGAAAATAAGCTGCCTGATGGAATGGCTGTTTTTAAACCTGATGTTTCAATTGCTATTGAAAATAGCTCAACAAGTATTCACGCTGCATTTGAAGAAATTAACAAAAATCACGAGTTTTCATCCGTTGCGGTGCAATTCTTAAACAGAGCAGAAAAAATTATGATGGTAAATAATTTTTCGAGTATTGATGACGTATTTTCTTCCGCAGCGATACAAAACACTTTCGGTAGCAGAGAAAGAATAGATGTAGCTCTTTTTGACGGAAAGCTGAGTGAAATAGAAGATGAACTGAAAAGATACATTTTTGCGGATACGCCCTCAAAAATTGCCATTATTACCGTTCATCAGTATGATTCACAATACACGAAATCTATCGAAAATCTTTCTCTTTCTGATGCTATAAGGCAGATGAATGACGTGAAATACACTGCTTTCTCGGAAATGGGTGAGCAGATCAGCACTCCACGTGCAGCAGAGATTGAACAGGGAAATGATAAATGGGCATATAGCCTTGATTTTGATCTTGATTACAATACGGTAAGGATTTACACATCTACAGATGACTATATCAATATAGGAATTGAAGAGGCATTGGGCGTAGTCAGCAATCACAGCGAAGAAGAAATTATTTCAGAACTCAAAAAGGTTGCTGAAAAGAAAGAAAAACAGGCTCTCGAAAGATCCGTTGAAGAAGGCATTATCGGCTCAATGGGATATTCCATTGATGAAATGGATAAGGCTTTTGAAGCAGAAAACAGCAGAACAGACTATGGCAATAAACTCGCAGACAATGGAGTATTCATTGGTAATTCTGAAAAGGAAATTGAAAATTCCCCAGTGGGGAACTATGATGAAGAACTTAAAAAAGCGGCTGAATATCTCAAAGCTTACAATGAGAGAGAATTTGATATTTCTCCCGATGATGAGCCTTTTACAGCAGATAACCTCGATCATATTGGTTTGGGATATACAGAACTCGGTGACAATGCCGATTATAGCTTTGAAGTTGAAGCAGACCTTGAAAAGTATGAGGTGCGGTATTTTCTTGACGAAAAGCTTGTAAAAACGGATAAATATAATTCTTTGAAAGAAATGAATGAACAGGAGCTTTCAAATCTTGAGTTTGACTATTTTGTCAGCGAAGGAAATGAGATGCTGGATAAAATGATTGAATCAGGTGAAATGATTATTCCTGATGTGAAAAAAACAGATGTACAGAAAATAACAAATGAAAAAAACAGCTATATGATCGTTGATGATGTTCGTCACGCTATCAACGAGCTTTACAACGGCACGGCAGCAGAAGCGTATGACTGGGAAAACTATCATTCAGCTTTTATGTCTGTTCTCAATGCCAATGTTCATAATGATATTTCTTTACCGCTGTACAAATCGGCAGCCGAAAAAATTCTCCTTGCTGCTCAGGCTGATTTGGGAATGATTACTGACAATGAGTATAAAAATGCCCTTTCCTGCCTTGATATGGTCCTTAAAAATGGTCAAATGCTTGAAAATCCCAAGGAGCAGGAGATTGAGCAGTTTTCATTCTTTAGTGCCAAAAATCATTATGTTTCAATGGACGAAATAAATCCGTCAAAACATAGAGATGCCGAAAATGACAATTCTCCTAAGCCTGAAAACAAGGAAAGCACTGCTTTAAAAAGCGACTATACCATAAACGAAAGCAATTATGGGGATTTTGGCGGAGATAAGACACGCTGTCAGAACAATATCGCTGCTATACGCCTTTTGAAACAGGTGGAGAGTGAAAAGCGCAGTGCTACCCCCGAAGAACAGCAGATACTTGCAAAATATATTGGTTGGGGTGGCTTGGCAAATGCGTTTGACAGCAGTAAGAACGACTGGAGTAATGAATATGCGGAGCTGAAAAGGCTTCTCACGCCGGAAGAATATGCTTCTGCAAGGGCATCGACACTCAATGCACACTTTACAAGCTATACTGTCATAAACTCGATTTACTCTGCTCTTGAAAATATGGGATTTAATGGCGGAAAGATTCTTGAACCGGCACTCGGAACGGGAAACTTTTTCGGTTCTATGCCCGAAGAAATGCGTAATAACTCCAAACTTTCAGGTGTTGAGCTTGACAGCATAACAGGACGTATTGCAAATCTGCTTTATCCCTCTGCAAATATTCAGATAAAGGGCTATGAAAATACAACATTTGAAAACAACAGCTTTGACATTGCGGTCAGCAATGTGCCGTTTGGCAGCTATAAAGTCAATGACAAGGACTATAATAATCAGAATATGTATATTCACGATTATTTCTTTGCCAAAACTCTTGACAAAGTACGCCCTGGGGGAATAGTAGCATTTGTGACCTCAAAGGGTACGCTTGACAAGGAAAGTCCCGAGGTCAGAAAATATCTTGCTGAACGTGCAGAACTGCTCGGTGCGATACGTCTGCCGAATACAGCGTTTAAGCAGAACGCAGGAACAGAAGTCACATCTGATATTATTTTCCTGCAAAAGCGAGAAAATCCTGTCAGCGTAGAGCAGAACACACCTGAATGGGTATTCAAGGATATCCTTGAAAATGGGATTGCTGTAAACAAATACTTTGCTGACCACCCTGAAATGATACTTGGTGAAATGGTGGAGGGCAATAAGCTGTACGGAAATCAAGCCAATGCCACTATGTGTGTTCCGATTGAAGGTGCGGACCTTAAAGAACAGCTTGCTGTTGCAATTCAAAATATTAAAGGTGAATACAACGAAGCTGTCAAATTATCTGAACGTGAAAATGCTTCTCACCTTGATACAGTACCCTGTCCTCCTGATGCTCCGAAGTACGGTTATGTCATTTCTGATGATACACTTTACTATCACGAAGCAGAAGACACTATGGAACGTGTAAATGATGAGAAAAACATTGACCGTATCAAAGCTATGACACAGCTCAGGGACAGTGTTCACGAGCTTCTTGACCTGCAGATAAACAACTACAATGGCGACAATGAGGTCAAAATATCTGAGGCACAAAATAAACTCAGCAAAGATTATGATGATTTCGTTGAGCTTTTTGGTCGGATCGGACAGGCTGAAAACAAAAAAGCATTTGCAAATGATAACAGCTATCATCTTATAAAAAGTCTTGAAAAGACTGATAACAGCGGAAATTTCATTGGAAAAGCTGATATATTCAGTAAAAAGACCATAAATCCGCAGATCGTAATAGATCATTGCAATAATGCACAGGACGCACTTATTCTTTCGCTTTCAGAAAAAATGCGTGTTGATATGGATTATATGTCGATGCTTACCGACAAATCCGAAAGCGAACTTGTAGCAGAACTTGGAGACAAGATTTATCAGAATCCTCAGAAAAATATGCGCTGGGAAAGTGCTGATGAATATCTTACAGGCAATATCAGAGCTAAGCTTGCAGCTGCTGAAGAAGCAGGACTTGAACGCAATATCGAAGCCATCAGAGCTGTTATGCCGCAGCGCATAGAAGCTGCTGATATATCTGTCAAGCTTGGTTCAGCATGGATAGATCCTGAATATATACGGCAGTTTATACTTGAAACACTTAAACCTGATTTTCAGACACGCAACAGCATTGAGGTGATATATTCCGAGGCCACTGACAAGTGGAAAGTCGAAGGTTATCAGCATAGTTATGGCAATACTCTTGCCACTGAGACTTACGGTACTTCCGATATGAATGCGTATGAAATAATCGAAGTGTCACTAAATATGAAAAAGGCAGAAATCAGAGAACGTGTAAAAGATGAAAATGGCATTGAAGTCAAAGATGAAAAGGGCCGATATGTTTTAGCTGTAAATCAGGATAAAACAATGGTAGTTCAGTCTAAACAGGACGAGCTGAAAAAGAAATTTAAGGATTGGATTTTTGCAAACCCTGAACGAAGAGAAAAACTTACCAATCTCTATAATGAAAAATTCAATTCCGTAAGGCTCAGAGAATATGATGGTTCACACCTGCACTTTGTTGGAATGAACTCAAATATAGCTCTTAAACCCCATCAGAAAAATGCAGTTGCACGCAGCCTTTACAGCAATGGAAATACTCTCATTGCCCACGAGGTCGGTGCCGGCAAAACATTTGAAATGGTTGCTATAGCAATGGAGGGCAAGAGACTCGGACTTCACAGCAAACCACTTATAACTGCTCCAAATGCACTTACAGAACAGTGGGGCGATGCTTTCCGCACTCTTTACCCAAATTCAAACGTACTTGTGGCAACAGAGAAAGACTTCAAGCCAGAAAATCGAAGAGATCTTTTTGCAAAAATTGCAACAGGGGACTGGGATGCTGTGATAATCGGGCATTCTCAGTTTGATATGATACATCTATCCCGTGAACGAGAGCTTGAGACACTTTACAGCGAAGTAGATAAGCTTGAAGCGGCACTTGATGAAATCAGTGCAACATCCAATAAAGGCTCATATTCCGTAAAGCAAGTAGAACGTGCTATAAAATCTTATACGGATAAAATTCAAAAGCTCCTTGAAAAAACGCCTAAAGAAGATATGCTTAACTTTGAGCAGCTCGGTATCGACAAAATCTTTGTCGATGAATCCCAGGCATACAAAAACCTTGATACTCCTACAAAAATGCAGAATGTATCAGGCATAGGCAGCGGCGGTTCGGGCAGATCTATGCAGCTTCTGATGAAATGCCGATATCTTGACGAAGTTACAGGCGGCAAGGGCGTAATTTTTGCCAGTGGCACGCCTATAAGTAACTCAATGTCCGAAATGTACACACTTATGCGGTACTTACAGGCTGATAAGCTCAGGGAGCTTGGAATAAACAGTTTTGACCGTTGGGCATCTATTTTCGGTGAAACAACCACATCAATGGAACTGTCACCCGAAGCAAACGGCAAGTATCAGATGAAAACACGTTTTGCCAAATTTCAAAATCTGCCCGAACTGATGAACATATTCAAAGAATGTGCCGATATTAAAACGGCAGCAACATTGAATCTTGACAGACCTGATTTTGAAATGCACAATATCAATGTTCCTGCAACAAAAATGCAGTCAAAGATGATAAAGAACCTTGGGGAACGTGCAAAGATTATCCGTGCAGGAGCAGTGGATCCTACCGAGGATAATATGTGCAAGCTTACTGTTGACGGCAGAAAGATAGGACTTGACCAAAGGTGTATGAATCCATCACTGCCTGATGACCCAAATTCTAAGGTAAATGTGTGCATAAACAATGTTTTTGATATTTGGAAGCAGACGGCTGAAAAGAAAAGCACTCAGCTCATATTCTGCGACCTTGCAACACCACAGGCTGCTGTTAATGAAAATACATATACATTGTATCGAAAGGACACTAAAGGCGAATATGCACCTGTTTACAGTGCAAAGCTCGGTCAGAAAGATACGGCTGATAAGATTTTCAAAAAGCTTACCGGCAGTAAACCACCTAAGAATTTCAAAGCAGGAGGTGTATTTGATGAAGATATCATAATGATTCACACTGTGGATTATGACACAATGACTGCAAGCAATAGTGCTGTAATAGCTTCAAGCGGAAAAATCTCAGAAATTCCTGAGGAGACGTGGTCAAAGCTGCACCATTCTCCTACCGAAACCTTTGAATCTGAGCGTAAATTCTGTGTTTATGATGATATCAAGCAAAAACTTGTGGCGAAAGGCGTTCCCGAAAAGGAAATAGCTTTTATCCACGATGCGGACACAACCGAAGAAAAGCAAAAGCTTTTTGCAAAGATGAATAAGGGCGAAATCCGTGTAATGATAGGCTCTACACAGAAGTGCGGTGCGGGAATGAATGCACAGGAGCGAATGATAGCTCTGCACGACCTTGACGCACCGATGCGCCCATCGGATATGGAGCAGCGCCACGGACGAATTATCCGGCAGGGCAACACTAACACTAAAGTTGATATTTATCGCTACACGACCGACAAGACATTCGATGCTTACCTATATCAGATGCTTGAAAACAAGCAGAAATTTATCAGTCAGATTATGACCGATAAGTCTCCGGTTCGTTCCTGCGAGGACGTGGACGAAATTGCGCTTGATTATGCAGAAGTAAAGGCCCTCTGCGCAGGCAATCCACTTATCAAGGAGAAAATTGACCTTGAAACTGAAATAACCAAGCTTAATGTATTAAAGTCCTCTTTCCTTTCCCAGAAATACGCTGTGCAGGATAAAGCATATACCATACTTCCACGAGAAAAGTCGGTTAAGGAGATTTATATTGACAAGCTGAAAAAAGATGTGGAGTTTGCTGAAAAAGAACAGCCTTTACAGAATGAGGACGGTAAAAACTATTATCCCGTCACTGTGGGTGATAAGAAATATCACGAAAAAGATGCGGCAGGAGAAGCTATACGTCAGGCTATTCTTGATAATAAGGATATATTGCAGGGTAAAGAAGTACATATCGGTTCTTACCGTGGCTTCGAAATGACTGCTTTCCTCGATGTTTTCAGTAAGAAAATCAAGGTAAATCTGCAAGGTGCAACGAATCATTACGGTGAGCTTAATATGGATATAAACGTAAAGGCTGGTGGTAATATTATCAGGCTTGATAACGTAATTAACAGTATTGGCATTACCCTGATGAAAGAGGAGGAGGGACTACAGGCTATATGTGCAGACATTGAGCAAGCAAAAGCTGCTGCCGATGCTGTATTTCCTCAGGAGCAGGAGCTTGCAGCCAAAGAAAAAAGACTTGAAGAGGTCAATGCACAGCTTGCTTCTATCAAGGTTAACACACAGGACAGAAGCTCCGAGCTTTACGCCGCGCTTGTGGATATATGTCCGGCTCTTCAATACAGCAAAGAATTCCACTGCAAGTATGAAGCAGGAGAGGGAATAGAACCTCTTTGTATTGAGCGAAATGGTGATGTTGTATTTGTCGCACACACCTATACTCAGAACGGCGATCTGATGTACGATCCTGCAATAGAATTTTACTTTGATAGTAAAAATCAGAAAGCTGAAGCTCTTTCCTATGAATTAAGCGGAATGGGAATGTATCAGGACTTCCGAGACGGAAATCTGCCGAATGAAAAAGCAGATGTTGAGGAAATGGCGCTTGAGACAATGTTTCCAAATATCAAGGATTATAACTATAAGCTTGTTGATACCGACCTTGATGCTGAGATTGATGAAAATGAGAGGTGTATGGCTGAAAAAAGAATGAGCATATAATTCATAAAAAATGGTAACGCAGCAAGATTGAGCTTGCTGCGTTTTCATTGCAAATATAATTGTTAATTTAAAAGTAAATGGATTAAATTTAAGTTAAATCAATTCCAACACTAAATAAGTCGTTAATTGATTTTTGAATATTAGTTATAGATAAAGAGTATGATTTTAATTGTAAAGTATAGACAAGCAATGTTAAAAAATATACATCAAGTAATGATTCATTTATAAACTCTTTGTCTAAATCACCGTGTGCATAATGGTTTCTTTGGGTTGATATTCTTTTACTAATTAAAGTATGCTCAAAGGATGCATTATTTATTTTGTATAAATATTTTCCAAAATCATCAAGCACTTCTGATTGATCTTTAAGTGTTTGCAATATTTTGGATTCTAAGGAATCTGATTTAACTAATCTAAGAAGAAATTTATATTTATTTCTTTTATCTCCAGTGCTTTGATTCATAAGAACTGTTAAAGAATCAGATACTTCTTTTTCTGCTTTTAATGTTCTTTCACTTTTGGTTATCCCATCGGGGTGACTTTTGGCAAATTCCCACTCGAATGCAGAGGTAATCATTATAAATCTTGCAGTGTCAATATGATTACCATCATCAAATGATTTTGGTATGTGTTTGAAATATATGTTGCTTTTTACGATGTCAGATAGAATAAGTCCTTCACTTCCAGAGATATATTCATACTTTATGCATCTATCAAAAACTTGTGGATCTTTTTCAAAAAATTGATTTTGATTGCACAAAAAAATATTACCCGTTTGAATGAATTTATCATTTTCATAAGGGGAGTATAGCTTTATAGAAGTAAAGTTAATATTATTTCTATAGCACAAAAATCTTACGAATTGTTTGGCATAAGTGCATAATTTCCAAATGAAGGAGTAATCATCAGTTGGACTAAATTTAAAGCAAAGGAAAGAATTTAAAGACAAAGGGGGCTTACCAATGTTTTTAGAAATATTTCGGTTTATTTCAAAATAAACTGAAACTTCTTTTCCTTTTACAACAAATTCTTGTGGCTTTGATGTTGTTTCCTCAAAGCCCTTGGTACTTATATTGATTATGCCAGTTGAACTTGCGCTTATAATTTCAGAAATTCCTAAATTTAGTGTGCGATTTACATTAAAAATTCTGTCGATTTCATCAGAGGAAAAAGCAATCTGATTAAATTCATCAGATATATTGGCATTAAAAATGATATAAGCAATTAGTTTAATATATAAAACGTTATTAATTTTTTTTATTCTTGAATTTTGTTGTGTAAATGCTATTATTTGCTTGTGTGTCTCATTGATGATACCCTTTAAATATGGTTCGTGAATTATAAGTGAATTGTCAGAAAAAACAATTGAATTAAAATTAGTAAGCGGATTAATGCTTTCGTCTGATAATGGAGAAATTAAAATAAACTCATTTGAATCCTCATTGAGTATAAAAGTATATTTGTTTGATTCATAGGATAGTGTACCAGTCAGCATATAATACAAACCGTCCTTACAAAAAAGTGGGTTATAAAGTGGGTTATTTATAAAAGAAGAAGCCACGCAAACGGCTTGTTTACGTGGCTTTTGTTGGTGCGCTGCAAGGGACTCGAACCCCTGACCTACTGGTTCGTAGCCAGTCACTCTATCCAGCTGAGCTAGCAACGCATTGCTTTATTCAGCTTTATTATTATATCACTTCTATTCTCACTTGTCAAGTGTTTTTTCAAAAAAAATAAAAATTTCCCTGTGATGTGATTATTTTTCCAAGATAAGCCAATATTACTGACAGATTAAACATGACGGAAAGGAACCTGTATTATGAAAAAGAACTACATAGCATCGAACTCGGCTGTTATTGCGGCGATAATGGCAATATCTCTTCTTATAAGCGGCATATTCACCGCAGTTTCATCGGAAAAGCACATTGAAGAAAGCCTGGTGCGCCTGCATATACTTGCAAATTCTGACAGCGAGCTTGACCAGCAGCTAAAGCTCAGGGTGAGGGACGCCGTTCTTGCATCGTCAGATGAACTGTTTGAACCATATTCATCTTCCGAGGAAGCAGAAGAGGCGCTGTCCGGCCAGCTTGATAAGATAAAAGCCATCGCCGACAGCACCCTTGCGGAAAACGGCTGCGATGACAGAACAGTCTGCGAGATAACCTCTATGGACATCGACAGACGTGAATACGGGGAATATACCGTCCCCGCAGGCAGATACACCGCCCTCAGGATAACCATAGGCGAGGGAAAGGGTCACAACTGGTGGTGTGTGATGTATCCCCCGCTGTGTGTGCCGTGTGCGGGAGTGGATATGCCCGATGAGGAGATAATGGAAAAATACGGCGGGGAGCTTACCGATGAGGATATTGAGCTGCTCACCGAGGAGGGATATAAGCCGAGGCTTTATATTGCGGAGCTTATAGGCGGGCTGCTGGAAAAATGATACAGTGCCGCTGTCAGCAATGATCATTTGCGGTCAGACTTTCGGGTCTGACCTTTTTTCTGTCAACTTTTCCGTGACTATAGACAAACGTAAAAAAATAGGTTATAATGTAATATGCACAAAAATATATGTCACCCTGTAAAATTTGCATACCTGTCACTGTGACGGTCTGAAAGGAATGGTAGGATGAATCTACAGCATCTGAAATATATGGTCGAGGTGGAGCGTGTAGGCTCCATTACCAAGGCTGCCGCCAATCTTTTTATGGGTCAGCCCAACCTCAGCAAGGCTATAAAGGAAGTTGAAAACGAGATTGGCATAACCGTTTTCAAGCGAAGCGCCAAGGGCGTTTTTCCCACTGAAAAGGGCGCTGAATTTCTGGAATACGCCAAAACTATACTGGTGCAGATGGAAAAGATCGAGGGACTTTACAAGCCAGAGCTTACCGATACTATACGCTTCGGCATATCTGTCCCCAGAGCTACGTATATCACCCACGCTTTCACCTCATTCGTCAACGAGCTTGACCCCGCAAAGCGGATCTCCATTGATTTCCGTGAGACAAATTCCATGGACGCCATCAGCAACGTGTGCGACAGCACCAGCAACCTCAGCGTTATCCGCTACAATATGGATAACGAGGAATATTTCATGTCGCTGCTCAGCGAGAAAAATCTCCGCCATGAGATTATACTCAAATTCAACTACCGCCTGATACTCTCAGCGGACAATCCCCTTGCAAAAAGCGATGATATTTCGGAAAGTGAGCTTTCGGAATATATTGAGATAATCCACGGCGACTATGAGATACCATACATCTCATCGGGATATATCCGCAAAAATGACAGCGGAGCTGTTCACAGGAGAATATACGTATATGAGCGTGGAAGCCAGTTTGACCTGCTCACTGATGTGGACAACACCTTTATGTGGGTCTCCCCCATGCCCGAGGACACGCTGAAGCGCTTTAATCTGGTGCAGAAAAAATGTCGTGAAAGCATCAAGCAGTATGCTGATATCCTGATATATCCCTCCTCATACCGCATTTCCGAGTATGACGAGGCGTTCATAAACAAGCTTTACAAAATGCGTGACCAGGTTGCGGCTGCGCTGTGATGAAAGGAAGCAGAACATGAGCAGTATCAAAATAAACTGGCGTCGCCTGATAGTCAACCGTATCCTCATAACAGCGGTGGCACTTATAGTTCAGGCTGCATGGATAGTGGTGAGCATTTTTGCTCTGGCGGAATATTCCCAGCCCATGAGCATTTTGCTGCGAATTATCAGCTTAGTGGCGGTGCTTTTCATTATCGGCAAGGAAGACAACTCCTCCTATAAGATAGTCTGGATAATACTTATAATGCTGCTGCCGTTCTTTGGCGGCATACTGTACATCTTTGCGGGCAACAAAAAGCCCTCAAAGCACATGAATATGCAGATAAACAGCACTAAGGAAAAATATCTCACCCTGCCTGAGGACTCCCCTGCCGCAGAAGAGCTGGAACGCAGGAACAAGCGTGTCAGCGGCATATGCAGCTATGTTCGCAGCAAAAGCGGATATCCCGTTTATTCGGGCACGGAAGTCACATATTACCCTTTCGGCGAGCGTATGTTTGAGGACATGATGAAAGCTATCAAAAAGGCGGAGCATTTCATTTTCATTGAGTATTTCATTATCCGCCCGGGCGTTATGTGGAACAGTATGCTTGAGGTTCTGGTGCAGAAAGCAAACGAGGGCGTGGAGATAAAGATAATCTACGATGATATGGGCTGCGTGGCTCTGCTCCCTCCGGGATATTTCAAGCAGCTGGAAAAGCTCAGCCCCAACATCAAGTGCATGGCGTTCAACCCTGTTGTGCCGTTCCTGTCGCTGGTGATGAACAACCGTGACCACAGAAAAATCCTTGTTGTGGACGGTCACACTGGCTTTAACGGCGGCATAAATCTGTCGGACGAGTACATCAACGTCACATCGCCCTACGGCACATGGAAAGACACTGGCGTTCGCCTGAGAGGCGATGCTGTTATCAATCTGACGGAGATGTTCATGGAAATGTGGCACACGTTCCGTGACACAGACGCAAAGGTGGATATGGAGAAATACTCTCCCTCACTTTACGGTCCCGAATATCACTCGGACGGATTTATCCAGCCTTTTTACGACTCTCCGCTGGACGATGAGACCATCAGTGCCAACGTTTATGCGGACATAGTAAACTGCGCTCAGGACTATGTTTATATCTTCACCCCCTATCTTATCCTTGACGACACCATGAAAAATGCCCTTTGCCTTGCCGCAAAGCGTGGCGTTGACGTAAGGATAGTCACCCCGGGAATACCCGATAAAAAGTTAATCTACCGCCTGACCCGTGCAAACTACAAGCCTCTGCTTAAAGCGGGGGTAAGGATATATGAATACACCCCCGGATTTATTCACGCAAAAAGCTTTGTGAGCGACGACAAGATAGGCGTGGTGGGAACCATAAACTTAGACTACAGAAGTCTGTTCCTGCACTTTGAGTGCGGCACGCTTATGTATGGCAGCAGTGCTGTGGAATCCCTGAAAAAAGACCACATAACCACAATGGACCAGAGCAGAGAGATAACCCTTGACAATATCAGGGACTATTATCACGGCACCATGTTTGACGCTCTGCTGAGAGTTATCGCTCCTCTGCTGTAACATTATAGGATGAAAGGAAAGAAGGATAAAATGGAAAGAAATAACAAAAAACGTCTGCTGGCGTTTATACCTTACCTGGCGCTCACTGCGCTGGCAGTGCTGGGAATAATCAACATCAAATGGCTCATAAACGTGCTGGCGGGACTGTGGAACATTCTCTCGCCGCTGGTCATTGGCTGCGCAATGGCATATGTGCTGAATCTTATCATGCGCAAGCTTGAAAAGCTGTATTTCCCCAAGTCGGAAAAGAGGATAGTACAAGCCACAAAGCGGCCTGTATGCCTTGTATTGTCGCTGCTGCTCGTATTTATCCTGCTGGGGCTGGTAATTGGTCTCATAGTCCCCGAGATAGTGAATATCTTCGTTGTAATGGGCGAAACTCTCCCCGTTTACGGTGAGAAGATACGCAAGCTGCTGATGGAATATGACAGCCAGCTGCCTGTGGTGGGCGACTATATCGAGGAATATCTGCAAAACGGCGGAATAGACTGGAACACTATTCTTGCAAAGGCTGTGGAATTTGCCAAGAACGGCGTGGGCGGACTTCTAACCTCCACCATAAGCGTTGTGGCATCGGTAGTTGGCGGAGTGGTCAACTTCTTCATCGGGCTGATATTTGCCATATACATTCTTTACAACAAGGAAAAGCTTGCAAGCCAGATGAGCAGGCTCATGAAAAGCTATATGAAGCCCGAAAATTCCGCCCGCCTCACCTATTTTTGCTCAACGGCGGACAAGTGCTTTTCAAGCTTTATAGTTGGTCAGTGCACGGAAGCTGTCATACTTGGAGTTCTCTGCGCACTGGGCATGGCGATACTCAGGATACCATACGCCAGCACCATAGGAACGCTTATCGGCGCAACAGCGCTTATCCCCATTGTGGGCGCATACATAGGCGCTATAGTCGGAGCGCTTATGATACTGGTGGTTGACCCCATCAAGGCGCTGTGGTTCGTTATTTTCCTTGTTATTCTCCAGCAGGTGGAGGGAAATGTTATTTACCCCAAGGTAGTAGGCTCGTCGATAGGTCTCCCGGGAATGTGGGTGCTGGCGGCTGTTACCGTAGGCGGAGGACTGGGAGGTATCCCCGGAATGCTCTTTGGAGTTCCCGCTGCTGCCACCGTTTACAAGCTTTTACAGAACGATGTGAGAAGACGTGAACGGGCTGCTGCGGAAGAAGATCACGAGGCAGAGGAAGCACCTCAGGCAGAAGATAACACGGAAAATGAGCAGTCGGACAGTCATTCCGACAGTCACTTCGACAACAGCTCAGTTACTTGACAAAAATCTCTCGCTATGGTATAATTAAGCAAATTCAGGCAGAATTTCTGCCTATTCTGAAAGGAAAACTGAAATGGTTATTATTGAAATGGAAAACGGCAAGCAGATCAAGCTTGAGCTTTATCCCGATGTTGCACCCATCACTGTTGAGAACTTTGAAAAGCTCGTTAAGCAGGGCTTTTATGACGGACTTATCTTCCACAGAGTTATCAGCGGCTTTATGATACAGGGCGGCTGCCCCGACGGCACAGGCATGGGCGGTCCAGGCTGGCATATCAAGGGCGAATTTGCAGCCAACGGCGTAAAGAACGACCTGAAGCACACAAGAGGCGTTATCTCCATGGCACGTGCTCAGATGCCCGACAGCGCAGGCTCCCAGTTCTTTATCATGCACGAGGACGCACCTTACCTTGACGGTCAGTATGCGGCTTTCGGAAAGGTTATCGAGGGCATGGACGTTGTTGATGAGATCGCTGACACTGAGACTGATTACAGCGACAGACCTGTTAAGGAACAGAAGATGAAGAGAGTTTATATCGCTGACTGATATAAGCTTTAAATAACAAAACGGCGGCACCGATTTTTCGATGCCGCCGTTTTACTATATTATTTTACGCTATATCCACTGCCTTGAAATTCATTTCAAGGAATTTGGGATTAACTCTTTTTTCAATGGCATTTTTCAGCTCGTCGGCTGTTATGCCCAGTGCCCCAGACTTTGCTGCCGCAGCAAGAAGCACGATGTTCAGCACCTTGGGGGAGCCTATCTCCTCGCATATCTTCTCGCCGTCGATAACGTGGATATCTGCGTCAAGTGAGCTGAGATAGTCGGTCATCTCTCTGCCGTCGGTATATGTGCCGCCCAGTGATGAAGTCACGGGCTTCACTGCTTTGCTGTTCACGATGACTGTGCCACCCTTTTTAAGATATGATATGCACCTTACTGCTTCCGCAGGCTCAAAGGCGATTATCACATCGGCAGAGCCTTTGGGCACAAGGGGCGAAGCTATATTTTCACCGATACGCACATGGCTCACGACGCAGCCGCCTCGCTGAGCCATTCCGATGGTTTCGGCGGTGCGCACGTCCATACCCTTTTCCATTGCGGCAAATGCGATGAGCTTGGAGGCAAGGACTGTTCCCTGACCGCCTACGCCGCACAAAAGACAATTTTTATTATTCATAGCGTTATCCTTTCATCACTCGGAAATAATGGCTCCGCAGGGGCATATCTGCGCACAAAGTGAGCAGCCGAAGCAAAGGCTCTTTTCTATGGCGGGTCTGCCGTTTTCCATAACGATCGCAGGGCAGCCCAGTTCTCTTATGCACTTCTTGCAGTTTACACAGCTGTCGGCGATCTTAAAGCGCTTTGAGGGCTTGGTAACTGCTATGCAGGGCGATTTAAAGATTATTGCTTTCACGCCGGGAAGCTCTGCAGCGTGCTTTACGGCTTCCACTGCTGCCTTATTGTCCAGAGGGTCAACAGTCTCAACGGAGGTGAGACCGATGGCACGGAGTATCTTTTCAACGCTTATCTTCTCGCAGACATCGCCCATCATTCGCACGCCTGTTCCCGGGTGAGGCTGATGACCTGTCATTGCGGTGGTGGAGTTATCAAGGACGATAAGGATAATGTCAGTTCCGTTATAAACCGCATTTACAACGCCTGTTATTCCCGATGCAAAGAATGTGGAGTCGCCGATGAATGAGAAGTTCACTGCGTCAGGCTCAACACGGTGAAGTCCCTGAGCAATGGTAACGTCAGCGCCCATGCAAAGGCAGGTATCCACCATATCAAGTGGAGCTGCATTGCCGAGAGTATAGCAGCCGATATCTCCGCTGAAAACTGCCTTTTTGCCTTTCATTGCCTGCTTTACGGCGTAGAACGATGCTCTGTGAGGGCAGCCTGCGCAGAGAACGGGAGGTCGGACGGGAAGTGCGGGGGCTTCGGGAAGCTTGCTTTCCTCCCCTGTTTCCAGACCGATAAACTTTGAAAGCACAGACTTTACCGACTCAACGGTGTTCTCCCCTGCGGGCTGAACATGACCGTCGAGCTTGCCGTGGATATTTACATTAAGGTGATATTTTCCGCAGATGTATGTAAGTTCTCTTTCAAGGAACGGGTCAAGCTCTTCTATGCAGATGACCTCGTCAAGTCCCTCCAGGAACTTCAGCGCCAGCTTTTCAGGAAATGGAAACGATGTACCTATTTTCAGGAGCTTGCATTCCTCATGCTTTCCGCTTGAAAGTGCTTCCGTGGTGTAGGCATAGCTGATGCCTGATGTGCAGATGCCCTTTTTTCCGCTGCCTGTAAGCTTATTAAAGGGGCTTTCGGAAAAGTAATCGCCTATCTGCGGATTTCTCTCCTCGATCTTGCAGTGATTGAGATATGATGTGCGTGGGAAGATGACCCAGCGCATGGTATCCTTTTTAAATCCGTCGGGAACGTGCTTATCATACTCAGCCTTTACGGGCACGGAAGCACAGCCGTGACAGACTCTTGTTGTGGGACGGAACAGCACGGGAGTTGACCATTTCTCGGACACTCTGTAGGCTTCCTCCATCATGTCATAGGCTTCTTCGGGAGATGAGGGGTCGAACACGGGTATCTTTGCAAACTTGGCAAAGGTGCGTGTGTCCTGCTCGGTCTGTGAGGAAATGGGGCCGGGGTCATCGGCGCTGAGTATTACCATGCCGCCCTTTACGCCCACGTAAGCAAGGCTCATAAGAGGGTCAGAGGCAACGTTCAGGCCAACCTGCTTCATGGTAACAAGAGTTCTTGCACCCGCATATGAAGCGCCTGCTGCAACCTCAAGGGCTGCCTTTTCATTTACAGACCACTCAACATAAACACTGCCGTCATTGTTTTTGGCAACTGTCTCCAGCACCTCTGTGGAGGGTGTTCCGGGATAGCCAGCCACAACGTTCACACCTGCATGAACAGCGCCCCATGCGATGGCCTCGTTGCCCATAAGAAATTTCTTCATTTTTGACAAGTCGGATATCTTCCTTTCCTGCATAAATGCTTATTGAATATAAATATTATAGCAGAAAAAGGCAAAAATTGCAAGAGAGAAAATCGCCTGCAAAAAAAAGGAAGCTGCCCTTCCCGATGTGTGCCGAGAAGAACAGCTTCCGCCTTATTATTTGATATAAAATTATTCTTCGCTCTTTGCAAGCTCAAACATATCTGTAACTTCCTTGGAGGGAGCCTTGTCTGCGAGAGATACGCAAACGGTGAGGATCACGGAAACGATAACTCCGGGGATTATGGAGTAAAGGCTGTCTGCTGCGGGAACAATGTTGGGAAGGATATATTCCCAGATAACTACTGTTCCTGCGCCGCCGATGATACCTGCAACGGTTCCCTTGAGGGTAAGTCTCTTCCAGTAAAGCGAAAGGACGATCGCAGGGCCGAATGCTGCACCGAAGCCTGCCCATGCGTTTGAAACTATTCCCATAATGGAATCGTTGGGGTTAAGGGCAAGTATGCAGGCAATTACAGAAATAATGATTACGGAAATTCTGCTTATCCACATAAGCTTCTTTTCGGAGGACTCTTTCTTTACGATGATGGTATAGAAATCGTTGACAACAGCAGATGCGGTAACAAGCAGCTGGCTGTCGGCGGTGCTCATGATAGATGCAAGAACTGCCGAAAGGAAAATACCGCCAAGGAATGAGGGGAAGAGCTTCTTTACGGTAGTGATGAAGATAAGCTCCATCTCGGAGGAAGCAAGAACAACGCCCTGAGAATCAAGGTAAGCTCTTCCGACGATACCGATAAGGACTGCTGCGGTAAGGGAGATAAGCACCCATACAACTGCGATGATAGCAGACTTCTTAACGCTCTTGGTATCCTTGATAGCCATAAATCTTACAAGAATATGGGGCATACCGAAGTATCCGAATGCCCATGCAAGGTTGCTGATGATATCAACGGGGCGCATACCCGATACCATGGACATATATCCGCTTGTGTCTCCACCCTCGGAAACGATCTTGGGAATGCTGTTGAGCATCTCGGAGGAAAAGCCGGGAGTATTGCTGATAAGTGCAATGGGAAGTGCCACGATGGTTATTACCATGAGCATACCCTGAACAAAGTCAGTCCATGCAACGGCATTGAAGCCGCCAAGGAATGTGTATATGATGATAATAAGCGCTGAGATTATTACGGCAGCCTTGGTGTATGTCTCATTGGTGGGGTCAATGTTGAATACCACCTGGAAAAGCTTTCCGCCCGAAACGAATGCAGATGTGGTATAAACAAGAAAGAAGATGAATATTACCACTGCGCAGACCATTCTTACCACTGGGCTGTCGGTCTTGAAACGGTTCTGGAGATACTGGGGAATGGTGATGGAGTCACCGCATACCTCGGTAAATCTTCTGAGTGGCTTTGCAACGAAAGCCCAGTTAAGGATAGTACCTATGGCAAGACCTATAGCTATCCAGTAGTTGCCCATACCTGTTGCATAAGCAGCTCCGGGGAGACCCATAAGCAGCCAGCCGCTCATATCAGAAGCCTGAGCCGACATTGCCGTTACCCAGCTGTTAAGACCTCTTCCCGCAAGAAAATAGTCGCTCATTTTCTTTGATTTGTTTGTAAAATAGAACCCGATGCCGAGCATTACGGCAAGATAAAGCAGAAACGCCAGAAGAACAGGCAGATCCGCATTTGCAAAAAATCCCATTATCCCAATCCTTTCATTTTTTATTGCTTTACCGTAAAAGACACGAAAAAGCATAGATATAAAGATATTTTAACATATTTTGGGGATAAAAGTGTTAAGATTGAGTAAATATTATGCTTTAATACTAAGCACCAATTAAAAACTATACAAAAAATTGAGCATAATCTTGCGTATATGGATTATGCGATGATTTTTTGTCTATAGTTTTATTGGTGATTAGTATAAATGCGCATAAACTCATAAAAAATGCCGCACACAAGGTACGGCATCGGAGCTTATTCGTCCTTATTTATGAGATTTTCGCAGGCCTTGTGCATTTCGCAAAGGCGGAACATCTGCTCGCTGTCCTGGGGAATGTACTGCTCTGTCTTAATGCAGGGAAACTCCTTGCACTCGGCGCAGAGGTTAACGTGCTTTTCCTTGCAGCACTTTCTTATCTCGCAGCCCTTGCCGAACTTATTGTGGTCGGCGGATACTGTGCGGCAGCCGTGACAGACGATATCCTTGGGATAGAATACCGCTCCCCCCATGGAATACTCATGGGCAAGGTATTTTCTCATGGTCTCGTCGTCCCTCTGGGTGGCTATGTAAACGGGACACTCGCTGCACATCATTCCGCAGCATGATACTATATCCATTGCGGTTCTCCTTTCATCACTTGCCGATACTCAGCTGCATCATCAGGCGGTTCTGCAGGGCTGTATCGTTCTGAAATCTTCCTCTAAGGGTCACGGTAGAGGTCTTTGACCCGGGTTTCTTTATTCCTCTTGCGGTCATGCAGCTGTGGTTTGCTTCAATAAATACCGCAATATCGCTGCTGCCGCTGGCAAGCTCCATTATCTCGGCAATATCGGAGCCTATCCTCTCCTGGAGCTGGAGACGTTTGCACGCCATATCGGCGATACGGGCTATTTTTGAAAGCCCCAGCACTCTGCCGTTGGGGATATATGCCACGGATATCTTCATATCGTACATAAGAGCCATATGGTGCTCGCAGTATGAAAATGCCTCAATATCCTTTACCAGAACGAAATCATCGCTGCCGCCCTGCTGCTCGAAGGACTTGTTGAACATTTCAGCTATCTCGGCATTGGAGTAGTTCATTCCCTCGAATACCTCGGTGTACATTCTTGCCACACGCTGGGGGGTTTCTTTTAAGCCCTCACGGTCGGGGTCATCGCCCAGAGCAATGAGTATTCCTCTGATATGCTCTTCTATGGCTTTTGTATCTATCATTTTACACACCTCTCTTGTTGGGGTCCCAGATGAATTTGTGCAGCTGGAGCTGGAAATTCACGCCGTTGAGCTTATGCTCCAGAATAAAATCCACCATTTCGGCAGGCTCTATCTTTCCGAAAACGGGGCTGAAATAAACGTGGCATTTATTGGTAAGGTCATACTTTTTTATGACTTCAAGTGCTTTTTCAAGATCATCGTGACTGCCTGCCACGAACTTGACAGTATCATTCTTTGTGAGCCTGTCATAATTGGACATAAGCATATGCTTCTCCATGCCGCTGGAGGGCAGCTTGTAGTCCAGCGTAACGGAGGGACGGGGCGATATGCCGTCACAGACGGAAATATCGGCGCTGCCGTTGGTCTCTATCTCCACGGCGATATCCTCGTGGGAAAGCCTTTCAAGAAGCACACGGACGTTTTCAGCCATAAGCGGCTCGCCGCCTGTAAGGGTGACATTCTTTATGCCGCTGTCGGCTATGTATGCGGCTATCTCGTCCTCGGTCATAGGCTCAAAGGGCGTATCGGAGCCGTTTGCCCACATGGTATCGCAGTAGGAGCAGCGCAGGTTGCAGCCTGCCAGCCTGATGAACACCGCAGGCTGACCTGCCTTTGTTCCCTCGCCGTTGATACTTACAAATTTCTCGGCGACCTTAAATATCATTATCATCACCAGCTTCGTAAACTGCGCAGTTGTTGGGGGTCTCATAGACTGTCACACGCTTTACCCTGTAGCCGTCGTCACTGAGCAGGTCATAGATATACTTGGAGAAATTCTCGGCAGTGGGGCGGAAATCCACCTCTGTCAGTGCAAAATTCTCCTCTCTCAGCGCTTCGAGAGTTTTCTCTTTCAGTGAGCCTTTTTCGTAGATAAGGCGGTGGTCAAGGCTATCGGCGATCTCTTTAAGATCACGCTTCAGGTCTCCGAAATCAACTATCATTCCCCTTGTCTGACCCTCTTCGATAAGCTTCTCGGAGCATATCTCAACTTCGATTATCCACCTGTGACCGTGGATATTGCTGCATTTACCGTTATAGCCATGAAGAAAATGAGCCGAATCAAATGCGGCTTCGGTTTTCAGAATATACATATCAACACCCTTTCAGCAAAAAAGCGGACAGGCGCATAAAACACCTGTCCGCCGCAAAAGCAAACAAATGTCCTGGTTTTGTTTTGCGTCAGACGCATTTTGCATCAGACACCGGCTGGATGGCACAAGCGAACAGCCCTTATATCATACCGTTTCATTATATCACGTATTCATCGGCGTGTCAATGGATAAATAAAGAACAGAAGGCGATATGTATCATTTCAGCAGATCTTCAAAATTGTACTCTGCAAGCTTTTTGCTGACAATATCGGTTATCTCGTTAAAGACCTTCTGATAACAGCAGCAGCCCTTTGCGCCTCTGGTACAGACAAACTCCTCCTCGTGGCAGCGATTGAGATAATAGCTGCCCTCAACCGTCTCGATAACATCGAGCATGGTTATTTCCGAAGGGGCTTTTGCCAGCTCATATCCGCCCTGCATTCCCTTGTAGGATTTTACAAGGCCTGCTGATACAAGCTTTCTCAGTATCTTCAGAGCAAATCTGAGACTGACTCCCGTGCGTTCTGATATATTTTTTGCGTCGATCCTTTTGTTTTCAGCCGACAGACAGCCGATTATTCTGACTGCATAATCAGACTCAAGAGTAAGACACATTTTCTTTTACCATTCCTTTCGGGATATCAATCAAGGAAATCCTTGACCTTTTTGCTTCTGCTGGGGTGACGGAGCTTTCTGAGAGCCTTTGCCTCGATCTGTCTGATACGCTCTCTGGTAACGTCAAACTCCTTGCCCACCTCTTCAAGAGTACGGGAACGGCCGTCCTCAAGACCGAATCTGAGACGGAGCACCTTTTCCTCACGCTCGGTAAGGGTGGAAAGCACCTCGCCAAGCTTTTCCTTGAGCAGGATAAGGGAAGCTGCGTCCGCAGGTGCGGGAGCATCATCATCGGGGATAAAGTCGCCCAGATGGCTGTCCTCCTCCTCGCCGATAGGTGTTTCCAGAGAAACGGGATCCTGTGCGATACGCATTATCTCACGTACTCTCTCAACGGGAAGATTAAGCTCTGCTGCGATCTCCTCGGGTGAGGGATCGTGACCGTTCTTGTGGAGCAGCTGGCTGGAAGCCTTCTTTACCTTTGTGATGGTCTCGACCATATGAACGGGGATACGGATAGTTCTTGCCTGGTCGGCGATAGCTCTTGTGATAGCCTGTCTTATCCACCATGTTGCGTATGTGGAGAACTTGAAGCCCTTGGTATGGTCGAACTTCTCAACAGCCTTGATAAGACCCAGATTACCCTCCTGGATAAGGTCAAGGAACTGCATTCCTCTGCCCACATATCTCTTTGCGATGGATACAACAAGTCGCAGGTTTGCTTCCGCAAGTCTCTGCTTTGCCTTTACATCGCCCTTTGCCATACGCTCGGCAAGCTGTATCTCCTCCTCGGGGGTAAGAAGAGGAACTCTGCCTATTTCCTTGAGGTAGATCTTTACGGGGTCATCTATTGCGATGCCCTCGGTGGAAAGCGCCATTCCAAGGTCGTCCTGAAGATTCAGGTCGGAGAGCGCAAGCTCGGACTCTGCATCAAAGTCCTCAATGATATCAATGTTCATGCTCTGGCAGTTGTCGTAGAAGGAATCTATCTGGTCAACATCAAGATCCAGCTTCTCCATTACGTCGTTGATTTCGGTAGTGGTGAGCTTTCCGTGAGCACGGCCCTGCTCCATAAGGGTTTCCATAGCTTTTTCATTACCGGTCATATATTTTTACCGTCCTTTCGGGAATATTACTATTTTATCGCCGCTCAGCGCAGCGTTAAAAGCTTATTTTTCATTTTTCAGCCTGTTCAGACGCTTTAGGAACTCATCGTCGGAAAGCGCAGCGGCAGGTGATGCCGAAGCTCTTTTTTCGTGACTGTTCCTGAGGGTAGTTATGTAATCCTCCGCAGCACTGCGGTTAATGTCTATCTGACGGGCTTCCGACAATATATCGGTTATTTTGCCCATCTCATCGGCTGAAAATTCACTTTGCAGTGATAATATGTTAAAATCTGAAGATATCCTCATGCCGCTTATGAGCTTTTCGTACAGCTTTTTGTTGAAATCTGTCGCAAAAAAGTCAGCAGGCAGCCTGTCCGCCACATATTCAAGGTCATCGGGGTGGATAGTAAGGTATGCAATGATGCCTCGCTCCGCCCGATATTCCTTTGGAAATGCGGCTGCCTGAGGGTCAGCACGGCGCTTGTCGGAGAATGTTCGGATATCCGTCCATTCCTGCTTCCTGCCGCTGTTTATCTTCTTCCTTATGACTGAATTTATCTGAGCGTCAAGGGCTTCACGGGAAATTCCCTGCTCCTTGGCGACCTTTGATACATAAACGCTTCTTTCCACAGGCGAGTTTATTGCCGCAAGCACGTTCACACACCGCTTGAGATATTCCACACGGCCCGTATCAGACTCGATATCAAGGTCGTTTTTGCACTTTGCCAGCTGGAAATTTATTGCGCCGTCTGAATTGTCAAGGAGCTGCTTGAACCGCAGAGCGCCGAATTTTTTTATAAATTCGTCAGGGTCCTTTGCTCCCTCCATTTTGATTATTTTAGTCTTTATCCCTGCCTCGCCCAGAAGATTTATGGCTTTCTGGGTCGCTGCCTGACCCGGCCCGTCCGAATCGTAGGCGATTATCACCTCATCCGCATACTGGGACATGAGCCGTGCCTGTTCGGGTGTAAGCGCCGTTCCCAGCGTTGCCACCACGTTTTCAAAGCCCGCCTGATTTACGGCGATAACGTCCATATAGCCCTCTGCCAGAATGAGCCTGCGCTCCTCGGAACGCTTGGCAAAATTCAGTGAGAAAAGGTTGCGGCTCTTTTTGAAAACGGGAGTATCGGAGGAGTTAAGGTACTTGGGGCCTTCTCCGTCGATGATACGTCCGCCGAAAGCAATGACATTTCCACGCAGGTCGATTATGGGGAACATCACCCTGTCACGGAAGCTGTCATAAACGCCGCCTTTCTGACTCTGCCTTGCAAGGTTTGCGGCAACTATCTCATCTTCACGGCAGCCCTGGGATTTAAGGTGATCCGTCAGCCTGCGCCAGTCATCCGGAGCATAGCCCAGACCGTATTTAGTGATGGTCTTGACCGAAAGCTTTCTTGAACTGAAATACAGCCGTCCTTTTTCGCCGTACGGCTCTTTCATGAGCACATGGTTAAAGTATCGGGCTGCCATTCGGTTTATTTCAAGGATACGGGCTTTCAGGCGGCTGAAATCGTTGTTTTTCGCATCTTCGGGCATTGACATTCCCGCACGCTCCGCCAGAAAGCGCACAGCTTCTATGTATTCAAGATTTTCCGCCTTCATTATAAAGGTGATAACATCTCCCCCTGCGCCGCAGCCGAAGCAGTGAAAATACTGTCCCGCAACGTTTACATGGCATGAGGGCGATTTCTCCGAATGAAATGGGCACAGGCAGACATAATCCCTGCTGCTTCGGTTAAGGCGCACATATGACGCCATCACCGACTCAATGGGATTATTCTGTTTGAGCTGCAATACAAAATCTTCGGGCAGTGGCATAGGTTCATTCCTCTAAATGCGAATCAGGTGAGCTTCCAGCTTTTGGGGATAAAAAGCTCATTGTAAAGGTTCACCGCATAAAGGTCGGTCATGCCCGACACATAGTCGCACACAGCCCTTTCCTTTGAAAAGCGGTTCATTATATTGATGTATTCCTCAGGCATTTTGTCGGGGTATTTGATGAAATATCTGTACAGCTTTTCCACCAGCATTTTGGCCTTGTATTCCTCGGCCTTGGCAATGCTGTTGCTGTAAACGTGTTCGAACATAAAGTTCCGCAGCTCGTTGAATGCCTGCTGTATATCGTCGTCCATATGGATATCGGAAACGCCGTTTTTAACGATGGACATTATCAGCGTGGTGATGCGCTCGCTCTTGGAATGACCCAGCACATCTGTTGCGCTTGCGGGCAGCATATCCTCGGTGAGCACTCCGCCTCTTATGGCGTCGTCGATATCGTGGTTGATGTATGCGATCTTATCGGAAAGCCGCACCACGTAGCCCTCTTTTGTAACGGCTACCTTGTTGGTGTGGCAGGCGATGCCGTTCTTCACTTCATATGTAAGGTTGAGGCCCATACCGTTTTTCTCGATATAATCCACGACCCTAACACTCTGAAGATAGTGCTTGAAGCCGCAGGAGCATATCTCGTTGAGCACCGACTCACCTGCATGGCCGAAAGGCGCATGACCCAGGTCGTGACCCAGTGCAATAGCCTCGGTAAGGTCCTCGTTAAAGCGCAGGGCACGGGAAATTGTACGTGCTATCTGAGCCACCTCAAGCGAATGGGTAAGGCGTGTTCTGTAATGGTCGCCTATGGGATCAAGGAACACCTGAGTTTTATGTTTAAGGCGGCGGAATGCATTGCAGTGAAGTATCCTGTCCCTGTCACGCTGAAAATCAGTCCTGATAGGGCACTGCGGCTCGGGGCGGACACGTCTGCCTGTATGCTTTGACGTGCAGGCGTCCTCACAGAGAGTACCCAGCTCGATTATTTCAAGTTCTTCACGAATCGTCATATACTCACTCCCCCGCTTTTATTTATAATAGTATATACTCACAAAATGGCGAAAAAACTTTTTTATATTTTTATTTTCGTCATTTTGCACAAATCAAGCGAAATTTTCAAAGCCTTCTTCGCCTTTGTGTACAGTTATTTTTCCGTTTGCCGTGTCGATAAGCTTTTCGGTAAGAGCATCGGTGAGAGCACTGCGGCATAAGAGCTTGACAGTTACATCGGTCTCAAAGACGGTATCGGTTATCTTCACCTCAAATTCGGGAAGAATATTCACTATCTTGCCGTAAAGCCCGTAATCCGACGTTATCTCCATAGGATAGCAGGAGCACATTTTTTTGCGCTCGGCAGCGTCAACAGCGATCTTTGCACTGTGGGAATATGCCCTCACCAGTCCTCCGCCGCCAAGAAGTATGCCGCCGAAATATCTGGTGACAACGCAGCAAACGTCCGTCAGCCCCTCCTTGCGCAGCACCTCGAAAACAGGCACGCCAGCAGTTCCCTGTGGCTCGCCGTCGTCGCTGTACCGTGTTATGCTGCCGTTTCGGAGGATATAGGCATATACGTTGTGAGTTGCCTTTCTGTGCCTGCCCCTTATCTCGTTGATAAAAGCCACGGCTTCCTCATCGGTCTCGGCATGGGTGATGTAGCCGATGAACTCCGACTTCTTTTCAATAAACGACGCTTCGGCATATCCGCCAACGGTATCATAGTCGGGAGTATTCATATAAAATATTCCTTTCTTGTATGGTTTTATACTAATCTTCAATCGCTCTATAGGCAAAGCCGACAGATGAAATAAGACCAGTCAAGGAAAGCGACCGCAGGCGGGCTTGCCGCCCGGCAAGGGAGCTTGACGAAGAATGGGCTTATTTCAACCGAGGATTTGTCTGTAGGTTGATTGAAGATTAGTATTATGTGATAAAAAATTCCGCCTGTGCAGTTCAAGCACAAGCGGAATCAAAATTACTTGTCCATACCGAAACGCTTCTTGAAGCGGTCAACACGTCCGCCTGTATCAACAAGCTTCTGCTTACCGGTGTAGAAAGGATGGCACTTGGAGCAGATTTCAACTCTGATGTTCTCCTTAGTGGAACGGGTCTTGATCACATTACCGCATGCGCAGGTGATAGTGGTCTCAACGTAGTTGGGATGAATTCCTTCTTTCATTACTGGGGCACCTCACTTTCAAGTATAATATGATGTACATAGCAGCCCATCACATTATCTCGGACAGTAGTGCTATGGAATAATCACAACGAAATTGATTATACCATATCCGTAGTAATTTTGCAAGGGTTTTCTCAATTTATTTGTAAATTTTTTGTTAAAACACGTTTCTATCAAGACTGTCTCGAAGCCATTGTCATAATTTTTGGCAACGTTTACATACTAAACGTTTGAAAACATCAAAGATATAATCAAAATCACGATTTGAAAAAATTCACAAATAAATTTCTCAAACCCCTTGCCAAAACTATATAAAAATGATATAATGACAAATGAAATGTGTGTGCATATTACTCAATGTATGCACAATGCACAAATTGTCCGTATCGCTTAAATGCGGACGGCATATGAATACTATATTTTATAAGGAGTGTTTAAACCAAATGAATTACGGTCATTTCGATCTTGAAAACAAGGAATACGTAATCACACGCCCCGATACTCCCGCTCCCTGGGCCAACTACCTCGGCGACCCTGAGTACGGCGCTATCATTTCCAACAATGCAGGCGGCTACAGCTTCGTAAAGTCCGGCGCAAACGGAAGAATCATCCGTTACCGCTTCAACTCCGTTGCAGTTGACCAGCCCGGCAGATACATCTACCTGAAGGACGGAGAAACAGGCGACTACTGGTCTGCTTCCTGGTCTCCCGTATGTAAGCCTCTTGACGAATACAAGAGCGAGTGCCGTCACGGCACTGCTTACACCGTTATCACCTCCGAGTACAAGAACATCAAGACTGAGACTACATACTATGTTCCCAGAAATGCTCTGTACGAGGTATGGGCTTCCAAGATCACCAACAACGACACCAAACCCAGAAAGCTTTCCGTAACTGGCTACTGCGAGTTCGTTAACGACAACAACTATGAGCAGGATCAGGTAAACCTTCAGTACACCCTGTTCATCACTCGCACCTACTTCAAGAAGAATTTCATTCTCCAGAAGCAGAACGAGATCTTCAAGAACCCCAACAATGAGCGTTTCCTCGGCGTTGCTAAGGCAGAAGTTTCCGCTTACTGCGGCGACAGAGATTCCTTCGTAGGCGCTTACAGAGGCTATGCTAACCCCAAGGGCATTGAAGAGGGCCTCAAGGGCGACCTTAACTACAACACCAACTCCTGCGGCGCTCTCCAGAGCGATATCGTTCTCCAGCCCGGCGAGACCAAGGAGATCATCTACGTTCTCGGTCAGAGACCTGAGGCAGTTGCTGCTGAGATCATCGCCAAGTACGAGAAGGACGGCGTTGTTGAGGCTGAGATCGCTGAGCTCAAGGAGTTCTGGCACTCCAAGCTTGCTAACCTCAGCGTAAATACTCCCGATGCTGACTTCAACAACATGATAAATGTATGGAACGCATATAACTGCTTCATCACCTTCATCTGGTCCAGAGCTGCTTCCTTCCAGTACTGCGGTCTGAGAAACGGCTACGGCTACAGAGATACCGTTCAGGATATCCAGGGTATCATTCACCTTGCTCCCGAAATGGCTAAGAAGCAGATCGAGTTCATGCTCTCCGCACAGGTAACAAACGGCGCAGGTCTTCCTCTGGTCAAGTATGACCACAAGGCAGGTCAGGAAAATCACCCTGATGAGAATGACCCCAACACCGCATATGCCAAGGAGACAGGTCATCCCTCCTACCGTGCAGATGACGCTCTCTGGCTCTTCCCCACTATTTACAAGTACATCTCCGAAAGCGGCGATATCCAGTTCCTGGATGAAGAGATCCTCTACGCTAACGATGGCGAAAAGGGTACTGTTTACGATCACCTCAAGAGAGCTATCATGTTCTCTATGAATAACCTTGGAAACCACGGTATGCCCGCAGGTCTCCACGCTGACTGGAACGACTGCCTCCGTCTCGGCAAGAAGGGCGAATCCACATTCGTTGCATTCCAGCTGGTTTACGCAGTTAAGATCCTCAGAAGCTATGCAGAGCTCAAGAACGACGCTGAGTACGTTAAGTACCTCGACGAAGTCAAGGCTAAGCTCGATACTATCCTCAGTGCTTGCTGGAACGAGGACAGATGGATCAGAGGCTACAAGGAAGACGGCACTGTTATCGGTCAGAGAACCGATCCCGAGGCTAAGATGTGGCTCAATCCCCAGTCCTGGTCCGTTATCTCCGGATTTGCAAGCAAGGAGCAGGCTGAAAAGGCTATGGACAGCGTTGAAAGAGAGCTTAACACTCCTTACGGCGCAATGGTTATGTATCCTCCCTATGTTGAACACGGATTTGACGGCGCTCTTATGCAGTGCTTCAACAAGTGCACCAAGGAAAATGCAGGTATCTTCTCTCAGCCTCAGGGCTGGCTGATCCTTGCCGAGTCTCTCCTGGGTCACGGCAACCGTGCATACAAGTACTGGAAGGAAGCAGCTCCCGCTACCTACAATGACAATGCAGAGCACAGATGCCTCGAGCCTTACGTTTACGGTCAGTTCGTAGAGGGCAAGGACAGCCCTTATGCAGGCCGTGCACACGTACATTGGCTCACCGGTACAGCTTCCACCGTTATGGTTGGTACTGTTGAGGGTATCCTGGGTATGAGACCCGACGCTTCCGGTCTTAAGGTAGATCCTTCTATCTCCTCCGATTGGGGCAGCTACACTGTTACCAAGACATTCAGAGGCAAGAAGCTCAACATGACCTTCAACAATCCCGATCACGTAGAGAGCGGCGTTAAGGAGATCGTCCTCAACGGCGAAAAGCTTCCCTCCAACCACATTCCTGCTGACAAGCTCAAGGATGTTAACGACATCGTTGTAACTCTCGGCAAGTAATAGGCTGAAATAAATATATGGCTGCTGTGCATGGCATGGCAGCCATTTTTATTTATCATCATAATTTATCCTGTAATATTGCGCAAAATTCCGCTAAAATATTGACAAGAACATTTCAGTGTGGTAAAATACTACTATATGCGCATAATGCGACAAGTTTTTATAAGGGAGATTTTGCAATGCTTCTCAATGGTTCTCAGATACTTCTCGAATGCCTTCTTGAGCAGGGCGTGGATACAGTCTTCGGCTACCCCGGAGGTGCCGTTCTCAATATTTATGACGCACTTTATGATTACAGCGACAAGATAACTCATATACTCACTTCCCACGAGCAGAACGCAGGCCATGCGGCTGACGGATATGCCCGCACCACAGGCAAAACAGGCGTTGTTATCGCCACATCAGGCCCGGGCGCAACAAACCTTGTTACCGCTATCGCAACCGCAAACATGGACAGCATTCCTATGGTGGCTATCACAGGAAATGTCGGCACAAGCCTGCTGGGTCTTGACTCCTTCCAGGAGGTGGATATCACAGGCATCACCATGCCCGTTACCAAGCACAACTTTATCGTAAAGGACGTTCGTGAGCTGGCTGAGACCGTCCGCAGCGCTTTCTTTATCGCAAACGACGGCAGAAAGGGTCCTGTTCTCATTGATATCCCCAAGGACATCACCGCTGCAAAGTGTGAGTTTGAACACAAGGTTCCCGCAGCTCACAGCTACACTGTAAACAACAGTGAGATCGAGGAAGCAGCTAAGGTCATCGCTTCCGCTGAGAGACCTTTCATTTTCGCAGGCGGCGGAGTATGCCTCTCAGGCGCTGAAAAGCAGCTGGCTGAATTTGCGGAGATGATAGACGCTCCCGTTTCCCTCTCACTTATGGGTATGTCCGCATTCGACAACACAAGTGAAAGATATCTTGGTATGCTCGGTATGCACGGCACAAAGGCATCTTCCCTCGCGCTGGTCAACAGCGACGTTATAGTTGTTCTCGGCTCCAGATTTTCCGACCGTGTTACCTGCAGCGCAAAGTCCTTCAAGGAAAATATCAAGAACGCAAAGATTGTACATATCGAGATTGACCCTGCTGAGTTTGACAAGAATATTGAGGTCGATGTTCATGTTCAGGGCGATGTTAAGCTTGCTCTCACCGAAATTATGAAGAAGCTTTCCAAGCAGGATCACCCCCAGTGGATGGCTGATATTGAAAAGTGGAAGAGCGAATATCCTCTCCGTCAGGTATCCGATGACCCTGAGGCGGTTCTCCCCCAGTATGTGCTTGAAACACTGGCAGATATCACCGATTCCAACGCAATAATCACTACAGAGGTCGGTCAGCACCAGATGTGGACCGCCGAGTATTTCCCCTTTAAGAATCCCAAAAGCTTTGCTTCCTCAGGCGGACTTGGCACCATGGGCTACGGTCTGGGCGCTGCCATCGGCGCAAAGGTAGGCAATCCCGACAAGACTGTTGTAAACATTGCAGGCGACGGAAGCTTCTATATGAACATGGCAGAGCTTTCCACACTGGCAAAGTACAATATGCCCGTCATCGAGCTGGTATTCAACAACACGGTTCTTGGAATGGTAAGACAGTGGCAGAGACTTTTCTACAACTGCCATTTCTCCCAGACAACTCTCGAAAAAACCACCGACTTTGAAATGCTGGCAAAGGCATTCGGTCTTGAGCCTGTGGATATCTCCAAGAAGAGCGAAGTCCGTGAGAAGCTGGAGTATGCCGTTACCTGCGGCAAGCCTGTTCTCATCAACTGCCACATTGACAAGGATATCAACGTTCTTCCCATGGTTCCTGCAGGCGCTTCCGTTGCAGAGCCTATACTTGAAATTCAGGTTGACTGCTGATAACTCATATCAAAAGGGGACGGCAACACGTCCCTTTTTTATCGCATTCTAAGCTTTATTGATTTAAAGCTTTCCAGCTTTTATGCTTTTGTGTGTAGAAAAGAAATTACTTTGCGTTCATGTATTGTTCAATAATATAGTATATAATGAATGATATAAATCAGCGAAAGGAAGATTTTAAGATGAAAATAGTTGCTGTAGGTCTTGGACTTATCGGCGGATCAATGTGCAAGGCAATAAAAAAGCACACCAATCATCTGGTGGGCGGTATTGATATAGACAGAAAGACCGTTAAAATGGCTCTTTCCCAGAATGCTATCGACTATGAGGCAAAGGACGTTTCCGAGGCGGACGTTACTATTGTTTCCCTCTTCCCCCCTACAATAATCAGCTTCATTAAGGAAAATGCCGACCTTTTCAAGGAGGGCAGCATTGTTATTGATACAGGAGGTATCAAGAAAGCCATCGTTGACGAGGTAACACCAATTCTTGCCGAAAGAGGCGTTACATTTATCGGCGTTCACCCCATGGCAGGCCGTGAGTTCTCCGGCTTTGAGTATTCTCTGGACGACCTTTTCGACAACGCAAGCTTTATCATGACCCCCACCGAAAACACTCCTCAGGAGGAGATAAACCTCATCGAAGACCTGGCACGCTCCATTCATTTCAAGAAAGTTGTAAAGACCACTCCCGAGGAGCATGACCGCATAATCGCTTTCACAAGCCAGCTTGCGCACGTTGTTTCAAACGCATACATCAAAAGCCCCACACATCAGCAGCAGCTGGGATTTTCCGCAGGCTCTTTCCAGGATCTTACCCGTGTTGCAAAGCTCAATGAGGATATGTGGACTCCCCTGTTCATCATGAACAAGGAACCGCTTTGCTTTGAGATAGATTACATCATGGCCCGTCTCGCCGAGTACCGTGACGCTATCGCAAACGAGGATCATGACAGGCTGAGACAGCTTCTCCGTGACGGACGTATTCTCAAGGAAACAACTCCCGTTGACTGATATATAAACATCTGCATTGCTCATTTACAGATTTATATTACCGCAGGAACTTCTTTTATGTTATAATAATATTTAAGTCGTTATAAATTTAAGAAGGGGTAATTGTAATGAAACGTTATGCTGACATTTTTCTCCGTGCGCTTATGACAGGCTTTGCCATCGGCATAGGCGGAGCGGTCTATCTTTCCTGCGATAATAAATATCTGGGAGCATTCCTTTTCGGAACGGGCCTTTTCGTGATACTCAGCTTCGGCTTCAACCTTTTTACGGGAAAAGTCGGATATGCTGTAGTAAACAAGCCCTCGTACATACTTGACCTTATCGTGATATGGCTGGGAAATCTGGCAGGTACTGTGATAATGGGCGGTATGCTTTTATGCACAAGAATTTCGGGTATCGGCGAAAAAGCGGCTGAGATATGCGCCGTAAAATTCAACGATAATCTGCTGAGCATATTCATTCTGGCAATTTTCTGCGGAATGCTCATGTTCATTGCGGCTGACGGCTACAAGCAGATAAAGAATCCTGCGGGTCAGATGCTTGCCATCTTTCTCCCGGTTGTGGTGTTCATTCTCAGCGGATACGAGCACTGCATAGCAAATATGTTCTATTTCACCGTTGCAAAGGTATGGTCACTTAACACAGTGGTATATCTGCTGGTGATGACACTTGGAAATGCAGTGGGCGGTATGTTTATTCCTTTTGTAAGAAAGGGATTTGTTCAGACCGAGGAAAAGAAGTAATAAAAACAATAAAACGGAGCTGCTGCATCTTGTGCAACAGCTCCGTTTCTATTTATACTAAGCACCAATTAAAAACTGTACAAAAAAATCATCGCATAATCTTGGGTATGTGGATTATGCGATGATTTTTTGTCTATAGTTTTATTAGTGATTAGTATTATTCTCTGTTTTTGAGCACTTCCGCAGGAGTGATCTTTTTAAGTTTGCCTACAAGTACAGCATTTATAATGGAATATATCACCATTACTGCAACAAATATCAGCAGATAATAATACCACTTGAATGTGAGATTTGTTCCGCTGGATACATTCGCCACAAGTACGGGGAAAAACTTATCTATGATCTTCTTGGAAAGCGGAATGAATATAATCGAGCTGACTGCGATAACTGCGGTATTTCCGTTAAGATACAGCCGCTTTATCTCCTTGGTTCGGAATCCGAATATCTTTATAAGGGATATTCCAAAGCCTGCTCTGTCTATCATAACATTCATCATAAGGAAAAGCACCACGCAGAAAATTATTACGGATACTCCCGATATCATGATTATCATGGGCATCATAAGCCTGATAAACACATCGGAGGAACGGTAGATATCGTCCTTTGTCTGAATGGAGTAAAGTCTGCCCTCATCAATGTCAAGCGGCGCATCGGAGTAAAGGACGTTGTAATAATCATCGTCCTTATCAAAAAGCTCACGCATACTGTCGATATCCATGAACACTGTAAGTCCTGCGGAATAGTCTGCCACGCCCTTTATTGTAAAGGCATAGTCCATTTCGTTTGCGTTGTCGGAAAGAATAAGCTTGTCGCCCACTTTAAGTCCGTACTTCTGCTGGACTGATCTGCTCATTACGATATTGCTTCTGCCCTTGACGGTCTCATAGTCAAAATACTTGTTGCCCTCATCAATACCCATTATCGTTACATCAAGGGTATTGTCATACTCTGTCTTTGAAAGTGACTCGATATATGCCGACTCCGCACCTGCGGGAACCGTCTTTTCGGGGTATTTGAGCATATACATATACTCATATCTTGTATCGGCTTTGGTTTCCTTATCAACATTGCTGCAAAGCACATAGCAGTCTGCGCCGATCATGAAGAGCATCATGCAGATAAACAATGCTGTCGCCACGGTCACGCTGGTCCTCATCTCACGAAGCACCTGACGGACACAGAAGTTGCGGACAAAGCTCTTGCCTTTAAGCTCCACATGGCTGAATGTTCCTGTGTTCTGCTCATTCCTGATAAGTGACAGTGCAGAGCGTGAAAGTCTGCCGTTTATGACGATGTAGTTTACGATAATGCACACCAGCGGAGGCATCACGATGCCGTAGATAATAAGATACAATGGGTGAACTGTATCCAGTTCGGGTAATGAGAAATAACTGTAGCTGTCCTGCATCTGATAACGTGCGCCGAAATCGCAGAAGCCCAGATATGTTCCTACAGCGCCGCCTATAAGGGTGACTATTGTGGGCAGCGTAAGATAGTGGACGATAAGGTCCATTTTCTTTACGCCCAGAGCATAGAGAGCGCCGATAACACTGCTTTCAGACTGTATCTGGTGAATTATGAAAACGGAAATTACATAGGTGAAAAGCATAAGAATGACCACGCCTGAAAGAAGTCCCGCAGTTTTGTTTGTTACAACATCATTTGCCGCTCCCAGTATTCTCTGGTTGTCGCTGCGCTTCACAAACTCGGTAAGGTTATCAAGGTCAACGGTGAAAAATTCGTCTATAACATCATCTGTCTGGTCTTTAAGCTCCTGCACGCCATCACGAAGCTCGGAGGCACCGTCCCGAAGCTCCTTTGCACCGTCACGCAGCTCATCGGAGCCGTCATATGCTTCCTTTACGCCGTCTGTGTACTCGACTGTACCGTCGGCAAATTCCTTTAAGCTGTCAAGAGTTTCTTTAAGGGCTGTAAGCTCGGCATTGCCTGTAAGAGCGGCATATTTATCAAGGATATCGCCGTAGTTATCGGCTGTGAGAGTCTCAGGTACGCCCTGTGCGGAAAGCATTGCTCCTGCCTGTGCAATGTAAGCGTCAAATATCTCGGAAGCGCCGTCATTCAGCTTACTGCTGTTGGAATCAAGCTCGCCCAGACCGTCATAAAGCTCCTTAGTGCCGTCGTACAGTTCGTCTGTTCCGTCGTACATCTCATTTGCGCCGTCAAGAAGCTCGTTTATGCCGTCTCTGAGGTCGTCTTTCCTGCCAATGGTGTCCGCAATGGCTTCACGGTAATATTTATCCTCAACGTCATTGTAATCAAATGCAAAGCCCCTGATAAGCTCTTTCAGCTCCTCATCAGTCATTTTGCCGTTAAGACGGTAAGCATATACGGATTCCTCCGCCTTTACGGAGCAGCTGAGGAAATCACTATACTGCTCATCTGTAACGAATGCCAGTCCGAAGAGAGAGCTTTCGGCAGAAACGTCCGAAATGCTTTTTACGGGAGCATCATAATCGGGAACGGAGCCTGTTCCCACAATATCAAGTGTGCTGCCCAGAACTGTTACGGTATCGCCCACGGAAAGGTCATGCTCTTCGCAATAACGCTTTTCAAGAAAAGCCTCACCTGTTGTTTCGGCAGTTCGTCCGTTATCAATGTCAATAAGATCAATGCTTTTTCTGTTGCGGAAAATTCTCAGCGTGCCGCCGCAGTCAGCTTCTACATCTATGTAGGACATTTTTTCAAGCGTAACGCCCTTGTCGGTTATCTCCTTTTCCTGTGCCGAGGTCAGTGGCAGGAAAACGGAGAAGTGGCCGTCCTCCACCATGTTCTTCTCAGCAGCCGCAGTTGATCCGTCGATTATGGTATCAGCCGCTGCCACAACCGAAACAATGATGTACATACAAAGGATTATCATTACGATAAGCGCAAGATAGCGCATGAAATTTTCTTTAAGATCACGCAGGATACGTTTTGAAAGCACTTTATTCATCACAGATCCTCCAGCTGAGCAGCGGGTATAATGGTCTCGTTAAGGTAATCCTTCTTTATCTGACCGTCCTTGATGATGATGACCTTGTGAACCATATTTTTAATGGAATTGTTGTGGGTTACGATAAGCATTGTTGTTCCGTACTCCTTGTTTATCTTTTCAAGCAGCACAAGGATATCACGGGAGGTCTTGGAATCAAGCGCACCTGTAGGCTCATCGCAGAGCAGAAGCTTGGGATTTTTGATAAGCGCTCTTGCAATAGCGCATCTCTGCTGCTGACCGCCCGAAAGCTGTGAGGGAAACTTGTTCTGGTGCTCCGTAAGTCCAAGCACATCAAGCAGCTCGTTCATATCAAGAGGATTGTCGGAAAGATACTCGCAGACCTGAATGTTCTCCCTGACGGTAAGATTCGGCACAAGGTTATAGAACTGGAAGATAAAGCCCAGATTGTCACGCCTGTAGTCTGCCAGTGCATCGGGTTTAAGACCGAATATCTCCTTGCCGTCCACTCTTACCGAGCCTGAATCCATGGTGTCAAGTCCGCCGATGCAGTTAAGGAGCGTTGATTTTCCCGAGCCGCTGGTGCCCTGTATAACGCACATCTGTCCCTTTTCAACACCTGTGGAAACACCTTTGAGCACCTGCACATAGCCTGCGTCCTTTCCGTAGCTTTTCTTTACATCTTTGATCTCAAGATACATATTCTTTCCTCCATATCTTATAAATAAAATAACAGTGATATTTATTTGTTATTTTTTATGGGACACAGCTTTTTGCCGTGTCCCTGAAAATCATGGTGTCAGCAGCGAGAAGAAACCGTTCCGAAGAAATTTTATCATTTTCTTCATCTCTTTTTCCACGTCCTCACGTGAGCCGCCCGGATGATGCGTCTCCATATGAATGACAGCATCAAACTGAAGATGGGAAAACCAGTGAAGGATATAATCATCATATATCTCCTCAATGGGAATAGGTACTTCCGCCTTTATTTTCGTGAGAAGCTCCTTGGAATGTGCGTCTATGGCTTCCATTATGCTGTCCACAAAGCCTTTCACCAGCGGGTGATTAAGGTTTGAGACGATTATCTGTACGATATTATCATATTGGTAGCACATATCCATAAACATTTCAGCAAAGCGGAAATCCTCTTCTATCTCAACATCGTCCTCGGGAGCTTCTGCCAGAAGCTCTGCATCATAGTGGTCAGAAAGGATATCCTCCATTCTGTTCACCACAGGAGCAATGACGCTCATAAAAAGGTCGTCCTTGTCCTTAAAAAAGAAATAGAGAGCACCAGTCGTAACACCCGCATTTGCGCATATGTGCCGCAGCGAAGCTTTTTCATAGCCGAACTCGGCAAACTCAGCCTCGGCAGATCTTAAAATGCTGTCACGGGTCTCCTCGGGGATAGTTCCTGCTTTTCGTGTCATTATTCTCACGTCCTTGCTGTCTAAATATCACTGTTATTTTACCACACAGAACTGTATTTGTCAATAAATAACAGTGATATTTTCACTTGTGCATAAATTTTTCTTTCATTACAGCAGAAAATAAACTATATTTCACAAAAAATCACTGCACGATCTTATACAGACTCTGCGGTGATTTGGAAAATGCTTATAAAATTACTTTCCGAAGCCGAAAAGTCCTTTCTTAACATAAGGCTTTCTGTCTGCTCCCGCAAACTCATAGCCTGCCTTTTCAATGACCTCTTTCAGCTTGTCGTCGGGAATATCCTCCTCGGCAACAATAACAGTCTGAGCCTTTGAGTGGGAAGATGTTACTTTCTTTACCCTAAAGTTATTTCTAACAGCGTCATTTATATGTGTCTCGCACATTCCGCAAGCCATTCCGTTTATTTTTGCAGTTATCTCTACCATAATATGACTTCCTTCCTTTTAAGGTCAGCTCCCGCTAACCTTATAAACTTATTATACGACCAATGGGATAAAATGTCAAGAAAAGTTAGTCTGCTCTTACAACATTCGGCAGTGTATTGCAATTACCGCTGACCTGTGCTATACTGAAAATACCATATAACGACATGAAATGAGGCTATGACATGAAAATGAACTGGAACACTCTCCTCTGCGAAAAGCGCAGACGTGAACACTCTTCAAAGGAAAGCTCCGACCTGCGCAGCGAATTTCAGAAGGACTATCACAGAATTATCCAGAGCGCTTCTTTCAGGCGGCTCCAGGATAAAACACAGGTATTCCCGCTGGACAAAAGCGACTTTGTGCGCACCCGTCTCACCCACTCTCTGGAGGTATCATCATTTGCAAAATCACTGGGACATATGATCCTCCAGAACCTTATGGCTCACGGCAGAAAGGACATCACTTCCGAGGTGGAGAGCAACGCCTGCAGTGTGCTTGAATGTGCGGGACTTATCCATGACATCGGCAATCCCCCGTTTGGTCACTTCGGCGAGGATTATATCCGTGAATGGTTCAGGGCAAATCTGCCTAAGATAAAGTTCAAGGGTCAGGAGATAGACAAGCTCCTTACGCCGCAGATGGCAGGCGACTTTTACCATTTTGAGGGCAATGCACAGGCTCTCAGGCTGCTTACAAAGCTCCACTTTCTTGTTGATGAAAACGGCATGAACCTGAATTACACCCTGCTCAACACTATCATAAAATACCCCGTTTCATCGGTGGAAATTGACAAGGACAGCGGAGATATCGGGACAAAAAAGATGGGCTATTATTACGCCGAGCAGGATATTTTTAAAGAGATAACCAAAAGCACGGGAGCTGTTGGCTGCCGCCACCCGCTGGCATTTATCCTTGAGGCAGCGGACGACATTGCCTACAAGACTGCCGACATCGAGGATGCTGCGAAAAAGGGCTTCATCACTTATCAGCAGCTTCTTGACGAGTTAAAGTCGGAGCGCTATTGCGGCAAATGCGCAGATGATGGCGAGCGTGCCGAGTATGACAAAGCTGTGGGCAAGCTGGAAAGCTACCTTACATATGCAAAAGACGGCGGCATATCCTCCCCAGAAAAGAACGCCGTTCAGAGGTGGGTCATCTACGTTCAGGGCGTGCTTCTCAGGTGTGCGGCTTTCGGCTTTACCAGCAGCTATGACATGATAATGAACGGCACTTTCGGCAAGGAAATACTGGCAGTCTCCCGTGGAAACGCTCTTGCATATGCACTGGGCGACATTGCGTGCAGATATGTTTTCAAGTCTATACCAATTTACAAGCTTGAAATATCCGCCAGCGTAATATTTGAATTTCTGCTTGACAGGTTCGTGAATGCCGCCGTAAAATTTGACAGCGATGAACCGGCTACCGCCATTGAAAAGCGAATGATATCCCTTGTTTCGGATAACTACATAAGAATTTACCGCTATTATTCCGAGGGAAAGGACGACATCGAAAAGCTGTACCTCAGGCTGCTCCTTGCCACTGATTTTATCTGCGGCATGACCGACAGCTACGCACAGAGGCTTTACCGTGAACTGAATGGAATGGTATAATACTAATCCTCAATCAACCTATAGACAAATCCTCGGCTGAAATAAGCCCATTCTTCGTCAAGCTCCCTTGCCGGGCGACAAGCCCGCCTGCAGTCGCTTTCCCAGACTGGTCTTATTTCATCTGTCGGCTTTGTCTATAAAACGATTAAAGATCAGTATAAGTCAGACTTATGCGGATATTTCACAAGCCTATATAAAAACCAAGAGCTGCTGCACAGTGTGCAACAGCTCCTTTTGTTGTATATAATTATTATGTTATATATAATTATATATTATCAACCCTTGCGGCGATTCTCGTACTTAGGTCTGCCGCCCTTGCCGTGACGGGAGGAGGATTTTCTGCGCTGGTCACGGTAATTTCCTCTTCTCTGGTCACGGTCGTCCTCAAAGCGCTCGGCTCTGCCCTCATAGCGCTTGATGGTTATTTTCTGACCGTTTATCTTTGTACCTGTCATGGAATCGAGAACGTGCTCGGTATCCGCCTCGGGCACCTCAACGGTGGTGAACTTGTCGTAAATATCTATCTTGCCGAAAGACTTTCCGGGCATTCCCGTTGCGTCAACAAGTGCGCCAAGAACGAAGTTCGGAGCAAGCCTGCTGGAACGTCCTGCGGATATCTCCAGCTTGACCTTGCCGCCCTTCTGGTATCTGCCGCCCTTGCCGCCGTTGTCACGGGGAACGGAGATTATTTCGGGAATGTTCTTTGTATCCTTTGAAAGCCTCATTCCCAGCAGTGCAACAGCGATATCCTCGGCGGAAAGTCCGCTTTCCATAAGCTTCTGCACATCTGCACGGCAGCTTTCGTATTTGCCGCTTTCCACTGCGGAAAGTATCTTTTCATTCACATGAGCCGCCTTGCGGGCAACTATCTCGTCTCTGCCGGGAAGCTCTGCACGGGCAATATCAGCCTTGATGAAGGAAGCGATATTTTTCAGCTCATAAAACTGTTTTCTGCCGCTTATAATGGTATATGCAGCACCGCTCTTGCCTGCACGGCCTGTTCTTCCGATACGGTGGATATAATACTCGTTATCCTGGGGAAGATCATAGTTGAAAACGCAGTCAACGCCCTCAACGTCAATTCCTCTTGCGGCAACGTCGGTAGCGATAAGCACATTGATGCTTCCCGACTTGAATGCGCTCAGCACCTGAGTACGGCTCGCCTGCTTCATATCGCCGTGAAGTCCTGCTGCCTTGAAGCCCTTTGACACGAGAGCCTCGGTCAGCTCATCTACCATTTTCTTAGTGTTGCAGAACACCATTGAAAGCTTAGGCTCATATGCGATGAGCAGAAGCTTTAAGGCATCGGTCTTTCTGCCCATGGGCACTTCAAAATATTTCTGCTCGATTGTATCAACAGTTCTTGCCTTGCTCTCCACCTTTATGACAACGGGGTCATTCTGGTATTCCTTGGTGATAGCCATTATTGGAGGGGGCATGGTTGCGGAGAACAGCACTGTCTGGCGCTCCTCGGGGACAAAGGAAAGTATGGTCTCGATATCCTCACGGAAGCCCATATTGAGCATTTCGTCCGCCTCGTCAAGAACGATGGTACGGAGGTTTTCAAGCTTCAGGGTCTTTCTGCCGATGTGGTCCATAACACGGCCTGGAGTGCCCACAACGATGTTTGCGCCACGTCTCAGCTCGGAGATCTGCTTGTCCATAGCAGCGCCGCCGTAAACTGCGCAGGGCTTTACCCACGGCATATATGCGGAGAATTTTTCTATCTCCTTGCACGCCTGCATGGCAAGCTCTCTTGTGGGGCAGAGGATAAGCACCTCAACGCCGTTCTTTCCGCCTCTGGTAACGCTGACTGCGGCGGGGATACCGAAAGCGGCTGTCTTTCCCGTACCTGTGTTTGACTTTCCTACAAGATCCTTTCCCTCCAGCATTACGGGGATAGCCTTGGACTGGATCTCGGTAGCTTCGGAAAATCCCATATCCTCAACGGCTCTGAGAATTTCCTCGGGTAAATTAAGTTCGTTAAAAAGCATATAGTTCCTTTCTGAAATCGGGGATTTATCTGACGCTCAGCCCGACATCAGGCAGGGGCTGCGGTCAATTACTATTTATTATAACACACCGATTATATATTGTCAACGAATTTTAAAGCCGCTTTTTGTGAATTTTGTGCAGACAAGAATACCATTTTCAGGCATTTTAATCCATCTTATTCAAATAGGAATTGTTATATTTATCCGATGCCGACGGCATATATCCCTTTTGAAGCATAAAAATCGCTGAAAAATTATGCTTTTGTGCCAAAATACGATTAGCAAAGGCTAAGCAGGCTGTCAAAAATGTTACACTATCCCAGTCTGTTTGTTAAATTTTTGACAAATTCGGTTTTTATGAATTTTTTCTCTTGATTTTTATTTCAAGTTATGTTAGAATAATATCAACGAGAAAATTCTGTCGTTTTGAGGGTGAAATATCCCCGTCGGCACGGTTTTCAACTGTATGATCGCACGCCTGAAAACGGCGGCTTTACCGAGAAAAATATCTACAGAAAGCGGGAAATGATTTATGAGCAACAAAGTCACTATTATCGGCGCTGGCAGCGTCGGATCTACCATCGCTTATAACATGGTAGTAACCGGTATCGCATCTGAGATCGTTCTGATCGATATCAACGCAAAAAAGGCTGAGGGCGAAGCAATGGATATCCTCCAGGGTGTTCCTTTCTGTTCCCCCGTATCCATCTACGCAGGCACATATGCCGATGCAAAGGGTTCCGACATCGTTATCCTTACATCTGGTATGCCCAGAAAAGCAGGTCAGTCTCGTCTTGAACTTGCTCAGGTAAACGTTGACATCACCAAGACCATAATCCCCGAGATCGTCAAGTACGCTCCTGAGGCTGTTTATATCGTAGTAAGCAATCCTATCGATATCCTCACCTACGTATTCCACAAGTACTCGGGTCTCCCCTCCAACCAGATCATCGGTTCTGGCACAACCCTCGATACCGCTCGTCTGCGTTCCCGTCTTTCCGAGACCTTCAATATCAGCCAGCAGAACGTTCACGCTTACGTATTCGGTGAGCACGGCGATTCCTCTTTCGTTCCCTGGTCCATCGCAAACATTTCCGGTATCCCCATCAACCAGTACATCAACTGCCTCCCCGAGGGCAAGCGTCCCGTTGTTGATTACGCTGAGATCGAGGAATACACAAGAAAGTCCGGCGCTAAGATCATCGCAAGCAAGGGCGCTACATTCTATGCAATCGCTATCTCCGTATGCCACATCTGCAAGTGCCTGTTCAGCGGCATCGACACCACTCTTACCGTTTCCACAATGATGAACGGCGAGTACGGCATCAACGATGTATGTCTCAGCACACTGGCAACAGTTGGCCGCAAGGGTGTTGAGGGCAAGCTCATGGTTCCCCTTACCGATGATGAGATCGTTAAGCTCAGACACAGTGCCGACTGCCTGAAGGACGTTATCCACAACATCAATCTTTAATTTAAAGGACATATTCATGACAGGCGGCAGAGTGTTTTTTCACTGCCGCCCATAGTCATGTGTGCATATTTAAGTATTTATAAAATCTTTATAAAGGAGTACATACCCAATGGAATACCGTATTGAACACGATTCAATGGGCGAGGTAAAGGTTCCTGCAGACAAGTACTGGGCTGCTCAGACCGAGAGAAGCCACGAGAACTTCCTCATCGGCGTTGGCATCGAGACAATGCCCAGAGAGATCACCAAGGCATTCGGTTATCTCAAAAAGGCTGCTGCAATGGCAAACCACGCTCTCAAGCCTGAGAAAATGACAGATGAAAAGCTGGCTGCTATTTCCGAGGCTTGCGACGAAGTTATCAGCGGAAGCCTGAACGACCACTTCCCTCTCGTTGTATGGCAGACAGGAAGCGGCACTCAGTCCAACATGAACGCTAACGAAGTTATTGCCAACCGTGGAAACGAGATCGCAGGCAAGAAGCTTCTTCACCCCAATGATGATATCAACATGAGCCAGTCCTCCAACGATACCTTCCCCACTGCAATGCACATTTCCGCTGTTATTGCTATTGAGGATAAGGTTATCCCCGCTGTGGATACTCTCATCGAAACTTTCAAGAGACTTGAAAAGGAAAACGAGGGCATCGTTAAGAGCGGCAGAACTCATCTTCAGGACGCTACCCCCATCGCTTTCTCTCAGGAGATCAGCGGCTGGCGCTCCTCTCTCGAAAAGGATAAGAAGCTCCTTGAAATCGCTCTTCCCGAGCTTAAAGAGCTTGCTCTCGGCGGTACTGCCGTTGGTACAGGTCTTAACACCCCCAAGGGCTTTGACGTAAAGGTCGCAGAGGCTGTTTCCGAGCTTACAGGCAAGGATTTCAAGACTGCTCCCAACAAGTTCCACGCTCTTACAAGCAAGGACGAGATCGTATTTGCTCACGGTGCTCTCAAGGCTCTCGCTGCTGATATGATGAAGATTGCCAACGATGTAAGATGGCTGGCAAGCGGACCCAGAGACGGTCTCGGCGAGATCACTATCCCCGAGAACGAGCCCGGTTCCTCCATCATGCCCGGCAAGGTCAACCCCACTCAGTGCGAGCAGGTAACAATGGTCGCAGTTCAGGTAATGGGCAACGACGTAGCTGTTGGCATGGCAGCAAGCCAGGGCAACTTCGAGCTGAATGTTTTCATGCCCGTATGCGCTTACAACTTCCTCCAGTCCGCAAGACTTCTTGCTGAGTCCATCACTTCCTTCAACAAGAACTGCGCTGTCGGAATCAAGGCAAACAAGGATAAGATGCACCACAACCTTCACAACTCTCTTATGCTGGTAACGGCTCTCAACCCCTACATCGGCTATGAGAACGCCGCTAAGACCGCAAAGAAGGCATTCAAGGACAACATCTCCCTCAAGGAAGCCTGCGTAGAGCTTGGTTTCCTCACCGCTGAAAAGTTTGACGAGGTATTCCACCCCGAACAGATGATATAAAAAACGAAAGGATAAAAGCTATGGTTTACAGTTACTATCCGGGCTGCACTCTGAAAAACAAGGCACAGGACCTTGACAGATATGCCCGTCTTTCCGCACAGGCGCTGGGAATCACGCTTGAGGAAATCGAAAACTGGCAGTGCTGCGGCGGCGTTTATCCGATGGCAAAGGACGAGATCGCTACTAAGCTTTCCTCCGTCAGAGCACTTGCCGACGCCAAAGCACACGGCAGAGACTTAATAACTCTCTGCTCTGCCTGTCATAACGTTCTCAAGCAGGTCAACAATGATATGCTCACCGATGAGGACATCTGCACAAGAGCAAACAATTATCTGAAGCTCGATGAAGAATATCACGGCGAGACCAAGGTAGTTCATTACCTTGAAATGCTCCGTGATGTTGTAGGCTTCGATACCCTGAAGTCCAAGGTGGTAAATCCCCTTACAGGCAAGAAGATAGGCGCTTACTACGGCTGCCTGCTCCTCCGCCCCGGCAAGGTTCTTCAGATGGACGACCCCGAAAATCCCAAGATCATGGAGGACTTTATCCGTGCTCTGGGTGCTGAACCCGTTATCTACCCCATGAGAAACGAGTGCTGCGGCGGTTACGTTTCCATCGAGGACAAGGCTGCTGCCGAAAGCAGAAGAAACATCGTTGCTGCAAGCGCAGCAGGCTTTGAGGCTGAGATGATGATAACTGCTTGTCCTCTTTGTATGTACAACCTTAAGAAGAACGACAGCAACGTTCCCGTTTACTATTTCACCGAGCTTCTCGCTGAGGCTCTCGGCGTAAAGGACTAAGGAGGCACGACGATGGATAAAAAAGAAGAAATCCTCCGCATAAGCGGCGTTAATGTCCGTAAATGTATGCGCTGCGGCAAATGCTCAGGCACCTGCCCCTCCTACGACAAGATGGAATATCATCCTCACCAGTTCGTATATATGGTTGAGTCCGGCAATATCGAGCCTCTTCTCAAGAGCGAGTCACTTTATATGTGTCTTTCATGCTTTGCGTGTGTCGAAAGATGTCCCAGAGGCGTTGAGCCCGCAAAGGTAGTAGAGGCTGTAAGACTTGCGGCTATCAGACAGAAGGGCTGCAACCATCTCAAGGCAAATCAGGTTCCGGAACTTATTGACGAGGATACTCCTCAGCAGCTCCTTGTCAGCGCATTCCGTAAATACAGTAAATAAGGAGGAGAAAAATCAATGCATAGAATAGGCGTATTTGTATGCCACTGCGGTACCAACATCGCTGCTACCGTTGACGTCAAGCAGGTTGCTGAAGCCATGAAGCAGGAGCCCGGCGTAGTCTTCTCCACAGATTATCAGTATATGTGTTCCGAAGGCGGTCAGACAATGATCCAGGATACTATCAGGGATCAGAAGCTCACAGGCGTTGTTGTCTGCTCATGTTCACCCCGTATGCACGAGGCTACATTCAGAAAGGCTGCCGCTAAAGCAGGTCTCAACTCTTACATGGTAGAAATTGCCAATATCCGTGAGCAGTGCTCCTGGATACACAAGGATATCATGTCCGCTACAGAAAAGGCTATAATCCTTGCACGTACAGCAGTTGCAAAGGTTCAGCTCAACGCTCCCCTCATCGCAGGCGAAAGCCCCGTTACCAAGCGTGCCCTCGTTATCGGCGGCGGTATCGCAGGTATGCAGACTGCTCTTGATATCGCTGAGGCAGGCTTCGATGTTGATATCGTTGAGAAGCAGCCCACTATCGGCGGAAAGATGACCCAGATCGACAAGACCTTCCCTACCCTCGACTGCGCATCCTGTATCCTTACTCCTAAGATGGTTGACTGCTCACAGAATGAGAAGATCCACATCTACGCATACAGCGAGGTGGCTGAGGTTTCAGGCTTCGTAGGAAACTTCACCGCCAAGATCAGAAAGAAAGCTCGTTTCGTTGATGCTACCAAGTGCACAGGCTGCGGCGTCTGCACAGAAAAGTGCCCTCAGAAGAAGGTACCCAACGAGTTCAATATGGGCTTCAATAACAGACGTGCCATCTACATTCCTTTTGCTCAGGCAGTTCCCAAGGTCGCTACCATTGACCCCAACTACTGCACAATGCTCAAGACAGGCAAGTGCGGCGTTTGCTCCAAGGTATGCTCCGCAGGCGCTATCGACTACACTCAGAAGGACGAGATCATTGAGGAAAAGTACGGCGCAATCGTTGCCGCTACCGGTTACAACCCCATCAATATCGACAAGTACGATGAGTTCGCATATTCCCAGAGCAAGGACGTTATCACTTCTCTCGAGCTTGAAAGACTTATGAATGCCGCAGGTCCTTCCAACGGTACTCTCGTAAGACCTTCCTACCTCGACAAGCAGGACGACCACAGAGCTCACCCCAAGACCATCGTTTTCGTTCAGTGCGTAGGCTCCAGATCGGACGACGGCTGCGGAAAGCCCTACTGCTCCAAGATCTGCTGTATGTACACCGCTAAGCACGCAATGCTTATCAGAGAAAAATATCCCGATACAAACGTTTATGTATTCTACATTGATGTCCGTACTCCCGGTAAGCTCTTCGATGAGTTCTACCGCAGAGCTGTTGAACAGTACGGCGTTCACTACATAAAGGGTATGGTCGGAAAGGTTTCCCCCAGACCTGACGGAAATCTTGATGTTCAGGCATCTGACCTTATCGCTAACGAGCAGCTCCATATCAACGCTGATCTGGTAGTTCTCGCAACCGCTATCGAGCCTGACAAGTCCGCCCGTTCCGTAGCTACAATGCTCAGAGCAAGTATGGATACCAACGACTTCTTCACCGAGGCTCATGCAAAGCTTCGTCCCGTAGAGAGCCCCACAGCAGGCGTATTCCTCTCAGGCGTATGCCAGGGCCCCAAGGATATCCCCGAGACCGTTTCTCAGGCCAGCGCTGCTGCTGCCAAGGTAATCGGACTCCTTGCAAAGGACAAGCTCACAGGCAATCCCTGCGTTGCTCACTCCGACGAGCTTATGTGCAACGGCTGCTCTTCCTGCGAGAAGGTTTGTCCTTACGGTGCTATCACATATTCCGACAAGGAATTCAGACAGCCTGACAGAACAACGGCTATCCGCCGTGTAGCTTCCGTAAACGAGGCTGTATGCCAGGGCTGCGGCGCTTGTACAGTTGCCTGCCCGTCCGGAGCTATGGATCTTAAGGGCTTCTCCAATAAACAGATTATGGCGGAGGTAGATGCAATATGCAAGTAAATGAAAACAAAGAATTCAAGCCTCTGATCGTGGCTTTCTGCTGCAACTGGTGCTCATATGCGGGCGCTGACCTCGCAGGTACCAACAGACTCAACTACCCTGCCGATGTCAAGATCATACGTGTTCCCTGCTCCTGCCGTGTAAACCCCATGTTTATCCTCCGTGCCTTCCAGAGAGGCGCTGACGGCGTTATCATGTGCGGCTGCCACCCCGGAGACTGCCACTACACTTCCGGCAACTACTTTGCAAGAAGAAGAATGACCCTGCTGTTCTCCATGCTCGACTTCATGGGCATCGAGAAGGAAAGAACCCGTGTTGAATGGGTATCCGCTGCGGAGGGTGCAAAGTTCGCCGCTACAATGAACGAGTTCGTTGAGACTGTTACCAAGCTCGGCGAAAACAAGAGATTGGAGGATCTGAGATGCAAGAAGCAGTAATCAAGCGCGCTAAAGAGCTTCTGGCAGACGGCACTGTTAACCGTGTTGTAGGCTGGAAAGCAGGCGAATTTGCTTACGATACAACCCCTGCCGTTTTCACATCGGCTGAGGAGCTGGACGCAGGCTTCATTTACAACGATTTCTGTGCGCCTAACCTTTCAAAGTACCTGGTAAAGGAATCCCGCAAGGAGGGCAAGCTCCTGGTATTCCTCAAGCCCTGCGATACATACAGCTTCAATCAGCTCCTTAAGGAGCACAGGATCCTCCGTGACAACGTTTATATCATCGGCGTTGAGTGCACAGGCAAGGTTGACGCTGATACCGTTAAGTCCAAGGGTATCAAGGGTATCACAGGCATGGAGAGCGACGGCGAGACCGTTACTATCCACACTCTTTACGGCGACAAGACGATGCCCAAGACCGAAACTCTCGGCGACAAGTGCAAGACCTGCAAGAGCAAGAAGCACGTTATTTTCGATGAGATGATCGGAAACGACGGCGAAGTAAATACCGACGGCGCACGCTTTGAGCTTGTTGAAAAGCTGGAAGCAATGACTCCCGACGAGCGCTACAACTTCTGGAGAGGCGAGCTTTCCAAGTGCATCCGCTGCAACGCATGCAGAAATGTATGTCCTGCCTGCACCTGCGAAAACTGCGTATTCGATAACCCCAACTCCGGTATCGCTCAGAGAGCCGCTACCGACTCCTTCGAGGAGAATATGTTCCACCTTATCCGTTCCTTCCACGTTGCGGGCAGATGCACAGACTGCGGCGAATGTACAAGAGTTTGTCCTCAGAACATTCCCCTGCACCTCATCAACCGCAAGTACATCAAGGATATCAACGAATTCTACGGCGATTATCAGGCAGGTTCGGATCTCGAGACCCGTGCTCCTCTTAACGCTTACACATTCGGCGACTGCGAACCCAACATTGTATATAAAAGAGGAGGTAACGAATAATGTTCAAGCTTCCTATAGATAAACTTGACGCACTTTTTGCGGCTGTGGCTTCCGCAAGCACACTTTATCTCCCCGTTGACGGCAATGACGGCAGGGCAAGCTACAAGAAATGGTCCGAGGGCACAAAGATGAGCAAGGCACTCAACACCGTAAGAAGTGCCAAGGATTTCTTCTTCCCCCAGACCCAGAACCTCTGCGACTTCAATGTCAAGGGTCAGAACATCGAGATCATCGACAACAGAACCGAGAGCGAGGATTTCGTAGTATTCGGCGTTCGTGCCTGCGATGCAAGAAGCTTCACCATTCTGGACAAGGTTTTCCTTGCAGACCCTGTTGACAGCTACTATGCTACCCGCCGTGAGCACGGAACCATTGTTACAATGGCTTGCACCGAGCCTGAGGAAAACTGCTTCTGCGGCGTGTTTGGCATCGACGCTGCTGCTCCCGAGGGAGACGCTGCCTGCTGGACCACTGAGAACGCTGTTTACATTCAGGCAAACACCGAAAAGGGCGAGAAGTTCATCGAGTCCGTAAAGTCCCTCCTTACCGAGTGCGGCAGCGAGGCTGTTGACGCTCAGAAGGCTGAGACAAAGAAGATCCTCGAAAAGCTCCCCTTCGCAAATGTTTCCACTGATTATTTCAGAAAGAACACTCTTCTCGATATCTTCAATTCCGATAAGTGGGCAAAGCTTTCCGAGTCCTGCCTTGGCTGCGGAACCTGCACATTCGTTTGCCCCACCTGCCAGTGCTACGATATCAAGGACTATGACACAGGCCACGGTATCAAGCGCTACAGAACCTGGGACAGCTGTATGTACTCCGACTTCACAAAGATGGCTGCCGCCAACTCCAGAAATACCCAGCTCCAGCGTTTCAGACAGCGCTTCATGCACAAGCTGGTTTATTTCCCCGACAACAACAACGGCGAGTTCGGCTGCGTAGGCTGCGGACGCTGCCTGTCCAGATGCCCCATTTCCATGAATATCATTAAGGTCATCAAGAATTTCGGAGAGGAGTAATAAAATAATGCTGAATGAAACTTTGATCCCCAGAATCGGCGTTGTTACTGATATCCGTCAGGATACTCCCGACGTCAAGACATTCAGAGTTGTCGGCACAGACGGAAAGAAGCTCTTTGAGCATATCCCCGGTCAGTGTGCGATGCTCTCTGTTCCCGGTGTAGGCGAGGGTATGTTCTCCATCACCTCCTCCCCCACCAACGAAGAATATATGGAATTTTCCATCAAGAAGTGCGGCTGCCTTACATCATGGCTCCACATGATGGACGTTGGCCAGCAGATCACAGTAAGAGGCCCCTACGGAAACGGCTTCCCTGTTGAGACTGACTTCAAGGGCAAGAACCTTCTGTTCATCGCAGGCGGTATCGGTCTTGCTCCTCTGCGCTCCGTTATCAACTATGTACGTGACAAGCGTGAGAATTACGGCACCGTTCAGATCATCTACGGTTCCCGTTCCAAGGACGACCTGGTAGATTATCAGGAGATCATCAACGAGTGGATGGCTGACGACGGCATCGAAGTCAACCTCACCATCGACCGTGAGCAGGAAGGCTGGGACGGCCACGTTGGATTCGTTCCCAACTACGTTAAGGAGCTTAACCCCGACATCACAAAGACTGTTGTAATGTGCGGACCTCCTATCATGATCAAGTTCACACTCGGCGGTCTGAAGGAACTGGGCTTCAACGAGACCCAGGTATTCACTACCATGGAGCTGAGAATGAAGTGTGCGATCGGCAAGTGCGGCAGATGCAACATCGGCAACAAGTATGTCTGCAAGGACGGCCCCGTATTCAGATTTGACCAGCTCAGCGAGCTGCCTAACGAATATTGATTAAGGAGTGAATTTCAAGATGGAAAAAATGGTAAACATCTATCTGTTCGGCAAGCAGTACACAGTTCCTGCAAGCCTTACAATCATGAAGGCTATGGAATATGCCGGATATCAGCTTATCAGAGGCTGCGGATGCAGAAACGGCTTCTGCGGCGCTTGTGCAACTATCTACAGAGTAAAGGGCGATCCCGAGCTCAAGACCTGTCTCGCATGTCAGACCCAGGTTCAGGAAAATATGTACATCGCTACCCTGCCTTTCTTCCCCCTCGTAAAGCAGATCTACGATATAAACAATATCCCTACCACACAGGCTGTTATGATGCAGCTTTATCCTGAGATCTACAGCTGCGTAGGCTGCAATGCCTGCACAAAGGCTTGTACTCAGAAGCTCAACGTTATGCAGTACATCGCATACGCTCAGAGAGGCGATTTCGCTAAGTGCGCAGAAGAATCCTTTGACTGCGTAATGTGCGGCGTTTGCTCCTCCAGGTGCCCCGCAGGCATCTCTCATCCTCAGGTCGGAATGCTTGCAAGAAGAATCAACGGCAAGTACCTTATGCCCAAGTCCCAGCACCTTGAGGACAGAGTTAAGGAGATCCATAACGGTGATTTCAAGGAATTCCTTGACACTCTTATGGCTGAATCTGATGAGCAGCTTCAGGAACGCTACAATAACAGAGATATTGAAAAGTAAGGGAGGCGCCGTAAATGTACACTAATGAAGAAATGCTTGCCTCTATTAAGAAGGTTGAAGCAAACAGAGCTGCAAACGCAGCATATGAGCCTGCAAGAATGACCGCTGAGCAGAAGGACGAGGTCCTCAAGACCTACCACCCCGACTACATCGAGTCTCAGTTCGAGGATCTTAAGATCGGCCCCAACAAGGGCGAGAAGGTTCCCCACGAGCTGGCTGCTCTTCTCCAGGCTAACAGCCGTATCGATCCCTCCAAGATCGACCTTGAGCACCCCAAGTACGATGTTGACGTTCTCATCATCGGCGGCGGCGGAGCAGGTTCTTCCGCAGCTATCGAGGCTCACAACGGCGGCGCTAACGTAATGATCGTTACAAAGCTCCGTATCGGCGATGCTAACACAATGATGGCTGAGGGCGGTATCCAGGCTGCTGATAAGCCCAACGATTCCCCTGCTATCCACTACATCGACGCTTACGGCGGAGGTCACTTCAAGGGCAAGCATGAGCTGGTTTACAAGCTCGTTAATGAAGCTCCCGACGCTATCAAGTGGCTCAATGAGCTGGGCGTTGAATTCGATAAGGCTCCCGACGGAACCATGATAACCACCCACGGCGGCGGAACCTCCAGAAAGAGAATGCACGCCTGCAAGGACTACTCCGGCGCAGAGATCATGAAGACTCTCCGTGACGAAGTTCTCAACAGACAGATCCCCGTTGTTGACTTTACCGCTGCTATCGAGATAATCCTCGACGATCAGGGCAAGGCAGCAGGTGCTGTTCTCATGAACATGGAGACCAAGGAGATCATGGTAGCTAAGGCTAAGACCGTTATCATCGCAACAGGCGGTGCAGGTCGTCTCCATTACCAGGGCTTCCCCACCTCCAACCACTACGGCGCAACCGCAGACGGACTTGTTCTTGCATACCGTGCAGGCGCTAAGCTCCTCTACGCTGATTCTCTCCAGTACCACCCCACAGGCGCAGCATTCCCCGAGCAGATCTTCGGCGCTCTCGTAACTGAGAAGGTTCGTTCCCTCGGTGCAAAGCTCGTTAACGTTGACGGTGAAGTATTCATGCACCCCCTGGAGACCCGTGATATCTGCGCATCCTCTATCATCAGAGAGTGCAAGGCAAGACACAAGGGCATCAGCACAGGCGACGGTGAAGGCGTATGGCTCGATACTCCTATGATCGAACTCAAGAACGGCGAGGGCACTATCGAAAAGAGAATCCCCGCAATGCTCAGAATGTTCATGGAGTACGGCATTGATATCCGTAAGGAACCCATCATCGTATATCCTACCCTCCACTACCAGAACGGCGGTATCGACATCACCGATGACGGCATGAGCGGCATTGAGAACCTCTACGTTGCAGGTGAGGCTGTAGGCGGTATCCACGGCAGAAACAGACTTATGGGCAACTCCCTCTTGGACGTTATCGTATTCGGCAGAAACGCAGGTAGAAGCGTTGCTGCTAAGTACAAGAACGTTACAGTTGGCAAGCTCACACTTGACCACGTAAACAAGTTCGCTGAGGAAATGAAGGAAGCAGGCATCGTTACCGATGTTGTTTCTCCTAAGCTTCTCCCCGACTACGCAAGAAGAGCTAACTGATAAGTAAATTTTCTGTTAAAAAATAGTTTTTTGACTATGATTTTCCGAAAATTTGTAGTATAATTTTAAAGGCACTTTCAAACCCCTGCAATTTTTGCGGGGGTTTGTAATGTGTTGTGTGTTTTTTTTCGGGATAGTCCGATTTAGGCATGATTTCCTGCTTTTCTATCGTGTTTTAATCGGAATGTCCTCAATATTATGTTTGGAGGTCAAACCCTATGAGTTTATTCGGCGGCGTGATATCCATTACAGGTATCACATTCCTGATGTTCATCATCTTTATCGTCGCAGGTCTGGGCTATCTTCTTGGCCGTGTAACGATAAAGGGCGTTTCTCTCGGAACAGCAGGTGTATTCATCGTAGCTCTTCTCATCGGCGCATTCTGCTTTGCAAGTGAAGGAAGCAATCTGGTAACAACATTTGCGCTCAATAACGGAGAGCCTGCGGAGTTCTCAAAGAACTTCCTCAAGATCATCGAAAATCTCGGACTTATCATGTTTGTTACATCAGTTGGCTTTATCGCAGGCCCCAACTTCTTCTCAAGCTTAAAGAAGAACTTCAAGTCCTATGCGCTTCTCTCGCTCGTAATCATCATACTGGGCGGTCTCACAGCGCTTTTCTGCATCAAGGTCCTTGACTGCGGCACTGCAATGGCAGTAGGTCTGCTTTCCGGTGCACTTACCTCCACACCCGCATTCTCCGCCGCAAAGGATACTCTCAGCTCGGTTTACAGCGAAACTCCCGATGCAATATCCGCTTTTGAGGATATCGTAACAGTAGGTCACGGTATCGCTTACCTCTTCGGCGTTGTAGGCGTTGTTCTCTTTGTTCAGATCGTTCCCAAGCTCCTCAAGGCTGACATTGACGAGGAAAGAGCAAAGATCGCATCTGTAAGCACAGGCAAGTCCAGAAATGAAAGCAAGAAGCTTTTCGATATCGACAACTTCGGTCTTGCAGCATTTGCTATCGCAGTTGTTATCGGTATTTTCGTAGGCGGCATCAAGATTCCTATGGGTCAGTCCACCTTCTCTCTGGGAACCACAGGCGGCTGCCTGCTTTCCGCACTTGTTATCGCTCACTTCGGTCACTTCGGCCCTCTCTCAATGAAGCCTGAAAAGCGTATGCTTGAGATCTTCCGTGAGTTCGGTCTTATGGCGTTCCTTATCGGCGCAGGTATCCCCGGCGGTGCAAGCTTCGTAAAGTACTTCCAGCCCATCTACTTCTTGGAGGGTGCGCTCATGACTATCGTTCCCATGGTAGTCGGCTTTATTATTGCAAAGTACGTTATCAAGCTTCCCCTCTTCAACAATCTGGGCGGTATCACAGGCGGTATGACTTCTACCCCTGCACTCGGAACCCTTATCAATGTTGCAAAGACCGATGATGTAGCTTCCGCATATGCAGCTGCATATCCCATCGCTCTTATCGCAGTTGTTCTGGTTTCCCAGTTTATCATCGTACTGTTCCCCGATCAGATTTCCGTAATAGGAATGTAATTTTATAACACAAAACAAGGCGTCTGTGCTGCTATGCAGTGCAGACGCTTTTTTTATGAAAAAATTGCCTGATGAATAATACTTCCTGCAAAATTTATACTATTCATAAAAGTAAATTGAAAGGATATGCTTTTATGAATACAAGAAAAATACTGCTTTGCGTGACAGCTTTGTCAATGCTTTCCTCAACACTGACAGCCTGCGGACAGAAAAATGACAACGCCGCAGATAACAATACTGTGGGTCAGTCCGACACCGCAAAGAAAACCACAATAAGATTTCTGAACTTCAAGCCCGAGGTCGCCTCAGTTTATGACGAGGTAGCCGCAAAATACAAGGAAGAAACAGGCAACACTCTTATCGTGGAAACTGCTGCAAACAATACCTATGAGCAGACCCTCAGCGCAAAAATGTCCACATCGGAAGCACCCACCATATTCCAGATAAACGGCCCCAGAGGATACGCAAACTGGCGTGACTACTGCCTTGACCTGACCGACAGCGACATCTACAAGCACCTTACCGATAAGACCGCAGCCGTTTCAACCAACGGAATGGCATACGGTATCCCCTACACCGTGGAGGGCTACGGCATAATTTACAATGACGAGATAATTGAACGGTATTTTGCCCTTGACAGCCGAACCACCGACTTTGTTTCCATGGACGAAGTAAACTCCTTTGATAAGCTCAAAGCGCTGGTGGAGGATATGCAGGCAAATGCCGATGCTCTGGGAATAAAGGGCGTGTTTGCGGCAACATCTCTTAAATCGGGCGATGACTGGCGCTGGACAACTCATCTGGCAAATGTACCCATTGCCTATGAGTTTGAGAAAAACGACATCGACCTGACAGGCAGCGGGATAGGCAAGATAAACTTCGACTACAGCGATAATTTCAGAAACATCTTTGACCTTTATATCAACAACTCAACCGTGGACAGAAAAATGCTCGGCTCAAAGATAACCGACGAATCCATGTCAGAATTTGCCCTTGGTCAGTGCGCAATGGTGCAGAACGGCAGTTGGGCATGGTCGCAGATAAGCGGCATTCAGGGCAACGTTGTTTCGGAGGATAACATCAAAATGCTGCCTATCTATACAGGCATCGAGGGCGAGGAAGAGCAGGGCCTTTGCATCGGCACTGAAAATTACCTCTGCATCAATTCCACTGCCAAGCCTGAGGAGCAGCAGGCGGCAAAGGACTTCCTTTTCTGGCTCTATTCCAGCAAAACAGGCAAGGATTTTGCAGTAAATAAGCTTGGCTTTATCGCTCCCTTTGACACATTCACCGATGATGAAAAGCCTGCCGACCCTCTCAGCCGTGAGGTGCTCAGGTGGATGGACAAGGAAAATATCCGCAGCATTCCCTGGAGCTTTACCGTGTTCCCCAGCCAGACCTTCAAGGACGACTTCGGTTCTGCGCTTCTCCAGTATGCTCAGGGAAGCAGGGACTGGGAATATGTCCGTGAGACTGTGATAACCTCGTGGGAAAATGAAAGCTCGGCACTGAGCTGACACTTATCGACATTACCGAAAGGAGATTTTGCAATGAAGAAAAATCTTCCGAGATATTTTCCCCTGTTCGTCCTGCCGACCTTTGCGGCGTTTGTAATGGCGTTCATTATCCCCTTTATCATGGGAATATGGCTGTCTTTCTGCAAATTTACCACGGTGAGCAACGCAAAATGGAGCGGACTTGACAACTACAGGCGGGCATTTTCCAACAGCGATTTCACAAACGCACTGTGGTTCACGGTAAAATTCACCGTCGTATCGGTCATAACCGTAAATGTCTTTGCGTTCCTGCTGGCTCTGCTGCTGACCAAGGGCATAAAAGGCACAAACATTTTCCGAACAATATTTTTTATGCCGAACCTCATCGGCGGCATAGTGCTGGGATATATCTGGAACCTTATCATAAACGGCGTGCTGGCAATATTCGGCGTGGATATCACATTCAAAGCCGAATACGGCTTCTGGGGACTGGTTATACTCACGAACTGGCAGCTTATCGGCTATATGATGGTCATTTATATCGCAGGACTGCAGAATATCCCCCGTGACCTGAACGAAGCAGCTGAAATTGACGGCGCTTCCCACGGGCAGATACTGCGGAAAATAACCATTCCCATGGTGATGCCCTCTGTGACCATATGCACATTCCTCACGCTGACAAACTCCTTCAAGCTTTTTGACCAGAACCTTGCCCTCACCGCAGGCGCTCCCGGACGTGAAACGGCAATGCTGGCGCTGGATATCTACAACACATTTTACGGCAGAACGGGCTGGCAGGGCGCAGGTCAGGCAAAGGCGGTCATTTTCTTTGCTATCACAGCCGTTATCGCCTTTGTGCAGCTTAAGATCACAAGCCGAAGGGAGGTGCAGTCATGAAAAAGAGCAGGGTGGGAACGTTCATTCTGCTGATATTTCTTTCCGCAGTTTTCCTGTTCCCTATCTTTGTGGTGTTTCTAAATTCGTTCAAGACCAAATTCAGCATCATGGGAAGCCCCTTCAGCTTCCCTACTGCCGACACCTTTGCAGGGCTTGAAAACTACCGCACAGGCATACAAAGCGCAGGCATAATCGGTTCATTCGGCCGCTCGGTGTTCATCACAGTCCTGAGCGTGGCTGCAATCGTGTTTTTCACCTCCATGACCGCATGGTATCTGGAGCGGGAGCGCTCAAAGGTCAGCAGGATAATAAGCAGCCTGTTCATCTTTTCAATGATAGTACCGTTCCAGATGGTAATGTACACCATGACCTACGTTGTGACGAAAATACACTTCAATAATCCTTTGGGAATAATTATAGCGTATCTGGGCTTCGGTTCGGGGCTGTCGGTGTTTATGCTTTCGGGCTTCGTGAAAAGCATACCCTATGAGCTGGAGGAGGCCGCCGAGATAGACGGCTGCACCCCGGTTCAGACATTTTTCAGGATAGTTTTCCCTATCCTCAAGCCCACAGCCATAACCGTTGCCATTCTGAACGCCATGTGGATATGGAACGATTATCTGCTCCCCTACCTGATACTCGGCAGCAGATACAAGACCCTGCCTGTAGCAATACAGATAGCAATGCAGGGCGCATACGGCTCGGTCAACTGGGGCGGATTTATGGCAATGCTTGTGCTTGCCATTATACCAATAATAGTGTTTTACCTTTTCTGCCAGCGGTACATCATCGAGGGTGTTATCGCAGGGGCGGTAAAGGGATAAAAATTCAGCATCAAAGCAGGAAAAATATGCTTTGATGCTGTTTGCATTTGGATCAGGAAATCGCCTCATTGAGACACTAACACAAAAGGCTGAATATCATGCACTCTAAAGTTGCATGATATTCAGCCTTTATTTATGTTTTGATAATTATGAAAGCCCAAGTATAGACTTTATCTCATCGGTCAGCTTCTGAGCTGCCTTTTCGTGAGTAGCCTCGGTGGGGTGCCAGTCAGCGGCATAGCCGTCAGCCTGGTTCTGGACATCAAACTTCATTGCGCTCACCTTAGTATCGCCTGTTTTCTCGGTGTATTCGCTTACGGCATACTCGATGAACGGATAAAGCCTGTCGCCCATAATGCCAAGGGTGCAGATTATCTGTGCATCGCTGTTGTGAGAACGGACTTCTTCAATGAACTGTTCATATGCTTCCGCATATTCCATAGCCTTTTCATCGTCGCCCTTGCAGTAGGAGTCATCGTTTGTGCCAAGGTTTATAACGATAACATCGGGAACGAAGCTGTTGAAATCCCAGTCCTTGTCCTGAACAAGGAAATCGCCGCTCTTGCTTCCGTATGACCTGCCAAGCTTTGCATAGTAAGGCGGAACGGTCTGCTGGGTCTGCTTCTGACCGTTATCGGTGTAGCCCGAGATTATTCCGTGACCGCTGAATGAAACAAAGCTCCAGTCAGCATCAAGATTTTCGGCTGTTTTGAAAGCATAGGTCTTTGTGGCATTTTCGGTAGCGGTGGAGAAGTGATGCTCCTTTACCTCATCATCAACGCCATAGCCGCAGGTGATGGAGTCGCCGATAAATTCGATCTTCAGGTCCTTTGGAGCGGTGGGCTGTATGCCGCCTGTGCATTCAGCGTCAATGCTCTTTATGCCGAAGGTGCTGTTTGCGGACTCGGAAAGCTTGATGATACGGACAACCGTCTCCGCCTCGGCATCTGACGAGAAAATCTCGTAGGTCTTTTCAGGCTCGGTAACAAGCTCGTCCATGGTAAGCTTGCCGTTTACATAAACTGCAAATCGTGCTTCATTTCCGCTGTTCTGAGCAGTACCCGCACCGCTGTCGCCCACAATGGTAACGGAAGCCTTTGTTCCCATAAAGCTGAACTCCACGCCTGAAGCGGAATGGACTACCCAGAGAGTGCCGTCATCGGCAAGGTAATCCCTTCCCAGAAGCTTTACATTGGAGCTGTCTGCGGTGAAGGTCTTTGCGGAAAGGGTGTCCTCCTGCACGGAGGTGTCAGCCTCAGCAGATGTTCCGTCAGCAGCTCCGCAGGCTGTCCCTGCCAGCATGACAAGCGATGTAAGGATACCAAACATAGTTTTAGCGTTCATTTTATTTCCCCCAAGTGTGATTTGTTTTATTGTAGCATAATTTGAGGGGCATGTCAATCACAAACGACCTTTATGCTATATACAACAAATTGTCAGAAAGCAAACATATTACATTTGTTTGACATCAATATTGACAGTTATTATGTATTATGATATAATGTGCTGTAATTGTTTATAGAGATAATTTTAACATTTTAACACAAAAGGGGTATCATCTATGTACATCAGTTTAACAATAGGCAATATACCTTTTCTTATCTCATTTGTCATTATAATAGCATTAAACATCATAAAGTTTAATGCAGAGATAAAAAATGCTCAGAAACACCCACTTCTGAGGTCTTCTATCCAATTTGCAATATTTTATGTAACTGTCTCTGTCAAAAATGGTCAAATACTGGAGACTGAATCTACAATAGCACTTGTTGATTTTCTTATATTGTTATCGTCAATATTGCTTTATTTGTCATCTGCGATTCAGGTGTTAACATTTGTTCTGCTGCTTATCAGATACAAAAAAAGCGACAATCCCCAAAGCATCACTCTTTCATCACTTCCAAAACCGCTTTCATACCAATACAGAAGCCCTGTTTCGGTATTCAGGGAAAATAACAGCGACAAAAGGACTTATCTTCAGAGATTAAAAGTCATCATCATTCCCGCCGTCACATTCACTTTCATGTACTTCATTTACGGCGTATTTGAAACCTATTTTGCCAATATGAGCGAGTGGAAATTCATATTTATGGACATACTTCCCCCGTCTCTTATGATATTGGCTATACTCATACTGCTTTCATGCGGTGCTGCATATTTTATCAAGGGTAAAAATCTTGATTTTATAGCAATGATATTCACAGCTTTATGTGTTATTTCATATATCCAGAACGCTTTCCTCAACGTCAGCACATTTATCAACGGTGCTCAGGAAAATGCCTCCGCTGCGTTAACAATCATAAACCTGCTGTTATGGCTTGGTGTTATCGTTCTTGTCCCCTATATTATCTACTGCTTCTATAATAAAAGTATGAAGAACATACTGCGTATTTGCTCGGCTGCCACAGGACTGCTGCTTATTATGCAGGGTTCTGCACTGTCGTATATGATGATAAACGGTCTTTCGGAAAAGCAATCACGTGAAAAAACAGGCTACACCCTGAGCGGTGCGGAACAGTACGAGGTATCATCAAACGAAAACGTCATCGTCTTTATAATGGATACCTATTATTCAGGCTTCTTTGATGAATGGCTGGAAAATCACCCCGAATATTATGATACGCTTTCGGACTTTATTTATTTTGACGATGTAAACAGTGAAATACTGCACACGGCATTATCTATGCCCTCACTTCTGACTGCGCACGAAACCGACTACACCATAAGTCTGATAGAATCAAACAAAAACTGCTGGAACAGCGATGAAGCAAACTTTTTTTACAGCAGTATGCACGATAATGGCTACACAGTAAGATTATATACAGACAACGACAAATATTCGGGTGACGCTGAAAATATGCTGGGCAAAATTGATAATGTGTATGAATACAAGGCAACATTCACCTCAAAGAAACTTCTGACATACTTATCGCTGACAAAGCTTTCAGCATATAAATATCTTCCACTTTCTCTGAAAAATATTTTCTATATTGCAGATTCATGTCTTATAAATCAATACACTACAAGCAGTTCAGATGCGGATAATCTTGACCTCAGCAAATGGGAACAGTCTTCCCAGACAGCCAAAAGCAGAGGAATAGACTTTTATAACTTTGATTATTACAACTCACTGAAGAATGGGCTTTCTACCACCAATAAGAAGCTTTGCATCTTCCAGCATACCCACGGAATGCACACGCCATATATATCAGTCCACAGAAACTTTGTCGAACCCCGTGCGGACATTGATATGAATGTTGCTCAGGAAGGCTGCATGGAGATATTCACAAATTACATCTCCCAGCTCAAAGAGATAGGCGTGTATGACAACAGCACAATAATCCTTACAGCAGATCACGGTATGCCGTTATCTATTTACACCGGCTCACCCATAATGCTTGTAAAGCCCCAAGGCAGGACAAACGACCGCCTGACGATAAATTCCGCTCCGGGCAATTTGCAGACCGACCTGCTTCCCACAATCCTTGACAGTATAGGGCTTGAACATGAGCCGCTGGAATATTCACTGATGGAGATGGACGAAAATATGCAGCGTGAAAGAACACTGAGAATATTAGGGTACTCGTTTGACTACCCTGATGTTCCGAAATGTGAAGCTATCGGTTCATCTCAACACAACAGCTTTGATGAATACAAATATACAGGCAGATATTCGGAAACGGATTTTAACAGCATTGAGCCGACGAAATATCCCATAACCGATTACTGGTGGTAATATGCTTTGGCATATGCCAGAAATATTACATTTATTTGACATCAATATTGACACTTATTTTTTAATATGGTATAATGATATTGTTTTTCAAACGGAAATACACTTTCATTTTTAAAGAGGTCATAAATTATGCAAATAAGCCTGATAGCGGGATTCGTTCCGTTTCTCTTATCCTTTGCCGTTATAATATTATCGAATGTCTTAAAATTCAACCCAGAAATAAAAAGCGCACAAAAATATCCCCTGCTAAGGTCATTTTTGCAGCTTGTAATTTTTTACATCACTGCATCAATGGAAAATGCGGAAATACTGGATAATGAATGCCTGATAGCGCTGAACAGTTTTCTTGTGCTGTTTTCAGCGATATTGCTTTATTGTTCGTTTGCGGTTCAGGCGGCGGCTTTTGTTATACTGCTTATAAAATCCGAAAAAAGCGGTGATCCCCAAAGCGTTACACTTTCATCACTTCCAAAACCGCTTTCATACCAATACAGAAGCCCTGTTTCGGTATTCAGGGAAAATAACAGCGACAAAAGGACTTATCTTCAGAGATTAAAAGTCATCATCATTCCCGCCGTCACATTCACTTTCATGTACTTCATTTACGGCGTATTTGAAACCTATTTTGCCAATATGAGCGAGTGGAAATTCATATTTATGGACATACTGCCTCCGTCTCTTATGATCTTGGCTATACTCATACTGCTTTCATGCGGTGCTGCATATTTTATCAAGGGAAAAAATCTTGATTTTATAGCAATGATATTCACTGCTTTATGTGTTATTTCATATATCCAAAATGCTTTCCTCAACGTCAGCACATTTATCAACGGTGCTCAGGAAAACGCCTCAAATACGGTAACGATCATAAACCTGCTGTTATGGCTTGGTATTATTGTTCTTATCCCCTACATTATCTACTGCTGCTATAATAAAAGCATGAAGAACATACTTCGTATCTGTTCGGCTGCCACTGGTCTGCTGCTCATCATGCAGGGTTCTGCGTTGTCATATATGATGATTAACGGTCTTTCGGAAAAGCAATCCCGTGAAAAAACAGGCTATACCCTGAGCGGTGCGGAACAGTATGAGGTATCGTCAAACGAAAATGTCATCGTCTTTATAATGGATACCTATTATTCGGGCTTTTTTGATGAATGGCTGGAAAATCACCCCGAATATTATGATACGCTTTCGGACTTTATTTATTTTGACGACGTAAACAGCGAGGTGCTTCACACAGCCTTTTCCATGCCCTCACTTCTTACCGCCCACGAGCAGGACTACACGATAAGTCTCGTGGAATCAGGCAAAAACTGCTGGGAAAGCGATGAAGCGAACTTTTTCTACAGCAGTATGCACGACGACGGATATGCTGTGCGGTTATATACCGACAGCGACAAATACTCAGGCGGCGCTGAAAATATGCTTGGAAAAATAGACAACGTATGCGAGTACACAGCAGTATATACTTCAAAAAAGATCCCCACATATTTCTCTCTGGCAAGGCTCTCGGCATATAAGTTCCTGCCCCTTTCCCTCAAAAATGTTTTCTATGTCACCGACTCGTACCTTGTAAATCAATATACCACAAGCGATTCAGCCACAGCGAACATTGATCTCAGTGACTGGGAGCAGTCACCCCAGTCCTCAAAAAGCAGAGGAATAGATTACTATAATTTTGACTATTACAGCTCACTTACAAAGGGGCTTTCTACTACCGACAAGAAGCTTTGCATTTTCCAGCATATCCACGGAATGCACACACCCTACATATCAGTCCACAGCACTTCCCTTGAGCCTCGTGCGGACATTGATATGAACGCTGCCCAGGAAGGCTGCATGGAGATATTAACAAATTACATCTCCCAGCTCAAAGAGATAGGCGTATATGACAACAGCACAATAATCCTTACAGCAGATCATGGTATGCCGTCTATTGACATCGCCTCACCCATAATGCTTGTAAAGCCCCAAGGCAGGACAAACGATCACCTGGTGATAAATTCTGCTCCGGGCAATTTGCAGACCGACCTGCTCCCCACAATTCTTGACAGTATAGGCCTTGAACATGAGCCGCTGGAATATTCACTGATGAAAATTGACGAAAATATGCAGCGTGAAAGAACACTGCGTATATTCGGATACTCATCTGACTTTCCTGCCGCTCCCAAATGCGAAGGCGTAGGCTCCGCTGAATATAACAGCTATGATGAATACAAATATACAGGCAGATATTCGGAAACGGACTTTAGCGGCATTGAACCGACGAAATATCCCATAACCGATTACTGGTGGTAATATATTCTGATTATTCACTCAAAAGTCTGATAACAAAAATTGTAAAGGAATGTATTTAAATGGAGTGGTTTTCAAAATTTCTGGGGTGGCTGTTCAGTCTGGTTTATTCCATCAACGGCAATTATCTGGCGGCGCTGATATTGTTTACACTGCTGACAAAGATAATACTCCTCCCCCTCAGCATAATAGTACATAAAAACAGCATCAAGCTGGTAAAGCTTACCCCTGAGATAAACAACATAAAATACAGCTGCTACGGCGACAAAGACCTTATTAACACCAAAACGCTGGAGCTTTACAAAAAGGAAAAGTATAATCCCCTTGTAAGCGTTTTCCCTCTTATAGTTCAGCTTATCCTGCTTATGGGCGTTATCGAGGTCGTAAGCACGCCTGAGTACTCGGGACTTACGGTCAGCGATATGCTTTCCTGCGGAATAGACTTCTCCCTTGTTTCTAAGGACGTAGGCGGGCTGTATTACCTGTTCCCCATAATCGCAGCTGTTTCCTCAATGATAATGTGTATCACGCAGAATATCTCCCAGGCGCTGCAGGCGGAACAGAGCAAGCTCAACAAATACGGCATGATGGCTCTCTCAACTGCATTGTCGCTGTATCTGGGATTTTTTGTAAGCGCAGGCGTTGCAGCATACTGGATACTCAGCAATCTTATGAGTATCGCTCAGATGTATATTCTCAATGCGGTGATAAGCCCCAAGAAATACATCGACTATGCCGCACTGGAAGAAAGCAAGAAAAAGCTTGAAGCTATCGAAGGCTCCGAAAAGAGCATGGACCGTGAGCTGAAAAAGCGTCAGCATGATGATTACAAGCGTTTCTTCTCCATTGCCAACAAGCACGTTGTTTTTTACTCCGAGCAAAGCGGCTTCTACAAGTATTTCAAGGGTCTGATAGAATATCTGATATCCCACTCAAACATCACCATACACTATGTGACCAGTGACCCGAACGATGTTATTTTCGACATTGCAAGGGAACAAAAGCAGATAAAGCCCTACTTTATCGGTGAAAACAAGCTTATCTCGCTGTTTTTGAAAATGGACGCAAAGATAGTCGTAATGACCATGCCCGACCTTGACAATTTCCACATAAAGCGCAGCTATGTAAGCAGCGACGTGGAATATATTTACATGGATCACGGACTTTCAAGTATAAATATGCTGGCACGAAAGGGAGCTGTCGATCATTTTGATACGGTATTCTGCGCAGGTCAGCATATAATCGACGAAATGAAGGCCACCGAAGAGCATTACGGACTGCCGCACAAAAATCTCATTGCCTACGGCTACGGATTTATGGACGGACTTATCAAGACCTGCTCCACCGATCCGACTATCGCATCGGGAGATTTTATTCTTTTAGCCCCTTCACACCAGAAGGACAACATTCTTGACAGCTGTCTTGAACCTGTTATCGAGGGTCTGAAATCGACCGGATATAAAGTTATCATCCGTCCCCACCCCCAATACATAAGAAGATATCCCGACAAATGGAAGCGCATCTCAGCTCAGTACTCCTCCGACCTTCAGGTCATTACCGAAAGCGACTTTTCCTCAAACACATCTATTTATCAGGCGGCCCTCGTTGTTACCGACTGGTCAAATATCGGATATGAATACAGCTTTTCCACACTGCGGCCTGTAATGTTCGTCAACACTCCCATGAAGGTCATTAACCCTGACTACAAGGAAATAGGCGTAGTTCCCATTGACCTGTCCCTCAGAAGCGAGATAGGCATTGAGGTAACAGGCAGATCTGCCGATGAAGTGGCCGAAGCAGCCGAAAAACTGCTGAAAACAAAATGCTTCTCTGCCGAGCAGATATCCGAAGCCCGTGATCGTTCCCTTTTCAATGTGGGAAAGAGCGACGAGGTGGGCGGAAAATATATTCTCTCCAGATTAAGCCAAAAGAAATAATAGAAAGGTTCTGTAAAAATGAAAGCTTATAAGATCATATTCACAATAGTTGCAATGGTAATGTTTGCCCAGATGATGGCAATAAACGCATATGCGTACATCGACGTTTCCGCTACATCATACATCATACAGATCGTTGCGGGAATAGTCGTAGCTGTGGGTGCTGTGATTGGCGTTGTTATCTCAAAGGTGAAGAAAAAGGCAAAGGACAAGTTCGGCATCGACCTTGACCACAAGGAGCAGGAGGACGACGTTGTAGTCTATGACAACAGCAGCGACGAAAAGAAAGACGACATTACCGAACAGGTAAAGTGATAACTGCGGCAGCATCGAACACAAGATGCTGCCGCTTTTTTATGACCGTATATTATATCTTCCTATAGTAACAAATTTATTAAAATATCAAAAAGCTCTTCCATTTCGCAAATATATTTGGTATAATATAAATATGTATCGGCAAATTGGTTCTGAAAGGATTGATATAAAAATGACGAGGTTCGGCAGCAGAATATTTTGGTGCTTTGTTACCGCTGCAATGATTTTTTCCGTGATATCCGCCGCTTTTCCCACAAAGGCGGAAGCCATCACGTTTACGCCCAACTTCACCATTTCCAGTGAAGCTGCGGTCATGATAAATCTCGATAAAGACGTTACCGTTTATGAGAAAAATCCCAATAAAAAGATGTATCCCGCTTCCCTCACAAAGATAATGACAGCCCTTATCGTGCTGGATAATGTGGAGGATCTTGACAATACTGTTTATGAGGCTCCGCTGGTGGTTTTTGATGAACTTTACGGACAGGGTGCTTCCAGCGTTGGCATCGAGCGTGGCGAGGAGGTCACCGTTACCGACCTTATGTATTCACTGCTGCTGAAATCCGCCTGTGAATCCGCAGGTATCCTTGCATATCACGTTGGCGGCGAGAGCATCTCCAACTTTGTTGACATGATGAACGAAAAGGCTAAGGAGATAGGCTGCACAGGCACTCACTTTGTAAATCCCCACGGTCTTTATGACCCCGACCAGTACACAAATGCCGCTGATATGGCGCTTATCGCACAGTATGCGGTGGAAAATTACCCCAAGTTCGTTGAGATCGCCACTGCCACCGAATACGATATGCAGCCCACCAATTACCATGAGGCTGGCTGGGCGCACATTTACCACACCAACAGTATGCTCAACCGTTCCAGCAGCTATTATTACCAGTATGCCAAGGGCATAAAGACAGGAACACTTGATGAATCCGGCAGAAACCTTATCACCATGGGCTCCCGTGACGGAAACAACTACCTGCTCGTTACCATGGGCTCTCCTATGTATGACGCTGACGGAAACGCAGTTTACCTCCATTATGAGGATCACAAAAATCTGTACGAATGGGCTTTCGAGAATTTTGAGTACAAGCAGCTGCTTCAGGCAGGCATTGAGATAACCGAGCTTCAGGTAAAATTCGGCGAGAGCAGCGATTTTGTCCGCCTTGTTACTGCTGATAACTACAGCTGTATGTGGCTCTCCACCGTGGATACGAACCGCCTCAAGGAGGCCATAAACGTTGACCCCAGCCTGCTTAATGATGACGGAACAGTTACTGCTCCCGTTGCAAAGGGTCAGAAATTCGGCACATACACCCTTACACTTTCGGGCGAGGAGATATGCACCGTTGACCTGGTGGCGCAGGACGATGTTACCCTTTCCGCTCTGGCTTATAATTTTGATAAGGCAAAGCAGTTCACATCATCAATATGGTTCAAGGCAGCGCTCATCATCACAGCGGTGCTTGTTATCCTGTACATAATCATTGTGGCAGCGTCCAAGAAAAAGCGCAAAAAGTACAGACGTGTAAAGAAAAGAAGAAAGTTCTGATATCAAGGAGCATAGCACAGATGGCTGAAAAAATGCGGAAAATTAAATATTCATTGCTGGCAGCAGCAGGAGTTTCCGTTATTACGGCTGCTGTGTGCTTCGCATCGGCACCGACGCAGAAAAATGCAAGCTCTTTGGTTTATTTTCCTGACGGCAATGACGGCACAGCTCTGCTGAGAGATGCCATATCGGCTGATATGAACAAGACTGCACAGCAGTCGGGCACACCTGCCGATGAGCTGGAAAAATCACTGTCCGTTGAACCTTTCGGAAGCGGTGCGGAAATAGTTCTCAGCGGACTTAAATCGACTGACAACGCACCTGTTATTCTGGCAAGTGCCCTTGGCAATGCGGTAAAATCGGGCAAAGCTGAATTTGACGTGATATCCTACTGCGATATGGCAGAAAACGTTCAGTTCCCGTCGCTGCCCGTAAGCTTTTCCGCAGGCATTGCGGGAGGGTTGGCGGTATATGCAGCCATGAGCATTGCGGAAACTTTGAAAAAGAAAAAATCAGACACAGCCACTGATATTACATTGGAAACAATACACAAAAGCGAATCTGAGCAGGAAACTGATAAAAGCGCTCCGACTGAGCCTGCTCGCACCGAACCGACCGCTGAATCGGAGAAATCCGTTTCTCCGCAGCCGATCCCACCCGTTAAAAGCCCCGAACCTCAGAAAACCGTGCCTATCATCGGAGCAGTTCAGCGGTTCTATGACGATGCAGTTGATCTGGGCGTGCTTGCGCCCTCTGCTCCTCAGGGATTGGAAGCGGCAGGATATATCCGCATTGCCCGTGCGCTTTCCGAGCAGAAGTCCCCTCTTATAATTGCGGTATCATCTGCAAGGACTGAGACGGATAAGATACCCTACTCGGTAAAAACAGCATCATATCTTGCCTGCGCATTCGGGTCGCTGGGCAAGAGGACTGCGGTAATCGAATGCAACTCCAAAAAGCCTTCTCTTGGCAGCTTTTTCAAGAAAACAGGCAAGGGCGGTCTTTCGGATATTGCGGCAGGCAGCTGCACTATTCCCGAATCGGTTGTGCTGAACGCACGCCGTGGGGTGGATATCTACGCCGAGACAAAGGCAAATCCCATGCCTGCCTCCGTGTTCTCCACGCCATTTTACAGCGAGTTTTTACAGTTTATGTCAACGGTATATGATGTTATGATACTGACTGCTCCCCTTGCAAGGGACGATGAATGGAAATACATTGCCCGTGGCTGTGACGGTATAATTATCGCATCTGCTGACGGCAGAGAGACAGACCCAATCTCCGCAGCGGAGATTTTGAAATCCGACATTGCCTTCACCTCTTTCTGCAAAGCAAAAGATACGGAAGAAAATACACAGTAAAGGAAGCTGTTTTATGTTTGAAAAGCTGAAATATATGGAGCCGCTCATAAGTGAGCTTATCGGTGCAGACGTTTTTGCAGGCGCAAATGCTGCCGTGATCTACAAGGGCGAAACTGTCTGGAACAAAAGCTTCGGCATGGCGGACAAGGAGAAAAATATCCCCATGAACGAGGATAAAATTTTCCGCCTGTTTTCACTCTCAAAGCCCATAACCAGTGCAGCCGCAATGCTGCTTCTGGAGCGCGGAAAGATAGAGCTGCGCTATCCCGTAAAGTGGTTCCTGCCCACCTTTGAAAATCCCATGGTAACAGACGAAAGCGGAACATATCCCGCAAAGCGTGACATCACTCTGGGCGACCTTATGAACATGACCTCAGGCATTCTTTATCCCGACGGCACAAAGGCAGGTCAGGAAATGGGCAGCCTCTGGGGTCAGCAGACGGACGCATGGGAAAAGGGCGGAAAGCTTCTGAACACCCGTGAATTTGCTCTTGAAATGGGCAAAAAGCCGTTGGCGTTCACTCCCGGTGCAAGGTGGCAGTACGGCGCTTCTGCCGATGTTATGGGCGCTGTTATCGAGGCTGTTTCGGGAATGAAGTTCAGCGAATTTCTGAAACAGGAAATATTTGGACCGCTGGGCATGGAGGACACGGGCTTCTATGTTCCTGCCGAAAAGCAGGGCAGATTTGCTCAGGTATATGACTGCACGGAAAAGGGAAATCTCCCTTACACAGGTCACAACCTCTGCATTTTTGACCAGAAGGAGCCGCCTGCATTTGAATCGGGCGGAGCAGGTCTTGTCTCCACTATCGGCGACTACTCCAGATTTGTGAAGATGCTCATGGGCAGCGGTACATACAACGGCATAAATATTCTGGGCAGAAAAACCGTAGAATTTATGCGCACCAACTGCCTTACACCCGAGCAGATGAATACCCTTGACTGGGACAGCATGAAAGGCCATGGCTACGGCAATTTCATGCGTGTACTCACAAGCCCTGCGGAAGCTGGCTTTAACGCAGGTGCGGGAGAATACGGCTGGGACGGCTGGATGGGCTGCTATTTTTCAGTTGATCCTGACGAAGATCTTGCATTCCTTTTCTTCATCCAGCAGACAAATACAGGCTGCACTGACTTTACAAGAAAGCTCCAGAGCATTGTACGCAGCTGCCTGTAATATAGGAGATGGCTTTTTATGTGGTTCGTTCTTGCGTTGCTGTCGGCTGTTTTTGCAGCGCTGACATCCATTCTTGCCAAGGTGGGCATTGACGGAGTCAACTCGAATCTCGCAACTGCCATAAGGACGGCTGTAGTGCTGATAATGGCATGGGGCATGGTCTTCATCACCAACGCTCAGCACGGCATAACCGACATTGACAAAAAGAGCTGGATATTCCTTATACTTTCGGGTCTGGCAACAGGCGCATCATGGCTTTGCTACTACAAGGCTATCCAGATAGGCGATGTATCAAAGGTAGTGCCTGTGGATAAGCTCAGCGTGGTAATAACACTGATACTGGCTTTTGCCTTCCTGCATGAGAAATTTGACGCAAAAACCATTACAGGAGCTGCCCTCATCACCGCAGGCACGTTTCTGATGATAAAATAATAAGGGGAAAAATATTTAAATGAGAATAAGAAGAAAAAAGTGGGCACGCCCTGAGCTTGATGCCTGTAACTATTACATAGACAACGCCGAGGAAATGAGAGGAAAATGGCACCAAGCCTTTGCGGATAACAGCCGTCCCCTCTATCTTGAGCTTGGCTGCGGAAAGGGCGTTTTTGCGGCTCAGCACGCACTGAAATATCCCGACATCAACATAATCGCTGCGGATATCAAGGCGGATATGCTGGCTGTGGGCAGGCGCACCATTGAAAGTATGTTCGGCGCTGTGGACCGCACCCACGACAATGTTATCCTGCTGAGAATGAACATTGCCGATATCTCAAAGTTCTTTGCTCCAGAGGACAGCGTGGACAGGATATACATAAACTTCTGCAACCCTTGGAACAGGGGCAAGCACAACAAGCGCAGACTTACCCACACCCGCCAGCTGGTGCAGTATAAGACTATTCTGAAGCCCGAGGGCGAGATACGCTTCAAGACCGATGACGACCAGCTTTTTGAGGAGTCGCTGGAATATTTCAACGAAGCGGGCTGCGAGATAACCTATCTCACCCGTGACCTGCACGCTGAAAACTTCCCCGATAATCTTGTTACCGAGCATGAAAGAATGTTCTCCGAAGAGGGCAAGAAGATAAAGTTCCTTATCGCCAGATTCACAAATACAAATGAAGAGCAAGTGTAAGCATATGCTTACTTTCTTGACAGCACCTGCGATATAGTGTAAAATAAGAGTACAAATGAAATTCTGAGAAAGATGGGTCGTTTTTATGAGAGGAATTTACTCGTCAGTTACCGATATGCGCCGCAAGGTATTTACCGAGGTCGCACGCCTTGCCTATGAGGGCGGAGACTATTCACGCATGGAAGATCTGCCCTATAAGATCTGCCCCGGTGATGTGGCGGCTCACCGTGAATCCATTTTTCTTGAAAGAGCGATCGTCGAGGAACGTCTTAGACTGGCTATGGGTCTGCCTCTGAGAAGTGTCAGCGAGCATGCTCCCGTATCCAAGGGCGTTAACGAAAGCGCCATTGCGGAAAAATATTATGATCCCCCTCTTATAAATATAATCAGCTTTGCCTGCAACGCCTGCCCTACCCTCCATTACCACGTAACGGACGTTTGTCAGGGCTGCTTTGAAAACCCCTGCAAGGAGGTTTGTCCCAAGGGGGCTATTTCTATCCGCCACGGAAAGTCGCAGATAGATAACGAAAAATGTATCAAGTGCGGCCGCTGCAAGGACGTATGCCCCTATCACGCTATCCTTAAAGTAGAGCGCCCCTGCGCAAGAGCCTGCGGTATGGACGCTATCGGCAGCGATGAACACGGCAGAGCAAAAATAGATTACGATAAATGCGTTTCCTGCGGAATGTGCCTTGTAAACTGTCCTTTCGGCGCTATCGCCGACAAGGGTCAGATATTCCAGCTCATTCACGCAATAAAGACAGGCAAGAGGGTCGTTGCCATAGTAGCTCCCGCATTCTACGGTCAGTTCGGCGCAAAGCTCACTCCAGAAAAGCTCACCTATGCCATGAGGCAGCTGGGCTTTTCCGATGTGGTCGAGGTAGCCGTCGGCGCTGACCTCTGCACCGTTGAGGAAGCCAAGGACTTTATCGACAATGTGCCCGACAAGCTGGATTTCCTTGCCACATCATGCTGCCCTGCCTGGTCGGTAATGGCAAAGAAGCTTTTCCCCGAGCTTGCAAAGAACATCTCCATGGCGCTGACACCTATGGTGCTCACAGCACGCCTTGAAAAGAAAAAGGATCCCGACTGCCGCATAGCATTCATCGGCCCCTGCTCCGCAAAGAAGCTGGAAGCCAGCCGAAGAACTATCAGAAGCCATGTTGACTTTGTTCTCACCTTTGAGGAGCTTATGGGAATGTTTGACGCAAAGGAAGTGGATATCGAAAATATCCCCGATTCCGAGGCTGTTCCCCTTGACAAGGGCACAGGCGCAGGAAGAGGATTTGCGGTAAGCGGCGGAGTTGCAAATGCCGTTGCTGCCGAGATAAAACGCCTTGAGCCTGACCGTGATGTAAAGATCGCCTCCGCTCAGGGACTGCACGAGTGCAAAAAGCTGCTCCAGCTTGCCCGTGCAGGCAAATACAACGGCTATCTTCTTGAGGGTATGGGCTGCCCCGGCGGCTGTGTTGCGGGCGCAGGAACCATGTGCGCTGTAAACAAGGCTGCCATTGCCATTGACCGCTACAAAAAGCAGGCGGACAAGCAGCTTGCTTCCGAAACGGAATATGCTGCAGATCTTGATGTACTTGTAAAGGATGACCTTGACTGATGATAAGAAAAATAGATAACTGCGACAAAGAAATTTACATAGAAATGGCAGATGAGTTCTATCATTCCTCCGCCGTTACCCACCCCGTTCCCAGAGAGAACTTTGAAAAGGCGTTTGACCACATGGTAAACGACGGCACATATTTTGACGGATATATCTTCGAGGACAACTGCGAGACCTGCGGCTTCTGTGCCGTGGCTGTAAGCTATTCTCAGGAAGCAGGCGGACAGGTCATCTGGATAGAGGACTTTTATATCCGCCCCGATTTCAGAGGAAAGGGACTGGGCAGCGAGCTTTTTGACCGCATAAAGGAAGATTTTCCGGATGCTGCCAGATATCGCCTTGAGATCACCGAGTCAAATGTTGACGCAAAGAGACTTTATGAGCGCAAGGGATTTGAGATCCTGCCCTACAGGCAGATGCTCAAAGAAATGAACTGATACCAATAAAACACAAAGCCGATGAAAACGAATTTCATCGGCTTGATTTTTTATACTAATACTAATCTTCAATCGTTCTATAGGCAAAGCCGACAGATGAAATAAGACCAGTC